>Ga0335082_10001190_pt1 | contig 27702 bp, 14 predicted proteins | sample Lox_Sample_41_FD_206718 | JGI IMG/M metagenome (GOLD analysis project Ga0335082, IMG submission 206718) | Soil microbial communities from Loxahatchee National Wildlife Refuge, Florida, United States - Lox_Sample_4.1 | ecosystem: Environmental > Terrestrial > Soil > Wetlands | place: USA... | reverse complement strand
AGTTCAACATGAACCCGAACTGGAAAGATGAGGTTGTAGCTGCTGCCAAGGAGAAGCTCGCGTCCGTGTTAAAGCTCAGATGCCCAGAGCACAAAGAACAGCCCCGCCTTGAGACTGTGGAAGGCAAACTGATGGTTGGCACTTGCTGCGATGCCTTTGAGGAACAGGTCAAGGAAGCACTGGAACGGTAGCAGGCTTACCACGGGTGTTTCTTGTCGGCTGCGTCGGCTCGGGCCATCTTGTCATCGAGAGCTTTACACTTGCGCTGGTGTTCCTTAGTCGTGGGCGGGTACTCGTGGCAGAGACGATAAAGCGAACCCTGACCGAAGCGGGTTTCAGCTAGCTGAACGCTGGATTCTAAGAGCCGTCTGTCAAGCTCGTGCGATACACTTTCCTGAGTTTCATCCAAATTCCGCACAGCTTCCTCGTACTTGCGCTTGTTCTCTGCTTCCGCATTGTTGTACCAAACGATCCCGCCGATCACAGCCACGACTAACAGAAGCACTACGATGACAGCTTTCATGTGGATTTGTACCTCCGTAATTCAGGTCAACAATTGCGGGGAGGGGATGGTGACGACACACTCTATCCAGTTCTGTGCTACGGCGCAATAAAAAGCCGAGGGGTGGGCTTAGACGCTCCCGGTACTATCGAGGGGGGAGACATTTTCCTTTTCAAGAATGGAATCGTGGAGCAATTTGAAATACCTACCGTAAGTCTGGACAACGTAAGACAGGAAACCACTTCCGACTACGATTTCAGCGGCATCGTCACGACTCAAAGAGTTCACTTTGTTTGCGAACTGAACGAACGCCCGCTCATCTTCGGCCCGCACTTTGCGGCCGTTATGAACTAGGGCGTTGCGGACCATTTGTATGTTCTTGATCTCAATCCACTCCTTAGATGTGCGACAGACATTCAAGCCGACCACTTTTTCAAGGTACGCGACATAGCGATCAATCCCTTTACCCTTCAGATCGGATAGGCCTAAGCGAAAAGCCTTTTCGGACTGATAAAGCAGACACAGCTTGTCGAGTTCATGCTCAAAATAACTGCACAACGTGATGAGTGCAGAGCTTCGTTGTAAACTCGGAAAATACTCATGGAATATCGTCTGCAAGTCGTATGATGTGTCATCCAAGCCTTGATGTACTGTTATCAAGCAGCCGTAACGCTCATCTAGGTCGTCATTAACCTCTTCGATAGTCTGTTTGTTTTGCTCGTATTCGACTATGGATTCCGCCGCTTGCTTCTCGATTCCATCCACAAAGCTCTGAATAATCCCGGCAGAAAAACTAACATCGGACAAATACCAATTGAGCACCACTCTTTGCAGGATAAGACTCATGCGGACTTGGTGCGGGGCACAGGACTTGAACCTGCACGGCCTTGCGGCCACTGGCTCCTAAGGCCAGCGCGTCTGCCAGTTCCGCCAGCCCCGCGTTCAGATTTCCTTCACTCTATCAGATGGGACCGGAGCAGGAGTAGCGTTTAGCACGTCGAGCAGGCGGATCGCTGATTCATTCGCGTCGGCGTCGGGATGCACATACCGCTGCGAGATCGTGATGCTGCTGTGTCCGGCGAGCTTCTGGATTCTGAAGGCATCCACTCCGGCCTTCCCTAGCCGGGTGCAGAACGTGTGACGCGTGGAGTGCAGCACATACTCAGGTCCAAGATTGAGAGCGTCTCGCACGATTCGGAACTGCTCACTCGGATAGTGACGCGTGAGCGGATTTCTGCCTCCCCTTTTCGTGAAGGCCCATTCCGAACGTGATTTCTTGAGTGCAGAGTCCAGAGCAGCAGAGGCGCGCTGTGTAAGCACAATGTCTCGCTTGGCGAATTTGCTCTTCCCTTTCACAATGCGGATTTTGTAGGGTTTCAAGTCCTCATAGCTGATGTGCTGCTTCTTCAGGTTGCAGCACTCTGTGATTCTCAGGCCAGTGTCCACCAGAAACGGCAGCATGTCGTGCATCAGTCCCTTCGGGTACAGCGTGCGCAGATACTTCACCATCCGGTCGAGAGTGCTATCGTCGATGACTGCCTCACGCTGATGCTCATTGGGGAGAAGCTCAATCGTGGGAACCTCTCGGACCAGCTTCCACTCCTGCGCGATGTATAGCACCCGGCGAAGTGTGCGCAGGGAGTGGTTCACCGTCACCGACGTAACTTGATCCTTCAGACGGAACTGCACGAAGCTGTCAATGAGAGCTTTGTCGATATGAGGCAGCTTCGCAGATGCAAGAGGCGTGTACCGTTTGAGCGCTTTGTAGTTCTCTTTGTAGAACCCGTAGGTGCGAGGCTCAGCAACTTTGACTTTGATGTGCGCCAGCACGCGTTCCTCGAACTCTGTGAACGTCGGCGCATTTCGGGAGTCGATGATCGAGAACTCGCCACGGATCAGCGAGGACTTGAAAACTGCTTCCAGTCTTTGCGCTTCGGCCTTGCTGCTGGTTCGGAGAGTTCGAGCGTGTGTCTGCCCTTGGAATTTAATGCGGGAGTGCCAGATGCGGCCACGTTTGAGGAGCATAGTCCACCATAGTGACAAAAGGGTGACAGCCAGTCAAGTTACATACGTTCCAACCGCATAAACACTGGCCATTTTTGATAGCACACACAGACTTAGGATCTGGCGGGTAAAACCGTGGGGGTTCGAGTCCCCCCTTTCGCACCAGTCCCACCTCACCTGGAATGCCTCGGATTCGTGTCGTGATGAATATTTGCGGCTTGCGAGTGTGCGATCGCTTCCCGCGATCAGGATTTCCCAGTCGACGACTGACCGGATCGAATCTTCTTAGGGTGTGGTTCTCTGCGTGGGGCGATTCTGTTGCGCCTGCAGTTGCTGGCGCTGCTGATACATCTTTTGCAGATTCTGCTCCATCTCTCCGATGGTCGATCCGCCTCCCGTGCCTGAATCACCAGAACCCGCGGAAGCAGCGCCCGTGGTGAGCGGCTGACCTGAGGCTGTCAGCGTGCTTGTGTTCGCATCAGACGAAGAGTTCGAATCAGCAGTCTCCGAGGTGGCAGGTTGGCCGTCGGGCGGCGTGTTCGTCGCATTCGAGTCTGCTACCGGCGGCGCCGGTGCCTGGTCCGAGTTTGAGGAAGAGGAGTCCGCTGCGGTAGTGTCTGCAACAGCGGAGGAATCCTCCTCCGTTGCGTTGGCGTGAGAAACTTCGAAGTCGCGCCTGCCCGGTGCAGCGTAACCCGGCATGAGTCTTACTTTGCGATTGGGCCGAGTGTCATCCGCCGCGACAACATCTTCACTCGAGTCCCCGTCTCGCGAGATCAGAATCACCTTTCCCAATGCGCTCTCATCGTCCTCTGAAGATTGGATAACGTAGTTGAAGTCAGTACCGTAGAGCAACGAAGAGAGCACTTCGCGAATCGGAGCCGGCCCCAGATGGACAGCGACTCGTTCCCGGTTCGCGCTTGCTGGCATTTCGATTGATGCTCCAGTGCGCGAGCGAATGCCCAGCATAATGTCAGCGAGGGACGAGTTCTCCGCGTCAATCGTTAGGAGTTTGCCATCCCACGAAATTCCAGGAGCGTGCTCCGGAGTCTGCACGGGCGGGAGCCATATCTGCGCTGGCGGAGGCGGTGGAGTATCGGAAGCGGGGGCGGGATTTGATTGCGGAGGCTTTTTCGCCTGCGCCGTTGGTGCTTGGGCTACCGCCAGAGTGACCAAGCTCGTAGAAAGTACCACTACAAGGGCAGCCGACCTGGGCCGGAGAGTCCGTCCGTACCCGCGCCCCGCAAGCATATTAGCGAACCCGCCAAGAAGCACTTCGGCCACCGCCTGGACCCCTCTCACGGCTCAACACGAAACGGACATGCAGGAACAAAGGCCCCCAGAGCCGCACAACTGGGGAGTTAGTCTAGCACGGTCCCTGCATCGCGCCTACCCTCTTCTACCAGCGATTCCAGGCCGGTAATTTGCTTAGGAACAAATGCGGTCAAAGAGTCTTTTTGGCTTTTCACACTTGTAAAAAAACAAGTTGCTCTTTGCGCTAGCGCAAAGAAGCCTTCCTCTTGATCGGGCAAATTAGATCGACTGTGGGATTGCCTCGGGACGAAACGCCCGTGGCGCGGCATTATTCTTCCCGCGAGTTCCCCTTCCCCACTCGCGGTTCTGACAACTACCAAAAACACGGCGAATACTAACGTCGTTTCGCGTTTCCCGTTTGTTGACGGGGAATTTGCAAGAGGTAGGATGACTAACTCGCGTTTTTCGAGGCGACTCATCGGCGTTAGCGTACAGCAGCGTGGGTCTCAAATTTCTCAAGCCGATTGTGTCGTGGCATTAGTGCCTAGTCCCATTCTTCTGGAACTTTTTTCATTCCCGGCCCCGCATGAGCTCGCAAGTCCCAGGGAAGCTTCTGGCATCATCAGACGAAGCCGTTGCAACAGGTAGGCGTAACACGAGACAGGGAACCATGAATTCCCTGCGATCGACAGGGGGAGTAAAAATGGGTCAGGCCGCAGTATTGGGAACCGTGTTTCCTTCCGCGGATCGAGCCATCCGTAATCTGTCCTCGACAACCGCCACTCAGGAACGTGCCGGGACCAAGGGCTTCAACAGCATCTTGAAACGGCGAATGGACGCGGTGCAGGGGTTCGAAGCTTTTTCCGAGATCCCCGGCACCGAATGTGCTGTCATCGTCGCGGATGCGCAAGAAATACAGTTTCCTCGCCATTCCACCATCTTTTCCGAGGGAAGTCCCGCAACCCACGCGGCTCTTCTCTTGTCCGGTTGTATCAAGCTCACACAAGGAGAACCGGGACAGGAAGTGATCCTGCGCCTTAACGGCCCGGGCGACTTGATGGGAAAAATCGGAAACCACACCCGGGCGAACCACCTCTACACTACTCACGCCGTGCAGGCCTCCGCAGCCCTGGTGTGGGAAACGGATGCTTTTGAGGCATTAATGGTCCGCTTTCCATTTCTGCGGCGTAACATCGCAAGTATCCTCGAGCGGCACCTGAACGAGTTGGAGATTCGCTATCGCGAGGTCTCTACTGAAAAGGTCTCATCTCGGCTTAGCAACCTTCTCGTCCGCTTGGTAAACCAGGTAGGACGACGCATCGATAGCTGCGTCGAGATTGCGCTTTCCCGGCGGGAATTGGCCCAACTGACCGGCACCACATTGTTTACTGTCAGCCGTCTGCTGTGCCAATGGGAGGCACAAGGAGCCGTAAGCGCAAGACGCGAGGTTGTCTTAGTGCACGATGTGCGGGCTCTGACCGAACTGTCGCACGAAGAATAGGTCTGAACAAATACCTGAGCGGAGGAACATTTTGGTTCTGCGAAATATCTCGATTGCGCTGCTCTCCATGATTTTGGGACTGCCCGCCTTTGCCCAATCAGGTGAACCTTCCCAAAGCAGTTCCCCTGACGTCCCTGGACGAACTCGTGTGCGCCCTCACCATTCCGGTCCTCCATGCTGGAGGCAGGCAGGAATAACTCCTGACATGGTGAACCAGCGCTGGCAGATTGAAGACCAGCAGAAGCTGAGAATTGCTCAAGTCTGCGCTGAGCCCTCCACCTCAGCTCAGCAGAAGCATGACAAGATTGAGCAAATACATGCCGACACCGACCAAGCGATTGCGCAGTTAATCCCCTCTAAGGAGCTAGCTGCGTTTAACAAGTGTCAGGCGGAACTGGATCAGCATCGCCCGAAACCGGTTGGACAAAAAGATCTTGGGCCTTGCGGCGGAGTCATCCCGAATTCCGATTCGGCTGAGGCAACGCCGACACCGGACCATCGTCACACCAACAGGCCGACGAATCACTAGACCGATCGAGCGCAGTTACGAAAGTGGATTTACCGCAGGCACGGCGTACGCCGTGCCGATCTTTTCTGGCGCCGCGAAAAAACACGCGCCGGCAACTCTGTTACAGTTCGCGATCATTCCTTGATCTCACCCCCCAGCTTCCGATTGGCAACGGAAAGGTTCAGCAGTCGCTCACAGCTCCAGGCTGACAAATTTCCTGTCCCTTATTGTGGTGGATGTTGCGATTACCAGCGGCTCGGACTCCTTCGCGATCGATCGCTGCCGCCATACCGCGTAAATGGCTGGGTACACAAGTAGTTCAAGCAGGAACGAGGTGAAGATCCCGCCCACCATCGGAGCAGCGATGCGCTTCATCACCTCCGAACCGGTACCGGTGCTCCACATGATCGGCAGCAGCCCCACACACATCGTGGCAAAGGTCATAAACTTGGGCCGCAGCCTTTTGGCAGCCCCCTGCACAATGGCTTCCGTCAATTCCGCCGTCGTGCTGAGCCGACCTTGGCGTTTCGCTTCTTCGTACGCCAGGTCGAGGTAGAGCAACATGTACACGCCTGTCTCGGCGTCAATGCCCAGCAGCGCAATGAGCCCCACCCAGACCCCCACGCTCATGTTGTAGCCGGCCAGATAAAGGAAAAATATCGCTCCGACCGCGGAGAATGGCACCGCCAACAGAATGATTGTCGTCTTTATTGCGGATTGCGTGTTTGCGTAAAGAAGAAGAATCACCAGCACCAGCGTGAGAGGCACAATTCGCCACAACCGATGCTGCACGCGCTCCATGGCTTCATACTGTCCCGCCCACGCCATCGTGTAACCGGGCTGAAGCTTTAGTTCATTGCGCAGCAATGGGCCCGCCTCGGAGATATAACCGGCCGGATCACGATCTGCGACGTCGATGTACACGTATCCGGTCAGCAGCCCATTCTCGTCGCGGATCATGGCCGGACCGCTGGTCGCGTGAATCTCCGCCAGTTCCCCCAACGCGATCTGCCGTTGCCCGGCCGGAACCAGCAACCGCTGCAGAGACCCCAGATCGCTGCGGAAATCTCGCATGTATCTGACATTGACGGGATAACGTTCCCGTCCGATCACGGCTGTGGTAACGTCCTCACCGCCGATAGCGTTCTCGACTGCAAGCTGTGCATCTTCAATACTCAGCCCGTAGTGCGCCAGGCGCTCACGGTTCCACTCAAAATCCAGAAAATAGCCAGTCCCCGTGCGCTCGGCGAATACTCCGCGCGTTCCTTTCACGCGCCCAAGGATGGACTCAATCCGCGATCCAATCTGTTCGACTGTGCCAAGATCAGCGCCAGAAATTTTCAACCCGATCGAGGTCCGCATTCCGGTGGACAGCATGTCGATACGGCCCCGAACCGGCATCGTCCATGCATTGGTGACACCCGGCACCTTCAGACTCTCATCGAAAAGCCGCACAAGCTCCTCACCAGCAATGGTGTCGGGCGTCATGTGGCGCAGCACGGGCTTCACGAACCCCGGTGCCCATGACGAATACCAGGTGTTGACATGGCGCCACTCCGACCGGGGCTTCAGAACAATAACGGTCTCGAGCATGGACAGCGGCGCAGGATCCGTTGACGTTTCCGCGCGGCCCGCCTTCCCGAGCACGCGGTCGACTTCGGGAAAGCGCATCAGAATCCGGTCTGTGGTCTGCAACAACGATTGAGCCTGACTGATCGAGATGCCCGGCATGGTCGAAGGCATGTAAAGGACCACGCCTTCATCGATCGGAGGCATGAATTCAGAGCCCAGACTGAGGAAGACTGGAATCGCCAGGACAACCAGGACGACAGCGCCCGAGATCACCAGCCATTTTCGGCGCAGCGTCCAGCGCACCACCGGCTCGTAGGCGCGCATCATCCAGCGGCTGATGGCATGGTCCTCTTCGGAACGGATCTTCCCCACCAGCAAGGCGTTCACGAAGCGGCAGAGCCACGCTGGACGAAAATCGAAAGGCTCAACGCGAGCCAGCAACAAGCGCAGCGCGGGATCCAGCGTGATCGCCATAACCGCCGCGATGGCCATCGCAAGAGTCTTGGTGTAGGCGAGCGGCTTGAACATCCGCCCCTCTTGCGCCTCCAGCGTGAGCACCGGCAGGAAACTGATCGCGATCACCAGCAGTGCGAAGAACGTCGGGCCCGCGACTTCTTTAACGGCAGAAATTATGACCGCGCGATAGTCACCGCATCGTCCTCCGCGCTCCCAGAGCTCCAGTTTTTTGTGCGTCTGCTCGACCACCACAATCGATGCATCCACCAACTCGCTGAAGGCAATCGCGACCCCCGCCAGCGACATGATGTTGGCGTCGATACCGAGGTAGCGGAACGGAATGAAAGACGCCAGCACCACGACAGGCATGGTGACAATCGGAATTGCCGCGCTGGGGAAATGCCACAGGAAAACCAGAATGATCAGGACGACAGTCACGATCACCTGGAAAATAGTCGATTTCGTATTGTCGATCGCCCGATGGATGAACTCCGAGCGATCGTACACGGGGATGATCTTTACCCCTTCCGGAAGAGCCGGGGTCACTTCTGCGATCTTGTGCTTGACGCGGTCAATCACCGCCAGAGCGTTTTCGCCGCTCCGCATGACGATGATTCCCGAAACAACCTCGCCCTTGCCGTCCAGGTCCGCAATTCCCCGCCTTAATTCCGGACCTTCGACAACCTGTCCGACATCCTTGATGCGGATTGGAGTTCCGTCGACGTTGGCATCGAGAGCGATGTTGCCAAACTCCTCCCGCGATTTTGCATAACCGCGGCCCCGCACCATGTACTCAGTGCCCCCGAACTCCAGCAGGCGCCCGCCAACTTCTTCGTTGCCGCTGCGTACCGCTTCGACCACTCGTCGAAGCGGAATGCCATAAGCCTGCAGCCGGTTAGGATCGACATTGACCTGAAATTGGCGTGTGTATCCGCCGACAGGGGCAACTTCCGCCACCCCCGGCACTGAGCGAAGGTAGTACTGCAAATACCAATCTTGATACGAGCGCAGGTCTGCGAGGCTGCGCTTCCCCGATGTGTCGACTAGCGCATATTGATAAACCCAGCCAAGAGCAGTGGCATCGGGCCCAATCTCTGCCTTTACTCCCTCGGGCAAACGTGACTGCACTCCGGACAAATACTCGAGTGTCCGCGAGCGGGCCCAATAGAGATCTGTGCCATCTTCGAAAATTACGTAGACGTAGGAATAGCCGAAGTCGGAGACGCCACGCACGGTCTTCACCTTCGGCGCTCCCGTCATCGCCGTGACGATCGGGTACGTCACTTGATCTTCGATGATGTCGGGGCTGCGATCCCAGCGCGAGTAGATGATGACTTGCGTCTCGCTCAGATCCGGCATGGCATCGAGCGGTAGCGCTTGCATCGACCACCAGCCGCCGATACAAGCCAAAGCCGCGCAGGCCAGCACCAGGAACTTGTGCTGCACCGAAAAATCAATAATCCGGTTAATCATGACCGGCGCCCAGACGGGTTCTCAGCGAGGTAATGAGCGGGCTTTTCAATGAACTTTCGTTTGCAGCTATCCGAGCAGAAGTAGTAGGTAACGCCGTCGCGGATAGTCGTATGGCCTTCAGCGACAGCGTTTGCTGCATCAATCGTCATACCACAGGCCGCGTCCTTGACCATCTTTGCGGTCACCGCCATGCCGGTGGTCGCCTTCGGTGAGATCTTTTGCTGGCGCTCCTCTGTGGGCGAGGAGTGAGTCGACTTTAACCGGCTCTCCGAATCCACCAGGAAGGTTCCCGCGCTCACCACGCGTTCGCCTTCGCTGAGCCCCTTCACTACTTCCACCCGGTCTCCGAACCGCCATCCCACCTGCACATCGCGCGGTTCGAAAACACCTGGCGAGCGTTCGACGAAGACCCTCTGCTCCCGCCCCGAATCGATCACGGCGTCGGCGGGAATCGTCAGCCCCGCAGGTCTCGAGACAGGCAGTTCGACATCCACGAACATCTCCGGCCGCAGCACGAAGCCCGGATTGTCCGCCTCCATGCGAAGTTTCAGTGTGCGCGTGGAAGGGTCGACCTGCGGAAGCACATCGCTTACGCGTGCCGTCAAAACTCTCCCCTCGCCCTTGAGCACCACCCGCGCTGCCGTCCCCGGACGAAAACGCTGCGCTTCGTTCCCGAGAATATCCGCAACAATCCAGACGCGGCTCAGATCCGCAATTCGGTAGAACTCGCTGGCGTGCTCGAAATGCTGGCCTGGAGTAATGCTGCGCGAAAGCACAAACCCATCGACCGGCGAAACAATGTTGATACTCTCCGGAAGCAGCCGAGTCTCGGCCATCTCCTGAATCTGCGCATCACTCATCCCGAGATTGCGCAGCCGGTCGGTGTAGCCTTGCACGCTACTCACTCCCTGCTTCGCCACAGTGCCGGGAAATGGAACTGTACGTGCCCCGTCTTTCCCACTGGAGCCCGGTATTCCCGCAGTGGCAGCGAGGAATCCGGAAGCCACCGCAAGGGCATCCCCGCCATAATAGGTGGCCAGTTTCTGATTCTTCTTAACGAACTCCCCGGGAGAATCGCTGAATGTCTCCCGGATAAACCCCTCCATACCAGCGTTGAGCCGGTACACGCGGGTATCTTCAGGAAGCACACGGCCGAGTACCCGCATGTTCTCCGCGCCAGAAGACCGCTCAACCGCCGATGTACGAATTCCGAAAAGCTGCTGTTTCTCGGAATCGATGCCAACCATTCCGGGTGCCATTACAGCAGCAGAATCCCCGGAGGCCGAAACCGGCTGAGCGTAAACCGCCTCCAATTGCATGCCGCAATCCGGCGCCACTCCCGGACGATCCGATTTGTAGTCCGGATGCATCGGATCAACCCAGTAGAGTACCTTGCGAGCGTCTTTTGGGACGGCAGACGTTTCACCATTCGTGACGTGCCGTCCCACAAAATAGGAAACGGCCATCAGAAGCAGAACCGGGATCGCGACCGAGACTCTTTTCATACCCTACCTCGCTGAAGCACGCTCTCCTGCCTCAGAGCTAGTTCGGTGAAGTCGAAGGCGCTGCTGGTGTCGCCGTGGTTTGTGCTGCCGGGGCCGCCGGCGCATTGCTCGTTGTGCTCGACGCCGATGGAGCCGCCTTCGCTGCCTCCTGCGCCTTCTTGGCAGCTTCTGCTGCCTTTTCGTCGGCCTGCTTGTACAGCGCGGCCCGACGTGCTTCGAGGTCCTCGCGCTGGCGAGCGACAAGACGAAGCTGCTCGTACTGCTTGTCGAGTTGCTCCACCATCAGTGTCCACATCTCGATGTTCGCCTTCGCCACCGGATCCTTGCTGGTGCTCGCGTGGGCGCGCATCTGCCTCAGCAGCCCTTGCATCTTGGTGAGGGTTGCTCCCATCTCCTGCAGGTTCTGATTGGCAACGGCCTTTGCCCGGTTCCCAGCCGCCAGGGCCTCGGAATTGCTGGTCGCCACTACCGTTTGTCGGCGGCCTGCGAGGGGACCGGCGGAAGTTTGTCCCCATAAAGTTGCTGCGGCGAAAACTGCAACAAGCGCGGTGCTATTTCGTAGCTTCATGTCCACTCCTGGAAAGTTCTCTTTCTACCAACCGGAATCAACGACAAAAATGCTCAAACCCCGGGACGCGTCGACGACTCGACCTGGGGCTTGAGCAAGAAAGGGGAGGGCCGAGGCTCAACGCGGCATGGCAAACTGTGTGGCGTCAAGCTTCGGATTCGAGACGATCTCTTCGAATTTAATCTTCTCACTATCCTTCACCCCATCGACGGTTGTCTCCATCAGGTACGGCATCATCAAACCGTTTACGGAGCGATAGTCCCGGAGAAAGACTGCAACCGAGTGATACTTACCGTCGAGACGTCGTGGTTCACCCTCAACCTTCACCTCAAGGAAAGTCTGGGCATCCACCCAGATATGGTGCGGGTACCCGTTCTTGTCCGTTACTTTCAGTTTGTACGCGCTGCGCCCCTCGACTTGCTCAACCCCGGCCAGTTCCACCTGCGATCCTTTCGCGGCATAATCAATCAGATAACCGTCCAGATCAGATTCATGCGAGGCCGCCTTCAGTTCGTCGGCGGTGAATTTCTCGACCTCGTGACGGTTCAGGAAGGGTCTCACCTTCCATCCTTGAGTACCGTCGTAAACCTGAACCGCGGTTTGGCCATTGAACTGAATCTCCAGTCGCTTTTTCCGCCCACGACTGAGTTCCATCACGAATGGGAGCTCTGCCTGTTCGGCCAATCGATGCTCGCCAACTTCTTGCCCGATCTTCGTACCTGGAATGGGAATTGTGGACCGTCGGTTGCCCCCTGCCTGCAGCTTGCCCTTCATTTCAAACGTCTGTACAGCACGCCAGCGCTCCAGCCCTCCGCGCGCGCTTACGTTCTTCTCCACAATCTGTGCAGCCGACAATTGAGGTGCGGTTGCTTTGGTTGTGGTGTCGGCACCAGCCATCAGCGTCGGCACCAACGCAAGCAGGAATCCCACAGAACAAACACGCTTCGTCTTCATCGACACACCCCTTTTCGAGCTTAGAACCTGTCCGCGAATGCGGATTTGGGTTGGAGGAGGATAACCGAATCGATTACAAACTCATATGCGTGGAAGCTCCCGATCACTATGTTGACTCGGTTCCCACGATTCTATAGGGGGAGGAGCAAAATGAGAGTCGAGTCTATCATGGATCGGTCGAGCTAAGAACCGAAAAAGTGCCGGATGCCGAGCGAGACCGTGATTCACCCCAAATCCGCTAAGTCAGTAACCTCCAACCATGGTTACCTGACGCAGAGCTTAATCCACCACTAAACCGTCCGCGTGAAACTTCCCGATCACTACGGTCACGTGATCGCCACGCTTTACCAGTCGACCCTTGTTCGAGAAGGCCATCCAATAGGACTTGCCAGCCTCGGGCGCGCCACTCTGGCGCAACTTGCCAACCTTCTCGAGCGAAGGAATCACGAGTTTGACGCCGGCCTGGGGATCAATCAGGAAGGGCTCGTTCTTCTTGTCGTTGAGCATCTTGGCCTTTTCCGGGTCCAGAACCTCATAGCTGAACCGGATCACCTCACCTGCCTCAGTCCATTTGACGATCAGAGAATCAACTCCCCAAACCATCCGGTAATACGTGCCCGCTCGTCCAGCGAACCGGTCCGGATGATAGCGGGAATGCTGCGTCGCACCCGCAGGCTTCGCGGTCTGTGCTGGAGTTTGCGCTTGCGTCGGAGTTTGACTTGGCGTTAAAGCTGCCGCAGGCGTCGCACTCGATGACTGCGCCGCCGGCGCTGCGTTCTGAGCAATCAGACTTCCGCAAAGCAAAAGGCTGCTTAAGATGGTTACAAGGGACATGTGAGTAATCCTACAGAACGGCGGGAGAGGGCTTGAGAATAGCAGGAAAACGAGCGGACATCCAGCAGTTTTTCTGGATGCCCGGTAGGTTGCAAGCTGGATTTTCCACCTCCACGGCCGCTCCAATCGCTGCCGTCGGCGTGAGCCAGACCGCCAATCCCCGATAATTCATGGAACGCGGTTGCGAATTCTTGGGCTGTGCAGGCCGGACGCCCAGGTTTTAGCGTCCGGCCTGTTATGGCCTAGTTCACGGTGAATGACACCGTGTTGCTGTTTCCGCTCGGCGTCGCAACGCCGATGTTCAGGGTCGCGGCGGCAGCCGTCGGGATGATGTTAAGGGTCGCCGACACCGAGCTATCACTGCCTACCGTAAACCCGGTCACCGTGATTCCGGTTGCTGGGATTCCGGTGAGCCCCGTCGCGGTTGTCAGACCAGCTCCGTTCAAAGTCACGGGAACGCTGATGGTGCTGGCTCCGCGTGTCGCTGAAGTCGGACTGATACTGGCCACGAAAGGCCCAATCGTGAGCGGCAAGGTGTTGGTAGCCCCGTTCGTCCCGGTCAAGCTGATGTTGCGGACACTGCGTGTGGCGCCCGCCGTGACGTTGACTGTTGCCGTAACTGAAGTGGCCGTTGCCGTAATAGCAGTGACGGTCACACCCGACCCCGACACCGTCCCCGCGTTAACTCCAGCCAGGTTGGTACCGGTGAAGGTCACGCTGGTCGCGCCGGTTAAGGCAACGTTCGGACTGACCGCGGTGATTGCCGCAGCAGTCACTGTGAACGGCACCGTGTTGGTGCTGCCGGCCGCGGTTCCAGTTACCGTGACGGTTCTGGCCGTGGCGGCGGCCGCGGCGGTGATGACGAAGTTTGCCGTGACCGTCGTGTCATTCACAACGGTTACTCCGCTGGCGGTGACGCCAGTACCCGAGATGGTCACGCCGGTGGCGCCCGTCAGGTTGGTCCCGGTAATCGTCACCGGGACGGTTGTGCCGCGCACACCCGAACTCGGGTTGATCGCGGTTAGCGACGGTGCCAGCACCGTGAAGGGCACGGTGTTTGTGGCGCCGTCGGGCGTGGTGATGCTGATGGTGTGCACGCCGGCCGCAGCGGTATTCCCGATACTAATGTTCGCTGTGACCGTGGTGTCATTCACTACTGTCGGGGCGCTGATGGTAATGCCCGTTGCGGGCGAAACCGTAAACGCGCTCGCTCCGGTCAAGCCGATCCCTGTGAAGGTTAACGGTAGATTCGTTACCCCGCGCAGGGACACATTCGGCGAAACCGAACTCAGCGTGGGCGCCAACACCTCGAACGTGACGAAGTTGCTCACTCCGCCGGGCGTCGTGATGGAGACGTTCCTCGCTCCTACTGCCGCGGTCGCCGAGATCGTGAATGTTGAATCGACCTCGTTTGCGCTTACCTGGGTAACGGCACCGACGGTGATTCCACCACCGGTCACGGTGATTGCAGTCGCTCCGTTCAGCAGGCTGCCCGTCAGCTTGACCGGGACCACGGTGCTACGTATGCCGCGGGCCGGTGAGATGGCGTTCAGCGTAGGCGTTGTCGGCGAGACCACCGCAAAGGTTACCGCATTGCTGGTTCCGGCCACCGAGGTAGCCGTGACGTTCCAGTTCCCGAGAGTCGCAGTCGGCCCGATGTTGAAGGTTGCCTGCACTGTCGTGTCATTCAACCCGCTAACGCTCGCAACCGTGATGCCGGTGCCGCCAGTTCGCGACACTGTTACTGCCGAGACACCAGTCAAGCCGGTACCGTACAAGGTTACGTTCACGCTAGTACCACGCGCACCCTGCGTTGGAACAATAAAGCTCAGGGTCGGCGTTTCCACGGTAAACGTAATTGGGTTGGTGGTCCCGTTTGGCGTCGTGACTGTGACGTTGCGCGCCCCAACTGCGGCCGTCGCGGTGATCGCGAAGTTCGCCCTGAGGGTTGTGTCATTTACGACGGTCACTCCGCTGGCGGTCACGCCGGCACCGGAGACAGCCACCGCCGTGGCGCCAGTTAAGCCTGTGCCGTAGAGCGTCACCGCAACTGTGCTGTTGCGCACGCCATACGCAGGACTGATCGAGTTCAACGTTGGACGAGTCTGCCCGGTTCCGGTACCAGCGGCGTAGAACTCTACGGCGCCGATGTCGTTCGGAGCTATTCTCGCCGCACCGTAGAAATCGGTGGTCGGCGGATTCACACCCGATACCGCCGCGCTCGACCCTGCATTGATCACTGGCGAACCCGCCGCTGGCCCATAGTTGCCCAGCGTGACGTGACTGACCGGGTTCTGCATGGAGAGTGGACCCCAACTGATGTTGATCCAGTTGTTGCCTTCATCCACGGTTGCCGCCGGGGTGAGGTTGAAGATCGGGTTGGGAACGGTGGCGTCCGAAATGCCCGGAGGCACCTGGTAGCCCGCCGACCCAAACTCGGGCGGAACTCGCGAACCGTTGCAGTACTGGCTGATCAGCGTCGGGTTCGAATTGGTGTTGTTGCTGCCCGTATAGCCTGCGGTCAGCACTGAGTAACTCGGAGCAAGGGTAACCCCCGAGCCATGGTTGGTTGGGCCGGTGTCGCCGCGCACGCCGATATCCCAATAAGCAGATCCGGTAACGCAGGCGCCCGTACCTCCCGTGATAACCGTACCGTTGCCATTCGCCGTGGTCGCGTCCGCACTCGGCTGGCTTGCCGCCTGAGTCGTGGTGAAGGAGTTATACAGCGCCACCACGTTCTGCTGGTTTAGCGTTCCCGAGCCAAGCGATCCGACTCCGATAAAGAACGTCCTGTTCTGCCAGAACACATCGTTGGCCAGAAGCGGGAAGGAGACGTTGTCGCAACTCGGGTGACCCGCAGGGCACGTGAGCGCAGTGGTTAGCGACGTGGTTAACTGCACGCTGTTCTGGATGGCCACCAATCCCGCGGGTTGTGGACACGAGGTGGTAGCGCTCGTCATGCAATTGGTGCCGCTGCTGCTCGCCAGAGGAGCTCCCAGGGTATTGAAGAGTACTCCCGAGCTGGCGGTGCTGTCATTGGACACGATCGTGTTGTTGATGATGTTCACGTCCAACGCATCCTGCAGCGAAATTCCGGCGCCGTCCCAGCCGGCTACGTTGTTCGCGATGATGTTGTTCGTCACCGTAACGTCGTTCCAGCAGGAGGTCAGAGGCGCGCAAGGTGCCGCATGACCCGTACTATCCGGGAACCGGTTCACATCTGTGCCGTTGACGTTTTGGAAGCGGATCGCGCCGCCGCTACCGCTCTCTGCGGCGTTACCCAGGAACAGGTTGGCGTTGATCACCAGGCCGGGCCCTGTACCGTCGCTGAGACCCGGAGTGCAGTCAGCGTCAGACGCTGTACTGCCGCATTCTGGCAACCCCGCGACTCCACCCGGAGTTCCGTCCGGCGGGGCGCCCATGACGATCATCCCGCCTCCGTTGGTAGGAACAGTCGGATTCGTGCTCTGGTTGAACAGGAACGTGTTGTGCTCGATGTCGCCGTCCCAAACAAAGCCCAATTGAACCAGACCGCCACCATCACCCGTGCTCAGGTTGCCGCAAATCCAGTTGAAATTGAATTTGTAATAGTCGGCACCCACGCACACCGTTGCACCTCCTCCTCCCGCCGGCGTGGACGAGAACAACTCGTCGCCGATGGAAGAGTTCAGCGTGACGGCATTGTTGTGAACATTCACATTCACGTCAAAGCAGAACGGCAGCTGAACGTTCGCGCTTACGCCGGTCTGGTCCATGCAGGAAGTCGGCGTGGACGTGTCCGGCGCAATGTAGGCATCTGGCGATTCGCCCTGTCCGACGGTAATGCCGCCGGTGAGCGTTCCAGTATTGTTGGTGACCCGGTTATTCGCGATTTGCAGGTTATGACCCCAGGCGTGCACGAAAATTCCGCCGCCGCCCTGCGAACTGTCGGAGACGGTCAGTCCATCGATGCTGGCCGGGTTGCAGTAGAAGTTGCTCGGATACGGGTTGGCACCGTTGACCAAGCAATCGCCCGAAGTCAGCAGCCGTGTGCCGGCCGGGAACGTGGATTCGTTTCCGGTTCCAAAGGCGGCTTGCGAGAACGGGTCAACTCCTGTCCCATCCAGGCTCACGCCCTTGCCTAGGACAGTAATCCCCGCGCCTTCATAGGCGCCCATCAGCGTGGGCTCTTGGAGCATCTCGGCGAGGTTCCCATTGACGGTGGTGTCCCAGCCAAGAATTCCTTCCATCGGGATGCGGTCCACTTGCGGATGCGCCGTGTCGAAGTCGCTCCACGAGGTGCCGCCCGTGCTGCCGCACGTGAAGCTCCCGCTCGGGTCGTAAGGATTGCCGCCGTTGTTCGGTTGGCCGTTCAGCGCGAGTCCGAACAGGCACACCACCTGCCGCCGCCAGGGATCCATCTTCCCGGCGGGATGCGTGTTGGCGTTGAGGATGCTGGAGGCAGCGCCGACTCCCTGCAGACGGACCGGCTTCCACATCAGCAACATCTCGTTATAGGTGCCCGGGGGAACAATAATCATGTCACCCGGATGAGCGCCGTCAATCGCCGATTGAATGGTCTGACTGGCAGAAAGAACGGTCGGCCTCTTCCCTCCGACCGTCACCGTCACGGTGTCGATCGATTGCTTCCCGTTTGCTGCGGTAATGACAAGCTGTCCGCATTGTGCCGTCGAGCCGGTGTAGATTGCCTGTTGCTGCACAGCGCAGTTTGGTATGCCGGTAGGAACGGTAACCGTGATCGAGGTATCGCTCCATGCACTCGCAGTCGCCGTCACGCCGCCGATTGTGACTGTGCCCGCCGTACTGCCGAAGCCGTAGTGACGGGTCACCTGTTTCTGATTGAAGGGGTATGTCGTCGCCGACGGCCCGGAGTACGCATAGTTGTTTACCGTCTGGTCGCCCAGCGCGGTGATGGTGAGAGTGTGGCCAGCCGCACTAACCCAAGGTCCCGCGATATCCGAACTGTTGACGCTCTTGATAGCTGGCGTGAAGTCCGGATAGTTGCAGTCCACGTTGTTGTAGCCAGCGCCCGCAAACGCCGAGGTCGGCACCACCGGCGTATCCATGTACTGGGTCTGCCCAGGCATGAACGGAATCTCGTAGCAGAACTGGCTGTATGACGGGTTGTAAAGCGGATCCGGTGTAGACCCGGTTCCCGGGTCGTTCATGCAGGTGACCATCATCTGGGGAGCATATCCCGTCGGGTTCGGCGGATTGACTTCCCAAGTGGAGTATTGCAAGCCGTTGAACGTACCCCACTGGTCGGTGTACACGCGCGAGATTTCGTTTCCGGCCCAATCCTTAACCGAGATGGGCAGGTTCGCCGGAGAGAACTTCTCGCCGAACTGCGGCGAGAACGGATCGAATTCGGAAGTGAAGTCGTCCGTGATCACGCCCGTAAAGTGGCCGGCGACGTGGGTCGAAGTGAAGATGTAGAACTTCGCCAGTGCCGAGGTCTGATCATCAAGAGTGACTTCCTTACGGTCGCACAGGTTGCGCGTCGCGCCAGCGAACGGCGAGACTTCCTGTGAGCCAGGGAAGAGGCTGATGAAGTCCGGAACGACACGGGAGGCACCCACGCACGGCCAGAAGGACTCGACGCTTCCGGTGTCGCCTTCATGCCGGGGGGTTGCACCCAGATCGTTGGTCGGATTCTGAGGATTGTTCGGGTTGTAGGCTGACGCAACCGTAGCCTGGTCCGGCAGGATGAAGATGTTGCCCAAACCCGCGAACTGCTGAGTCGGCGGTGCAATATAGTTGTCGCCGATCAGAATGTTCTTGTCCTCTTCCTTCACCAGTTCGTATCCCGGCGGCACTACCACTTCGACTACGTACTTGCCTGCCGGCAGCATCGGAGTCCCAGCCCGATAGGCATCGGACGAATCGGGATTCGCAACGCAGATGGTGCAGTTGGTCCCATTAGGTTTGCCGCTGACCGTGTCCAGGCTGGTTACGCTCGGGAACTGGTACATGCCGTCGTAGGGCGCCGGCTGAACCTGGTTCCAGTTGTGCATGCCGTCAAAGCACTTGTATTGCGAGTTGCTAGGAAGTGCTCGAGGCGCGGCTCCTCCGTGCTGGAAGTTATACGCGTCCAGCCACATCGGCTGGTTGTACAGGGTGAAGAAGAAAAGATCGGCATCCGTACCTGAGTCTCGTCCCTGGCCGGGGCAATTCATGTTCGGATTGCCGTCGGCGCGGAAACCCTGAGCCCAATCGTCAAAGCTGCTAGTCTGGGTGGTATCCACCAACGTGAGAGACTGGCTGCCGTCCGGCGCAGTGCCTTCTTTGTACAGATTGATGGTCACGTGCGGAACCATCGGCTCCCAACTCAGTTGCAGAAGCAACTGCGGATCATCAAATGGGCGCGTCGATGCGTAAATAACATGCCCGTGGATGCCGCCGTTCTCGCCCGTCGCGAAGGGCTTCTTGGCGAATTCGATGAACGAGTTCTGGCCGGAGAAGCCTTGCCAACCATAGGTGGAACCGTACGGGTGCACCATGGGCGGGTCAACGCGACCGGTAGAACCACCGGCGTTGTCACCGGTCGGACAGTCCGCACTGGCACAGTACCGGGCGCCCGGTATGTGCAGAAGGGCTGGGAGCGGGATTTGCTCCGCCGTATTTGCCATGTTCACGAAACCCGCAGCGGTTCCGCATGGTGCGTTGCCGTTGCTGGTGCCGCAGTCCGTCGTGCCATCGGCCGGCCCACCGGCGTCATACACGACGTGCGTCCCGGTGCTCTTGTAACGCGTCGTATCCGTTTCGATCACGTACCAACTGAACAGCGGGAATACCTCGTTGAAGCCGGCAAAGCCGTTCAGGTCGGTGTTATTGAAGTTGGAGTAGCTGCCATCTCGGAAGCGGATATTCGTAGCCACCAGCGCCAACCCGGGTTCGGTCGGATTGCCCTGGCCATCCACGTTGGAGACGCCATCGCCGTTCTGATCGAAGAACGTCCGGGTGTAAATGTTGGCCTGCCACTGGTTCATGGCAATCTGGCCCATTGCGGTGCTGCTGCCACTGCCAGCCACTGCGACAGGCGTTGAGAGGCCGTCGACCAGCATATCGTTCCACTGGTCAAAGACCGTGATTCGCCAGTTGCCTTTGGGAACCTGCGTGAAGCTAAAGCTGCCATCTGAGGCGCACTTGGTGAACATGAAGTCCAGGCCGTCGGGATCGCCCAGGCTCACGTAGCACTGTGTAAAGGAAAAGCTGCTGTAGTCGCCGCTGCCGTAGAGCCGCTCGTCCGGAGTCCGGCTCATTCTCTCGGTGGTGACTGTACCCGTGACGGTATTTGTGCAGTCGCCGACTGTAAGGTCGCTGGTCGCAACTCCGGCTCCGCTGCACAATGGGTCATGACGGCTGTTGATGATCGCCGGGTTGGCAAAGCCTATAGATACGTGATATCCGGCCGGTCCAAATTCCTGGAAGAAGCTGGGCTCACCGATTCGCAAGAAGGAATCATGGGCCTTCTGTCCGTCCAGGGTATTGGTCTGTAACCACTCTTCGCCCTTAGCGATGCGGTCTGCGGCGGGTGTCGCCATCACGCCGTAGCGTCCCGGATAAAGGTTGGCTACGACCGCTTGTCCCGCTAGCGGAGATAGTGTGGCCCCGTCGGATTCATACTTGGGGCAGGTAACAATCATGCCCGTGATGCCCGTCGGGCTCGCAGTCCCGTCAAATCCAACCCGCGAAGCCGCGGAAACCGGGCATGCGTCCATCCCCGTTGTCGGATCGATGGTCCCCGCGAGGGCGTTCGACAAAGGCATGTTGAACATGTCGTAGGTCGGCTGCCCCGTAGCATCACCGGTTCCGCCAGCATCGTCGAACAGGGTGATCTGGAAGCTGCCGAGGCCAGGCTCGTTCGCCGCCAGTACATCAACGCCGCCGCCGGCGTCATATTCGCCGTTAAGCGGGAAGTCGTCCTCGAACACAAAGACTGACAGTTGGGCTGGCGGGAACGGCGTCGGCTGGGTCAGAATCGTGACTGCAGTCTGTCCCGCGGCGATCGGTGCGCCACCCATGCCGTGGCCGCAGTCGGTGTTCAGACCCGTTGTCAGGCTGCCCGGGCCCGCGGAGCAATTCGCTGGGGCGCTGCCGTTGCCACCGATAAAAGGATTGGCGGCGTCACCCGGCAAAACCGAGATGTAGTAACGCTTGGTTGGATCCAAGTGCACAGAGCTGGGCAGTGCAACCACCTGCGCGCTTCCAGGCTCGCAAACGCCGTTACCGATATCGCACACCGAAGGAATGCCCTGCACAGACTGCCCGCTTTCGCAGGAAAGTGGACCCGTGCAGCCCGCCGCAACTACCGGCATGTAACTGGTGTGGAAGTTGGTTCCGAACGTGGGAACGACCACTGACCCGCCATTGTTCGTTGTGGTCCTGGGATCGACGTAGAACGTCCGGTCTTCCTCAATGATCCAGCGATAATCGCTAATCTGGGTGGCCTTGTCGTTGCCATCCAAGACTGTCACATGAAGGTTGCTGGGAGCTGGGAAGACGAGTGTCACGGTCGCCGAGGAGCTGCTCGTCGTTCCGCGCGCGCTTGTCGCTCGGTACGTAAACGTGTACGTCCCCGCAGCCGTGGCTGAGGCGTTGAAGCCGCCATTCTCGTCCGGCGACAGCGTCAACTGAGCGGCGTTCCCACCGGTTTTTGTGACACTGGATAGTGCCACCTTCAGAGGATAACCAGCCAAATCCTGATCGTTTGCCAGGACTCCAGGCGGGGCTATCTTCAGAGATAGGGTGTTGGAGCTGTACTTGTCGGCATTCACAATGATGCCGGAAGCCGCCTCGGCCGGGGCCGCCCCCAGCGTCACCGTAGTGCAGGCCGGACCGGAGGTTGCGCCGTTACCGCAATATTGGAAGGATCCCGATGTCCCCGTAGGAGTAAATGTGAATGTTCCGTTCGCGTTCAGCGCAACACTACCACCCACCGGAGTGCCCGCCAACGCAACACCATAGATATTTACGTCATTGGCGAGGACGCCTTTTGCAGGATCCGAGATCGTCAGGGCCTTCCCTGCGATCAGAGAGTTGTAGAAGTCCGGGTTCGCTGCGGCGCCCGCGAAGGCAGGCGTGCTGGGCAAACCGGCTCCGTTGACACCAATGTACGCCAGCATTCCGGAATCACGGCCGATGCTGTTGCCCGAGAGGCTCAACTCGCGATCAAAAATGGGAAGGGCTGGCGCGGTCGCGGAGCTGGGCACGTTCACCATCACGTCGTAAGTCTTCCCAGCAGCCATAAAAACTTCACTTTGCACGCGGGGCACGCCGGGCAACTGGTTGCCGTCCTCGGCAATCAGCGAAAATCCGCCAACCGCGGGTGAGCCGGTCAACGATCCGACGATTGACGGCACGTGCATGCGCAGACCGGCATTCACCAGGCGCACCAGGACAGTACCCGTCACTGCTGAAGCTGGCGAGGCTGCGAACAGCGATGTCGCAGGGTTGGTCTTGTCAAACGCTTGTCCGTTGATCAAGTAGTACAGCGGGGTGTAATTCACCGCCGGTGGATAGCAGGCAGCCGCGCCACCCGAGCAATGGGCCAAACCGTTGGGCTGGAGCTGCAGGGCGGCAACCGCGGCGGCTCCGGCTAGTGACGGGGAAATCTGCACCTGCGGCGCAAGAGTGTAAGAACCGGGGCTGTCGATGTCGATCTCGGTAATCTGCTGATAAGTAGGGCTTGTGCTGTCGGTGTCGATCACTGCATGAGCCGACCCAACAGTGCAAGTAGAGTCAGAGGCGGCGCATGGAAGCGTTACGGCAGGTGCGGAAGTGTAACCCGATCCCGCATTGGTTACGTTAATTGAAACGACCGGCCCGTGAAGGTACGTGCCGAGCGTCGCGCTTTCACTAAACCCCGCCGTGTTGACAGCCGCCTGGACCGCTTTGTTCTGGACTGGATCGATTTCGCTAAAAAGCAACGGAATCTCGGCGTTATAACTTACCGCGGTGGGACTGCCAGCGACGCCATAGGCTGTGCCGGGTGTAGTCCCGCTCGGCGCCGTGGTAACCACGAGGACGCCGTACAGGCCCATCGGGCCTTGAATCGAGGGATGCGTCCCCGACTCAATCAGATACGTGCCTGGGCGCAGGTTTGACCAAGTCAGTGACGTTGTCGCTCCGGCTGCCACCTCCGTGGCCATCGACTGGACGCGCTGCCCTTGCGACGGTGGCGTGAACACAGCCCCGCCATTCGCGATCGGCCACGTCGTCGGCTGGTTGTCGTGCAGTGGGCTGGGATTGGTCATCCTTGCTGATCCCAGGCCGCCACCCAGCTGTCCCACGATCACCATCGACGTCGGCACGTTTGTCGCCGTGCCGCTCGTCGTGAATGTGAGGTTATTCGTAAGGGTAATCTGCAGTCCGCCGGTCGCACTGCTGGGAACCGTGATGACAACCGGTGACCACTGCCCTGCCGCAACTGGCTTCAACGATACGCAACTGGCGCTCGAGCCAGACACGGCTGCCCCGCAACTATAGCCCCACATCGGCACCTGCGAGCCATCAGGCAGCGTCGCGGTGGCTGGGCCGGCCGTCAGATTGACCTGCTGCTGGGCGACGGCCAGAGTCGCTCCGAGGAGAAGAACAAGTATTTCGATAAACGTTGTTGTGAAATGCTTTTTGAAGTTGCGTCGCATTGCTCTGCTCCTCTGGCTTAGTTGGTCTCGTCAATTACAAATTCCCGGGAATCCACCAGCATCATCATCAGCATGCCGCCCGGGAAAATGTTGTTGGTTGTGATCTCGCGCTCGTTGTGGGAATGCCACATGAAGGCAAAACCGGCCTCGCTGGATGGCGAGTTCGCAATCGTGCCTGAGGGAGGCGTGGTACCGCTCGTACCGCACGATGTTGAACTGTTTGAGCCGCTACAGGTTCCAAACGTGGCGCGGCTGGTAGCATCGGGTCCCAGGTAGGGACTGCCACTGAACCAGGGGCCGTTGGTCAGAATATTCGGATCAGGCAGAGTGGCCGGGCCACCCCCTGCGACATCGCCGAACGGATTCACCTGAAGCGGTTTGTTGTGGTCCTGGCACCACTCGTAGTAATTGATCGCGCTGGTGGCACCCGTGTTATAGCCATTCGCATCAGGAGTGCACTGAAGCGTCGCGTTCGGGTCACCACTCTTGGAAGTCGCCTCGTGACCGTAGGGATCCCAGTTTAGACCCTTGCCCGTCCAGTAAAAAATCCCATCCATGGCGAGGCCCGGAGTCGTTGTGGTCGTGAAGAGAAGCGGACCCGCTAAACCGTTCGCGGTAGCGGTTGTCGAACCAGAATTGTAAGTCACCTGCAAGTTACTCAGAATCAGGTTCCCGTCACGCCCCAGAATGCGAACGTGATTGCCGTGCTCGTGGAAGGGGTGTTGCCACCGACCCGTGCCAACCACCCGGATCAGGGTAAGCTCGCCCGGATGCATATGCGGGTCGCCGTTGTAAGGCTGATGCGGATACTGCACCGCATAGTTGGGGTCCATGTTGTCGGGCATCGAGCGGCCGTTAATCATGAAGTAGGCCGGATGGTAAGGCTCGGTCGGAACATTAAGACTGCATCCCGGCTTTCCCGCTACGCAGCCGCGCTTGGCCGCCACTTGAGCCTGCGCCTGGCTATGAATGTTCGGGTCTATCTCGGAGAACTGGAAAAGGTATTCCCGGTCATAGCAGGCGTCTGGATGGTTATAGGCTGCGCCAACCTGCCCTGTGGCGTTCGCCAGACGGAATTCTTTTTCTCCCCAGTTATTCCGTGCGGCCTGGTTCTGAGAAGCGAGATAGCCGCTAGTGCAGATCGAGGGCACACTGGCAGGCAACACAATAATCACGCCGTATAGGCCCATCTCCACTTGCAGGTCACCTTGCGTTCCGCTGTAGTAGGCCCGCGTTCCGGCTGAAGACGCGGTAAATGTATAGCTGACGGTCCCGCCGGGTGCCGCCTCGCACGTCAACAGGCCTTGTCGCCCCGCGGGTGTCGAAGCCGTACAACTTGTCGACACGTTAAAGCCGGGAAACAAAATCGAGGTGCTACCGGCAGAGGTGGGAAGGTTGTTCGTTAAATTGACCGTCACCGTCTGCCCCTCCGTCACGATCAGGGTGGGCCCGGGGATCTGCATGGTGTTACAGAATGTGCCGCTAATCGCCGCCGGAGCATATCCCGACGGAGCCCCGTTGCAGCCATATCCCCAAGAGTAGACTGCCTGACCGTCAGGCTGGGTGATATACGCATCGGTGGCCGTCAGGTTAAAGGTGGGACCGGTGATTCCCGGTGCCGCCGCATACCCGGCAACCGTAAACAGCGCAGTCACCGCTAACAGCGCCGCCATAAGAAGCTGTGCTTTCCAGATTGTGTTTTTCATGTTCATTATCCTCATGGCTGCGCTCCTAATTCACACATTGATTGCCAAAGGTGCCACCGCCCGTAACGCTGCTGCAGACGTGGACTTCGGTCATGAGCCCTCCGAAGTTCTCCGCGTCGTTGGAAAGATGGTCAAGATTTGGGGTGTAGAGGTAGTAGGTGCCAGCGGCCATCGGCGTCGAGCAGTTGCCGCTCGAATCCCGCGCAACGGCGCAGGTGTCGAGAATGACGTCCAGTGACTCGCCGCCACCCAGGGTGATCGAGTTGGTGTTGTAGTAAAGGTTGTTCCCCGCCTGATCGCGCAGGAGCTTGGCATTCAGGGCGATGACCTGCATGGGTATTCCCACTGAAGCCAGCGTCTGATATTCCGTCACATCCAGATCAGAGATGCGCAATAACGCTCTTCCGCCAGCCGGGATGTTGATGATCGAGGGCAGAGGCTGTGAGAAGTGCGAACTGCCGTCGGTCGTCTGGGTCTGCATTGGGCCAGCCGTCACGGTATCGGGATAGCTCCGCCCGTTCAGCAGGAAAAACTTGTCCTTCATGTCCGCGAAAGCTTCCGGGTTGAAGGTCATGCCGACAAAGTGAAAGTTCGGATCGAAACCATGAATCTGGATCGGGTACTCGACGTCGTAGGCAGTGGATCCATCTCCGTCGTTGTAGGCGTACTTTTTCGTTCCATCGTTGCTCGCGCCTGTATTCACAACCGGCAGCGGATTGCTGCAGAGAATATCGCTGGCCGAATCGCACTTCGTCCGGAGGTCCAACTTCTGTTGCTGAAGTCCCGCATACAAGTCGCCGCTCCAGCGATTCTGCCGTGGCCGAACATAGATCTGGCCGACCATGCCCATCTGCAGGTGTTCCGGAGGTGTGATGTGGCAGTGCCAGAAGTAGGTGCCGGCGTCAGGTGCAAGATAGTAATAGGTAAAGCTGCCACCGATATTGATCGCGACGGAGGCGTCAGGAACACCATCGTAGAAGGTGGAAGCGTTGGGATAGCCGTGGAAGTGAACCGTGTGCTGCTCGAACAGGTCCGGCCGCATGATCATGCCGACGTTGGTCAGTGTGAGGAAAAACTCGTCATCCTCATCGAGTGCCATCAGCGGCGCCGGGATGTTGCCGTTCATCACGCCCACGTCCATGATTGGCCGCGGATCGACATGGCCATCGATGCAGCCTGCCAGCGTTCTGCCAGTGCAGCCTGTAATTGGCGCGCTAAAGGTCACCCCCGGCGGCGTCGTGTAACCCTCACCCGCGAACGTGATATCCACGCTAGTGACTTTTCCACCTGTAATGATCACGTTTCCCAGCGCAGTTTGGCATGTCGCGCTCGGTGTGCATCCGCTGGGTGGGTCAAACGTTACGGTTGCTGGCCCCAGATATCCGTTCCCCGCATTCGTGATTGTGACGTCCTCGATAATGCCGCCCGCAACCGTTGCAGTCCCAAGAGCCGTTACGCCTCCAGGAGTCGGAACCGTTACGTCGGGATCGCCCATGAGTCCAACTGCGCCGTTCCAGGTGAACGCCCCTCCAGCATCATTGGTGGTCGCAGGATCCCCGGGTTTTAGCGGGTTCGGAGACACCGTATTAAATGTCACGGGAGGTTCGGTGCCCGGCTGCCCGGCCGCAATATCCGCAAGTCCCGACAGCGGCCCGAAGGAGAACATGTACGTCTGAGTGCCGTCACCCATCGTGGCGAAACCATCGCCGCCTGCGATTTGCTGGCATTTGATGGCGCCGTTCACATTCGCACTCGGCACGAGGTAGCCGCCGGACCCTGTCCCTAAAGTGGTTGGTCCGGTGTACGCAGGCTCAGCATTAACGTTGGTCAGGTTGGATGGATGAGTGATCGTGCTTGTCGGACACTGCACGCGGAATGACTGCGCGCGGGCGCTTATCGTTGCAATACCTACCAAGAGAATTGGCAACCAAAACCTGGACTGCTTGTTCATGGCCGTGCAGCCTCCTTCAGAACTCTGGCGGACGCACAAGTCCGCGTTCGTGCGGACGTACTCGCCCGCATGTAAAATTCGTCAAATCCCTGCTTTGCAAAAAAATGGGAGCGCGAAACCGACGCCGGACGCCACTTTTCGGCCATCCGCACGCGTGGGAGAGGACGGCGGCGCTACCCCAGACTCGTTGCGCCACACTACAAGGGCTTAAAATTTACTCTTTGCGGCTGGCCAAACAAAAATGTAAAGTTTTGTAAATTCTGTAAAC
>Ga0335082_10001189_pt1 | contig 27704 bp, 25 predicted proteins | sample Lox_Sample_41_FD_206718 | JGI IMG/M metagenome (GOLD analysis project Ga0335082, IMG submission 206718) | Soil microbial communities from Loxahatchee National Wildlife Refuge, Florida, United States - Lox_Sample_4.1 | ecosystem: Environmental > Terrestrial > Soil > Wetlands | place: USA... | reverse complement strand
CCGTTGCTATTTTCCACGGTGACCGATACGTGGCCGCCGCTGGCCTGCACCGACTGGCAGGAATTCAGCAGCAGATTGTAAAACACGCGCTCCATTTTTCTGGGATCGCACATGGCGAAGTGCACGCCGCTGGAGGCGACCCCTACCTTCACCTTTTGAAATTCAGGATGTGCGTGGATCAGCTCGATCGCCCGGCTGGCGGAGTGCTCCACGGCCGTCTCCGTCAGGCTCAGGGCTTCCGCCGGACGCGACAACTCGAGCAGGGAGTCGATCAAGTCGGTGAGCCGATGCACGGCAACGCGGATCTCCAGGTAGAGTTCCTCGCGTTGTTTGGCAGGCAGGTCCGGCTCGGCGAGAAACTCCGCATTGGCCAGCACCGCGGTCAACGGATGACGCAAGTCGTGCGAAATGGAGCTGGCCATGGTACCGATGGTCGCCAGCCGTTCGGAATGCAGCAGCCGCTGCTGCGCGCGCTGCAGATTCTCGCGCATCCTGGCGAACGCCTTGGTCACTTCGCCGACCTCGCCGTCGTGCCCGACGTCAAGAGGAAAAGCGTAATCGCCTTTTTCCAGCGCGCGTACGCCTTCCACCAACTTGTCCAGTGGGCGGGTGAACGTACTGGCCAGAACATAGACCAAAAGGCTTCCAAGCAGCACCGCGCCCAGGCCGACTGCCAACAGAAATTGCCGCAGATGGCTCAGGAACTGCGCCGCCTGGTCATAGGACTTCATGACATAGATGGTGACGAGGGGATCGCCGCGATTAAGAGCAAGTGAAGACACCACAAAGCTCTCAGGCCCCAGTTTCACGTCGAGTGGCCCAGCGGATGGGCCGTTGGCGGGCAGCGCCTTTTGCAGCTTCTCGACCTCGGAGGAATCGACCGTGCTGACCACTTCCGCGCCCGCACATACCACCGCCACTTGGCCGGACGCTACCCGCGCCAGTTCGTGAGCGACGTTCTCGTTGATTTCGTAGCCGATGGCCACGGTCCCCAGGACCGAGTTGCTGGATTGCGGTCCAAAGTAGATCGGCGCGAGAAAGACTTCATACAGATGTCCGCCGGCGAACCACCACTGTTGCGCGGAGTCGGCTGTCGTCTTCCGCTCGCGCACGGACTGCGCCTGTATGAGGGTGATGCCCGGCGAGCGCGTATGGAAGCCGACGATCTGGTTGCGCTGGTCCACCAAAGCGAACAGGTCGCCGCCCGACAGCCGGAACATCTCTGCCGAGGCGTCCTGGATGGTCGGGGCGTGGCGCGAGGTCATCAGCGCCTTCAGCACCGGCAGGTCGGCCATCAGCTCCGCCGAGCGTGCCAGCGATTCTTCGCGTTCCTTCTGGAAATTGCGGAATGTCTCAACCGAGTTGGCGAGATCGAGCTGCAGGTTGTGGCGTACCTGGTTTTCAACGCTGCGCTGGACGATGAGCAGCGACGCTGCGGTGAGCCCCGCAGAGGTCAGCAGCATGGCAAACAGGAATTTGGTTCTGAGCCGGATGGCAGATCTCCTCGCCCTGGGACTCTATCTCACGAACTTATACCCCGTGCCGTGGACGGTGCGGAAGTGCACGGGCTCGCCGGGGTCATTTTCCAGCTTCTGCCGCAGGCGCAGGATGTGGGTATCCACGGTGCGCGTGGTGGGGTAGCTGCTGTAACCCCATACCTCGTTCAGCAACTCGGCTCGCGAAACGACCCGCTCTTCGTTGTTGAGGAAGAAGCGGAGCATCTTGAACTCCTGCGGGGTCAACGGAACCAGCTTGCCGGCCTTCATCAGCTCCATCTTGGAGAAGTTCACTTCCACATCGTCGAAGGTGTAGAGTTCGCGTTTCTCGGGACTCTGATTCAAGCGGCGTATAGCGGCGCGCACCCTGGCCAGCAGCTCACGCGGGCTGAAGGGCTTGGTCACATAGTCGTCGGCGCCCAACTCCAGCAGCAGCACTTTGTCCACCACGTCGCTGGCCGCGCTCAACACCAGGATTGGCACGCTGGCAGCCTGGCGCTTGATCTCGCGGCACAGGTCCTGCCCGGACCGGCCGGGCAGACGCAGGTCAAGAATCACCACTCGCGGCACCGTGGCGCGGAATACGTCCATGGCCGATGACCCGTCGGCCGCGATGGTGATGTCGAACCCAGCGGTTTCAAACGTGCGGCGCAGGGCGCGCTGTACCGCGGGATCATCTTCGATGGCGAGCACCTTGTCCATTGTTCCTCTTTCCTGGGTAGTTCGAGGTCCTATGAAATCAAGAGCTATACCAGTTGATGACGGCGGTCAACGAAGCGTTCACAAAATTGTGACAAGACCCACGGTTCAACGCGGGCTCACCGCACTCTTGACATTTTGTTGACAACTCTTCTACAGGGCCATGACAACCCCTCTGCTTGCGACAACTAGATTCGCGGGGACGGACAATCTCAGGAGGTTTGTTCCATGTACAACCGCAAGTGGGCCCTACGTCTGTGGATGCTGCCGCTGGCACTGTTCATGGTCGCCGCAACCCCGACATTACTCTACTCTGCACCAAGCAACTTCAACAGCTTCGGACAGACCAATCTCGTTTCTGACCTGCCCGGTGTCGCCAGGTTCATGGATCCCGACCTGGTGAATCCGTGGGGGATCGCTTTTTCTGCCACGAGTCCTATTTGGATCGCGGACAATGGCAGCGGAATGGCTACGCTCTACAACGGGGCGGGAGTCAAGCAGGGACTGGTGGTATCGATTCCAGCGCCGGGCGGAGGACAAGGTGCACCAACCGGACAGGTCTTCAATGGCGGTTCAGGCTTCAATGGCGACCGCTTCCTTTTTTCCACGGAGGACGGAACCATAGCAGGGTGGAGAGGCGCCCTGGGGACGACTGCCGAATTGGGGGCAGACAACTCGGGAGCAGGCTCCGTTTACAAGGGACTCGCGCTTGCCACCAACGGCTCCAACACCTATCTCTATGCTACCGACTTCCACAACGGGGCCGTTAACGTTTTCGACTCGAGCTTCACTCAGGTCACGCTCACTGGCTCCTTCACCGATCCCACTCTTCCCGCCGGCTTCGCTCCCTTTGGCATTCAAGCTTTCGGCGGCAAGTTGTATGTGACCTATGCAATGCAGGACGCCGCCAAGCACGATGACGTCCCTTGTCCGGGATGCGGGTTCATCGACGTCTTCAACACCGATGGCACCTTCGTTCAGCGACTGGTTTCGATGGGCGCCCTCAACTCGCCTTGGGGCCTGGCCTGGGCACCGGGCAACTTCGGCAAGTTTAGCAATGACCTGTTAGTTGGAAACTTCGGCGACGGTACCATCAATGCCTTCGATCCCTCCACCGGAGTCCAGCTTGGGACGTTAGATGGTTCCAACGGCATGCCTCTTGTCAACCTCGGTCTCTGGGGTATTGCCTTCGGAAATGGCGCCCAGGGCACGAGTACCAACGCTCTCTATTTCACGGCGGGAATTCCCGGGCCTGATCAGATTGAAGACCATGGTCTGTTCGGCGCCATCGCAACGCCCGAGCCCGGCACGCTCACTCTGCTGGGCACAGGATTTGTGAGCCTGATCGGCTACGGCTGGCGTTGGGGGAAACGCTCGGCCTGAGCCGCTCACAAAGTACAGGTTCTCGCAGATAGTAAAGCGGGAATTTCAGAGGAGTTAACTCTCCTGAACATTTCGCGCCAGGCCGGAGTCGCACCCTCCGGCCTGATTTTTTGCTTATTGTCCTGACGGCTGCCCACTTGGCGGAAGCGCCTGGAATTCCTGGTTCATCCAGCCCTTAAACGCATCCAGCGCCTGCGGACGCCCCAGGAAGCTCTTGACGAGATCGTTGGCCGGCATCGAGCCGGTCTTCTCCAGAACCGTGGAGCGGTAGCGCAGCGCCACCTCCGGCGCCAGCAAATCATTGCGATTGAACTGGCTGAAAAAGTCCTCGGCAATCACCTTGTCCCATAGGTAGGTGTAGTAAGCCGACGAATAGCCGGTCAGGTGGGTGAACGACGCGATCTGGTTGTCGCCGTCGAGTGGCGTGTAGGGCAGGAAGCGCTTAATGTTCTCCGAGACCACCTGCTCTAGCTTTGCCTCCTGCGGCGGCATATTGTGCAAGTCGAATGACACGCTGGTGTACACCAACTGGAAGCGCGCCCAGATGCCGCGGCCAAACGCGTCGGCGCGATTGGCCCGCATGACCAGCTCCGCAGGAATCGGCTGGTTGGTCTGATAGTGCAGCGCAAACGTGGCCAGCACTTTGGGATCGTGCATCCACTCTTCCAACATCTGCGAGGGCGCTTCGACAAAATCGGCCTCCAAGTTATTACCGTAACCTGCCCATTGCTGCTGGCCCTGGAAGATCCAGTGCATAAGGTGGCCGAACTCGTGGAAGAAGGTAGTGACCTCGCCGTACTCCATCAGGCCTGGTTCGCCGGGCTTTCCGCCGGAGAAGTTGCACACCAGCGCTGCCTCGGGCAACTGCTTGCCCTTAATGCCGTCGAGGATCTGGTTGGAACTGAACCACTGGTCTTTGCCCGGCCGCGGGTGCATGTCGAGATATATCCGTCCCAGTTTTTGGCTGCCGTCGTACACGTCAAAGGTGCTGACCGACGGGTCCCACACCGGAGCGTCCGGCACCGCCTTGAAGGTCACGTGAAACAGCTTCGACGCAACTTCCAAGATTCCTGCCTGCACGCGATCGTAGGGAAAGTAAGGCCGTGCGGCCTGGGAATTGAAGTCGAACTGGCTGCGGCGAAGCTGCTCGAAGTAGTAGCTGCGGTCCTGCATGCCGATCTGCTGCAGCGATGGGTCCTGCTTTTGCGCAGCCGCCAGCAGCAACTTGTATTCGCGCTCGGCTGGCGATTTGGAAGCGTTATCGATCTCGCCGATGAACTCGGCGATGTTCTGGGAGTTTCCCGCCATTTTGTCGGCCGCATTCACGTCCGCCCAGTGCTTGTAGCCGAGCACGGTAGCCAGTTCCTGGCGCTTCTTGAGTAAGTCGGCCAGCACCGCGACGTTCTGTGGATACGCCCGGTTGTTGTAAGCGAGATAGATCCGCTTGCGCAGGTCGGCGCTCTTGGCAAACTTCAGCACCGGCGTTACATCAGGCGAGTCGCTGGTGAGCGTGATGGTGCCGTCCGCCGCCGGCTTGTGCGAGTTGATGTAGTCTTCGGGGAGGCCATCGAGTTCCTTAGGGTCCTTGACCACGACTTTCAGTTGCGATTCCTGCAGGTTGCGCTGGAACTGGCTGGAGTATTTCGTGATCTCGTCATTCAGGGTCTTGATACGTGCGCGGGTGGCGTCATCCTTGTCCACACCGGCCAGACGGAACTCCAGCAGCGTGCGCTGCACGTAGTATTTCGTCGCAGGATCGGCTTTCGAGACGTCCATTGCAGCCAGCGCTTTGTAGAGCTTCTGATTGAGCGCGAGTTCGGTGGCCGCCGCGCTCACCTTTTGCACCATCGCCTGTGCGCGGTCGCGAATGGCAGCGTCAGGATTCACGATCTGCATTAAGCCAGACTGGTAATACGCCGTGTCGAGATGCTGCACCGCTTCGTCGTAAGGAGCAAGTGTGTTTTCGATGGTGCGCCTGCCTTTGACGGCCACAAGTTGGTCAACCGCTTTCTGCGTCATGTCCAGTTGCTCATCGATGCGTTTCTCGAACTTCGCCGGATCGACGGGCTTGTCCCACACGTGCGGGCCGTAGGGCGTGGACTGGCCATCGGCTGAAATGGTTGCCGCTGCAAGTAGGGTCAGGCACACCAGCAGGCGGCCCGCGTTCACGTAGTTTGTCATGGTTGGTTTCTCTCCGGAATCGTCCAGGCTCGGGCCGAATATTTCGAATTCGGGCCCTCGCAGGCAGTTCGGCGTCGGAAATAGGTGCTCTTGCAGCATAACCCCCAAGGCTCAGTCTGCGAAAGTCCGGCGGGACAGGGCGCGGGGAATGGGTGTCGAGCCGCAGAGCGGCTACTCCGCTATACGTCACAGCTGTGGTTAATCGTGGCTGTCTATTCCAGTTCGTGTTTTCCTATTCGCGGTGCTATCACATAGTTCAACTGCACCAGTACGATGAATCCGATGCTCCAGTAGGGATTGAACACGCACAGCAACCCGCCGAATGCATATAGCGATTGCGCAATCACGATGCGCCGCTTGATGGCGTCGGAGACATGGGCCGGCATGTCTGCTTTGACCAGCCCGCTGCCCACCGCGCACTCCCAGCTCCAATACAACGTTAAGCCCAGCAGAAAGATGTTGAGCCAATACAGCAGCAGTGCCAGACGGTATTCGATGTGCTCGGCCAGCAGCGCCGTGGCGAAGGGCACGACCGTGACCAGAAACAGGAAGGCCAAGTGGATCCAAGTGAGGCTGCGGCTGGAATGATGGAGATGGTTGAGCTGTGTCTGTTGCCCGACCCAAAAGATGCCCATGGTCATGAAGCTCAACATGTACATGAGCAGGCGCGGTGATAGTGACAGGAGGGCGCGCCACAAGTCGCGCTCGCTGTGAATCAACTCCGCCGCGGGAGTGTGCAAGTCGAGCACGAGCAGCGTCATGGCAATCGCGAAGACGCCGTCACTCAGCGCCGCCAGCCGTTCCGCGCTCTGGCCGGCGATGCGGTTGTAGGAAGTCGTCATCGGCAGTCCCGCCCGCGCCCGCTCATTTTGCCCACTTCTTGGCCGCCCAGCCCGCCAGCGCTCCAAAAACCAATCCGGTGCCAAGTACCCCAGTGTAGGAGTGCAGGGCGAAGGCGTCGGGCAGGCTGATCAGCAATCCCGCCAGCGCGCCGGACAGAACGCGGTCCATCCCAAGCGAGACACTTACGCCCAGCACGCCGATGGCCAGCCGGCTGGAAAAGGCCTGCAACAGCATCGATCGGCTGACGTCGGGATGATTGCCGAATGCGGTCATCAGCACGTCGGCGGCGCCGAACACGACGCCGCACAACACCCCCAGCAGGAGAGGATTCATGGGCAACGGTTGTACATGATGCATTGCGTGGACGCAAGCTGTCCGGCGCTCTCACTCGCAACAGTGTATCCTCGTGGAACTCGGACGAACTTGGTTCCGGGTATGCGCCTTAATGTACGCGGCGCAGGAAAGGCAGTTCATGTCGTTTCGCAATGGAGACCGTTCGCGGGCCAATCGCATTCGGCGGGCGCGCATCGCGCGGCGCGCCAAGACGAACCAATTGCGCAAGTCCGCGCCCCAGCCGACCGGGGCAATGAAGTAGCCGGCTACTATCGTTTCGGCACAATTGCTGCCGGTACCAGGTCGATAGCCGGCCCGTCCTCGAAGCTCACGTCGGTCTTCGGCATCGCACCCAGTTCCGCCGGGCTGGGGGCGATCCATGACCACACCAGCAGCAGCTTGCGATGCCGCGTCACCGCCACCGCCTCGACGCTACGCTGCCCCAGCGGCTGGCCGTCGGCGTGTTCACCCACCACGCCAAAGTACTCGGCAAACAATTGCTCGCCATGCATCGCAAGGGTGGTGGACCGCAACTCGCCGAAGGCGCCCAGCATCTGCAGGTATGCGGCTAGTTCCTCCGCCCCCAACTGATCGGTGATCGATGCTGGGGCCGGCAAGCCCAGGCAGGTCTGGTCGATGGCGCGCAGCAGGAGCAACTCTCCGCTCGCGCCGGCGGGAGCCAAGCGCAGCAGCACGAGCGAGCACGCGTCCAAAACGTCTCGGGTCCGCTGCGCGATGGCGTCTTTCGCGGGCGGGTCCGGCTGGGCTTTTACGATCTTCCACGTTGTGGGATAGGTATAGGTCAGTCCAATTTCTTCATTGCGGTACGTGCCCGCCGCCGATTCTCCCAGCGGAATCTGCTCCAGTGCGGGCTTGTCGTCCAGTGCGGCGTCCACCACAGCCGTTGGAATCGTGGGCCCCTGATAGCCCTCGCCCGGGGTCGGTACGATTTTGCCCAACTCATCGATCAAAGTGCCGTCCTCCTGCGCGCAATAGAACTTCACGCCGGTCACGGCCGCTTTCGCCTTGCGCAGGAATGTGGCATTGTTCGATGAGACCTTGATTCGTATTAGATGGTTCTTGATGAAAGTCCAGTACTGGATGGTGGTGGTATCGCCAGAGTGTTTGCTGATGTGGTAGAAGCGACCCGTGCGCGTCAGCCAATCAGGTGGCGTAAGGGACTGCCCCTTGGTCTGTCCCTTGGCCCAGGCCTGGAACTCCGCCTTGCGCTCTTCCGCGCTCATCTCGGGGAGCGGGTGGTTCGGCTCCGACGCGGTGATCAGCAGTGTTCCCGAGCGATGCCCCGTCTGAAAACCGAGGGCCAGCAGGGCGTGCTGTCCCGGCGGCATCAGCGGCAGCATGAGGCGATGACCGTCCACGGCAATGGGCAGGTCCATGACGAATCCGAAGTACACGCTGGCATAGGAGGTGTTGGAGAGATAACCTGATTCGGGGATCCGCGCTTCGCCTTCGCGGGTCGAGGAGTTCACGGTCGGCAACGGTGGCGGCAGATCATCGTCAGGATTGCTCACCGGACACTGCGCGACTGCACCGCCGGCCAACAGCAGTCCGCAGAGCAGGCCCAGGAACGCGCGACGGATGCCCACGCGGGCTCCCTGTGTCGCCTCAATCCGCCGTTGCCCTAGGCCGCTCATACAAGTTGCCGCTATCTCTCGTTGAAACCGACACTGCGGTCCTGAGTTGCGCCATCATGGCACTGGTCGCCATTCTGCCGCAAGGCCATCCGCAAATTCATGGCGCTAAACCTTTGTGCCGGGCATTTTAAAGTCGCTATGGCACGAGTGTTTCCCGGCCGCTTTACCGCAAATATCGACGGACCATTTGCCGTATTCCTGATCGGTATGCGGATCAACCAGCTTTGGGCCGTCCACAAATGGATGCCAGTCGCCGCTGCCATGCCGCCCATGCAGATTGCGTTGAAGAAGAACCCTGCTACGGGTCTGCTGGGGCTGGAGAATTGGGTGCGTTGGCGCGAAGTCATGAATGTGCAGTATTGGCGCAGCTTCGAAGACCTGGAGAACTTCGCCCGCAATCCCTCCGATCCCCACCTGCAAGTGTGGAAGGACTTTAACCAGCGGGTCGGTTCGGATGGCAGCGTGGGCATTTGGCATGAGACTTTTGTGGTCAATGCCGGCCAGTACGAGTGCGTCTATGGCAACATGCCCCTGTTTGGACTGGCCGCCGCCACAGAACACGTCGCTGCTGTCGGCAACCGCGAGACGGCGCGCCTGCGCCTCGGCGGATACAGTGAACCGGCTGTGCCTTCGCCGCAGCAACCTCCGCAAACCTAGAATGGCAAAATTCGCCCCGGTGGTGCCCCTATCCACAGCAGTCACGCTGCGTTAATATTCTGTGGCTTCGCCATTTAACCCGCAGATGTTCGCGGTGTCGTGCTCCCGTAGCCAGTCGGACAACGGAAGGTCCATCGATGCGTCCACGTGCCAAAAAGGTTGCGCCAAAACCGAAAGCAGGAAGAACCACCCCGTCCAAGTCCGTGCGCCCGATGACGACAACACCTTTGACGAGCGGAGAATCCGGCGTTGAAGGGCTTCGCACACCTGGTGATAGAGCGGGCAGATTGGATTTGCGAAACGCCAACAATCCCTGGCAGAAGCGGCGGGACATCGGAAAGGAGCTGCGCGACCGCACGCCGCGGGAGAGCCACGCCGACCCAAAACCAGTCGCCAATCGTCCTGATCCACTTGACCTGCTTGCCGCCAGCAATGTGGGGAGGCAGGAGCACTTGATACCCCTGCGCATGGGACGCATGGCCGCTTCTCCGTTTGCTTTCCTGCGTGGCTCGGCTTGCGTCATGGCTTGGGACCTCTCCAAGACCCCTGTCTCCGGCATTCATGTGATCATGTGCGGCGATGCCCACATCAACAACTTCGGGTTTTACGGTACGCCGCAGCGCGACGTCATCTTCGACCTGAACGATTTCGATGAGGTCACGATCGGCCCGTGGGAGTGGGATCTAAAGCGTCTGGTGGCCAGCGTCAACGTGGCCGCGCGCGAGAACGGACTGAATAAGAAAGAGCGCGCAGACGCGGTCATGCGCGCGGTCGAAGGCTATCGCTTTAACATCCAGCGATTACAGAACATGGCGGTGCTCGACATCTGGTACCTGCACGCCTATCCCGACCGCAAGAATCCCCTGGTCAAGATAGACCCCAAGTCCAGTGCCGTGCTGGCCAAGTGCGTGGCCAAGGCAAAACAGCAGACCAACGCCACCCTGCTCACCAAGGTCTCGGAGCGCGGGGTCTCGGGTGGCTGGCGCTTGCGGGAAGATCCTCCGGCGCTCACCCATGTGGACGAAGCGACACGCGAGAAGATCATCGACGGGCTGAACGAATATGCGGAATCGCTGCCGCTGGAACGGCGCTACATGCTCAGCCGCTACCACGTGGTGGACGTTGGGCACCGCATCGTTGGAGTTGGCAGCGTTGGGACCAGGGCCTACCTGGCGTTGCTGTTTGGCAGCGACGATAACGATCCGCTTTTCCTGCAAATCAAAGAGTGCGTCTCTCCGGCCCACGCGCCCTATCTTCCGCCGTTGCCCGAGGAGTACATAAAGCACGAGGGCAAGCGTGTGGTGGTCGGACAACGGGCCCTGCAGGCCTCCAGCGACATCATGCTGGGCATCACCCGGATTGATGGCCGTCCCTATTTCGTGCGCCAGATGAAGAACATGAAGGCGTCGGTCCCTGTGGAGTGGCTGACGGGAGAGTCATTCAACTTCTACGCCTGGGCGGGCGGAACGCTGCTCGCTCGCGCCCACTCCCGTGCCGGTGACGCGGCAGCCATCGCCGGCTATTGCGGCAACTCGGGCGTGCTCGACAAAGCGCTGGCCACCTGGGCTGAAGCCCACGGCGATCAGACCGAACAGGACCACGACCGGCTGGTAAAGGCCATCAAGTCAGGCAAGGTGAAGGCCACGATGGAGGTGTAGGTAAGTGCGCATGCCGCAATCGCCCGATGACGGCAATTGCGCGAGCGCGACCCATATATTTCGCGCCAACCGTCTGACGAAAGGAGTCGCGATGTTCTTCCCACGCCTGGCCCAGTACACCGATCTTGGGCTGCTCCTGCTTCGTTTCATGGTGGGACTGGTGTTCTTCGACAGCGGGCGACGCAGCTTCCTGCAAGCCGACGAGCGCAGCCGCAGCATTGGCATGAGCATGGGTTTTACGCGCTTCCTCGGCCTGGCGGAGATGGCCGGTGCGCTGGGAGTGGCCTTCGGAGTGCTCACCCAACTCGCCGCCCTCGGCCTAATCCTCATCATGCTGGGCGCCATCCAGAAGAAACTGTTCGTCTGGCACACTGGCTTCTGGGGAAAAGACGGGTTGGGCTGGAACTACGACTTCTTGTTCGTCGCGATGAATCTGGTAATCTTGTTCACCGCAGGGGGCCGCTATGTGCTACAGCACTAAATTCCCTTTGCTCATCCACTGTCAGAGCTCCAGGGTGACAAACAGCCAGGCGGGGTACAATCTCTCCGATTCGCGCTCTTAACTCGGTTGCAATCCAGGCGATGAGACGTCCTGGTCCAGTAGCTCACGGAGGCTGCCCTTGCCTAAAGACAAGAAGAAGCACAGGCCCAAAGAGAAGAAGAACGAGGCCGACGTTCAACCTCCCCTGCCGGCAATTCCCATCATCGGCGGGCAGACCTATGCCGACGGTGCGCCGCTGGACAACATCCAGTATATGGAAGCGAAACTGATACTCAAGCCCGATCGCTTCACCTCGGTAGAAGCGTTCCGCGACTTTGGCAAGCTGGTTCAAAAGATCGCGAAGGGGACCGGGGTTGGGTTCATGGAGGACCCCAACTCGCAGCGCCGCCCCGAGATCCGTGAAATCACCTTCGGCGACACGCCGGACTTTCGCCTCTACAACAACGCCTTCATCCTGCGCCGCCGGATTTCCTACGTCGATGGCTTCCCTGTGGGCGATCCTGAATTCGTCTTCAAGTTCCGCCATCCGGATGAGCAAAAAGCGGCGGCTTTCGATGTGCGGCCGAACATCGCCGGCGAGTACCGCATCAAGTTCAAGGCCGAGGTGCTGCCGCTGAAGGACCAGGTGGGTGGCTACCGGATCTTGTATTCGCACAACTGTCAGTTCGGCCTGAGTCAGATGCATGATGCCGACAGAACGTCGATGGCAATGCTGGTGCGGGTCTTTCCCGGCTTGAAGGCCATACAGAAGTCGCCCGACGAGCAGATCGTGCTCGTAAATGAGGGCATCGTGGAAGAAGTCCTGTTGCCGTTGGGCGAGCTGGACTTCGGCAAAGGGATGGTCGGCAAGTGCGACATCAGCCTGTGGCGCACCCGCGGCGAGCACAAGCAACTAGTCGGCGAGTTTGCCTATCAGCTGCAGTTCTCACGCCGCGAAGACGTGGCCGACAAACCCAAAAGATTGGCGGCGCTGTTCTATGTCTCGCTGCAAGACGAAGTGAAGGACTGGCTCGCGCTCGGCGTGACCAAAACCGGCATGGTGTACCGCCTGAAAGGTAATGCACCCCAAAATCATGAGTAACACCAAGGCAGCTCCCGCAAATGAACAGGCTCTGGTGGCGGAGGCGCGCGCGAAAGCCACGGTCTTCGACATCTTCCTGCAGTTCCTAATCATCGGCGCCACCAGCTTCGGCGGGGTGGTGCCATACCTGCGCAATGGCCTGGTCGGCAAACTGCATTGGGTGGACGATAGAGAATTCGTCGAGCTGCTGTCCATCAGCCAAAGCCTGCCTGGTCTGAACGCCACCAACATGGCGATCCTGCTGGGCGATCGGCTGAAGGGTTGGATGGGAGCCGTCGCGGGGATCCTTGGTGTCTGCCTGCCAGGCGGCTTGATCATGCTGGCGGTGGGCATCTTCTATCGCCTTCATGGCGATCACGCTTTCGTGACCTACATGCTGAAAGGCGTGGCCGCTGCCGCTGCTGGCCTGCTGCTGGCGACCGTGATTCAGCTCGGCAAGAAGTCATTGTCACACCAGTTCGACCTGGTGTTCGTGCTGGTAACCGTGCTGGCCGTGAATCGCCTTCACCTCGGAGTCCCGAAAACGCTGGTTATAGTCGGGTTGCTGGCCATCTTCTTCCACTATCCGCGCAAGAACGAGAAAGAGAGCGTTAAGCAATGAACCAGGTTCCAGTACTCATTCGGGTGTTTGCGTATCTCTCGATCCTGACGGTCGGCGGAGGCATGGCGGCGTTCCCCGAGATGGAGCATCTCACCGTTACCGTTCACAACTGGATGACTTCCGCTCAGCTCGTGCATATGTATAGCGTCGGCCAACTGGCGCCTGGCCCGAACATGATGATGATCGTCTCGATCGGTGATTGGGCGGTCTGGGAAGTATCGGGCAGCATAGCGCTGGGGATCATCGGAGGCCTGGTCGTGGTCGTCGCGTTCTTTGGCCCTACCGCGCTGCTTGCCCTGATTGTGGGACGCGTCTGGAACAAGCTGGAGAAGTGGCCCTGGCGTTTGTCCATCCAGCAGGGCCTGGCTCCGGTGTCGGTTGGTCTGTTGCTGGCGGGCACTTTGAGTATGGCCAAGACGGCAGTGACGGGCTGGACGACAGGCGGCATCGCGCTGGCCGTGGTGCTCACCATGTTGTGGCGCAAGATCAATCCAGCCCTGCTGGTGGCGGGCGGGGCGATCGTCGGTCTCATCGCCTTCATGCCGAAATGACTGACGGTGCATAATATCGTTGGGGGCCGACAAACGCCACAGCGGAGCTGCCGAACCGTGAACCGGGCAAGGACGGTCGCGACGTGAGGAAACGACCCAACGCGCAGAAGCTCGTGTTCTGGCTGATAGTCGCTATCTTTCTGGCCGCCGCACCCTCGGCCCTGCGGTATGCCTACCAGCACGGCGGTTTCTATCTGTTCTCCCGGGCGTTCTTGCGAGACCTTCCCAGGCGGCTGACCGGGCCGGGCCGCTTGCGCTTTGTTTTTCAGCCCGCGGTCGCCATCTTCCTGGGGATTCGGGCGGGCACTGCAGACGCCCGGGCGGGCCGGCTGCCTTACGTGCTGAATTTGTTCGTCCACCGCGAGTATCGCACGGCGCTGCTCAAGGAAGGACTCGCGCAACTGACCACGCTGATCGGGGTGGCGATCCTGCTGGACTGTATTTCACAGTTTCTGATCCTGCGTCAGGTCTTTCCAGGTGCGGCCGTGGTGGTTGGCCCCGTGTTGATTTCGATACCTTACGCGCTTAGCCGAGCACTTTCGAATCGGTGGGCGCGCGCGAGACATTCCTCGCCAACCCCTTAGCTCACACCGGATGCGGTGCCTCTAGGTAGGCCCATCGCTCCACTAACTGACGGTGCGCGATCCGCCAGATCACGATGCCCGCGAACTGCAGCTTTACTCCATTCGCTGGATTGGTGGCGCGCCATGTATTGCGCACCACCACTTTGTCGCCTTCGGCGATGATGTCCTCGACGGTAACGTGCATGTCGGGAAACTTTTTCAGTACTCCGCCGACATATTGCTTCGCGCCTTCGGGCCCGGCCGGCGTTCCCTCCGGCACATCCGCTCCGTGGTCCACAAACTCGGGCGCGAAGTTCACATCACCAATGTCGATGTTCTTACAGTTCACGAACTGCTCGAAGTGATTGCGCACGAATTCTTTCGTCTCGCTGTGCGTGAACCCCGTTGCTGGGTTGGCTACTTCGACTTCTGGCATTCCGTGCTCCTACGCTTGCGCAGTTGGGCGCGTAAATGCCGCAGCGTAATCTCGCAAGAATTGGTCGAATGGGATGGGCCCGCGGCCCAATACCTCTTGCACGTCGCCCGTCACCTTCGCGCCCGGCCCGTCGGTGTAGTAAGCCTGCAAATCGGCCAACGCCTCCACCTGCCACGGCGGTATGCCCATGTCTCGCATCGACTGCCGGAGTTGTTCCTGCGTGAGATCTACGTACCTCACCGGCGTGCCCAGCAAAGCCGACAGCTTCTCTGCCACCTGCGTGTAGGTAAGGGCCTCGGGTCCGGTTAAGGTATAGGTTTCGCCCATGTGGCTGTCGGTGGTCAGGACCTTGGCGGCCACAGCAGCGACATCGCGCAAATCCACAAACCCGATTGGCGCATGGCCCGTTGCGGCATAAAACGCACGTTGCGAGTTGATCGTACCGGCAAAAAAGGCGGGGATGTTTTGCATGAAGCTCTCCGGCCGCAGGATGGTGGCCGGGATACCGGACGCTCGCACCCGCTTCTCCACTTCGTAGTGCCACCCCGGGAACGACTTGTCATAGGCGCTCGCGCCCAGCGCCGAGTTTTGCACCAGGTGCTGAATGCCGTGCTGCCGGCAGGCCTCGACCACATTGCTTTCCAGCTCCACAAGCTGTGGAATTGGCGAGCACACCAGAAACACGCGGTCAATTCCCTGCAATGCGCGATCGAGGCTGGCGCGGTCAGCGAAGTCCGCGATCACCGCATTTGCGCCCGCCGGTGCTTTGCTGGCATCTTCGCCGGACCGGTACAAGGTACGCACGGGCGCTCCCGCACGCAGCAACTCTTGCAAAACCGCACTTCCCACATTGCCCGACGCCCCTGTCACCAAAATCATATTGATCTCTCACTCCGTAAAAAATTGATCTCGCCCTGTTCGCTCCGCATCCGTATGAAGGCGAATGTAACCCGATTCCGCGGTGGCGGGAAGTACGCACAATTTTGTAAGCCCCGAGAAGGAGTGCCAACGTGCAGCTAAATTACCGATGTCCGGTGAAGGGCACGACTCGGGTGCTCGCCGGCAAGTGGAAGGTCGCTATCCTTTGGCATCTTTCCTTCGGCACGAAACGCTTCGCCGAGATTCGCAACCTCCTCCCGGGCGTCAGCGAGAAAGTCCTGACCGCGCAGTTGCGGCAACTGGAGAAGGACGGTGTGCTGCGCCGCCATATCACTCCTTCGGTGCCGCCGCGCGTGGACTACGAATTGACGGCCGCCGGATGGGAACTCATCCCCATCCTGCAGACCATGTGCGATTGGGGCTCGAAGCACCTGGGCATCGTATCCACCTTGCCCCGTACCGTGCCCCTGTCGGCGCAAGGCTTACGTGTCCCTTGGGGAAAGTAGCAGTGCGGTAATATGATTTCCACCGAGGCACGCTGTGAAACACAACCATCTACTCCCACCCTTCTCCCGACGTTCCTTCCTACAGCTTTCTTCCGCCGCCGTAGCCTGCCAACTGCTGTCAGAACGCCTGTTGGCCCAGGTCGCCGTCGAGCGCGCCGAGTACCCGAAGGGGGCTGTCCGTATCAACGCCAACGAAAACCCGTTGGGCCCGTGCAGCGCCGCGCGCGAAGCCATCGCCGAAGTATTGCCGAATAGCGGCCGCTACGAGTTCCATCTGACGGAGAAACTGGCCAAGACTTTCGCCCAACAGCAGGGCCTCAGGCCGGAGTATGCGGTTCCCCTCGCGGGATCAACGCCCGCGCTCAACTACATTGTGGGTGCATTTACAGGGCCGAAAGCGAGTTATGTTGCCGCCGAGCCGGGCTATGATGCTGTCGCCCGCGTAGCGCAAACCGTTGGTGCCCGCGTCGTGGGGGTGCCCCTTACCAAGACCTGGTCCCACGATGTGAAAGCCATGCTGGCTGCCGGCTCCGATGCCGGCGTCTTCTACGTGTGCACACCCAACAATCCCACCGGTACCCTCACCAGCCATGACGACATTGAATATCTGCTGGAGCGCAAGCCCAAGAATTCGCTCGTGGTCGTGGATGAGGCCTACATCCATTTCTCCGATGCGCCTACCGCCATCGACCTGGTGAAGGCTGACCAGGACATCGTGGTCCTGCGCACCTTCTCCAAGCTCTACGGTATGGCGGGATTGCGCTGCGGTTTCGCCATCGCCCGCCCCGACCTGCTGAAGAAAGTCACAGCGTATGGCGGATGGAATCCCATGCCAGTCACCGCTTGTGCGGCGGCGACCGCAAGCCTAAACGAGCCCAACCTGGTGGCCGAGCGCAAATCCATCAACACGGCAGTTCGCCAGGCGACCTTCGCCTGGCTTGACCGCAACGGCTACCAGTATTCGCCCTCAGTTTCGAACTGTTTCATGCTGAGAGCAGGCAAGCCGGCAAAGGAAGTCATTGCCGCCATGGCCCACCAGCACGTTTTCATTGGTCGCCCTTGGCCCTCCATGCCCGATTGGGTGCGCATTACCGTGGGCACGCATGAGGAGATGGGACAGTTCCAGACCGCCTTCCAGAACTTCATGACCGGCAAGGTAGTCGGACGTCTGCACGATCCGCTGCTAGAGCGCAACCTCGATGGCGTGGTATTGCCGGCCTAGCTCTGCACAACCGTTTTCCTGAGTGTAGTGGCTGCGGCAACCGAGCCCAATGCCGCCTTTGCTCGCAGCGAGCTCGCGCTCCGTCGTTCCGGCCGATCCGCATCGACCCATGCAATCCACTATTTCTCGAAATTTGAGACTGCCATATTGACTCTACTTCGACTGCGTCGTACTATCCTGCCACCTCTGCCAATCCGCCGATGATGTCGCAAGGAGCTCCTCATGTCACGCCCCGATCCTCTCCTGAATCTACTGAAAGACATCGGATTTCTTCCCCTGCGTCTACCGCGCGCCGACGTCCAGCCGCTGCAGCTGCTCAATCTCGACGGCAAGAAGTTCAGCCTGTTGGGCGATCTCGACGAGGCCATGAACGCGGGCACAGCCACGCTGCCGCCCATTAAGAAAGATATCGCCACCGCTGGACAAATCCAGGGCACTCGCTCGTCCACGGTGAAGGCGAGCCTCGGAGTCGACATTCTTGGCAACATCCTGGGAGCGCTGACCGGTACCAAGCTCGACGTATCCGCGGCTTTTCAGAAGGCGGCGACGTTGACCTTTGAGTTCGGCGACGTCACAGTCAGCACGGTGAGCATCATAGCGCTTGACAAGTTTCTCAATGTCGCAACCATTGACGCCACCGCGAAGCAGATCAAGCAGATGCTGCAGGCAGGCAAGGTGGGCGTCACCACCGCGGTAGCGCGAAGCAAGAAGTACATCGTTTCCGCGCAAGACGACCGCGGCGCCGACATCAAGGCCGATGTGCCCGTGATCAAGGGGATCGCGAGCGGCAACTTGAGCGTGAGCGTAACCGGCGGCACGAAGCAGAAAGTAGTCTTTGAGGGGCCCGATGCCCTCACCTTCGGAGTGCAAGCCGCCCAGCTTCGCTTCGACCAAACTGGAGCAATAACTGCTCTTGATCAGATCGCCGCCGGGACCGCTGTTCTGGGGCTGAAAGCGAAACCTCAGGCCAAAGCCCCGGGCAAACCGCGCCTGGTCAGCACTCGAAGCAGGTTTGTGGAAATTGCCTGACGAAGCGGGTTCGGGTGGCACTTTCGCGCAAACGCGCATAGACCTTTGCTCGGTCTATGACTCGATGAAAGGGTAGGAGAGACCGCAATGCCGACGAAAAAGGCGAACTCACCCTCTGGCGGGCGCGCCATGGTCAACGTGTTTGACGGCACTCGTCAGCTCTATTCCGACAAGCCCCAAATCCTTTACACCGTGCGAGACGGCAATCAGCAGGTGCAGCACAGGAAATTCCATAAGCAATCCAGTGTATTTTTCACTGGCCTGCCTCTATTCAATAACTTTGGCGACAACTATACCTTTCTGACTTCGGCTGACGGCTACAAAGACGCCGGATTCTTTCCCGTAAAACTAGCAGCCAATGTAGATGTGGGCGTCGACCTGATGCTGATTCCGAACTCCAATGCATTCAATTTCGCCAACGCGACCTGGACGATTCTGGACACGACGCGGCCCGCATTGAAGAACCTCCTCAAGCAGGGCGCTGCGTCGGACGCTGACGCCGCCACTCGCTACGGCAGCATCATGGAGGACGAGGGCGGCGCAATTCTGGCCTGCCTGCTCAACATCACCACGGTGCTGCAACAGATCAACCTGCCCGCGGGAAATCCCCTCGAGTACTTCAAACAGGCAATTTGGGACCGCGATCCGAAGAGGAGCGATTTTGTAATGGCGCAGGACCGATTCTTTGCCTGGGCTGACACCAAGCTGATTACGCAATTGGAACAGGCCGTGCGGCAGCCCGACCCGGAATTTGAACCAGCGCCTTTCGGTCTGCATCCCGGCGCGACTCGAAGCTACAAACAAATCCAGTTCGGAGAAGCCAACGTTCAGCTCACCTTCCACGAGAAGGAAAAGCAGAAGATCGGCGGCGTAGACTGCGTGATTGTGGAGCCCGACATCGACTACTTCAAGGATCCCGGCGCGCACTTGATTCTGGAAGTATTGGTGAATGCTTTCGGTAGCGTCACCGATCCGCGAGCGGTTTACACTTTGCGCTGGATTGCCGGCCGCCGCGCGGGAACTCCCGAGTTCGATCCCTTGTACACCATCGTGAAAGCATAGCTTGCCGGTGCGCTGCCAGACTGCCAACCTTCTGCGCCCCGCCCAGGAGCGCCAGGGCGGGGCAGCCCAACTGCGATCGATGGTGCCGCGCTTAACTCTTCGGTTTCCACATCGCCAGTACAGCGCCGGTAGGGTCGCTGATGATGCTGAAGGAGCCGTAGCCCGGCACCTCGGTCACGTCCCGCAGCACGGTGGCGCCGAGCGACTTGGCCTTCTCCGTCACCGCTTTGACGTCGTCCACCCCGACATAGGTCAACCACATCGAGGGCGCGCCCGGCACAGGGTGCGTCATCATGCCTCCGCCCGGCCCTTCGGCGGGCTTGATCAGGGTGTACTCCATCGGTCCCGGCATGTCTTCCAGCTTCCAGTCGAAGAGCTGACTGTAAAACTCTTTTGCCTTGGCGAGGTCGGTTGTGTTCAATTCCATGTGCACAAAAGCATTGGCCATGTTCTTCTCCTCGTAACTCTTTCGTTTCGAGTTCCGCAAAAGCGATTGCGGCTTCGGGCAGAGCATCCGCGGTCCCGCCCTTTGTATCACTTCGACGTTTACTGCGGGCGAAAATCGACACTAATCAGTGACTGTTTGCAGTAGCCGAATTGTTGAAAGACCACACTCCGGGCGCCGACACACTTTTGCCCTTTGGTCATTACACAAACCGAGCAGGACCTTCACGAGCACAGTGCAAGCCTGAAACGAAGTTTGACGGTGCAATAGCTCCTGCTTCACCACGTAGATGCCATTGACTTACGGTGTCGCTAGTAGCACTATCACGCCACGCTCTTTCCCACTGTAAGCGATGTGTTGGGAGAAGCTCGCGTGGGGCGGACGGAATTGTGGCTATTTTGGGGCTGTCCAGTGCGTTCTCATCAAGCCGGTAGTGAGCGGCCCGAGGCGCCTTCGTCGAGGGAGCGGAGTTAGTTTCGCATTCGCTCCCAGATAGCAAAGGCCTATCCGCGCTGTAACAGGATCGCACCAATAAAGGTCAACTGCGTGGGATTTTGTGTCCATACACCGGTTACTCGCTTTAGACGGGGTGCATTAGGAGGAGAGGAAAGGGCGAGGCTAGAGACACCCTGATGGCCAGGCGTGTTCAATTCTCGGCTCCCGTTTCGATGGTGAATGTTATGAGCAACGAAGTTCCACGTCGTCGGTTTCTGCCGCATTCTACCAGCTTGCTGCAGTTGCTAATATCGTCCGCTACTGCGCTCGGCATGTTGATGTCGGTTGCCGTAACTGCGCTCAACTCCTCCGCAAACGCACAAACGATTTCAGGCGTGGTGATTACCAGCAAGCTAACCAATAACCCCGATGTGAATGAATACGAGTTGAAGATCACAGGGCAGGGATTCGGCTCTGACCCACGTGACGTTACCGTTCTAGTGAGTCCGAAACAGGATATCACTCAACCCGCATCGGTCAGCGAGGTTTCTCCGAAGGGAACGACTATTTCCGCTCACTTCCTGGCAAACTCCGACTTCGTGGCGAGCACGGTGACGGTGAAAACGAGTTCCGGCCAGTCTGAGCCGTTTGTCATGCCGCAGCCGTCAACCGGTACCGGTGACCTTAAGAAATTCGTCAAAGTCTATCGGTCGATTATCGATCCTAAGAATGTGGCCGATATGTTCGGTACGCGCATAGCCAAACGATTCATCGTTGTTCAAGTAACCATTACGAACCGTAACAAGGACTTTCAATTTCTTATTCACGACGTATCGCTCGACTTGAAAGCGCTCTTGCCGGGCATCAAGCACCCTGAGGCTTCGTCTATCAATCTGACTCTCCTGCGAGGTGTTGCAGAGAAGGGGCAGTCGCTCGACAAGCGGAATCTTAGCGTTAGGATCTTGCGGGGGATGGGAACTGTGGCCGCGGGCCTCATTGGCGTCACGGATTTCGGTGTAAGCTATGCGCCGTCAGTTGCGGTCTTCAACGGTCCATTTATTACAGCGGTCACCGATATCTTTCCGGATTACACGATCGGCCAAATGAATCGGCTCAATGACAACGCGTATATTGCCAATACCCTGATTCCTAAGCAGCAAGCCAAAGTGTTGGCAATCTTCCTGCCTCAGGCGATTTTGTTGAACAAGACACAATCGAAGCAGTTTTGGAACGACCCGAACGCACTTCTTAACAACAAAGAGGTTGACCTTCGGAAGATTGAGATTTTCGTGGATGGAAACTTCATTACCGAGGTGGAAGACTTGCTTCCTTCGATCACATCGGCCGTGATCGAGCCCGACGAGATGAAGAAATTCCAAGGCGACAATGTGGAGGTCAAGGGATATGTTTCGGGCAACTTCCTGACCGGAACGGATGTCAAGATTCTGAATCAGGACATTCCAGGCCTTGGCATTCGCCTCGACGGAAGCCCGACCGACCAAAGACTGAACTTCATCATCAGCTCGACATTACCGATATGCCCCGGGACAGTCATCAAGATCGGTATGGTGAAGAAGGAAACCACAAAGCCTGTTGACATAACCGTGCAGTATTCCCCAGCATTGCCAACGCTGACGAATGTTGCGGGACCTCTGAAACAGGGAGACAAAGACGCTACGGTCACTCTTACTGGCACCGGCTTCATTCCAGGGTGTACGGATGTTGAGGTCACTCCCCTCAATACTGTCAAGGTGGGCACGGTGACGGTGAAGAGTTCGCAGAGTCTCGAAGTAAAGCTTTCACCAAGCGACACTGCCCCCGCGACCGCGAATATTGCGGTAAAGAACAAGACCGGTATCGGTTCCACGAAACCATTGACGATTACCAAGAAGTGAGACCAACATGGCGAAGAAAGCAAAGTCCTCGAGTGCGAAGAAGCAGGCGAAGAAATCCGCGGCTCCTGCCTCGCGTCGCGTCGGGTTGCGGGACGATGACGACAGGGCAAGCAGCAGCGATCCAAATGACGATAGAGCTGGCAGTGATCCTCAAGACGGGGACGACGACGATCGCGCCCATTCCTGACTCCGTCACGCGCCAATCGAGGTGTCAGCATTTATTCGGCCCACGTGCGGCCGCCGGCACGCAGCACGCGAGCAACTGCGCTCTCGCCCGGGTGTAAAATATCTCGTTTACCGGCGGATGCCCCGTTCTGTGAGTCTTCACCGAACGTGTGTCATCTAAGACCCGTACACGCTCGCCGCCAGTAATCCCCGGCTCCCGAGAAGGGCGCATCGTCAAAAATTGAAAGGAAGCATTTATGGCAACCCTCACTCATCCTGCGCGCGAGGCCAATCGCGCTGCCGAGAACCGCAATTACATCACCGCTCCCGACAAATTCTCCAACGAGCCCATGATCGACTGGACCAACCCCGAGAACCTGCGGCGCATGCGCGAGGCCATCGAGAAAGTTCGCAGCGAGCTCGGCCGCGAGTATGACCTGGTCATCGGCGGACGCCGTATCAAGACCGGCGACACCGCGCCCTCCGTTAATCCCGCGAAGCCGTCGGAGGTCGTCGGTTTGCACCATCAGGCCGGCCCGGCTGAGGTCGAACCGGCGATGCAGGCCGCGCTCAAGGCGTTCGAGACCTGGAGCCGCACCTCGGTGCAGGAGCGCACCCAGTTGCTGTTCCGTGTCGGCCAGATTTTGCAGGCACGCAAGTTCGAACTCGAAGCGTGGCTGGTGTTTGAAGTCGGCAAGAACTACACCGAGGCCGACGCCGACATTGCCGAGCTCATCGACTTCTGCCACATGTATGCGCTCGAAGCGCTTCGCCTCGACCAGGTCAAAACTGTGGTCCAGTTGCCCGGCGAACATGATCAGTTCCGCTACATTCCGCTCGGCGTCGGTGCAGTGATCTCGCCGTGGAATTTCCCCGCCGCCATCATGGGCGGAATGACGCTGGCCTCCGTAGTCAGCGGCAACACCGTGATCCTGAAGCCCTCGGGTGACTCGCCCACCATCGCCGCGAAATTCATGGAGATCCTCGAAGAGGCCGGCCTGCCCGACGGCGTCGTCAACTACTGCCCCGGCCACGGCTCCAGCTTCGGCAACGCCATCGTCGCGCATCCCAAGACGCGTTACATCGCCTTCACAGGATCGAAGGAAGTCGGCCTGCACATCAACCAGACCGCGGCCACCCAGCAGCCCGGCCAGATCTGGATCAAGCGCACCATCCTCGAAATGGGCGGCAAGGACTCCATGGTGGTCGATGCCGACGCCGACTTCGACGCCGCCGTCGAAGGCACCGCGCAGGCGGCCTTCGGTTTCAGTGGACAAAAGTGTTCAGCCTGCTCGCGCATCATCGTGGATGAGCGCATCTACGACCGCTTTCTGCAGGCGCTGAAGGCGCGGGTGGAGAAGATCACGGTCGGCGATCCCACCACCAACCCCGGCATGGGACCGGTCATCAACGCCGGATCGATGAAATCCATACTCGGCTACATCGAGAAGGGAGTTGCCGAGGGCGGACGCCTCATCACCGGCGGCGCTGCGGCGAAAGAGGCGGCCGAGGGTTATTTCGTGCAGCCCACGGTTATCGCCGACGTCGATCCCAAGGCCACCATTGCGCAGGAAGAAATCTTTGGCCCGGTGCTGGCCGTGATCAAGTCCCGCAATTTCGAAGAAGGTATCGCCATCGCCAACAACACCGAATTCGGCCTGACCGGCGCGGCCTACACCTCATCGCCCGACAAGATCGAGCATGCGAAGCGCGAATTCCACGTCGGCAACCTGTACATCAATCGCAAGTGCACCGGCGCCATCGTGGGAGCGCATCCCTTCGGCGGATTCAACATGTCCGGAACCGACTCCAAGGCCGGCGGACAGGATTATTTGCTGCTGTTTACCCAGGGCAAGTCGATTGGGGAGAAGGTCATTCGCTAGTCAGCAACAGCTTTTCGCCTTTACTCACCCTGTCCGTTGTCGGATAGGGTGAATTTTTGTGCGGTCTTTCTCGGCAACTCTGGCATCCACGCTGGTCCGGTTCGGGAGAGTGACCAACCGAGCGAATGGATGTCCCTGTGTGACAATTGAAGGACTGCCACATTTGCTATAGCGGAGACTGGCAACTAGGTGCATACTTCAGTGATCAATTCCCCTAAACTCTGCCGGGCATGGAGAAAGTGAACTACCATTACGCCATGAAGCTACGCGCCGCTTTCCCCCTCGGCTGCTATCTGGTTACAGCACTGCTTTCATCGGTAGTCCTTGCGCAGCAAACCCCCAACTCCGACGGAAACTACCAACAACTGCGCAACATCGCCCTGCAAAGCGGAGGCTCCGCCATCGACAAGGTCACGCTGAAGCGCGATGCGGCGACCTTTCAGCTCAACTCGGGCGTGCTTTGCTTCGTGACTCCGGTCAATAACAAGGTTACGGGAGCCGTTTTTGTGGGGGATGGAAAGCTCGTGCTCAATCCGCCCATCGCTTCCGAGCGCGCCAGCCTCGCTGTGCTTACCAAGGAGAAGGAGTACGCCGAAACCTTCGACCATCTTGTCCTGCGCTTTACCGACAGTACCTATGATGAGCTGAAGTCGGCGGGCAAACCGAGCGCCGGCTCTTGCGATATCGCTTTGTTGCACAACAGCGCCAAGGCCATGCGCAAGGAGTTGAACTACAACCTTGATGCGCGCATCCTGCAGGACGTCATCAGCACGGAGCCGGGAGGGTTGTTCGTCGCGTTTGTTCATGGAAAGCACTATGACGGCAAGACGCTGCTCACTATCGATCCGCACGGCGCGCCCGCAGTTTACCCCGAAGAGATTTCACTGGAAACCTACAACGAGAACAAGCTTGGGATCTGGGCAGCCTTCCACTACACCAGCGAGTATGCCAATGGCACGGCGAAGAGCTCGCAGCGGAACGGAGTAGTCCACATCGAGCATCAGCAACTCGATACCGAGATCGAAAAGAACGGCCACCTGGAGGGGAAGGCGGCTATGACGATGGTGGCGCGCTATCCCGGTGTGAAGGCCGTCCCCTTTGCGCTCTTCCGCACTCTGCGGGTTTCGAGCGTGACTGGGGCCTCCGGTGAGCCGCTCAACTTTATCCAGGAAGACAAGGCGGAAGATCCGCAATTCTGGGTTCTCCTGTCGAGGCCCATGGCCAAAGACGAGCGCTTCAGCATCACCGTGCGCTACGGCGGCAACGAGGCCATCCGCGCCGAGGGGAACGGTAATTACTATCCCATAGCTCGCAGTAACTGGTATCCCAACTTCGCCTCCGGCGAGTTTGGGGAATATACCGACTATCACATGACTTTCCGCATTCCCAAGGGGATGACGATGGTGGCCACCGGAAACTTGGTCAGCGAGACGACCGACGGCGGCCGCAACGTTTCCATATGGAAGAGCGACCTGCCCATCACTGTGGCGGGCTTCAATTTTGGCGCCTTCAAAAGAGAGGATGGTAAGACCGAGAAACCACCTATGGCAGTGGCGTCGTTCGCCAATGTGAATCCTCCAAGCTGGGTCGATGCGGTCAAACAGGACGTTCCCGGCAGTTCTGGCATGAATGGTCTGGGTTCGAACGCCGGCTCGGCTAGCGTCCTCGGCAGCATGAATACCACCATGCTCAGCAAGAAGGCCCTCGGTGAGGCGCAGTATTCGCTGGCAGTCTATTCCGACTACTTTGGTGTGCTGCCCTACACGCATCTCTCCATGACGCAGCAGACCGCCACCAACTTCGGACAGTCCTGGCCTATGCTGGTCTACCTGCCTATCACCTATCTTTTCGATGAGACGACCCGGCACAATCTAGGCATCCCTGATAGCACTGGCTACTTCACCGTCGTCGCACCGCATGAAGTCGCGCACCAATGGTGGGGACACGATGTCGGGTTCAACTCCTATCGCGATCAATGGATGAGTGAAGGTTTCGCCGAGATGTCGGCTTCTCTGTACCTGCAATTCGCCTACAGCAAGGAGCCACAGAAATATGCCAAGTTTTGGAATGACGAACTGAAGCTGCTGACCGAGCGCAACAAGGAAGGCTATCGTCCCATCGATGCCGGCCCCCTCACCATGGGCTACCGCCTCAGCAACAGCCGTGAAGGCTTCGATATCACTCGCCGCCTTATCTATCCCAAGGGCGCATACGTCCTGCAGATGGTTCGCATGATGATGTGGGATCGCCAGACGCACGACCAGCGCTTCAAGGAAACCATGCACGATTTCGTAACGACGTACTCCGGCAAGCCTGCCACTACGGAAGATTTCAAAGCGACGGTCGAGAAGCACATGTCCGCGGGCATGGACCTGGAAGGCAACCTCAAGATGGACTGGTTCTTTGACGAGTACGTTTATGGCACGCAGCTACCCAGCTACAAATTCGACTACACCCTTGACCCCGGCCCCGACGGTGAGTTCGTCCTGAGCATGAAGTTAACCCAGTCCGGAGTTGGTCCCGACTTCCGCATGCTCGTTCCCATCTACTTGGAACTCGCCAACGGGCAGATCGTCCGTCTCGGCTCGGCGCGTCCCGCGGGCAATATGACCGTCGAGCAGAAGGTCCCGCTGACGGGCATCAAGGAGAAGCCCCGGCGCGCGATGATTGACTACTACAACGATGTGCTGGCCGTGCAGAACTAGGGCCAAGCACCTGGCTGGCAGTTTTGAGCCCCGCGTCGTGGCTTGCCTCAAGCATGCCGCCACGTTCTCCCGACTCATGTCCTGAGGCGATGTTCATAGCTCACAGAACCGCCAGGCGCCTGAGAGTACAATAAAATGCTGCTCGAGAGATTACCCAGAGTGGCGGGTCATGATCTTTGGAGGCCGGCATGTGCAAACTCTGTACGTCTGCAATTCTGTTTGTCTTTCTTTTCTCCACTGCGGCGCTGCTGGCCCAGAACGAGTCTGACTCGTGCTCGAACCCCGAAGCCGTCGCGAAGATGGTCAATCCAGTAAAGCCGACGCCGGAGTCGCTTGCACAGGGCAAGAAGTACTACGGCTACGACTGCGCGATGTGCCACGGCGATACGGGCAACGGCAAGGGCGACGTCGAAACCACCGAGAAGCTGCCCGACTTTACTGATCCCACGTCCCTGAAAGACAAATCCGACGGAGAGCTTTACTGCTCCCTGAAGCACGGCAAGGGGCACATGCCGCTGGAGCCCCCACGCAATTCGCCTAACAACCTATGGAACCTGGTTAACTACGTTCGCTCGCTGGCTAAGTAGCGGTAACACGGCGATCGGGACGGCGCGCCCTGCGACGTCCCGCAAACCCGCGTGACGTAATTCTTGATGGTCGCCTCTCTGCTCAGCAACTTAAGGAGCGCTGCATTCCTTCCGCGAACAGCGCCCATGTTCGTCAGGCAACTCATGTTCTCCGGGCCTTGATTCTTCGTGTTGATGCCCAGCCTCGCGAATGACGCGGCTCTCCTCCGTTTCCGGGCCCCCCTTGACGCCCCGGTTCCCTGCATAACAGTC
>Ga0335082_10001187_pt1 | contig 27710 bp, 22 predicted proteins | sample Lox_Sample_41_FD_206718 | JGI IMG/M metagenome (GOLD analysis project Ga0335082, IMG submission 206718) | Soil microbial communities from Loxahatchee National Wildlife Refuge, Florida, United States - Lox_Sample_4.1 | ecosystem: Environmental > Terrestrial > Soil > Wetlands | place: USA... | reverse complement strand
CGGTCGCCCACATAGGGTTTTTCCCAGGAATCCCACGGCAAATACGTTTGCGTTTTTCCAGCAACCAGGCCCCAGTTAATGGCGCCGACCTTGTAGGCTTTCGCGACCGGCAGGATGCCTTCGAACGTGCTTTTGCGCGGGCGGGCCATGTACTCCGTGCAGATGACCGGGCGGTGAAACCTCTGGAGCTCGCGCACCTGCTTTTTGAAGTCGGAAGGCTTGCCATAGTTGTGAAACGACAGCACGTCGGACTGTTCGAGCTGAATTCTGCCAATGGGGTCGAGCTTTTCGGGCTTGGCGTAGTCACCTTCCCACAATCCGCTGGTGAGAGGCTGGCTTGCGCCAGCCTGGCGCGCCCAAGCAAACACTTTGGGAAGCAAATCGCGCACGATGTCTTTCTTGTTGGGCGGCTCGTCCTTGGCATAGGCGGGCACGTTGGTGTTACTCGGCTCGTTCCAGACGTCCCAGCCGAGCACGCGAGGGTCCTTGGCGAAGGAGCCGACGACTCCTTTCACATAAGCTTCCAGCCGCGGCAGTTGCGCGGGATCTTTCAGCGCCGCCGCGCCGGGGCTTTGTACCCAGCCCGAATTGTGCACGCCGGGAGTGGGATCGCGCTGCTTGCCGAGATGCGGATTGGGATCCCAGACCGAATCAAACAAGACAAAGAGAACACGGATGTGATGCTTTTCGGCAACGGAGAGGAAGGTATCGATGCGCTTCTGGAACCCCGCAGAATCCTGCTGCCAGGGCAGATCGTGCAGAAAAACGCGCATGGTGTTGAGGCCAATACCTTCGGCCCAGCCGAGCTCGAGATCGATGCGCTTCGGATCGAACGTTTCGGCTTGCCACATTTCGAGTTCGTTGATGGCGTTCGCCGGAATGTAGTTGCTGCCAACGAGCCACGGCTGGCGGGAATACCAGTCGTTGGCCTGCTGCTCTGTCCAGCGGGGCGCCTGAGCAAAAGACGGGCTGGCCAGAAGAAAAAGAGACAAGAAGCCGCCGCGGAAAACACGGAAAGCCGGTCGCAATGTTCGCATGCAACCTTTATAGCGCGGAAAACAGACGAAAGAAAGAATCAGTCCGGGCGGACGATTGCGCCGCATGCAATGCGGGGAGGAGCGCCGCTGCCCGAGGCTCCGGCAACGGCATGAATCACGATGGCGGTGCCGCCATTGCTGAAGACGGAATGCTCGTCGCGGCCCAGGGTCACGTTTGGAGCAATGGTCGTGACGTGGGCCGTGCCGTCCGCCGCCACGATCAGCGAGAAGTCCGGAATATCCCCGGCGGGATGACCTTCGTGTGTGTGGCCACCGGCATCGAAGTGCGCTCCGGCCGACTTGAAGTCAGGAGGATCGCATTTCGCGAACTGATGGATGTGAATGGAATGGTCGCCGGGGGGAAGATTCTTGATGTCGAGGGTGATTTTGACGCCGGTAGGAGCCGGCGAGAGCGAGGCGGTGCCGACGGTTTGCCCACTGCTGTTGATGAGCGGAACAGTGATCGGCTTGGTGGCGGCGTGACTAGCAGGGTTCTGCGCGAATACCGCCGGAGCCATCAACAGGAACATTGTGGCTGGAGCAAGGACTTTCATCAGAGTTTCTCCTGATCCGTTGAACTCGGTTGGGCGAAACCGGATAAGGGCCTGCAACGAATATGCCAAGTGGCGGCCAAATGCCTCTGTCACAAATTTGTAAATAGGGCCAAAGAATCAATGCGGGCGAGCGCGTACTGGCGACGATCAGGGCTTCGCTGTGAAGGCAAAATCCAGCGATAAGCTTTCCGAGCCGCTAATGGTGACGTCTTTGCTCTGCGTGCCGTACATCTCGTGCCAGGCGGTGACAGTGTAGCGGCCTGGGGGAAGATTGGGGAGATTGAAGCGGCCGTCGTCGCCGGTCACCATATAGTGACTGGTCTTCAGCACGGCAAAGTAGCCGCTCATCCAGGGATGGATGTTGCACTTGATGGGGATGAATTCCTCGCGATCGTACGCGTAGCTGAAGGGCGGGGTGCCGGGGGGCTGCATCTTGTTCCATTCGCGGTTGATCTTCGCGAGGGGATGAATGTTGTGAGAGAACGGGTCACTATTGGAAATCTTCACTTCTTGGCCGATGCGCAGCGCCAGCACGTGCGTGGAGTAGTGGCAGCCCTGCTGATCGAAGATCGCGGCGCTGGGCGGTAGCGCATTCTCGGTGTCACCCGATGAAATGTAGACGACCACGTTGCGCAGCGAATTCCCGGGGCCGGTGAGGACGGTTTCCGAATACAAGGGATTGGAAGCCCGCAGCTTCACGCAGTCGGGTTCCTTGGAAAGATCGAGTGGCTTTGCGGGCTTGGGAGGCGCGCCATTGAGTGTCACCTTGCCGGAGACGCTGCCATTACCCGGGTTAGCGAACCCAGGAGGCGATGTAAGGACGCCGAAGAGCAGCGTGACCGCGAGAAGCTTTGTCAGATTCATACCTGATCCCCCTTAGTCGAGCGAACGGGAAAGGAGCCGATTGAACGTGACCTGAGCGCATGTCACGCGCAAGCAAGGAGAAGAGCAGGAAAGGAGCGTCCCTGATTGCCACGTTGGACCGTCAGCCCAGTGTATGGTTGGAAAACGAACCAGGAATACGGGGAATTTACAAAAAGCGCTAAAGAATTAACGGCGAGCCGCCAAAATGTGACGAATCGAGCAACTTTCTGCGCATCAGCTGAGCGGATTCCAGCGGCGGGACTCTTCCCGTGTAATCGGGTCGCCGGGGCGGTGGTTTTCCGTCACTCGAATGACACCGGTTTCGTCCACGGCAAAGCTGCGCCTTCCCGGCTGGTCGTTTGGCGATACCCCGACAAAAGACCAGAGCAAAGATCCTCCGGGCACGATCTGGTACAAAAAGGACTCCTCTTTGTAAGGAGCTGATGGCACAGCATAAAAGAAAAACTGGTTATGCGCAGAATCGATGATCTCGCCATACCGATATCCGGACGATATGTGGCTGGGGGGCAAATCCAAGGAAGTTAGTCGTGCGGCGTGCAGTTCGGCAATCGTCCCGAATGCGGGCGACGGTGCTCGCTGCGAATCGGTAGGATTGCGAAACTCGTCTTCTGCCGAGGCCAAGTTGCGAAGGCGGCCAATAGCTTGAGACTCCACCGCTAGAACGGTGTGAGGGTAGTTGAAAAGGGATGCGACGTAGTCCGCGACGGCAAACAGCGACCAGAGGGCCAGGCCCGCCCCAAGAAGGACCTTCTTCATTCCTTGACCCCGCCAGACGATACGAATGGCATAGGAAATCGCGCAGAGGAGAACGATCAGCAGCGGCAGCGTCGCCAAGCTACTTCCGGCGGTCAACAAGAAGGTGCAAAACGCCAGGATGAGAGCGAGCGTGATGCCCAGCCAGCCCGCAGGCAGCGGTTCGACGCCGGCAGATTTGCTGGCCAGAATCGCGAGGGGAAAAATGAGCAGGATCGAGAACATCCCATCGGGCTGCGGCGGATTATTGGCATAGGCTGGAATTGCATAGACCAAAAGAATCAGAAGCAAGAGTCGCAGCCGCGCGGTGTGGGTCATGGCGGAACTCGCTTTCCTCAAGTTTCCCCGTGGAAGCCCATTGAAATTCCCAGTCCTGGGAAGGAAGAAAATCCGTTGCCGAGAATGTGTATCGCTTCAGATCGCCAGAAGGCTCTTCGGCCAATGGATAATTCGAGGACACGAGTTGCAGCCCCGCACCAAGGTGGAGGATGTACTGGCCACGGTGCAACGGACGCCGCCACTGACGCGTTGTGAGGAGAATGTACCGCGCTTCGTCGATGCCGGCTCCCTGGACGTAATCCACACGGATCCATTTGTCGCGCTTCGGAAGCAGTCCCAAGCGAAACACGACGTCACCGTGATAGATGCGAACGGCGATTTCTTTCTCGGAGTTTCCGGCGCGATCGACCTGGCGAATGGAAAAGGAACTCGGCCGGGGATGCATGGAATCAACAGGGAAAGGAAGGGACAGAGAAAACGAAGCGGGCAGATACGAGGGATTGACGTAGTGGTAGTAGCCGGTGACCTGGACTTGCCCCGAAAAAGCCCAGATTTCGATTCTCTCCTCGTCAAAACGGGCCGGGGAGAACCGCTGAAAGCCAGAGGACAGCGCCCATGCGAAGAGCGCAATGACTCCAACCAAGGGATAGAGGCGGTAGATGCTTTTCACGATTGGCCTCACCGCCAAATTGCTGGCGTCAGAAAGAAACTGGGCCGAAGGTCACGATCGATACGAACGATGCTACCTCAGTTAGACGACAAGCACGCGCCAAGTCGAGCTTCCGCTCAGGAGTCAGAATCGATTCAATTCTTTGGCGGCGGCGAAGACTTTCTGGGCATTGGGCAGAAATGCGTCCTCGAGTGTCGGCGCATACGGCACAGGTGTATCGAGGGAAGTGACCCGGACCAAGGGTCCATCGAGATCGAAGAAGGCTTTCTCGGACAGGATGGCGGCGATTTCGCCGGCGATTCCGCCGGTTTTGGTGTCCTCGTGAACCACGAGACATTTGTTCGTCTTTTTGACGGAATTGAGGATGGTCTCTTCGTCGAGCGGGAGCAGGGTGCGGAGGTCGATCACTTCGGCCTCGATGCCATCCTTCGCGAGTGCATCAGCAGCTTCGAGGGCAACATGCATCATGGCTGCGTAGCTGACGATGGTGAGATGTTTGCCCTCGCGGCGCACGATCGCTTTCCCCAGCGGCACAGTGTAGTCGCCCTCAGGCAGCTCTTCCTTGATGCGCCGGTAAAGAAATTTGTGCTCGAAGAACAGAACGGGATTGTTGTCGCGGATGCTGGCCTTCAACAGGCCTTTCGCGTCGTAAGGCGTCGAGGGGTAGACAATCTTCAGGCCCGGTGTGTGCAGGAAATACATTTCGGGATTGGCGGAATGGAACGGCCCGCCATGCACGCCGCCGCCGGAAGGCCCACGAACGACGATGGGCGCGGGAGCGTTCCACAGATAGTGTCCCTTCGCGACGAAATTGGTGAGCTGATTGAAGCAGCACGCGATGAAGTCGATGAATTGCATTTCCGCGATCGGCCGAAGGCCCAGATAGCTCATGCCGCAGGCCGCACCGATGATCGCGCTCTCGCTGATGGGGGTATCGATGACGCGCTCCCAGCCGAACTTTTCGAGCAGGCCTTCACTGGTTTTGAATGCGCCACCGTACACGCCGACGTCTTCGCCGATGAGGACGACGCTCGGGTCCGCCGCCATTTCCTCAAACATCGCCTGACGAATCGCCTCTAGAAAGGTGACCGGGGCCATGATCAGCGCGCTCCCTTTTTTACCGGCTTCTTCGGAGCAACTTTCTTGGCGGCCACTTTTTTTGCGGATTTCACAACGACGAGCTTCGGAGCTTCCTCAGGCACCGGCGGCGCAGCGGCTTTGGCAGGCACGTCGCCGAAGTGGATTGGCGCCAAACCGCCACTTGAGGAGCCGCCGCGGCCAAAACCTTCCACGAGCCACACCGGCTCGACAGACGATTTCGGCGGGAGCAATTCCTCGACGGGCCGCGCCCACTTCGGGCGAATCTTGTGACAGTCATCGCCGGTGCAGTACACGCCTTCCGCAGCGGTTTCCGATGGAGGCATCGGCGAGTTCTCGGCGAACTCACGTTCTTTCTCAAGCAGCGTGTTGATCTTGTCTCCGACGTCCTTCTTCGCCTTGGCGTCGAGCAATTTCTCCTGCGTCAAGAACTTCTCATATAGTTCGATGGGATCGCGCTTCTCCCAATACTCGCGCTGTTCTCTCGGGACGTATTCGGCGGGATCGTGTTGGGCATGGCCGCGCCGACGGAAAGTCTTCGCTTCGATGAGAATCGGGCCTTCGCCGGCCCTCGCGCGTTCCACGGCTTCCTTCGCAGTCGAATAGACCGTCACCACGTCATTGCCATCCACGATGTAGCTGGAGATTCCGTAAGCCTTGGCGCGGTCCGCAAGATTCTCGAGCGGGACCTGGCGACGCACTGGGGTCGAGTAGGCCCATTGATTGTTTTCGAGAATCAACACGAGGGCTGCTTTTTGAGAAGCCGCAAGATTTAACCCCTCGTGAAACACGCCGGTGGAGCTGCCGCCGTCGCCAATCCAGGTCATGGAGACGATCTTCTGCCCCAGGTAACGTCCGGCCATCGCGACGCCGGTGAGGACCGGGATCAGGTCGCCGAGCATGGAAATCGGCGACACGATGTGAAGATCGTCGAGGTCACCAAAGTGGCTGGTGCCGTCTTTGCCCTTGGTGGGTGACGTGTATTTCGCCATGTGCTGCGTGAAAATGTCGCGCGGGGGAACGCCCTTGACCAACAGCGCGCCGATGTTGCGGATCATCGGCGCCATCCAGTCGCGCTTCTCGAGAGCATAGGCTGTTCCAACGGAGATGGCTTCCTGACCCAGCGACGAATACAGCCCGCCGACAATCTTATTCTGGCGGAAGAGCCGCGTCATGGTCTCTTCCACTTCACGGTTCAGCCGCATGTAGTAATAGAGGTCGAGATATTGATTCCGGGAAAGTTTTGCAGTTTTAGCTCGCGTATCAAAACCAGGCATGATCGCCGCTTCTCCCCATGGCTGTCCGGCAATCTATCTTACGGCGGATGCGTCGCGCCACCTAATCAAGGAGGTGCCGGCGAAGCGCGGGCCGTCCCCTGTTGTTCGAAAGCGAACAGTGCCCGCCCGGGACCGGGCAGTGTTTGGCCGTGCAAGTTGCGAAGCAGACAAGCTAACCCTTCGCTATTCATTGGCGTCTGAAGTTCGAAGGAATGGCGCCGGGCGTGCCCGTTCTTTTTGGCCTGAATTCCGAGAACTAACGGAACATTTCCTCGACTGCCGAAGTATCTAGGTCTGGCTGATGGAGGTGGCTGTTATGACCGAACTCTTGCGGGACATTCGCTACGGGTTGCGGCTCCTCTGGAAGAGTCCGGGCTTTACCTCGGTTTCGTTGATCGCCTTGGCCCTGGGGATCGGGGCAACCACGGCGATCTTCAGCCTGTTGTATTCGATCCTGTTGGCTCCGCTTCCCTATGTGCGCTCTGACGAACTGGTGATGGTGTGGTCGCACCAAAAAGGCGAGCGCCAGGAGACCTCGCCTGCAGATTATCTGGACTGGGTGAAGGAGAGCACTTCCTTCCAGTCCCTGAGCGCTTGGACAGGTTGGGGCTTCACGCTGTCGACACCGGAGTGGACGGAGCAGGTGCGCGCGGAACGAGTCACGCCCGGTTTTTTTGACGCCCTAGTCGGCGAGAAAACGCTTCTCGGGAGACATTTTGTGCCCGAGGACACGCAGGTCGGGAACGAGCATGTCGTCATTCTGTACAACCGGTTCTGGCGCGAGAAGTTCGGCAGCGACCCGAACATCGTCGGCAAGGCGCTGCGGATGAGCGGCGAGCCCTACACCGTAATCGGCGTGGCCGCGCCGAGCCCGTCGGACAACGGCGACTCGGACCTGCTGGTTCCGTTGGCGCTGCGCCCAGAAGAGCTGAACCGGGACAACCACTATTTGCTGGTGCTGGGCCGCTTGAAGCGCGGCGTGACGCTGGCCGACGCCAACACGGAGATGACTCTTGTGGCGCAACGGCTGGCGCAGAACAATCCGAAGACTAATGACGGCATCACCATAACGGTGGAACCGCTGAAAAACGACTTCCTTCCGCGCAACACGCGGACGGGCTTGTGGCTGATGTTGGGCGCGGTCGGCTTCGTGCTGCTGATCGCCTGCGTGAACATCGCCAACCTGTTGCTGGCGTGGGGAACCGCGAGGCAGAAGGAGATTGCCGTCCGCGTGGCGCAAGGCGCTACGCGCGCGCGGATCTTCCGGCAGTTCCTGATCGAGAGTCTCGCGCTGGCATTGCTCGGCGGTGCATTGGGTGTTCTGCTGGCGGAATCAATTCTGCGTATCCTGCTGGTCACATTGCCACGCAATCAGATGGGGATTCCGTACGAAGCGGATCCCCGGCTGAATCTACCGGTGCTGCTGTTTACAGTGGGAGTTTCGGTTCTGAGCGGCATATTTTTCGGATGCGCGCCCGCGTGGCATGCCTCCCGGCAAAATGTGAGCGACATGCTGAAAGAAGGAGGCCGCTCCTCGGCAGGCCGGCGGCACCACCGTTTGCGGAGCTTGCTGGTGATTGCGGAATTCGCGCTGGCGTTGATCCTGGTCGCCGGCGCGGGGCTCATCATCCGAAGTTTCATGAATGCGACGCGCGCCGACCTGGGAATTCAGACCGATCATGTGCTTACGTTCCGCGTGCCGTTGCAACAACAGGACAAGATGAACGCGGAGCAAATCCGCAATCTGTACAGCCAGTTGCTCGACCGGATTGCGGTGGTACCGGGAATTTCGTCTGTGGCTGCCGCGCCGGGGCTGCCGGCCGCGGGCGCCGGACGATTGCACTTTACGATCATCGGGCAGCCCCAAGAAGAGTTGAACAAGCAGCCCTTCACGGTCTTCATGCCGGTTACACCCGACTACTACAAGACCTACGGTATCCGGCTCACGCGCGGCCGCTACCTGAATGCACAAGACCGGGCGGGTGGCGTGCGCGTTGCGATGGTCAGCGAGGGATTTGCCCGCAAATACCTGATGGGCATGGAGCCGGTGGGCCAACGCGTCATGATTCCCGAACTCCTGCCGGGCGTGCCGCAGCCACTGGGCAAACCGATCGACTGGGAGATTGTCGGCGTATTTCGTGACGTCCAGTATGACAGTCATCCCAACGGCGACAGTGCCGAGGTGGATGTGCCTTTTGACCAGAGCCCGTGGGCCTTTACCACCATCGCGGTGCGCACAACGGGCAACCCGGAGGTGGTCACCAAGAGCATCGCTGCGGCGGTACGTTCCGTGAATCCCGACTATCCTTTGACACAGGTGCGCACTCTGGAGAAAGTGGTGAGCGAATCGCTGGTCACCGACCGCTTTGCGGTCGTGGTGTTTGGCACATTTGCAGGGCTGGCGCTGGTGCTGGCCGCCGTCGGCATCTACGGGGTGATGACGTTTTCCGTAGCACAGCGGAACCATGAAATGGGCATACGGATGGCGTTGGGAGCCAACACGAAGCACGTACTCAGGCACATTGTCGGCGAAGGGATGAAAGCGGCGCTGATTGGAATGGCCGTTGGACTGCCCGGCGCTTATTTCGTAGGCCGAGTGATGCGCAGCCAGCTCTATAACGTGGCGGCCATCGATGTGCTTGCTCTGCTCGGTGTCACAGCGATCCTGCTGGCGTCTGCTCTGGCAGCCTGTTACTGGCCCGCCCGGCGCGCCACGAGGATTGACCCGCTCGTCGCGCTGCGGCAGGAATAGGAACAAGCAGCCTCAACCAGAATTCACGCCGATTTTGGATGCGGGCGGTGATAAAGGGCGGACCAGAGGTGATAAGAGCCGCCGACTATCCCGGCGACGGCCGCGGTCAGACTCGACACGAGACCAGCCCGCAAAAAATGGATGTAGCCGTACGCCGCGAGCGGCGCATAGATCGCTATGCCAGTGAACAGGCCGGGTGAGTAGCTGCGCGACCGGATGCTGGCCCACAAGTGCCAGATCCCATTGCTGCACATAAGCGTGACGATCGCGAGCCAGGCAACTGCGCCTGGCGGAGTCGAGCCGAGCTGTACCACATTCAGGCAAGCGATCAGCAACGCACCGTTGATGATGACCAGGAACCGCGGCGTGATTCGCGAAGGATCCGAACGGTATCTTCGGTACCAGGCAGGAAACCCGCCCGGGTAGACGAACTCTTCGGTAAGATGCAGCAGCGCCGCCGCCAGCGGAACCCACGGCCACCAGGTAGTCATACATAGAAGTTAGCTTATTGAAGAGGAAAAGCACTGTGAGCGGGCTCACCCCGGCAACAATTCTTGTCCGTCACGGTTTCAGGTCTTCCAGCCGGATCGGCAGTCTGCGGAGCCGTTTTCCTGTCGCGTCAAAGATCGCGTTACAGAGCGCGGGAGCGACCGGAGGCACTCCCGGTTCACCGCATCCCCCGGGTGCCTCAGTGCTTGGCACAAGGTGGACCTCGATCTTCTCCGGGGCGTCATCAATGCGCAGCACTTCGTAGTCGTTGAAGTTCTGCTGCACGATGCGGCCACGTTCGACGGTGATTTCACTCTTAAGCGCAGCGGCGAGCCCCCAGTGAATCGCGCCTTCCATCTGCGCACGCACGCCCTCGGGATTGACGGCGATCCCACAATCGATCGCGCACACAAAGCGGTGAATTCGAATGCGCCTGCGCTGCGCGTCAAAGGATGCTTCCGCCACTTGAGCAACGTAACTGCCGTAGTCGTAAAGCCAAGCGATTCCGCGGCCGACCCCGGGGGGCAGGCGTTTGCCCCAATCCGCCTTTTCCGCCGCCAGCTCGATTACGCGACGGCGCCTGGCCACGTCAACTGGAGCGCGGTTCGGTCCCACATCGATCTTGCGGGGCGGACCCATTGTCTTGAGCAGAAACTCGACGCGGTCCAGACCCGAGGCCACCGCGGCTTCATCAAAGAAACTGCAAATAACAAATTGATTGCCGGAATTGGAAACCGATCGCCAGTACCCGACCGGCACGCCCGATTCCGCTCGCGCGAACTCGACCCGATAGTTGGGTACGGCATAGGAGGGAAAGTCGCGAGGGCTCAACTCGGCCAGCGCCGCTGGAGAGAGGTTCAACCCGCCGTAGAAACCATCGATGGATGAGGAGGCGGCGCGGTGCTCCCAGGCGGTGAGTTCGTTAGTCTGGCCCAGTCCCGCCCGCAACCGGTGGTACGCAGCTGGACGGTAGTAGTCGTGACGGATGTCGTCTTCGCGAGTCCATACGACTTGCACGGGCACTCCGGCCGTCTGCGAAATGTGCGCGGCTTCAAGCGCATAGTCCTGATTGAGTCTTCGCCCGAATCCGCCGCCGAGAAAAGTGATGTGTACTTTGATGTTCTCTCGCGGGATGCCAAGTGCTTTCGAAATCGAAGCTGCCGCCGCGCCGGGAATTTGCGTGGGCGCCCAAAGTTCGCACCGGCCGTCGTGCACCCACGCCGTACAATTCACCGGCTCCATCGTCGCGTGCGCGAGGAAGGGGACCTCGTATGTCGCTTCGACTTTCTTTGCGCTTCCCTCGTAGGCACTCGCAAAGTCGCCGTCGTTTCGCAAGACGGTGGCCGGTCCATCCAGCAACTTCACAAACTGCTCGCGCAGCGTCGTGGAACTTTCGGCCGTGCCCGAGCCTTCGTCCCATTCAATGCGCAATCCTTTGCGCGCCTGAGTTGCTGCCCAGGTTGAGTCGGCCAGGACCGCCACACCGGCTCGTGTATGGTTGCGATTTCCGGGCCCCGAATCGTCGCCGAACTGATGCGTCAGCTGCAGTGGCTTAACCTCGACGACTTTGCGGACACCGGGCGCTTTCAGGGCCTCTTGGGCATTGAAGCCGCGCAGGCGGCCTTCGAACACCGGACACCGCTCGACGGAGGCGACCAGCATCCCCGGGACACGCACATCGATGCCGAAGACGGCTCGCCCCGCTACCTTTTCGCACGAGTCAGTTCTGTTCGTCGCTTTACCGATCAGAGTGAATTCCGAAACAGGTTTGAGGTCTGGATCCTTGGGAGGCGAGAGCTTTCGCGCGCGTGAAACCAATTCGGCGAAGGTCAACCTTCTGCCGCTGGGCAGGTGGATCACTTCTCCCTGTGCTGCGCGGCAGTCTGCAGCTGGTACCTTCCATGTGGCGGCAGAGGCGGCCACCAGCACGGACCGCGCCGCCGCGCCGGCTTTTCGGAGGCTTTCATAGGACCCGTCAACGCTGGAACTGCCGCCGGTCAGCTGCTCACCATACTTCGCATCAAGATCCGCTTGCATCACATGCACGCGTTTCCAGTCACAGCCCAATTCTTCCGCAACGATCATCGGCAGAGATGTACGCACGCCCTGGCCCATTTCGGAGTGCCCACACCAGATTTCAACCGCCCCATCGGGCGAAATCTCGAGCCACGCATTTGGTACGAACGCTGCTTCTGGGGAGTTGGCGGTCACGGCGGACCAGACTCGCGCTCGCGGAGAGAGGTGAAACGCAAACACAAGCGCTGCCCCCGCCGAATTTCGCAGAAACTCGCGGCGTCGCATTGAACACCTCCACACTGACGTGAACGCAAAAATAGACCTATCGCTTGCGGGCGGCAAGGACCCCGTCATCGAATTATGGAGAATTGAGATTGGGGTTTGTGAATTTCCAACGGTGGCGGGATTCTCTCCAGTGCGAAGAGAAACGCGCTTCCCGTCGACATTGCTTGACGAGCATTAGGCCCGGTGTTACAACGTAGCCCGTTTGTTGGTCGGGCCCTTGAGCCGCGCCGGACACCTGCTCTGCGCGCGGTCTCTTTCCCGTCTGTCCCACCCAGGTGCAGGCAAATTTCAGTAACGGAGAATCAAATGAAAAAAAGGTTGTTGCTCTGTTTTGTGCTCGTGCTATTGAGCTGTGTGACGGCGACGGCGCAGCAAGCACCGATGCAACCACTGACGTTCTGGTACGAATACACCATCAATGCAGGGAAGGAAGACCAGTTCCTAGATCTGGTGAAAACGGTCGGCGCTCCGGTGCGAGATAAACTCATGGCGGACGGCGTCGTTCTCGCGTGGGGCGTGCAAACCCCGCTGCTCCGCATCCCTGGCGGGCCGACGCACGAGATCTGGTATGCGGTAGCGGACTGGGCTGGCGTGGAAAAAGTGCAGACCGCCATGCAAGCGCAGATCACAAAACTAAGCGAAGAAGCGGCGAAGAGCGGCGCGGCCAAGAAAGGGGCCGCCCCGGCACAAGGGCCCCTGGCGCGCATCATGGAAATTGCCGACGTCTCCAAAACGCATGACTACCTGACCCGCGACTTGGTATTTAACGTTTCGCACACGGCTCCCCCGGAAGGTCTGCTGCCGTATTCGCGCTACGGTTTCGTCAAGGTCAAGCCGGGCAAAGGTCCCGAATATCGCAAGGCATGGGAAAAATACAACAAGCCGATTCTCGAGAAATTGCTCGCCGACGGGGTAATCCTGGCATACGGCCTGGCAGTCGAGGAAGTACGCACCAGTGGGGAGTTCACTCATTTCACCTGGTACGACACGAAAGATCTTGCCGCCATGGACAAGGTTCGCGCCGCCGTGATGGCCGACCGCGAACACCGGTCCCAGGAAGAGCAGGATGCAATCACGGATTTGTTCACGAAACTGACCGACGCTGATGCGTCTCGCGGCGAGGTGGCGCATTCGCTGATCTTCAAAGTTGCACCGATGAAGTAACTTCGCAGTGCCGGCCTGGAAGAGCCACGCCCCGTGTGCGGTCGTCACGCGGGGCTCTCTATTTTGAGGCCTCGGAGCCGCCCTCAACCTGCGCTAGTTCGCTCAGCAGTTCATCCCGGGAAACCGCTCGAGGTACCAGTGAGAACAACTCGGCCAGGCGACGGACGATAGGCGGTTTCACCTCACCCGTTGACACGCAGCGCCGCAGAATCTTCTCCAGTGAAGTTGCTTTGCGGTCGGCGATACCGCAGGGCACGATCAGATCGAAATAACGCAGGTCTGTCGAAACGTTGAACGCAAACCCGTGCGAGGTGACCCACCGGCTGATGTGCACCCCAATGGCGCCGAGCTTTTCTTCGGTCGGATCCGCTGCCACCCAAATGCCAGTCTTACCAGGCACACGAAACGCTTTCACGTCAAAATCAGCACTCGCGCGAATCATCGCTTCTTCGAGAGTGCGCACGTACCAGCCCACGTCGCGCCTGATGTTGCCGAGGTTGAGGATGGGATAGCCGATGATCTGGCCGGGGCCGTGGTAGGTGACGTCTCCACCGCGATTCGTTGGCTGCAGCTCGACGTTCTTCTGGCGCAGGACGTGTTCGGATGCGAGGAGATTCGCCCGGTTCGCGTTTCGTCCTAGGGTGATGACGTGGGGGTGTTCGCAAAGGAGCAGTACGTCATCGATCGTGCCTGCCTTGCGCGCCGCGACGATGCGATGCTGCAAGGCGTACGCATCGGCCCAGGAAGTCAGCCCGAGTTCGGTGATGAGGAGCGACGCCATGCGAAATGATCAAGCGAGTTCAAGCATCCGGCAGCGCGGAGGACTAAACGTTGATTTGCAGGCCGCGTACCGACGCGAACGCATCACCCATCGCTTCCCACACCGTAGGATGCGCGTGAATCATGTTCATCATGTCGTCGATTGTGCCTTCCAGGTTCAGCACAGCCGCGGCTTCGGACAGAATTTCCGTCGCGAGCGGCCCGATGATGTGGATGCCCAACACTTCTCCGTATTTTTCGTCAGAGACGACCTTGATGAAGCCGCCATGATTGCCGAGAATCGTCGCCTTACTATTGCCGACGAAGGGGAACTTTCCGGTTTTCACCTGGTAGCCAGCTTCTTTGGCTTGTTTTTCGGTCAATCCAATCGAGCCGATCTGTGGTTCGCAGTAAGTGGCGTTTGGGATACGGGTCTTTACGATCGGTTGGGTTGGCTTTCCGGCGATGTGCGTCACCGCCACGATTCCTTCCATCATGGCGGCGTGCGCCAGTTGCGGCAGCCCAGCCACGATGTCGCCGACAGCATACAAACCCGGCTCGGCGGTTTCCATGTACTTGTTTACGTGGACAAAGCCGCGTTCCACCTTGGCTTTTGATTTCTCCAGTCCGCAATCCGCGGTCATCGGCTGACGGCCGACCGCAAGCAAGAGCTTCTCCGCCTGAAGCGATTGCGCCTTGCCATCCTTGTCCTTGAACGAAACGGTCACGCCCTTCGCGTCCTTCTTCACACCTTCCACCATGCAACTGGTAAAGATGTTGATGCCCTTCTTGCGATAGGTCTTGTCGAGTTCCGCGGAAATCTCTTCGTCTTCGACAGGCACGACGCGCGGCAGGGCTTCCAGGATGGTGACTTGAGTGCCAAACGAATTGTAGATCGAAGCAAACTCCACGCCTACGGCCCCTGCGCCCACAACGATCAAGGTCTTCGGGATGTCCGGAAGATTGATGATCGACCGGTTGGTCAGGATCTGCTTGTGGTCGGGTTCGATGCCCGGAAGCGCCTTGGCTTCTGAACCGCTGACCAGTAACACCGCTCCCGCTTCGATGGTGGTCTTCTTACCTTCCTTGTCCACGCTGATCTTTCCCGGACCCTCGTACCGGCCCCAACCCTGCACCCATTCCACTTTATTTTTCTTAAATAGGAATTCGATGCCCTTGGAGTGCTTGGCAACGATTTTGTTCTTACGCGCGAGGACGTTGGCCCAGTTGATCTTCAGCCCGGAAACCTCGAAGCCGAGTTCCGCGCCATTTTTCATGTGATCGTAGACATCGGCGTGGTGGAGCAGCACTTTCGTAGGGATACATCCGACGTGCAAGCACGTTCCGCCGAGGAACGAATCTTTCTCTACAACTACGGTTTTCAACCCCAACTCGCCAGCGCGGATGGCCGCCACATATCCGCCCGGACCACTCCCGATAATCGCAACGTCGTATTTCGCCACGCGTGATCTCCCTTCAGAACTACCGCCCGCCGGGCTACCTACCCCGCCTGGGCCACCACAGCGAATCACCGACCCGGACTCCGCTGCGCAAACAAGTGGAATTAGATGCCGAACACCATCGCAGGGATAAATGCCCAGAGAACCAGGCAGAATCCGCGAAAAGTCAATTCTAGCAGTGGGTTAGGAGGCTCGCAATTCGCGGTGTGGCCGCCCGCCGGCTTGGGCTATGCTTACCCGACAGTAATATACCTTCATGGTTCTTCTTTCCTATTGCAAAGATTACTGTTTCATCATATATATACACGCAGAACCTTTCTCCCGAATCCATTCCTGGTCGCTTCCGCCACCGAATGTCTTAAAGAGGCTCCATGTTCACTACCTCCGGAATTCGCTGGTTGTGCCCCAGCCGGGATTGCAGCTGGTCCATGGTCTCCACCGTTACGACAGAAGACGGCGCTCCCCCGCGCTGTATCTGTGGACAGCCCATGCAGCAAGCGGACCTTGTGCCCGTGATGACCTACCTGGAGTTCCTTCGCGGCGATATGGATTTGGGAGACCATCCATCGCAAAAGGAGTGAACCTCCATGCGCACCGTGAGGATCGAAGTACTCCGCGACAGCGACGACATCCCGCTGGTGCTGCGGGCGCGGTTTGAACGCACGTTTTTCGGGTTGGGCCTTTCCTTCGCATTGCTCTTGTTCGCCGGGGGCGGGTACCTCCTGTTCGACGCGATCCGGGAGCCGTTGGAAGCGTCGGCAGCGGCCATTTTGAGCGCGGGTTTCGCACTGGCCCTTGCCGGATTCATTGTGATTTACCTGGCGTGGCCTCGCACGCACGTTTCGATCGCACACCGCGATGCGCTCGAACGCTTCGACCAGGAATGGAAGAACTACGTTCTCACGGCCTACGGCGAGTCCGTACAGAACCAGCTGGAGGCGCGGAGAAGCACCGATTCGCACGACGATCTGCCTGGGCCAATGTAGCGCCGCCTCAGTTCCGTGGGACGGGCGGCAGGTAGCGCTCTTCGAGGATGTTGCGGTGGTGCCGTTCGTGCCCGGCGATAATGAAGCCGAGTGCAAGCGCCGTGATCTCCTTGTCGCTGGCGGTGCCCCGCCGCATCCACGCCTGGTCGTCGAGTGAACGGATCAGAGCGATACTCGCTTTGCGCACCAACGCAAATTCCTCCAACAGGTCGGCCAGCGTGCGCTTCGAGAAATTCCCGTTCGCGATATAGCCTTCCTGTTCGAATCCGGGCAGTGGCGTCTGGTCGCCGCGCGCGATGCGCAACAAACGGTAGGCGAAGATGCGCTCAGCATCATTGATGTGCCCCACCACTTCCTTGATCGACCATTTTCCCGGGGCGTACCGGAATTCCGCCTGCGCCTCCGTCAGCGGAGACAGCAAGCGCAGCAGTGTGGAGTGCTGCTCCCGCAGGTTCTCCAGGAAGTCTCCACCCGGAACGAGTCCCACGTACTTCTCGTAAAAGACGGCGTATTCGCTCTTCTCGGGCCGTTTCTGTGTCATCATGCGGCTGCCTCCTTGAGAAGGCTAGAATTATATCGCGCCGTACTGGTGCCGCGGCGGGAGCGAAACGAAGGACGAGCCGGACCCATGGGCCAAATTGACTTCACGACAATGCGCGTCGCTTTCCAGGGCGAGCCCGGGGCCTTCAGCGAAGCCGCGGCCGTTCAACTGCTTGGCGAGGGGATTCAGACGGTGCCGCGAGTAACTTTTGATGCATTGTTCCGCGCAATCGCCGAGAACGCGGCGGACGCACTGCTCGTGCCGGTGGAAAATACGCTCGCAGGATCAGTCGTCCGCGTCTACGACTTGTTGCTGCATAGTCCGCTCGAGATCTGCGGCGAAACGATTCTGCCGATTGAACATCACCTGATGGGCGTTCCCGGCGCAAAACTGGAGAATCTGCGCGCGGTAGCGTCTCACCCCATGGCGCTCGCGCAATGCGAACACTTTTTCGAATCGCATCCCGCCGTGAAGCGCGTTCCCGCCGAAGACACAGCGGGCAGCGTCCGCGAAATGATGGACCGGCGCGATACCGTTTGTGGTGCAATTGCCGGGCGCCGCGCCGCCGGCCATTATGGGGCGGTGATCCTGCGCGAAAATATCGAGGATGATGCCGAGAACTTCACGCGCTTCGTCCTGCTGCTTCCTCCCGAAGAAGCGGAACACTTTCGCGCGCGGGACGCACGCAAAATGTCGATCGCGCTACGATTGGCGCACCGGCCCGGAGCTTTGCTTGCCTCATTGGAGCCGTTTGCGAACCATGGAGTGAATTTACTGAAGATCGAGAGCCGGCCCATCCACGGCAAGCCCTTCGAATACCAGTTCTATATCGATGTGGAATCCGAGCGGCGTGAAGAACTCAGCGCGGCACTCGCTGAGGCGCGTTCAGCCACGAGTGAACTGCGCGTACTGGGCCTGTACGCCGCCGCAAAACGCTAAGCGCGGCTGGACAAACGGGCATCGCACTCAAACGTCGAAACCAACTGCCGAGCCGCGAGAACTACTCGACTTTGGCCTTCGCTCCGGTGACCTTGAAGTTAAACCAGGCTGTGCCGGCGGGATACGCGACGTCGCGAATCTCATAGCTGCCCTGCGCATTCGGCGAGATCGTCGCGGTGATCGTGCCTTTGTTCTCCACGAGGATATGATTGTCGCCGCCCATGTAGTCGGTCTGATAGGCGATGGCCGTGTATGTAAATTTGTCTGATTTGTTGACCAGCGTGATCGACCAGAGCGCCGTCGCCCCGATCGAGTCTTTTTGCATTGTCGCGCGCTGGATCTTCAGGTCTTTCACCGGGTCAGCGGTCGAGACGTCCGCTGCCGCAGTCGCCGTGCGGACATTCTGTTTCGCCGGGCCCTTTGTGAACATGCGGTAACCGATCAACAAGGCCAAGATCCCCGCGACGACCAGGATGTCGATCCAGTACTTGTGATGTCCGGTTTTTTCTTTCGCCAGTGGATCCTCGAACATACCTTATCCTCCGTTTTTCGGGCGCGCTGAGCGTTTGCAAAATACACCCGGGCTGCGTGCTACGAATCCGTGCGATCTTTCGTTTCTCCGCGGCGGATTGCTTTGCAGTTTGCGATTCCGCGGAAACCCATACGGAGCCAACCTTGGCTTCGTTTCGTTGCGCTTTGGACAGAGACGGTCATCGTTTCCCGCAGTTGCGCTGCAGTCACTTTCCGGCGGACGCCCCTTTGGCAGCGGCAGCCAGGTCCGCCGGTGGGCCAATGTTGTCCGGCAGTTTGCCATTCAAAGCGTCCAGGAATTGCAGCAGATCGTCCCGCTCATCAAACGTGAGCCCGTCGAGCGAATGAATCTCTTTGTCCAGGTGAGCGTTCCAGTTCCCTCCGCCAATGTAGTGCGCCAAGGTATCCTTAACCGTCGGAAAGCTGCCGTCGTGCATGTACGGGCCACGGTTCGCCAGGTTGCGCAGCGTGGGCGTCTTGAAGCAGCCCATGTCCTCGTCCTTCTTCGTGATTGCGTAGCGCCCAACGTCATTCAAGTTCCCGCGGGTGTCGGCTCCAATGCCTAGGTTGTGAAACTTGTTGTCTGTAAACAGTGCGCTTTTGGTGTCCAGGGAATGGCATACGGCGCAGTTTCCCTTTCTCGGGTCCATGAAAATGCGCAGGCCGCGCTGTGCTTCGGGCGGCATGGCCGTGGAATCGTGGCCGTACATGAAGCGGTCGAACGGCGAATCTCCTGCAATGACCGTGCGTTCAAACGAAGCAATCGACTTGGCCACCATATCGATCGTGATCTGGTCGGTACCCCAGGCATTCTTGAACATCGCTGGATAGTTCGCGTCAGTCTGTAACCGCTTCACCACTCCGTCGAGTGTGTGGGCCATCTCGACCGGGTTCGCCATCGGGCCGACGGCTTGTTCTTCCAAACTGGCGGCGCGGCCATCCCAGAATTGCAGCGAACTGAACGCGGAATTGATGACCGTCGGGGCCTTACGTGCGCCGAGTTTGTCTCCCACGCCTTTCGACAACGGCCGGTTGTCCGAGAATGCAAACTGCGGCGCGTGACAGGAAGCGCAGGAGATGGTGCGGTCCACCGAAACGATCGGGTCGTAATAAAGCCGGCGCCCCAGGGCGATAGTTTCTTCTGTCGGAGGATTATCCGCCGGGATCGGAATCGGCGGCAGTCCCAGTGGCGCCTTGATTTCGAGGGGTTTGCCGATGGGCCGGATACTGCCAGTGGCTGAAGGTGCTTGCGCCTCAACTGATTGACCCAAGAGCAGAGGGAACAACACCAAGCCCAATACCAGGATCACCAGCAAAGACACACCGACCGCGAACTTCATAACGAACAGCCTCCGGTGGAATCGTACCCGCAGACACCAATTGCGTACTGTGACGGCAGACACAATGAACCTGGGACATCCTGCCTCAGCTTCGCGAGGGTGGTCCAGGCTCAATTCGGGATTGAGGACTGTTCGCCGATCTTCAGCAATAACTGCAGGCTTCGTCGCCGCCCATATTGGCCACCATGCCGTCCTTCATGCGCCGCAGGCGGTGGCCCAGGCGCTCCGCCAGTTGGTGGCGTGCCCGCCACAGGCGAGCTTTCAACGTGTTTTCGGTGACGCCGAGCTTCTTGGCGGCTTCCCCAGTGGAGTAACCCTGCACTTCGCGCAAGACGAAGGCGCTGCGCAAGAGAGGCGAAAGCTCGCCGAGATTTTCGTTGATCATCTCGCGAATCTCCGTGCCGGCATACAGCTGCTCGGGATCCGGCCCGTCGTCCGCGAAACGCTCCGCCGCGGGCAACTCGTCTTCGTGTTGCTGCTCGTCGAGAGAAACCGCCGGTCGCGCCTTCGCGCTGCGCCGCTTCATCAGTGCGGCATTGATGACGATGCGGGTAAGCCAGGTTGAGAATTGCGACCGGCCTTCGAAACGCTTGAGGTTGCGGTAGGCCGAGAGCAACCCGTCCTGCAGGGCGTCTTCGGCGTCTTCGGCGTTACCGAGGACGCGCAGTGCGGTTTGGAACAGCGGACGGTGATAGCGGCGGAACAAGGTTTCGATTGCTTGTGCGTCGCCACGCTGACCCGCGCGGATCAGCCTCTGTTCGGTCACCTTCGGATCGCTAAGTTGCGTGCTGCTCATCACTTGCGTTGCCATTTGCTCCCCCCAATCAGACCCTTAAGAGTCTGTTTCACCAAAAAGGTTACAAAGCGACCTGTCGCCTCCCGTTAATGTACTGGTACGTTACCACCGCCCATTTTGGGTCGCTTCATCAAAAAGAAGATCGGAATAATCGCAAAGAAGACGACACCCAACAACTTAAAGTCGTCAAGAAAAGACAGCATCGCGGCCTGTCGTTGGATCATCCCGTACACCATGCCATGGGCGCGCGAAGCCGCATCCGCTGGCGAAACTCCCGCCGCTGTATATGCTGACGTAAGGCCATTCACGATATTGTGGTATGCCGCATTCAGCGGGTTCGCATGCTCCACCAGTTGCGCCATGTGATGTTGCGTGCGGCGCTCCAGCAGGGTGGTGACCGTCGCGATCCCGACGCTGGCACCGACGTTTCTCGCCAGATTGATGATGCCCGTACCCATGTTGGTCAGTTCACGCGGCACAAACGCGAACGCCGCCACGTTGATCGGAATAAACAGGAACGCCAGGCCAAAGCTCTGGAGCATGCGTCCCAGAACGGCGTGGTGATAATCGAGATTCAGGTTCCAACCGGCCATAACGAATAGCGACGACGCCGAAACGGTGCAACCAAAGGCAATCAGCCATCGCGTGTCCACACGCGATACCAGTGTTCCTACTACCGGCATCATCAGCATGATCACCGCGCCACCGGGCGAAAGCGCAAGCCCCGCGAGTTCCGCCGGATATCCCAGCAGCTGCTGCAGGAGCTGGGGGATCAGCACCGTGCTGGAATACAGGACGAATCCGAGGAAGAACATCGCAGTCGTAGCAATGGCGAAATTCCGGTTCTTCAGCATCCGGAAATCCACCACCGGATCCTTCGTGCGCAGTTCCCACAGCACTCCGGCCACGACGCCCACGACCATCAGTACCGCAAACAAACGGATAAAGCCGGACGCGAACCAATCTTCGCGTTGGCCCTTGTCCAGAATGATCTGCATGCTTCCCAACCCAAGGCTGATCAGACCCAATCCGATGTAGTCGATGCGGAATCCATCCTTCAAGCTCGCGCGCTTCATGTATGGCGGGTCCGATACCAGGAAGTACGTGAGAAACATCGACAAAATTCCAACCGGCACATTGATGTAGAAAATCCAGCGCCAGGAATAATTGTCGGTGATCCAACCGCCGAGCCACGGGCCAATGGTCGGCGCCACGACTACGGCAATTCCGTATACGGCGAATGCCATGCCCCGCTTCGCCAGTGGAAACGTGTCGTTCAGGATGGCTTGCTCGCTCGGCTGAAGTCCTCCGCCGCCCACTCCCTGCAAAATCCGGAACACCACCAGCATTCCGAGACTGGTAGCGAATCCGCACAGGAACGAACTCACTGTGAAAATCAGCACGCAGACCATGTAGAACCGTTTGCGGCCTACGAGCGACGACATCCAGCCCGAAATGGGCAGGATGATCGCGTTAGATACCAGGTACGACGTGAGCACCCAAGTCGATTCGTCTGGACTGACAGAAAGATTCCCGGCGATGTGCGGCAGCGCTACGTTCGCAATGGAGGTGTCCAGCACCTCCATAAAAGTGGCGAGCGTCACCGTAATGGCGATCACCCAGGGGTTGATCGACCCATCCGGCATCCGAATCCTTGCTTTGAGCCGTTCCAACATTTTCGCTAGTGCGTCTCTTCCTTCGGAGCTAGTCGGTAATGACGGTCGCTTCGACGTTCATCCCCGGCCGCAAGATCGCAACGTCCTGTGAAATCGGATCGAGAACAACTTTCACCGGAATGCGCTGCACCACTTTCACATAGTTGCCCGTCGCGTTTTCCGGGGGCAGCAAGCTCAAGACAGCGCCGGTGGCTCCTGCGATCGAGTCCACATGGCCCGGAAACGTCTTGCCATAGGTGTCGACCTTCACGTAGGCCTTCTGGCCGGGCTTCATGTAGCGCAACTGTGTCTCTTTGAAGTTCGCGGTAACCCATACGTCGTGCAACGGCACAACGACCAGCAAACCTTGCCCAGCCTGCACCACTTGGCCGGGTTCGACCGACTTGTGCGTGGCCACTCCGTCGACTGGCGCCACGATGTTCGTGTAGCTTACATTCAGCTTCGCAGCGTCCAGCGCCGCGCGCGCGCGATCGACCGCCGCGATCTTCGCTTGCGCATCCGCTGAACGCATCGCCACGCGCTTCTGATCTGCGCGAGCCGATGCCACTCCGGCGTTGGCTTCCTCGACGCGCGCTTTGGCCGCTTCCAGTTGCGCTTTCGCGATGTCGATGTTGCGTTTCGCCTGCGCCAGGCGCTGTTCGTCGGCAACCAGGGCGCTGGCCGTCGCGTCCGCATTGGCCTTCGCCGCGTCATATTGCTGCTTGGAGATCTCGCCCTTTTCCATCAGAGGCGTGTACCGCGCGAGATCCGCTTTGGCCAGTTCCGCATTCGCGTGGCTGCGGTCGACATTGGCCTGGGCCCATGCCAAGTCCGCCGTCTGCGATTGTTCATAACCCGCATGCGCCTTCGCCAAATCGGCCTGTGCGGCCGCCAGTTGCGCTTGTGCGCTCGAGTTGCCGCTAGCCACATTTTCGCTTGTGCGCGGAACATCCACGCCCGCCGACCGCGCTTCACTCTCCGCCAGTGCCAGCGCCGCTTTCGCCTGGTCCAGCGCCGCCTGGTAGTCGCCTGCTTCGATCTTGACCAGCACCTGCCCGGCCTTCACCGGCTCGTTGTCTTTCACCAGGACTTCCGCGACCCGGCCGTAAATCTTTGACGCGACGGGGGTGATGTGCCCGTCAACCTGCGCATCGTCGGTGGTCTCACGGTTGTGGTAGTAGAGGAATAAACCGACGACCGCGGCAACCAGAACGACTCCCCCCACAATCAGGCCGCGGCGCAGCTTACCGTTGCTGAACGGCTTCGCCGGGGGCTCCGGCTTGGCCGGTTCGGCCGGCGGCACTTTCACGTTTGCCGCGTTCTCGAGTCCAACTTCGATTTCGACACTCATCCTGTCCTCACTTGGAGTACGTCTTTTCCATTTGTCCGACCGCGCGGGCGTATTCGGCGCGGGACTGATTGAACCGGTAAAGAGCTATGATCTGGTTGTCATTGGCGCGCGCCAGGGAATCCTGTGCGGAAATGACTTCGATGTTGTTGGCGACGCCGGCACGGAACCGATCGCGCGCCTGCTCCACTTCCTGGTTTGCAAGCTGTACGCCGAGATTGGCGACCTGCACTTCGTTGCGCGCGGATTCCAGATTCAGAAGCGAGGTTTTTACATCCAGCGCGATCTGATTGCGCAGATCGATTTTTTCCTGCTGCAGCTTTTGCAATTCCAGATCCGCCTTCGTCACTTCCGCCTTGATGCGGCCGCTGGTGAAGAGGGGCATATTCACGGATGCCTGGTACTGATAGGTCGGAATTCCGGTTGTGGCCGACGTGCCGAAGTATGCCCAGTTGCCGTCAAACCGCAGCGAAGGCAACCGCTGGTATTGCGCCGACTGTTTCTGCAGCTTGGAGCCCTTCTCTCGCGCGCTGATGGCTTTCCATTCTTCGCGGCTGGCGAGCGCCTGATCGATGCTCGCTTCAACTTCCGGCTGGGGCGTCTCGAAGAAGCTCAATGAGTCGGCGAGGTCCACCGCCTGGCGTGGGTCAATGCTCAGCAGTTTGCTCAGGCCGAAGAGCGTCGAACTGCGCTCATTCTGCGCCTCCAGCAGGCGCTGCTTCTCGTTCTGTAGCTGCACGTTCGCTCGCAGCGTATCAATGCCGGTGCCTACGCCTTCTTTCTGCAGGTCCGCAGCCTGGTCGTACAAGGCCTGCGCCAGTTCCACGCGCGACTTCGAAGCTTCCACGTTGGCCGTGGCGCGCAGCGCGCCGATATATTGAGAGACGACGAGGAGAATCACCTGTTCGCGCGTCGAGAGGCTGTCTGCCTTCGCGGCATCCACGTTGGTCTTCGACGCCTGATAGCGCTTCCAAAGAGAGAAATCAAAAACACTACTGCCGAAGTTTGGGCCGGCTGTGAACAGCTGGTACGGCCCAATGTGACTTGGCACGCCCGGAAAGAGCGGTAGGCCACCGAACTGCGCCTTGATGTTCACGCGGTTCGCCGAGTCGGCCACATGCAAGCTTGCTTGGGGCAATAACTCCGCGCGCGTGATGTTCTTGTCTTGCACGCTCTCGGCGGCGTTCAGTACGGCGATTTGCTGCGCCGGGTTCTGGCGAAGCGCGAGCGCGACAGCCTGGTCCAGTGTCAACCGCACTACGCCCGCGGGGGCTGGCGCAGCAGTAGCCGGCTGCTGAGCATGCGCAACCGTCGCCCCGGTCAACAGGCCAAAAAGAATCGTATAGAAGATAATCGGGGAGCCTTTTGGCTTTTTGGATGGCTTTTCGCTGACCTCTTCTGTTTGCGAGATCTCGTTCACGATCGCCTGGTTCAAGCAGCCTTCGGCAGAAAATTCCGCGCCGAGCCGATGCATTTCTCGCAGGAGCGCCTTGCCGGCGCTGTCGATGTAGCTCACGTCGCGCAAATCCACGGTGAACTTCGGTCGCGGAGACGACGACGCCAGTTCACGCCAGCATTGCTCGAGGGTTGCCACGTGGGGGCCGGCAATCTTCCCCTCGAGGCGAAGAACCGTCTTACCTTTTTTGTTTTCTGTAGTAATGCGAAGCATAGTTCCCTTCTCGGACGCGATGAAGCGTTGCACGCAAGTGGCCCATGAACGTTTGTTTGCGAAAACGATGTAATATATTTATTTATAATAAGTTACGTGATCTGTGGTGATGCGACGTGTGTTGTCGTATGCCCATATATGGACACATGATATGTGCGTATATCGGGCTATTGTGACCATATTAGGTCATTGGGTTTGACCTAATACAGCCCGGCAGCTCGGCGTGGGGGTTGTCAATGTTGCGGGAGGCCGCGGCTAACGCCACGGCGAGCGGCGGTTGTCCCCTGGGCGAACGCTCTTAACGCTTCACCGCGATTGCCTGCATTTCGAAGTGGCCGCCCCGCAGGATCGAAGCCACGCCGATGAACTCGCGAGCCGGCAAGTCCTTTGTAAAATATGACTTATACGCAGCATTGAACTTGTCGTACAAAGACAGATCGGTGCACGAGATCTGCACGTACACCAGATCATCCATTGTGAATCCCGCTTGCGTCAGTACCGCCTTGTATGAGTCGAGCAGGTATTTGATCTCGTCGTCGATCTTCTCGGGCGCCTTTTGCGTTTTTGGATCGAGTCCGATGCTGCCGGACATGTACAGCGTATCTCCAACCAGGATCGCATTGCTGAAGGCCGCTTGCGGCGAACGGTCCGGCAGGTTGATCACCCGGCGCTTGCTCGCGCTGTCCGTCTGTGAAAAAACGCCATGCGCCGCAAAAAAGCCTGCCATCACCAGAGTTAGTGCGACAATCATCACGCGTCGATTCATCGAATGCCTCCTCGGCTGAAGTGCGCCGAGTGTAGTCCGCGCGCCTTGGAAACGGCAAGCGGAAACGCAATTTGCTACCATGCAATGCCAGAAACCCGGAGACAACCGATGAACCGAATATTGATGGGTGCAGTCCTGTTGCTGGCCGCGTCGTCATACAACGGGCCCGCCGTCGCACAGGATGCTCTCGATCAGAAGATCGACGACAACATCAGGGACTGGGTGGGAACGTACCAGCATCTCCACCAGTTTCCGGAACTCTCCGCGCAAGAAAAGGAAACTTCCGCTTACGTGGCGGCGGCTCTTAAGAAACTCGGCTACGAAGTCACCGACCATTTCGGCACGTACGAAAACCCGGAACTCACCTCATACGGAGTCGTCGCGGTGCTGAAGAATGGCCCGGGGCCGACGGTGTACGTACGCACCGAACTCGATGCTCTCCCGGTGAAGGAAAGAACTGGTTTGCCGTACGCGAGTCAGGCCACCGTCAAGCGCGCCGGCGGCGAAGTCGGCGTGATGCACGCCTGCGGCCATGATTTGCATATGACAGTGTTTCTCGGCACTGCCAAAATTCTCGCCGAAAGCAAAAGCCAGTGGAACGGCACTCTCGTACTGATCGGCCAACCGGCCGAAGAAACGGTCGGGGGCGCGCAGGCTATGTTGCGCGAAGGTCTCTTCTCGAAGTTTCCGAAGCCCGACTACGTCCTTGCGCTCCACGACAACGCGACGATTGCGGCCGGCAAAGTTGCCTGGAAAGAGGGCACCATGCTGGCGGGTGCGGATTCCGTAGACATAACGGTTCGCGGCTATGGCGGTCACGGCGCTGCGCCGCACACCACGAAGGACCCCATCCTTATCGCTTCGGAAATCGTCGTGATGCTGCAGACGGTGGTCAGCCGCGAAATGAACCCGCTGCAACCAACCGTGGTCACCGTTGGCTCTTTCCACGCCGGCACAAAGCACAACATCATCCCCGATGATGCGCATCTGCAACTCACGGTTCGCACCATGACACCGGAGCAGCGCGCCAAAGCCCTTGATGCCATCAAGCGCGTCACCAACGGCGTCGCTTCGGCCGCCGGTGTCCCCGCAGATCTCATGCCTGTCGTCGAATTCAGTAAAGACAATGTCCCGGCAACCATCAACGATTCTGCTCTTACGAGGCGGGTCGCCGCCGCCCTCGAGAAATCCCTTGGCAAAGACAACGTCCTGCCCGCCGATCCCATCATGGCCAGCGAAGATTTCAGCCTCTTTGCGCTTGCCGACTCCAAGCCACCCACCATGATGTTCTGGCTCGGCGCCGTTGACCCGCAGAAGATCCAGGACGCGAAAGAGAAGGGAACTCGCCTACCCAGCCTTCACTCAAGCGAATTTGCTCCACTGCCTGAACCGGCGATTCGCACGGGCGTGAAGGCGATGACCGTTGCTGTTGAGGAACTGCTGAAGAAACAGTAAGGAATCGCGACGATCACAATCGCTGAAGACTAAATTATCGGAGCTGGCGCCGGATCCGGATTCGGTTTCGCGGGCACGGTATCCGGAGTTTCCGGCTTCCCCTTGACCTCTCCACCCTGAATCTCTTTAACAATTGCCGCCGTGCGAGCCAGGCTGATCGAGCAGCCGGCGTCATAAATCCGACATTGCGCCAGCGTCATCTTGCA
>Ga0335082_10001186_pt1 | contig 27715 bp, 24 predicted proteins | sample Lox_Sample_41_FD_206718 | JGI IMG/M metagenome (GOLD analysis project Ga0335082, IMG submission 206718) | Soil microbial communities from Loxahatchee National Wildlife Refuge, Florida, United States - Lox_Sample_4.1 | ecosystem: Environmental > Terrestrial > Soil > Wetlands | place: USA... | reverse complement strand
CGCTGTACTGGCTGGGGCTCGGCACCCGTTCGGCCCTGTTGCCCGCGAACCTGGCCTCGGTGGAGATCGGTCATTCCTGGCGGCACCTGGCCACCTGTACCTGGCCCCGCGGCTCGGGAGCGCGGGATGTCAGCGTCCTGAGGTCAGCGTCCTGAGGGCTGGGCGGGCTGCGGGATGAGACCCTCGCGGTGCGCGATGGCGGCAGCCTCGGTGCGGCTGGCGGCACCGAGCTTGCCCAGGATATTGGACACGTGCACGCTGGCCGTCTTCGGCGCGATGAACAGCACGGAAGCGATCTCCCTGTTGCTGCGGCCCGCGGCGATGAGCCGGAGGACCTCGCGTTCCCGGCTGGTCAGCGAGGCCAGCACCGCACCGTCGCCGTGCGCCTCCGCGGTCCCGATCCTGGCCCGGCGGGCCAGGTCGTCCAGGGCCCGGCGCAGCGGCCGGGCGGCGAGCCTGTCCGCCGTCTGCACCGCCTGGTGCCACTGCTCCGCCGCCTCGTCCCGGCGCCCCGCCTCGGCCAGCGCCTCGGCCAGCCGCCACCGGGTGCGGGCGATCTCGTAGGCGTAGCCGGGGCCGAACGCGTCGAGGACCGCCTGCCAGGCCTGCGGGTCGTTGTCGCCCTCGGCCCGGCAGTACTCCGCCTCGGCCCGGGCCAGCCAGCCCCGGCCCTCGGGCCCGAGGATGAACTTGGGCCGCTTGGGGAACGCCGCACCCTCCCGGGCGATCTGCAGCAGCTCGCCCGCCGCGGTGACCGCCGCGATCGCGGCCGCGTCATCGCCGGTGGCCCTGGCCTGCACCGCCCGGTCGGCCAGGGCGCACATCGCGACCGCGGCCGGCCTGATGGCCGCCGGATAGAAGCCCCAGGGCGGCTCGTAGACGACGTCGAGCGCGGCGCGCGACTGGGTTAGTGACACCTCGACATCGCCCTGCCACAAGGCGTGCTCGGCGATCAGCCCGCGCGCGATGAACCCGTCGAATCCGTGGGCTGACAGGAACGGCTCGATCCAGGCGTGCCGCTCCTCCACGACCGGGTTGCCGCGCGCCACGTCGATGAACAACGCCATCGAGGACAGGGAGGCCTCGGGAAGGCTGGTGACCCGGACCGGGAAGCCGTCCGCGATCTCCTGGGCGTGGTCCCACTTGCCGTCGGCGTAGTGGCACTGGAAGTGCAGATGCTGCACGTCGGTGCCGTACGGCGCGAGGCCGAGCCCGGTCTGGTTGGCCCGTTTGGTACCCTCGTGCGCCACGGCCCCGCCGGCGGCCAGGTCGCCGTGCTCCAGGTGCGCGCGGGCCAGGTGATATGCCGCCCGCAGCTCCACGCCGAGCACCTTGGCTTCGCGGGCCTGCTTGTGCGCCTGGGTCAGCAACTTGATCGCCTCGTCGTTGCGGCCCTCGCGGTTGCTGAGGAATCCCAGGGTGACCAGCGCGTCGGCCTGCACCCAGGGGGCGTTGGCCGCGCGGGCCGCGGCGAGCGCGTTCTCCGCCTGTTCCCGGACCATGTCGAAGTTGTCATCGACAAGCAAGGTGTTAGCGTAGGTGCCCACCGCCCGGGCGTACTGCCAGGTCGGCGGGTCGGCGGGCGTCTCGTCCACCGTCGCCCGGGCGATCTCGACGGCCTCGGCGGCGGCCTTGGCGTCGTCGATCGTCCACAGGTAGAAGGCGAGCCGCTCACCGATCCGGCTGGCCAGGTTGACGTCTTGCGGGCTCTTTTCGGCCTGGCCGGCGAGGAAGTGCCGCAGCCGCCGGAGCAGGTGCACGGCCCGGTCGACGTCGCCGCTGTCGGCCGCGTTGGTCGCGGACAGCAGGCCGAGCTTGCCGCGGGCCATGCCGGCCGTCTTCTCCGGCTCGGCCACCCGCTCCCACAGGGCGAGCGCCTGGTCGTAGTGCCGGTGCGCCTCGGCCGGCGCGCCCAGCCGTTCCGCTTCCTCACCCGCCCTGATGGAGGCGGCGAACGCCCCGGGGATGTCGTGGCTGGCCAGGCAGTGCTGGGCCAGCTCGGCCGCGGTACCCGGCATGGCCAGCCGGTGCTCGTCGGCCAGCAGCGCGCTCATCGTGCCGTGCAGCCGGGTACGCTCGCCCGGCAGCAGGTCACCGTAGACTGCCTCGCGCAGGAGGGCATGCCGGAACACGTAGCCTTCGGTGCCATCGGGCACGAGCAGCTGGTGGGTGACGGCCTCCCGCACGGCGGCCTCGTACTCGGTCGACACCAGGCCCGATGCGGCCTGGACCAGCTCGTCGTCGGCCTTGCGGCCGGCCACCGCCGCCGCGCGGAGCACCTGCTGGGCGGCGTCGGAGAGCTGCTCCACCCGGCTGAGCAGCAGCGCCGCCAGGCCGGCGGGCAGGCTCTGTTCCTGGCGGTCCCCGCTGACCGAGGCGGCGAGCAGTTCCTCGGCGTAGTAGGCGTTGCCCTCGGCCCGGGCCATGATGTCGTTCAGCTCGGTGGCGCCGATCCGGCCTTGCGCGGCCGCCGTCAGGTGCTCGGCCAGGGCCGAGGGATCCAGCGGGGCGAGGTCGACCGCGATAACCCCGGGCAGCCGGAGCAGCTCGGCCACGACCGGCCGGAGCGGGTGCCGCCGGTGCAGGTCGTCGGTCCGGTAGGTGCCGATCAGCGCGACCCGTTCCCGGTGCAGCATCCGGGACAGGAACGTGACCAGATCCCGGGTCGAGGCGTCGGCCCAGTGCAGGTCCTCGAGCACCAGCAGCACCGGGCCCGCGGCCGCGAGCTCGGTGAGCAGGCCGAGCACGCCGCCGAACATCTGCTGCCGGGCCAGGCCGGAACGGTCCGAGTCGATGGTGAGGCCTCCGCCGCCCTCGGGCAGCAGCATGCTCAGGGCCGGACGCGAGCTCAGCGCGTCACGGACCGCCCCGGCCTGGGCGGCGCCCCGCAGCGCGTCCGCCAGTGGCAGGTAGGGCACGCTGTCGCCGAGCTCCGCGCACTGGCCGGAGAGCACGGTGAACCCGCGGCCCGCGGCGAGCCGCGTGGCCTCCGCGACCAGCCGGGACTTTCCTACCCCCGCGTCGCCGCTGACCAGTGCGACGACCGAGCGGCCCGCCTCGGCGTCATCGAGCAGCCTGAGCAGGCGGCCGATTTCGTCGTCCCGCCCGACCATGCGGCCCGCTGACACGCGTAGCACCATTGCACGAGTATCCCACCGGGTAGCGACATTTCCGATTCTTTAAGCTCGCGGGCTCGCGGGCTCCGGGCGGTACGCTGCGCCCATGAGCCTGCGCCTGATCCGGGGGGATTCCCTGTCCGCCGCCACGGCGCAGACCGGCGGGATGATCCGCTCGGCCGCCATTTCCGGCGATCTGACCGGCGCCTCGGCGCTCTGGATGGGACGGACCGTGGTGCTGCCGGGGACCTCGTCTGGCGACCATCATCACGGTGACTCGGAAACGGGCATCTACGTGGTATCGGGCCACCCGGTGTTCGTCTTCCGCGACCCGGACAGCGGATCGCTGGTCCGGCTGGAGGCGGCGCCGGGCGACTACGTATGGGTGCCGCCGCACGTGCCGCACCGGGAGGAGAACCCCTCCCCCGACACCGAAGCCGTCGTGGTGATCGCCAGGTCCACGCAGGAAGCGATCGTGGTCAACGTACCGTCGCTGTGACCGGGCTCTGCTCGTCAGTCCGGGCTCGTCAGTCCGGGCCGGGCCGGTCGATGCGGCGTCCGCGCTTGACGGCGGCTCGTCGGCGCTTGGCCTCCAGGCGGCGCTCGTTCGCGCCCCGGCCGGGCCGGGTCGGGATGCGCGGGCGATGCGGCGGCGCGACCGCGTCCCTGAGCAGGCCGGCGAGCCGCGCCCTGGCCCCCTGGCGGTTGGCGAGCTGGCTGCGCTGCTCGGAGGCGGCCACGGTGAGCACGCCGCCGGCCAGCCGCCCGGCCAGCCGTTCGGCGATCCTGTCCCGCGCCCATCCGGGCAGCGCGACCGACCGCTCTACGTCGAAGGAGAGCTCGACCCGGCTGTCCGCGGTGTTGACCGACTGGCCGCCGGGGCCGGATGACCGGGAGAAGCGCTCGTGCAGCTCGCTGCCCGGTATCACCAGCCAGCCGTTCACCCGCAGGTCGTCAGGCATCTGACGGCGGCTAGGCCAGGCTCGCGACGAGCTCGCCGACGGGCTTGCGACGGCCGGTGTAGAACGGGATCTCGACCCGGGTGTGCAGCCGTGCCTCCGCGCCCCGCAGGTGGCGCATCAGGTCCACGATCCGGTGTAGCTCATCGGCTTCGAACGCGAGGATCCACTCGTAGTCGTTGAGCGAGAAGCAGGCGACCGTATTGGCCCGTACGTCCGGGTACTCGCGGGCCATCTTCCCGTGCTCGGCGAGCAGCCGGCGGCGCTCCGCCGGATCCAGCAGGTACCACTGGTAGGAGCGGACGAACGGGTACACGCTCACGTAAGCGCGCGGCTCCTCTTCGGCCAGGAAGGCCGGGATGTGGCTCTTGTTGAACTCGGCCGGGCGGTGCAGCGCCATCACCGACCAGACCGGCTCGCTGCAGCGGCCGAGGCGGGTCCGGCGAAAGCGCGCGTACTGGTCCTGCAGGTCATCGGAGGTCGGCGCTACCCACCAGAACATGAAGTCCGCGTCCGCGCGCAGGCCCTGGATGTCGTAGCAGCCGCGGGTGACGATGCCCTTGCCTGCCGCCTGGTCGAGCAGCTCGGCCACCTCGGCCGCGGCCGCGGCGGGGCCGCCGGCCTCGAGCGCGCCCCGGTCGGTGACCCGGAACACCGACCACATGGTGTAGCGGACCAGCTCGTTGAGATCACGGGCCTTCGGCTTGCGGGCCGTGGAAAGTTCGTCAGCCATTCCACTATTGTCGGCCACGGCGATCACCGGACCGCACCGGCGTGTCCGGCCGGCGGTCTGCCCGCGAGGAACGCCAGCACCTGACCTGCCGCCGCGCGCGCGGTCGCCACGCAGGCCGGTACGCCCACCCCGTCGTAGGCCGCGCCGCAGACCGCGAGCCCCGGCTGGGCCGCCACTGCCGCGCGGATCGCAGCGACCCGGTCCAGGTGCCCCACCGCGTACTGGGGCAGCGCACCGCCCCAGCGGGTCACCCTGGTGGCCACCGGCCCGCCCCGCACCCCGGTCGCATCCGCCAGCTCGGACGCGGCCAGCGCGGCCAGTTCCTCGTCGGCGCGCTGCAGCAGCGCTTCCTCCCCGATCCGGCCGACCGAACAGCGCACGATCTCCAGGGCTCCGTCCTCCGACGCGGGCGCTCCGGCCAGATGCGGCCATTTGACGGTGGAGAAGGTAACGGCCTTGACGGCCCTGCCGTCCACGGCAGGCACCAGGTACCCGCTCCAGCCCAGGCCAGCCAGGCCCGGGGCGGGAAATGCCGACCGCGGATAGGCGAGCGTGACGATCGCCATGCTCGCGTAGCGGATCTGGCCGAAGGCCGTGACCGCGGCCGACGCGCCGGGAACGCCAGCGAGCAGGCGGCCCGCCGGCCGCGCCGGGACCGCGAGGATCACCGCGTCGGCGTCGACCTGCCCGGGTGCCGCCGCCGAGCCCACCGTGAGCCGCCATCCGCGTCCGTTCGGCATCAGCTCGCGGGCCATCGCGCCGGTACGCACCTCCGCGCCGGATACCTTGGCCAGGTAGTCGGGGAGCACGCCGAGGCCGCCGGTGAGCGTGGTGAACACCGGTCCGCCCGCGCGGGTGCCCGCCGAACCCGGCGCCTGCGGCGGCAGCAGTGACCTGGCTGCCTCGGCGAGCGAGGCGTGCCGCCGGGACGCGGCCGCCAGGGCGGGCAGCGTGGCGTCGAAGGAAAGCTCCGCCGAACGTCCCGCGTAGACCCCGCTCAGCAGCGGGTCGACCAGCCGGTCCACGACCTCTGCGCCCAGGCGCTCCCCGACATACCCGGCGACGGACATGTCGCAATCGCGGGTGGTGGGCGGCAGTTCGAGGTCCCGCCCGGCCCGCGCTACACCCTCGCCGGATAGCACCCCGGACCGGGCGAGTTCGGTCATGTCGGACGGTACGCCCATGAACTGCCGGCGCGGCAGCGGCCGGAGCGCGCCCAGCGTCCAGATCGCGGACGACGTGGGCCCCGGGTCGGCTCGCTGATCGGCCAGCCCGGCCTCGGCGATCAGCGCGGTCCCCTCCGGACGGGTGACCAGCAGCGCCTCGGCTCCCTCGTCAACGGCGGCGCCGGCGATCTCGGAAACGGACAGCTTGCCGCCGAGCCGCGGCGAGCCCTCCAGCACGGTCACCCGCACCGCCTCGTCCCGCAGGAAGAACGCCGCCGCGAGCCCGGCGATCCCGCCGCCCACGATCACCACGTGCGGCCGCCCGTTCGTAGGCTCCATGCCTCCAGCCTGGCAGACATTGCTCACTGGTACGTACCGCAGGGCCGCCCGCTGATGCGTACCGGCGGCGTGAACCCGAGGCGGTTCGACGGCTTGAACCCGAGGCGGTTCGACGGCGTGAAGATCGTCTGGCGCCATGAAGAGGCGCACCGGTCACAGGGACCCCTTCCGCCCCTACAGCATGGCCTCGGCCCTAATCCAGTGACGCAGGGCCGGCGTCCGGCCTGGCAACAGATCGGCTTAAGCCCTGGTGCCCCGATGTCCGTGATCCGGGCGCGGCCAGGCTGCTGCGCGATCGTGACCGGCGCGGCGGAACCGCGCTGCTCCTGGCGGCCGTCACAACGGCATGCGGAACATACCGGGGAACACCAGGCACGGCGTCGTAGCCGGCCTCATGATCGGGAGCGTCCTGCTCGGCGGGGGCACGTTCCTCGCGGGATGCTCCGCCAGCTCGAACAGCGCCGCCAGTTCGTCCGAGGCGGCCGCGCCTGCGGCTGGCCGGGTGGCCGCGCCAACGGCCGACGGCGGCGCGCCGGCCAAGGCCGGGGCGCCCGGCTCCGCCTTCGGCAGCTCCGGCGCGCACGGCGGCACCGGCACCACGGCCCGGCTGGCGCCGGCCAGCAGCATCATTTACACGGCGCAGCTGACCGTGCGGGCGGGCGACGTCAGCTCCGACGCCGCGCAGGCAGCCCAGATCGCCGACGGCGCGGGCGGTTACGTATCGAGCGAGACCGCCAAGATCGACCCCGATCACCCGTCCGAGGCCACCGCCAGCGTGCAGCTGAAGATCCCGGTCATGGCCTACGCCGCCACGCTCGGCCAGCTCGGTCACCGTCTCGGCACCCAGCTGGCCCTGCAGCAGCAGGCCCAGGATGTCACCCAGCAGGTGGCCGACGTAGACAGCCAGGTCGCCTCGGACCAGGCGGCCATCGCCCAGCTCCGCGCGCTGCTGTCGCACGCGGGATCGGTCGGCGATCTGCTAAGCGTCCAGAACCAGATCAACCAGGAGGAATCGAACCTGGAGTCGATACAGGCCCAGCAGCGTGCGCTCAGCCGCGAGACTACCTACGCGACGGTGACGCTCACGATCCTCGGGCCGAAGGCCAAGCCGGTGCTGCACCGGCCGAAGCCCCCGCCCACGCTGGCCGGAGGCTTCACCGCGGGCTGGCACGCACTGCGCGTCGCCGTGTCCTGGACGCTGGCGTTCCTCGGCGCGATCGCGCCGTTCGCCGTCGTCCTGGCCGTCGCCGGGTACGTGGTTTACCGCGGGCGGCGCTGGCTGGCCCGTCGCAGACCCGCCGGGCCCGCCTCGCCGGAAAGCTAGCAGGCGCCGGGATTCAGGACAGGGCGCGAGCCGACTCGGCGTGCACCAGGTCGGCCAGCCTGGCCAGTACGCCGGGGTCGGTTTCCGGCAGCACGCCGTGACCGAGGTTGAACACGTGACCTTCGGCGGTGCGACCGCGGGTGAGCACGTCCCTGGTCCGCTCCTCGATGACCTCCCACGGCGCGAGCAGGATCGCGGGATCGAGATTGCCCTGCAGCGCCTTGCCCGGCTCCACCCGCCGGACCGCCTCATCGAGGGGGATTCGCCAGTCGATCCCGACCACATCGGCTCCGGCTTCCCCCATCAGCCCGAGCAGTTCTCCCGTCCCCACGCCGAAGTGGATGCGCGGCACCCCGGCGGACCCGAGCGCGGCGAAGATCCGGCTGGTGTGCGGCAGGATCGCGTGCCGGTAGTCGTCCGGGCTGACCGCGCCCACCCACGAATCGAAGAGCTGGATGGCCGAAGCCCCCGCGTCTACCTGGATCCGCAGGAACGAGATGGTGATGTCGGCGAGCCGGCCGAGCAGCGCGTGCCACAGCGCCGGGTCGCCGTACATCAGCGCCTTGGTCTTGTCGTGGTTCTTGGACGGCCCGCCCTCCACCAGGTAGGACGCGAGGGTGAAAGGGCCTCCGGCGAAACCGATCAGCGGCCGCTCGTCCAGTTCGGTGACGAGCGTCCTGACGGCCTCGGTCACGTAGGGCACGTCGCCGGGGTCCAGGGCGCGCAGTCGCTCCAGATCCCCGGGCGTGCGCACCGGGGTCTCGACCACCGGCCCGATCCCGGCCTTGATGTCCACGTCGATTCCGACCGCGCGCAGCGGGACCACGATGTCGCTGAACAAGATGGCCGCGTCCACGTCGTACCGGCGCAGCGGCTGCAGGGTGATCTCGGTGATCAGCTCGGGGCGGGTGCACGAGTCGAGCATCGAGATGCCCTCCCGCATCCGGCGGTACTCGGGCAGCGAACGGCCCGCCTGCCGCATGAACCAGACCGGCGTATAGGGCACTGGCTCTCGCCGGCAGGCCAGCATGAAGGGCGACTTCGCCTGGGTCACGGTCACGAGAGGGATCCTTCCACATCACCACACGGTAGTCGCCGGGAGACACGCCGTCCGAGATCCCACGAATCAGCGCGAGAGCGTGCCACTATCGGCATCAACCCTTCAACTCTCGCAGGCCCCGTGACGCATCGCACCGAGGAGGTCGCCAGGATGACGCAGCTGAGCAGGCCCGGTCTGACTATGCATGGGCCGAGTATGCACTGCGCAGGATGCAATGAGGAGCGGCTGTTCGAGCAGTTTCACGCGGAGCCCGCGAGTTGTCCCGACGTCCCGGACGGCGACTGCCGGGAGTGGGCCTGCACGGTGTGCGGCGACGCGTTGATCATCGGGCTGCCCGCGCCCGCGTACGTCCGCGGTGCCAGCGCCAGGGCCGCCTGATTCCAGCGAACCCCTGACCCGACGAACCAGATCCGGGCGAACCCCGGCCGCCCGCGCTGCCTCCAGCGGGCGCATCCGGGCCGGCATTCAATCCGGCACTTCCGCGTGAAACATGGTGTTTCGGCATGGACCTATACGGCGCTAACCGATACGGCGCTGCGTGAGATGCGATGAGCGACACGTACGCTCGGGTCATGAGGGCTAGTGACGGGCCGGCAGACCGGCGGACGACGCGATCACGAGCGCCGCGACGGCCGGGGGTAGTGCGCGATTCCGTGGCGGGCAATCCCGCGGCGGCCTTGGCGGCGCAGGCCGCGGTCGCGGAGTCCCCCGCCGAGGCCACCTTCGCGGCGGCGGTGGCGGCCTTCACGGCGGGCCGGGAGGCGCAGCGCCGCCGGGACCTGCTGTTCGAGGACGTCCCGGCACCGAAGCGGCTGGCGCCCTTCGCCATCGCCATGGCGGCGACCGTCAGGCGGGACGAGGCGGACGTGGCGTGGGGACGGCTGGTGCTGCTGTACGACCCGGACGGCCAGCAGGGCTGGAACGGCTTGTTCCGGCTGGTCGCCTACGTCCGTGCCGACGTGGAGCCCGAAATGGCGGCCGACCCGCTGCTCGGCGAGGTCGGCTGGAGCTGGCTATCCGAGGCTCTGGACGCACGCGTGCCCGGGTACGCCGTCCCCAGCGGAACGGTGACCAGGGTCATCACCGAGGGGTTCGGCGCCAAGCAGGACGAGGTCCCGCTGACCGGGTTCGAGCTGCGTGCCTCCTGGTCTCCCACCGGACCGGATAACCAGCCAGGCTTTGCCGATCTCGACGCCCTCGACCTGTCGGCGCACATCGCGGCCTGGTGCGACTGCCTGTCGGCGGCGGCCGGGCTCGAACCGCCCGGAACGCGGGCACTGCGGCAACCGGGGCACGGGTGACCGCAGGCAGTGAGCGGCCGCGCGGCGGCTTTCCCGACGGGCGCGCTCCGGCAAGTGCTGAGCGGCCGCACGGCGGCTTGCCTGACGCGGGCAATCCGGCAGGCACTGAGGCCGGCGGGATAGTCCCGCTGCTCGAGCCCCGCGACGGCCTGCCGCCGGTCGTCGCGACGGACGGCGCGCTTGCCGAGGTTACCGGCAGGCTAGCCGCGGGCACGGGGCCCGTCGCGGTCGACGCCGAGCGCGCCTCGGGTTATCGCTACGGGCAGCGCGCCTACCTGGTCCAGCTCCGCCGGGCCGGGGCGGGCACGGTGCTCATCGACCCCATCGCCTGCCCCGACCTGTCCGGCGTCGACGCTGCGCTGGCGAACGCCGAGGCGGTGCTGCACGCGGCGTCCCAGGACCTGCCCTGCCTGGCCGAGATCGGGTTCCGGCCGCGGCGGCTCTTCGACACCGAACTGGCCGGGCGGCTGCTCGGCTACCCGCGCGTAGCCCTCGGCACCCTCGTCGAGGAGGTGCTCGGCTTCCACCTGGAAAAGGGCCATTCGGCGGCCGACTGGTCGGTCCGTCCGCTGCGCGAGGAACTGCTCCGCTACGCGGCCCTCGACGTCGAGGTGCTGACGGATCTGCGCGACGCCCTCGCCGGTGAACTCGAAGACCAGGGCAAGGCCGAGTGGGCCCGGCAGGAATTCGCGGCGGTGCTCGCCGCCCGTCCGGCCGCGACCCGGGCGGATCCATGGCGGCGCACGTCGGGCATCCACCGCGTGCAGTCCCGTCGCGGCCTCGCCGTGGTGCGTGAGCTCTGGACGGCCAGGGACCGGATCGCGCAGCGGGCCGACCTGTCCCCGCGCCGGGTCCTGCCCGACACGGCGATCATCGAGGCGGCCCGGTCGTATCCGGCCAACCACGTCCAACTGGCCAAGATCAGCGGGTTCGCCGGCCGGCAGGCCCGGCGGCACGAGAAGGACTGGCTGGCCGCGGTGGCGCGGGCCCGGGCCAGCACCGACGACGACCTGCCCGAGACCACCGGCGGCGGGCTGCCGAACGGCCCGCCGCCCGCGCACCGCTGGGCCGAGCGGGACCCCGCGGCCGCGGCGCGGCTGGTGGCGGCGCGCGCCGCGATCACGGCCCTGGCCGGGGAAAACCGGCTGCCGGTCGAGAACCTGCTGTCCCCCGACGCGCTGCGCAGGCTCAGCTGGGATCCGCCCAAGCCGTGCGACGGGCAGGCCGTGGCGGATGCGCTCGCCGGGTACGGGGCAAGATCCTGGCAGGTCGGGCTCACCGCGGAGCCCATCGCGCGAGCGTTCTGTGATCTCCCGGCTCCGGTCGGCGAAGCGGCTATCCTGGACGACGTCGCCCAATCGGAGGGATGACCGCAGGTGCTGATGATCGCGGCGGCGCTTGCCGGCAGCCCGGCGCCGCTGCCGGGCTTCCTCAACGCCCTCACGGGAACCCTGCAGCACTACGGCCTCTGGGCGATCGGCCTGCTGATCATGCTGGAGGACTTCGGTGTCCCGGTGCCCGGCGAGACGATCCTGATCGCCGGGGCGATCTACGCGGGCGCGGGCAGGCTCAACATCGTCGCTCTCGGTGCCGTGGCCTTCGGTGCCGCGGTGATCGGCGACAACATCGGCTTCGCCATCGGGCACTTCGGTGGTCGCGCGCTGGCCCTGCGGTTCGGCAGATATGTGTTCCTGACCGAGGAGCGGCTGGACAAGGCCGAGAGGTTCTTCGACCGCCGCGGCAGTATCGTCATTACGTTCGCGCGCTTCGTCGAGGGTCTGCGCCAGGCGAACGGGATTATCGCCGGCATCACCGGCATGCACTGGCTGCGCTTCGGAGTTTTCAACGCCCTCGGCGCGGCGCTGTGGGTGGGGACCTGGGTCATCATCGGCTACTTCGCCGGGAGCAACATCACCACCGTCTACCACTACATCACGCTGTACTCGTACTACGTGCTCGCCGGCCTGGTCGTGCTGATCGTGGGGTACTTCGTCTGGCGCCGCCGGCGGCGCCGCGCGTCCGTATCCGCGTCCGCGGCCGCGGACGCGGCCAGCGAGACGGATGAGGCACCCGAGGGCAGAAGTGCAAGCGAGGCGGCAGAGCCCTCGCCGGACCGGCACGGACCCGCCGACGCCCTACCGGACGAGCAGGAGACCGCGGAGGTCGCGCCGGCCGAGCATGTGGCCGGATCGTCCATACCGGAGCGGCACGCAGCTGAACAGCCCTCTCGCCGTCAGGGCTCGTAGCGCTCCAGGCTGGCCAGATCCGCTCGGCTGGCTTCCCCGATCCCGCCCGCGGAGGCGTGCGCCACCCAGAAGCCGCCCTTGGGCAGCGACGGATCCGCGGGAACGGCTGCGGGCGTGCCGAGCGCCGTGCAGGCTTCGGCGAGCACGTCGGGGAGGTTCTCCCGGTGCAGGCACAGAACGGCCGGACGGCGTTCGGTCAGGAGGCGGGAGAGCAGGCGCATGAGCGAGTCAGCCATGTCCGTTCGGGAGGAAAAGTCCGCCGACCGGCCGTACGGGGCCAGGCAGGGCTCGGTCTCGACCGTCCCCCCGAACCCCGCCGCGTACGGGCGCACGGTATCGGTACAGCGCAGCGCCGGCGAGCTGATCACCCGCGCGACGGGCGCGAAACATGCCATCAGGCTGGCCAGCACCCGGGCGTCGGCCGCCCCGCCCGCGTCGAGCGGCCGCAGGCAGTCATCGCCGGACCAGTCCGCCTTGCGTCCCGCCGATGCGTGCCTGACCAGGATCAGCGGCACCGTCTCGAGCGGCCGGAAGGCGGAGATCACCGGGTCGTCGTTGGTGCCTGCCAGCTCCTCGCGGGCCTGCCCCACCGGCAGCCAGGACACCGCGTCGATCTCGTTGCCGGGTGCGGCCTCGTGCCCGTCGCTGAACGAGGACCAGTAGCTGACCTGTTTGGGTCGTCCCCAGCTGATGTACTCCACGGTCGGCAGCCGCGGGCCGAGCACCGGCCGCACGCAGGTCTCCTCCCATACCTCGCGCACCGCGGTCAGCAGGATGTGCTCACCCGGGTCGCTCTTGCCCTTGGGCAGCGACCAGTCGTCGTACTTGGGCCGGTGGACGAGCAGGACCTCGGCGTCCCCCGCGCGATCCGCCGGAGGACGCCAGATCGCCGCGCCTGCCGCCAAGGTGGTGGCATCAGTCATCGGCCGAACGGACCCGCCGTTCCCTGACCAGGGTCTCCTGCACATCGCGCAGCGGATTCCCGGCTTCGTCCCGGCTATGCCTGGTCCAGTGCCCGTCCCCGCTCAGCCACCAGCTCGCCGTCCCGTCGTCCATGCCGATATCGAGGAACCGGCGCAGTCCCCGCTGGTGGCCAGGGTCCACCACCTGGACGGCCAGCTCGACCCGGCGGTCCAGGTTCCTGTGCATCATATCCGCGCTGGCCAGCCACACCTCGCTGTCCTTGTCCTCGCCGGTGCCGAACGCGTAGATCCGCGAGTGCTCGAGGAACCGGCCGAGCACGCTGCGGACCCTGATGTGCTCGGAAAGACCGGGGATGCCCGGTCGCAGCGCGCAGATGCCGCGCACCCACAGGTCGACCTGGACGCCGGCCTGCGACGCCCGGTAGAGCGCGTCGACCACCGCCTCGTCGACCAGCGCGTTGGTCTTGAACGCGATCCGGGCGGGCTGGCCGGCCCGGCGCCGCTCCGCCTGCCGGTTGATCCGGCTGACGATGCCGGCCCGCAGTGCTTCCGGCGCGACCAGCAGCCGCTGGAACGTCTTGGTCCTGCTGTACCCGGTCAGGTGGTTGAACAGCGCGGTGACGTCCTCGCCGACCGCCGGATCGGCGGTGAGCAGTCCGTAGTCCTCGTAGATCCGGGCCGTGGTGGGGTGGTAGTTGCCGGTGCCGAGGTGGCAGTACCGGCGGAGTGTCCCATCCGGCTCCTCGCGCACGATCAGCGCCATCTTGGCGTGGGTCTTCAGCCCGACGAAGCCGTAGACGACGTGGCAGCCCGCCTCCTCCAGCTTGCGCGCCCAGGCGATGTTAGCGCGCTCATCGAACCTGGCCTTGATCTCCACCACCACGACCACCTGCTTGCCCGCCTCGGCCGCATCGATCAGCGCGTCGACGATCGGCGACTGGCCGCTGGTCCGGTACAGCGTCTGCTTGATCGCGAGCACCCGCGGGTCGTCGGCGGCCTCGTCGATCAGCCGTTCCACCGACGCCGCGAACGAGTCGTACGGGTGGTGGACGAGGATGTCGCTTTCGGCGACGGCGGTGAAGATGCTGTTGTCCTTGGAGACCGCTCGGGTGGACGGGACGAACGCGGGGTACTTCAGCTCGCCGATGTTCAGGTCGGCGAGGGTGAACAGCCCGCTCAGGTCGAGCGGGCCGGGCACCCGGTATACCGCGCGGTGGTCGATGTCCAGCTCGGTGACCAGCCGGTCCAGCACGTCCGCCGACATCGTGTCCTCGACCTCGAGCCGGACCGCGGGCTCGAACCTGCGCCGCACCAGTTCCCGCTCCATGGCCTGCAGCAGGTTCTCGGTGAGCTCCTCGTCTACCTCCAGGTCCCTGATCCGGGTGACCCTGAACGCGTGCTGCTCAATGATCTCGACGTCGCCGAACAAGTCGGTCAGGTGCGCCGCGATGACGTCCTCGATCGGCACGAACCGGTTCTGCGATACGGCCAGGAACCTGGGCAGCAGCGGCGGCACCTTGACCCGGGCGAACACCGTGGCGTCGGTGCGCGGATCCGCGATCATGACGGCGAGGTTGAGGGACAGGCCGGAGATGAACGGGAACGGATGCGCCGGGTCGACTACCAGCGGAGTGAGCACCGGGTAGATCCGTTTCCTGAACAGGTCACCGAGGTTGTCCCGTTCGGTCGCGGACAGTTCCTTCCAGCGCAGGATCTCGATCCCGCACTCGACCAGCTCCGGGCCGATGCGGTCGCTGAACGCACGGGCGTGCCGGACGGTCAGCTCGCCCGCGAGCTCCAGGGTGTTCTCCAGCACCTGCCCAGGCAGCTGCAGCCCGGTGCCCTCGACCGGGAACCCGGCCACCATCCGGCGCACCAGCCCGGCCACTCTGACCATGAAGAACTCGTCCAGATTGGTCGCGAAGATGGCGAGGAACCGCACGCGTTCCAGCAGGGGGACCGATTCGTCCTCGGCGAGCTCGAGTACGCGCTCGTTGAATCTGAGCCAGCTCTCCTCCCGATCCAGGTACCGTTCCGGGGGTAGCGCGGTTCCGGCGCCCGCGCGCGCCTCGTCGTGCTCCTCGTGGCCTTCTGCGGCGGGAAGGCTCATCTGGCTGACACCCATGCATCACATTGTCCCCGCTGGGTGCCCGGCAGGAAACGTTGAGGGTCTTACCACCTATTTCTCCCGAACGGTGCGGGTGACTGCACCGTTGCCAGCGCGTCTCAGGGCGTCATGCTATGGCCCGGGATGCCCGGCCGCGCCTGGATGGCCTGCACGCTCAGGGACGCGTGTCCGCGCTGCGTGCACACCGGGATGTGCGCGGGCACGAGCGAGGGCCGGGCCTGCCGCGGCAGCGTGATCCGGAGTTCCTCGGCGGTCACCTCCGCGCAGCCGGCCGGCTCGGTGTCGCCGGCGACCCGCAGCACGGCGTGCGCTGTCGCCCCGGGTTCGAGCATGACCGGCTTCGGGCGCACCGAAGTGTCACGGATCGCGGTGCCGCCGATCGGGCCGCCGATCGGGCGGCCGCCCGCCGGGCTGTCCCGGTAGGCGGATACCTCCGGATAGCCGAACAGGCTGCAGGTACGGTTCGAGACGTTGGTGAACTCCAGCGCGTAGTAGGTCTCATGGCCCGGGTAGGCCCCGGGCGGACCGGCATTGCCCGGGCTGGCCCCGCCGGGCCCGCCGGCGGCGCTGGCGGCGCCGAGCCCGAGCCACGCCTCGAGCCCGGAGGTGGGGCACACCCCGCCGGATAGCCCGTAAGAGGGCGAGGCATCACTGTTAGCCGGGGCACGCGTCAGCGCGATAGCGAGCACGGCCGTGCCGACAAAGGCCGCTACCGCGGCCATACGCCATCCGATTTGGCCGTATCTTGTCATTGCGGTCCCCATCTGGCGTCGATGGAGCTTTTCCCCGCATGAGCACACGCTAATCCTGTAGGCGTGCTTTTGACGCGAATCGGGGATTTCCGCGCGGCTCTTTTGTCGCAGTTATTGCGCACGTATTGGTGGCGCACCGCCTAGCTCGGCGGCGAACGCCGCCAGGTCGAGCAGGTGGAACAGGGTGTCGCACCACCGCTCCGCCGCGGGCCGGTCGTCGAAGTGCCCGAGACACTCGTTCGCCGCGTCCAGGATCGCTCGCAGCACCGCACCGTCCTTGCTCCGGTCATCCTGCGGCCCGGAGACGTCCTGCGCGGTCCGGGGGTCGCCCTCCAGGATCGCCGCCGCCTTCCGCGCCATGGCCAGCCCGAGCGTCCCCGCCAGCAGCGCGCGCTGCATCATCAGGACGCCATTGTGGTCTGTCATTCCGCCTCCTCTATCGTCCACCGTGGCTGTCCCGCCTTCACAGCCATGATGCGGACAGGCAGTGACATTCTGGCGCGCCCGGTCCGGTCGCTGTGCGACCGCTTCAGCCCCACGGGCGACTCCTGCACCAAAACCACCGGCCGTAATGCGGGCACCCCGGCGCAGTAATAGCGAATTCGTGATCGTGGACATTAACCCGCGGAATACGCGGGGTAAATGTCCACGAAAACGGCTCTGGGGTTGGAGGTCGGAAAGGACGGGGTTATTCGGCCGGGGGGCGGCAGGCGGCCCAGATGGCTTCGGCGCTGTGCAGCTTGACCCGCTCGCCGCGGCCGAGTTCCTTGGCCAGGTCGGCTTCGGCCGTCTCGATGCGCAGCCACTCGGCGTAGGAGACCGGGACGATGCCGCGCCCGGCGAGCACGCTAGCCAGCGGCCAGTCCCCCTCCGGGGACGCGGCCGGGGCGGCCGGCGCGGGCCGGTCGGGATAGCGCAGCAGGCCAGCGCGCGGCAGCGGGACGTCGCCCTCGCCGGGGCCGCCGGCCAGGTCCTCGAGCAGGCAACGAACGGTTTCGGCCGCGTCGGACTTGTTGGTGCCGATCACGCCGGTCGGGCCGCGCTTGAGCCAGCCCGCCACGTACTCGCCGGGCAGCGGCGTACCGTCCTGGCCCAGGACGCGCCCCTGGGCGTTGGGCACCACCGAGGCCCGGGAATCGAACGGCACGCCAGGCAGCGGGACGCTCTGGTATCCCACCGAACGCAGCACCATCTGCGCGTCCAGCGTCTCGAACTCGCCGGTGCCGCCGAATTTGCCGTCGGCGCTGATCGCCGTGCGCTCGAGCGTGATTCCCTCGACTCGTTCGGTGCCTAGGATCTCGGTCGGCCGCAGCCAGAAACGGACGGTCAGCCGACGGCTGTGCCCGGAGGCGGACCCTGTGACCGGCTCGGCCGAAGGGTTCGCGGCGTCAAGGGCCCACTTGGTGATCGCCACCAGGTTGCCGCGCACCCGCCGGTCGGACTCGACCAGCCCGGCGCCCTCGCCGGCCAGGTCGAACGCGTTCAAGTCGGCCTCGTCGCTGTGCACCACCACCTCGACGCCGGGCAGTTCACCCAGCTCACGCAGTTCCTTGGTGGTGAACTTGGCGTGCGCGGGCCCTCGCCGGCCGATCATGTGGACCTCGCGCACCTTGCTCGCGTACAGCGCCTCGAGGACGGGCTGCGGGACGTCGGTCGCGTGCAGTTCGTGCGGATCGCGGGCCAGGATCCTGGCCACGTCGACGGCCACGTTGCCCACGCCGATCACCGCGACCGACTCGACGTCCAGGGTGAACGCGTCGGCGCCGATGTCCGGGTGGCCGCAGTACCAGTTCACGAAGTCGGTGGCGGCATAACTGCCGGGCAGGTCCTCGCCGGGTATGCCGAGCCGCCGGTCCCGCATCGCCCCGGTCGCGTAGATCACCGCGTCGTACGCCGACACCAGGTCGTCGCGGGTCACGTCCTCGCCGAGGTGTACGCCGCCGACGAACCGGACGTCGGGGCTCTCCAGCACCTTGCGGAGGTACTGCGCGATCGACTTGATCGACTTATGGTCCGGTGCGACCCCGTATCGGACCAGGCCATACGGGGTGGGGATACGGTCGATTACGTCCACGCGCACCGGGACAGGCACCGGCAGCGCCGCCGCCTGCTTGACCAGCGCCTCGGCGGCGTAAAGCCCGGCAGGGCCCGAACCGACCACGGCAACGTTCAGCATAAATGCTTACGCTACTCGACGGGCTGGCCTTCTGTAGCGGCCGTTGCCGTCTCGCGAACGTCGCCGGGTGACCGGCGCGCGACCGCCTCGGTGATCTGCCGGGCCAGGTGCTGCGGCGTCAGGCCCGTCTCTTCCAGCACCTCATCGCGGGTGCCGTGGCTCAGGAATTCCTGCGGCAGGCCGAACGTCTTCACCGGCACGTCCACATCACGATCACGCAGCAGCCGGGCCACCGCGTCGCCGAACCCGCCGGTCCGCCCGTTGTCCTCCACGGTGACCACGAGCCGGTGCTGCCGGGCCGCGGCCACCAGCGCCTCGTCGACCGGCTTGGTCCACCGCGGGTCCACCACGGTGACGCCGATCCCGTGCCCGGCCAGCCGGCCGGCGGCATCCAGCCCGGTCAGCGCCATCACGCCCGCGCCGACGAGCAGGACGTCCGCGCCCAGGCCCTCGGCCGGCGAGCTCAGCACGTCCATGCCGCCCAGCTTGGCGATCGCCTCGACCTCGCCGCCCACCTTGCCCTTGGGGAACCGGACCACGGTCGGCCCGGAGGACACCTCGACCGCCTCGTTGAGCAGTTCGGCCACCCGCTTGGCGTCCCGCGGCGCGGCGATCTTCATGCCCGGGACGAGCTGCATGATCGAACCATCCCACATGCCGTGGTGGCTGGCGCCGTCAGGCCCGGTCACCCCGGCCCGGTCCAGCACCAGCGTCACCGGCAGCTTATGCAGGGCCACGTCCATCAGCGTCTGGTCGAAGGCCCGGTTCAGGAACGTGGAGTAGATGGCCACCACCGGGTGCAGGCCGGCCATGGCCAGGCCCGCGGCGCTGGTGACGGCGTGCTGCTCCGCGATGCCCACGTCATAGGCCCGGTCCGGGTAAGCCGCGGCGAACTGGGACAGGCCGGTCGGGTACAGCATCGCCGCGGTGATCGCGACCACGTCGGGGCGCCGCGCGCCGATGCTCACCATCTCGTCGCCGAATACCCGGCTCCATGTGCCAGGCACCGCGCCGGCCGCGGGCACCTGGTGCAGGCGGTCGTCCGTGTTCTGCTCGGCCGCGGCGTAGCCGAGGCCCTTCTTGGTGATCACGTGCACCAGCACCGGGCCGCCGAAGTCCCTGGCGCGGCGCAGCGCAGCCTCGACCAGCCGCTCGTCGTGCCCGTCGATCGGGCCGACGTACTTCAGGCCCAGGTCCTCGAACATCACCTGCGGCTGCAGGAAGTCCTTCAGGCCCTTCTTCGCGCCGTGCAGCGCGCCGTACAGCGGCCCGCCCACCACCGGCGTCCGGGACAGCGTCGTCTTGATGTAGTCGAGCACGTGCTCGTACCGCTGGCTGACCCGGATCGCGGACAGGTGATCGGCTAGGCCGCCGATCGTCGGCTGGTACGACCAGCCGTTGTCGTTCACGATCATGACCAGCCGCGAGTCCTTGGCGGCGGCGATGTTGTTCAGCGCCTCCCAGGCCATCCCGCCGGTCAGCGCGCCGTCGCCGATGACCGCGACCACGGTCCGGTCCGGCTCGCCGCGCAGCGTGTACGCCTTGGCCAGGCCGTCGGCGTAGGACAGGCTGGTAGAGGCGTGCGAGTTCTCCACCAGGTCGTGCTCGGACTCGGCCTGACACGGGTACCCGGTCAGCCCGCCGCGCTGCCGCAGCGTGCCGAACTGCGCGACCCGCCCGGTCAGCAGCTTGTGTACGTAGGCCTGGTGCCCGGTGTCGAAGACGATCTTGTCCTTGGGCGAGTCGAAGACGCGGTGGATCGCGATCGTGAGCTCGACCACGCCGAGGTTCGGCCCGAGGTGGCCGCTGGTCCTGACCGTCGTCTCGATCAGCAGGTCACGGATCTCCCCGGCCAGGCGGCCGAGCTGCTCCTGGCTGAGTCCCTTCAGGTCCTCTGGGCCTTTGATGCACTCCAGCAAGGTCACGGCGTGCTCCTCATGTGCTGTACGGGCCTGATGGGGGGGAACGCTAACCGAACTGAGTGTACGAGTTCGGGCCTCGGTGCGCTCGTCGCAGTCATCCCGTCCCCGACACGCGTGTCGTATTCCGGGCCTCCGGCGCAGGCGGCGGGGTGACCGAGGGAAGCTGGAGCGGGCGGCCTGCCAGCAGGCCGGTGGCGAGTTCGGCGGCGCACAGCACGAGCAGCAGGACGAGCGGGAGGTTCCAGCTGCCGGTGGCGCTGTGCAGCAGCCCGACCACCAGCGGGCCGACGCTGGCGACCAGGTAGCCGACCGACTGGGCGAAGGCGGACAGCGACGCGGCCGCGCCCGCGTCGGGGGCCCGCGCCAGCATGAAGAAGATGGCCAGGCCGAGGCAGGAGCCCTGGCTGACGCCGAGGACCAGGATCCAGAACGGGGCCGAGCCGAGCGGCGCCCACAGCGACCCGGCCAGCCCGGCCGCGGTCCCGATCAGGCTGGGTACGACCAGGCCGCGCTGTCCCGGTCTGCGGTGGGCCAGCACCGGCACGACGAGCGAGGTGGCGAGGTTGCCGACGCCCATCAGCGCGAGCAGGTTGCCGGCCGTGACCGCCGAGTCGCCGCGATCCTGGAAGATGGTGGGCAGCCAGGACAGCGCGGCGTAGTACAGCAGGCTCTGCAGCCCCATGAACGCGGTGACCTGCCAGGTGAGCGCATACCGGTACACCTTGACGCCGGCTCGCGCCCGGGCCGGGGCCACCATGCCGTCCGCGGCGGCGGGCACCCGGCCGACGGTGCGGTATCTGAGCTGAGGCAGCCACAGCAGCACGGCCAGCGCGGCGGGCACGGCCCACACGCCGAGGGCCAGCTGCACCGAATCCGTGCTGTCGTACAACGGCACGCTGAGCAGCGAGGACAAGATCGCGCCCGCGGACAGCATGGTCAGGTAGATGCCGAGGAGCAGCCCGGCCCGTTCCGGCCAGCGCCGCTTGGCCATGCTGGACAGGAGCACGTTGAGGACGGCGATCGCGCTGGCCGCCAGCGCGGTGCCGGGGAACAGCATGACCCCGGGCGCCACGCCGCGCAGCAGCAGGCCCGCGGTGAGCAGGACCAGCGCCACCAGCAGGATCATTTCCTCGCCGTAGCGCCGGTTCAGCCACGCGGTGAACGCGGAGACCACGCCGAAGCAGATCACCGGGGTCGCCGCGAGCAGGGACAGCGTGGCCGACGACAGGTGCAGCCGGGTCTGCAGGTCGGGGAACAGCGGCGGCAGGCTGGTAATCGCGGCACGCAGGTTCAGCCCGGCCGCCGCGACCGCGACGACGAGCAGCGTGATCTCGTACGGCCGCCGCGGGCCCCCAGCCTGGTATTTGGTCATCAGCAACTAAAGGCATATGAAGGGCAAAAGATTTCCTGGGCCTAACGGGCCGTGGTTACCCGCCCCGGGTACCGGCTAGAGCCCCGGCAGGAGAAGCAGCTTGCCGGTGGTGCGCCGGCCCGCCAGGTCTTCCTGAGCCCTGGCCGCGTCGCTCAGCGGGTAGGTACCGCCGATCCGCACGTCGAGCTCGCCCTTGGTGATCCAGTCGAACACCTCGCCCGCGCGCCACCGCAGCTCGGTGGCGTCGGCGACGTAATGCACCAGGGTGGGCCGGGTGAGGAACAGCGATCCGCCGCTGTTCAGCCGCTGCGGGTCGACCGGCGGGACCTGACCACTCGCGGCGCCGTACAGCACCATCATGCCGCGCGGGCGCAGCGCCGCCAGGCCGTCGTCGAAGGTGTCCCGGCCCACGCCGTCGTACACAACGTGCGCCCCGGCACCGTCACTGACCTCGTCGACGATGTCGCGGAAGCGGTCATAGCCGACGACGTGATCGGCGCCGGCCTGCAGCGCGAGCTCGACCTTCGGCCCGCCTGAGGTGGTTCCGACGACTACGCCGCCCCGGCGCTTGACCATCTGGGTCAGCAGCAGCCCGACCCCGCCGGCCGCCGCGTGCACCACGGTGATGTCGCCTTCGCGCACCGGGTAGGTGCTGGTGCACAGGTAGTGGGCGGTCATGCCCTGCAGGATGGCGGCCGCCGCGACCTGCAGGTTCATCCCGTCGGGTACCGGCACGACGCGGTTCGCGGACAGTGCGACCTGTTCGGCGTAGCTGCTCCCCTGGCCAGCCCAGGCCACATGATCACCCACGGCCAGGTCCTTGACGTCGGATCCGACGGCGGCGATCGTGCCCGCGCCTTCCGCGCCGGGCACGAAGGGCGGCTCGGTCCGGTAGTTGCCCACGCCCTCGCGCTGGTAGATGTCCATGTAGTTCACGCCGGCCGCGGCGACGTCCACGACCACCTCGCCAGGTCCCGGCCGCGGCGCCTCCCGCTCGGCGACGGCCAGCACCTCGGGTCCACCCATACGCTCGCCGACTACCACGCGCATGATCGCACCTTCCTTCGCGTCTGCTTCCTGATCAGCCTTTCACAGGCCCGCACAGGCCCGGACAACACGGGGCCGGCTTTGAACACGTCACCGTAGGGTGTCTGCCATGCCATCGGACGCGATCGCCGTCGACGAGCTCGACCTGCCTGATCTCGACTCGCCGGAACCCCAGCGGGCCAGGCGGCGGGGCAGCAAAGGCGAGCAGACCCGCCGCGCGATCGCCGAGGCGGCGCTGCGGCTGTTCCGCGAGCAGGGCTACGAGGCCACTCGCCGGGGTGCGAGAAGACCTACCGCCTCATTGACCTGACCGCGCCGCTGGCCGAGCGACAGGGTTCAGCGCCAGCCAGCCGACCAGGCCGAGCGGGTAGATGAAGTAGCCGAACCTGACCTGCGGCCCGAGCAGGAACATCAGCGTCAGGCCGACGGCCAGCCGCCAGGCGGCAGCGGGCACGTCGCGGGGCGGCCGGACCACTATCCAGATCGCGATGCCGAGCCCGGCCGCGAGCAGCAGGCCGACCGAGGCCACGTGCCCGGCTGGCCCGAGCGCGGTGAGCAGGTGCCCGGGCAGCAGGCTCTCGGCCGGGGTCTTGTAGCGGGTGAGGCCGAGCGGGAACAGCACGCTGTTCTGCACGAGGGCGTTCGCTCCGCGCAGCGAGGTGAGCGCGGCGGGGGCGAGGGCGACGACGAGAACCACGGCGGTGACGGCGACCGCCGCGACGAAGCGTCCCGCGGCCCGCACGCCGTCGCGGGCCGCGACCATCGCGGCGAGGACCGGGACGGCGAGCCAGGCGGTGGACTTCAGGTCGCAGGCGGCACCCAGCGCGGCGCCGGAGCCGGTGATCGCGGTGATCCACGACGTCCGCCCGGTCCCCGGGGACGCCGCAGGCCGCGCGGCCAGGGCCAGGGCCAGCAAGATCAGCGCCAGCACCGGCGGGTCGGTAGTGATCACGGCCAGGTTGAGCCCCACCACGGGCGAGGCCACGGCGACCGCGGTGGCGAGCAGCGCATCGTAGCCGCGGGGTCGCATCGCGACCCAGAACGCCGCGGCGAGCGGGATCACCGTGCCGATCGCGATCCACACCCCGGAGTTGCCCGCCAGGCCGCCGAGGCCGGCCGCGCTCGGCAGGCCGAACAGGGTCATGACCGGGAGGTAGGGATTGTACGACAGCCAGCCGGTGACCTGGTCGGCGGCCAGGTAGGGCGACCCGTGGTGCAGCAGCAGGGCCGCCGACCTGTCGATGACCACCATCCCGTCTTCGAGCGGGTAGGCCACCGAGAGCCAGAGCAGCGGTGCGAGCACGGCCAGCGCCACAGAAACGCCGACGGCGGCCATCCGGCCCCGGCGGCTGCGCCAGCACCACAGCATGGCCAGGGCCACGGTGTAGCCGCAGGCGGCCCAGATGGCCCAGACCCGGTCCCGGCCGCCGGACACGAAGGCAGCGGCGACCGCGTACGCTCCGAACGCGCCGTAGGCGGCCATCAGGTGACGCCGGCCCAGCCAGCTCCGCGGGGGCGCGGGGGCGTCGTCGGTAGGGGCGCCCGCCACCGGGCGGCCCGTATCGCGCGCGTACCGGGTCAGCTGGGTCCCCCGATGACCAGAGCTGTGCTGCCTACCTAGCAGGACGACGCTATGAGCCGGCGCACGGACGAGTCAAGTCGATGGGCCGTCGCCGGCGGGGCGTTCCCGCGCGCCGCGGATGGCGATGGCGGCCAGGCCGGCGGCGAACACCGCGGCCGCGCACAGCGCGCCGCCGGCGTCGTGCGGCGGGCGGGCCGGCCAGATCCAGGGCGTGCTCAGCGCGGGCGGATGCCAGTCGGTGTACAGGCCGTAAACCCCGGCCACCAGGTAGGCCAGCGGACCGGTCCAGGCGAGCGGCCCGCCGAGCACCGTGGCGCACAGCAGGCCGATGCCGGTCAGCCCGGCCACGTTCCGCACGATGTCCGGGAAGCCGCCGGCCAGCGGCATGCCGGTCCCGGCCGCGGCCAGCGCGCCGGACGCCAGCCCGGTGAGGGTGACCGCGGTGCCCAGCCGCAGGTAGGGCAGCCACCGGCCGGTCGCGCGTTCCGGTTCGCCGAACGGGCTGCCGGCCGTGACCGCGATAATGGCGGCGCAGGCGGTCTCGAAGATCAGCGGCAGCTGCAGCGCACCGTAGTCGTCCCAGTGCACGTACAGCGTGCCCCGCAACCCGGCGGCGCAGGCCGCCAGCAGGACCAGGGCGGCCGGAAGGCGGCGGCTCGAGGCGTGCAGGCGCACCAGGCGCACCGCGACCGCCGTCATGGCAGCTGCGCCAGCGTGACGCGGCCAGCCCGCAGCGCGGCCAGGTGCGCCGCCAGCCAGGTGTGCCGGGCGGCGGGCGACAGCGCCGCGAACCGCTTGGCCGCGAGGCTGGCCGGGCTACCGGGCTCCGGCAGCAGCCGGCCGTACAGCGGTTCCAGATCGCGGCTTTCGACGGAGGGCGGGAATCTGACCGAGCCCGAGATGACCGCGAGCTGGGCCTGGCTCGGCGCGGTGCCGGCTGGCCGGTCAGCGCCGCCCAGGATGACGTCGGTCATCAGCTGGAGCCCGAAACCCTGGTCTAGCTGCGCAGCGAACTCGGCACCGGTCGTGCCGAGCCGGCCCGGCACCTCATCGGGGAGGACGAACGCGGCCGCACCGGTTCTGCCCCCGCTGACGGTGATGCCATTGCCAGGATCCTGCCGGTAGACCGCGGCGACCTGGCCGATCCGGGCGGGTGCGCCGGGCAGGCCGGCGAACTCGGTGAGCTCGGGTCCGACCGCCGCGGTCACGGCGGGCAGGAAGCCCGCGTACGCGGGGTGCACGCAGACCGGGATCGGCGTGCGGCTGCAGTCCGGCGTGTAGCGGACCGGCTGGTCATTGGACGCGTCGTGCAGCGCCGGGATGACGATCATGCCGTGCGGGTCGAGCCGTCCCGTGCCGGCCAGCGCCACCGCGGTCCCGGCCGCCGCCAGGCCGGCCGCGGTGACGGCGGCGGCGAGCCAGCGCATCCGGGCGACCGGGATACCCAGCGCGCCGAGGATCGCGACCACCAGGCCCGCGGCGAACATCACCTGGGCGATGGACAAGTCGGGCAGGTACGGGTAGAAGCTGGCCACCCCCGGGGCGGCCCCGATGTCGAACGCCCCCGCGATCAGCGGCGAGACCTGCCAGTACGAGTGGTCCCCCGAGGCAGCCTGGGTGCCGAACGCCAACCCGAAGAACACCACCACCGTGACCAGCGGGGTGACGAACCGGCCGGGAAACCACGCCCCGGCGGCAAAGCCGATCGCGGTCAGCGCCGGGACGCCCGCCGCGCTGACCGCGGCCGGCCACCACAGCGGGCCGCCCCAGGATGCCTGCCGTGCGGTGATGAGGTAGACCACGGCGACGCAAGCCACGCAGCCGACCTCGGCCCAGGCCGTGGTGGCGGCCCAGGTGGCCAGCTGACGGGACCAGCGCGGCCGGGCCGTGCCCGCGACCAGGTCGGTGATGCCCCGGCGGCCTTCCCGCGACCCCATCCACGCGGCCGCGCCGGTTGCGGGGACCATCAGGTCGAACAGCAGCCGGTTCTGCAGGGTGATGGCGCGCAGGTTCCACATCGGCGGCAGCGCCATGATCTCCCGGTAGCCGTTGTACCAGAACAGCGCGAAGGCGAGCGGGAGCAGCCAGAGCATGGCGTTGTGCCGCAGCTCGAGCCGCAGCAGCCGGCCCGAGCCGAGGGCCGCTGACCCGGCGCCGCGCCTGCCCACCGCCGGCCGGGGTGCGGCCTGGGCGGCGGTCATGCCCGGGCCGCCGCGAGCACGGCGGTGTAGCCGCGTTCCAGCGGCGCGTCGCCGGTGCCCTGCTCGCTGCCTCGCGCGGTCAGCTCGCCCGGCGTCCCGTCGAAGACGACCTTGCCCTGGTCCATGAGCGCGACCTGCGAACAGGCGGCGCCGACGTCCTCGACGAGGTGAGTCGACACGACCACGGTGGCCCGCTGGCCGAGCTCACGGAGCAGGGCGCGGAAGTGGACCCGCTGCTCCGGGTCGAGCCCGGCCGTCGGCTCGTCGAGCAGCAGCAGTTCGGGCTCGTTGACGATGGCCTGAGCGATGCCCACCCGCCGGAGCATCCCGCCGGACAGGGTGCGCAGCTTCGTCCTGGCCTTGCCGCCCAGGTCGACCCGCTCGATCGCGGTCGCCACCGCGGCCGGCACCAGCGCGGCCGGCATCTCCTTCAGCAGCGCGAAGTACTCCACGAACTCCGCCACGGTGAAGCCCGGGTAGTAGCCGAGGTTCTGCGGCAGGTACCCGAGCCTGCGGCGCACCTCGCGCCGCGGTCCGTAGGCGCCCGGGTCCCGGTCCAGCAGCCGCAGCCGGCCGGTCGTCGGCGGGATCACGGTGGCCATCATGCGCAGGAGCGTGGTCTTGCCCGCCCCGTTCGGGCCGAGCAGGCCGAATACCCCCGGACCGGCCTGCAGGCTCACCCCGGCCACGGCCTGGTTCCGGCCGAACCGCCTGGTCAGATCGGTGATCTCGACGTTCATCACAGGGTTCCTCTCGGGATCCGCGTCGCGTAGAGGGCGACCCCGGCGCAGCCCGCGCCGATCGCCAGGTAGGGCAGGAACAGCACGGTGTCGGTGACCGCGGCGGCGAACTGACCGCTGGCCACCCGGCCGGACAGCACGATGATCAGCCAGGCCGCGACCCCGGCCGCCGCGCCCGCGTTCGCCGACCGGGCCACCGTCGCCACGGCCAGCGCGAAGGCGCAGACCGCGGTCATCGGGATCAGCCAGCCGAAGGTGACCGCGGCCGCGGTGCCGGACGCCGAGACGACCGAGACAGCCGAGACGGCCGAGACGGCCGAGGCGGCGAGCCCGAGCACCGCGTTCACCGCGAACACCGCGAGCGCCCGGACCAGGAGCACCATCCGGTCGCTGACCGCCATGCTGCAGGCCAGCTCCCAGGCCGGGTCGATGCCGGGTCCGTAGGAGTAGGCGATGGCCGTCGCCGCCACGGCCGGCGCGAGCAGCGCCACCAGCGGCTGACCGCTGTCCGTCGTCGCGGCAGCCCCCGCGGCCAGCACCACGATGCTGGTCAGCAGCCAGGGCAGCAGCAGGGACGGCGTGGTCAGCAGGGCCCGGGCCAGGCCGGGCGAGCGGAGCAGCCGTCCCG
>Ga0335082_10001185_pt1 | contig 27735 bp, 27 predicted proteins | sample Lox_Sample_41_FD_206718 | JGI IMG/M metagenome (GOLD analysis project Ga0335082, IMG submission 206718) | Soil microbial communities from Loxahatchee National Wildlife Refuge, Florida, United States - Lox_Sample_4.1 | ecosystem: Environmental > Terrestrial > Soil > Wetlands | place: USA... | reverse complement strand
CGCCGCACTGAGCGCTACTAACGCAATACGAACCGCACCGGCACGCGGAACGTCACCCGCAGCGGATGGCCTTCCTCGTCGCGCGCCGGTTGAAAGCGCCATTGCCGCACCGCCGTGATCGCCGCCGCGTCGAGCAGCGGCACGGAATGCACCACCGTGATGTCGGGCTCGATGCGCCCGTCGGCGGCCAAGATGGCTTCCAGGACCACCTGACCCTCGATGCCGCGCAGGCGCGCCACGGGTGGGTATTCGGGCATCACCTTCGAGATGGCAATTGGTTTGCGCGCCGCCTGATCCGCGGGGATCAGCATGCGTCCCGTGCCGCCAACCATCCCGCCCGCGATGCCGCCCGCGACACCACCCACCACGCCGTCGGCCACCCCGCTGGCGACGGCCGGCGCGGCGGCCACTTGCGGTGCCGGCGCCTCGGGCTGCTGCACCGGGGCTGATCGCCGGCGGATGTGCGGCACCGGCTTCGACCTCGGCACGGTACTGGCGACCGGGTGTGGCTCAACGGGCTGCACAGGCTCCGGCACTGCCGCTTGCGCCGGCGGCGGTGGTGGCGGTGCCGGATCGTAGAGCGATACGCGGATGGGTTGTTGGATCGCTGGCGTGCGCACGACCAGCCCAACGAGCAGCACCCCGACGCCAACATGTACGGCCGCCGACAACAGTCCAGCCGAACCCATACGGCGGCCGCTATGACGGAGCGCCCAGGGGTTCACGACTCTGATCGCTGCGGCATGCGTCCGCGTGGTCTCAGGCATGTCCATGTCCGATCCATCCCGGCAAGGGACGGACCGTCAGAGTATGGCGGAAGTTCCGCAGACCGGCAACCGCGCTGGGCTCAGCACCGTTGAGTCGTTCATCGGTTCCAGGCACAGTGCCAGTTGGCCCGCACCAGCCCTCCATGCGATCCTCCCATCATTGCCTGCTTGCGCTCCTCGCCGCGCTGACTCCCCTTGCCGCCACCACCCTGTGCATCATCGCGTCACCCGTCGCCGCCGTCGAATCTGGACCGCAGGGCGTCGTACGACAGTTCTGTCAGGCGGACGCGCTCGGGCAACGCATCACTATCCCCGGCTGGGTGGCCCTTGCACCGCTGGTGGCGTGGCGCTTCGAGCCGGCGTGGGATCACGTCGTCCTGATCACCGCCTACTCCGTCGGCGCGCCGCAAGCGGCGGAGGGCGGCGCGGTGACGGTCGAGGTGCAGTATTCGGTGGCCGGCGACGTGTCGCCGCTCGGCTTTGATCCGATGGCGCGCGTCGAGACGGTGACCTTCCAGGTGCGTGCGCTAGAGCAGCACTGGCGTATCGACGGACCACCGCCACCGCCGCACGTATTCGGCAACCGCGTCGACGTCGATGAGATGCGCCGCTCGCTCGAACAGGGCGGCGTCAACTTCGTCGCCGACAGCGTCTTCGTCTGGCAGATGTTCCACTCGGTGGGTTGGAACGTCGACTTCCAGCGCACCGTGGACTTCTTGAGCGGACGCAGCTACCGCGCCCTCGATCGACCCAAGCCGGGGGACATCGTCCTCTACCTGCGCGACGGCCTCCCCTATCACGTCGGCTTGCTCGAAGCGGCGAACCAGGTCGTCTCGTCGACGCTCAACGCCGGGCTCGTGCGGACGCCGATCGACGCGTTCGACGGAACGGTCCAGTACATGCGTCTGGTACAACCAGAAGCCGCGGTAGACGCGCCGGCACAGCTCGCACCCACTGCCCCCGAGGCCGTGGTGCCGACGCCCGCCGCCAGCGCGGCGCCGCTCCGTGCGCCGCCTCGGGCAGCGTCGCCAATCAAACCACGCTCGCCGCAACGTCCGACACCGAAGCCGTCGTCGCGCCGGCGCGTTCACAAACGCGTTCACAAAGCAGCGAAGGCCGCCAAGAAGGCACCGAAACCGCGCCACCGTCCCACGCCGGTTGCCACGCGCGGCCCTGAATGATGAGATGTCGCGAGAAGGAGTTCTCCATGAAGCGGACCGGTATCCTTGGGATTGGACTCGCCACTCTGCTCTGCGCTTCCTGCGTCAAGAAGCCGGTCACGGCGCCGCGCGCGGTGATACCTGAAACGGCATCCTCCGAGGTACGCATCGTCGCGTCGCAAGGGAAGGACTTCGGCAGCATGATCGCGCTCGGCATCGGCATATCCAACGGGGAGTCGGCCACCTTCGCTACCAGCGCCACGCGCGTCTTTGCGGTCGATGCATCGGGCAATCGCATCGCGCCGCTCAGCGTCGAGGAAGCCGCGCGCCAAGCCGGCGGTGCCACCGCGCTGGCCGCGGGTTTGGAAGGCGCCGGGGGCAGCGCGCTACTCACCGGGCTGCTCGGTGCCATTCCGGGCGCCATCATCGGTGCGTCCCAAGGCGGCGGATCCGGCGCCGGCACGGGCGCGGCCATCGGCGCGGGCATCGGGGTGGCAGTCGGCGCGATCGGCGGCTTCTACGAATCGAAATCGAAGACCGAGCAGGAGATCATCGATCAGTTGCACGGGCTGTACTTCGGTGACCAGGCGCTCAAGCCCGGCCTACCGGTGAGCGGTTTCGTCTTCTTCCCGGCCGGCAAGTACGTCGGCGTGCGCGCCGTCCTCGTCGACCAAGCGACGAATCAGGTACAGGAAATCGTCGGCCCGATGCTCGTCCCCGAGTAGGTCACGCGGGTTTTAGAATCCATTGCGCGTGAATCACGTTGTCGCGGCGAGGCCCGCCGCGGGCGGGGCCTTCACGACATCCACTTGTTGGTGACCGGCAGCATCTGCCACTTGCCGTCGCGCTTCTCGAACTTCAGCGTCGCGCCGCCGCCGCTGAGGTACTGCGCCTCGCTGTCTTTACCCACCGCCCACACCAATGCAATTGCCACCGTGGCCCGATCGGCATCGCCGCCGAATCGTCCGAAGCGGAAGTAGAGGAAGTCGCCCTCCTTGTCGGCGCGCGCTTGGATGTTGCGCGGCGGCAGGATGGTCACCTTGTGGTCCGTGAGCTTGACTTGGAGCTTGTCCAAGTTGGCGTTCGAGACGACCAGGTTGGCGGGATCCTTGACGAGCTTGAAATCGGGAATGCCGCCGTCCACCGCCCATTGCAACGCCAACTCGGCCAGGCTGCGCTTGTCCGCCGGCGACAGCTTGGTATCGGCGTGCCCGGTGATTGCCAGCAGTCCCAGCGCCAACACGCCGACCGCAATCGATTTCGCCGTCCGCATCTGCATCCCCCTGCCCGCGCCCCCGCGCCGGCCGACTAGCGCGCTTCCAACCAGCGGTTCATCGCCTGGGCTCGCCACTCGTTGGTCAGGATGGTGTGCCGCACCGCTTGCCGGCAGCGCCGCTGAATGTCCGCCGTGATCACGGCTTTGCGCATCAGCTCCAACGCCTTGTCGCCATGCTCGGTCTCGGCATACGCGTGGACCTCGAAGTTCTTCGCCTTGATGCCGTAGTGCTTGGCCAGCCCGCTGTACACGGTCTGCGCGTAGCCGCTCATGCCGGCGACGCGCTCGCGCGCGTAGCCAAACGCCGCCAGCCCTTCTTCGTACGAACGACGGCAATAGTAGAGCAACGTGAACACCGAGCCGATCGTCTCCGGCATCGGCACGTAGGCGCGCAGCTCCTCATCGGTGATACCGAGTTGCCGACAGTGATCGACCTTCATCTGCACGTGATTCGGATCGCGCAGAAAGCCGGTCTCGTCCGCAAAATTCTGGCACCAATGGGCATAGTGCTCGGAGGCCTCCAGCGTCAGCGCATAGCGGTCCGGCGCGTTGGCTACCAACAGAGCGAACTCCGGCGTCATCCAAAGGCCAAGGTAGTAGAGCTCCTTGGCGTAGCGCTTCACCACGTCGATCGAGGCGCTGCCGGCGCCGATGGCGGCGATCACCTGGTTGATGCGGTACGGATTGTGCGCATCGATGAAGCCGTCCAACTCCGCCAGATACGCATCGACGGGCATCGGCGCGTCGACGTCGTCGCTGCGGATCACGTTCCGAAAGGCCCGGTGCTCCTGAGACATGTCGCGTTCCTCTCCCGCTCCGGCGCGTGCCGGTTGATCGAATCAGCCGATGCATAGTAGGTAGGGCGGGAACTCGTCAAGGAGCGTGGACGTGCCCACCGCCGCCGAAGCCCTGGCAACCTTTGCCGCCGATCTGCGCCTGGATGCGCTCCCGGCCGCAGTCGTCGCCAAGGTCAAGCTCCACGTACTCGACCTTCTCGGCGTCGCGCTGGCGGCCGCACCCACGGAGTTCGGCGTCGCCGCATGCCGCGTTGCCGCCGCCATGGGCGGGCCGGCGACGTGCACCGCCATCGGCCGCCGCGAGCGGCTGCCGGCCGTCTGGGCGGCCTTGGTGAACGGCACGCTGGCGCACGGGCTTGACTACGACGACACCCACACCGAATCGGTCGTACATGTCAGCGCCAGCGTCGTGCCCACCGCACTGGCCGTGTGCGAGGAAGACGGTCGCGACGGCGGCGCCTTGCTCGTCGCCCTGGCGCTCGGCATGGAAGCCAACATTCGCATCGGCTTGGTGGCGCGCGGTGGCTTCCACGATCGCGGCTTCCACCCCACCGGCATCTGCGGCGCCTATGCCAGTGCGCTGGTCGCCGGGGCAATCGCCGGCCTAACTCGCGCCCAACTGGCAGACGCGCTCGGCCTCGCAGGCAGCCAGGCGTCGGGCTCACTCGAGTTCCTCGCCGATGGCAGCTGGGCGAAACGCATCCATGCCGGTTGGGCGGCGCACAGCGGCATCGTCGCGGCACGGCTCGCCGCAGCCGGGTTCAGCGGACCGCGCGGCACCCTCGACGGCCGCTTCGGCTTGTATCGCAGCCATCTCGGCGACGAGGGTTGGGATCTCGCGCGCCTCACCCGTGATCTGGGCACGCGCTGGGAGCTGCTGGACACCGGGCTCAAGCCCTATCCGTGCTGCCACTTCAACCACGCCTTCATCGACTGCGCGGCGCAACTGCGTGCCGCCCATGCGCTGGTGCCCGACGCCATCGACAAGATCGAGTGCCGCATCGCCGCGCGCCAGGTGCCCGTGGTCTGCGAGCCGGAGGCCACAAAGCGCGCGCCGCAGAACGCCTACGACGCCAAGTTCAGCCTGCCCTATGCCGTCGCCGCCATGCTGCTGCGCGGGCACGTCGACATCGACGACTTCACCGACGCCGCCATCCGCGACCCGCGGGTGCTGGCGCTGGCGCAGCGCGTCGTCTACTGCAATGATCCGGAGAGCGACTTCCCCCGGCGCTTCCCCGGCTGGCTGCGCATCCACTTGCGCAACGGCGGCGTCGTCGAGCATCGCGAGCCCATCAACCGCGGCAGCGCCGAACGGCCGCTCACGGCGGACGAAGTCCACGAGAAATTTCGTCGCAACGCCACCCGGGTGATGCCGCTCGAGCGCGCCGGCCGGATCATCGCCGCGATCGCCGGCATCGAGCGGAGCACCGAGATCGCTGCGTTGACGGCGTTGCTCGGCCAGCTGGAGGCATAATGGTGACGTTCGCAATCTTCGGTGGCAATCGCTTCGATGGCAGCATGGTGCATCCGGGCGAGCGCGTGGTAGCGGTCTCGCTGTTCGGCGGCATCGACATGGACTTCGCGAGCACCCCACCGCCCCCGGCGACGGACGTCGTGGTCGTCGCCATCTTCGGTGGCACCACCGTGCGCGTGCGGCCGGCGCAAATGGTGCGACTCTCCGGCTTCAGCCTGTTCGGCGGGCGCGACCTGAAGCCGCGTCGTCAGATCGCCTCCCCACCGGGCGCGGCGGCGGAAGAGATCGACGACGACCTGCCGATCGAAATCGCGGCGTACGCGATCTTCGGCGGCATCAGCATCAAGCGCGACGACCGCCCGCTGACCTGAGACTACACAGCCGCCTTGATCACCCGCAGCGGGTAGGTCGCCTTCAAGTTGTCCTCCAACCAAGTCGGCCCGGCCTCGGGTGGGACGAACCAATCGGTCGGACACATGGTGAGGATCTCGACCAGCGAGAAGCCCTTGCGGTCGAGCTGCGACTGAAACGCGTCCTGCAGGCACTGCTTGGTCCACTTGATTGCCGCCGGCGAATGCATCGCGCCGCGAGCCACGTAGGCGACACCGTCGAGCGGCGCGATCAGCTCGCTGATTTTGATCGGATGCCCGTGCTTGGCGACGTCGCGGCCACCGACACTCGTCTTGGTGTGCTGGCCGAGCACCGAGGTCGCGGTCATGTGCCCGCCGGTCTCGCCGAAGACGCCGTTGTTGAGCAGCACCGCAGTGACGTTCTCGCCGCGCGCCGCCGTGTGGATGACCTCCTGCAAACCTTCCGACACCATGTCGCCGTCGCCCTGCAGGGTGAACACGAAGCGGTCGGGCAGCACCCGCTTCACGCCGGTGGCCACCGACGGGGCACGGCCGTGCAAGGCCTGCTGCACGTCGATGTCGATGATGCCGGGGAACGCCGTGTAGCAACCGATGCCGCAGACGCAAATGGTCCGCGCCCGTAGATCCATCTCCTGAATCAGCTCGAGAATGGTCCGCAACGCCACCGGCTCGCCGCATCCGGGACACAGATTGTGTTGCGTCGTCAGCAACAGAGCGGGCTTGTCGAAGACCTTCTTCAGTGCTGAGTGCTGGGTGCTGGGTGCTGTGTGCTCGGTCATGCGGTGCCGCCCCTTCCCGGATAGATGTCTTGGATGCGTTGCAGGATGTACTCGACGTTGAGAATGGGGCCGACGCCGAAGCCGGAGTGGTCGTGGCTGATGCCGCCGATGCCGACCACCGGGCAGCGCCCGAGCACCGCGAGCTGCACGTCTTCGATCATCTGGCCGGCGTTCAGCTCGAAGACCGCCATCGTCCTGGCGCACCCCGCCGCGTCGGCGACGATGGCGGACGGGAACGGCCACAGGCTGATCGGCCGGATGTAGCCGACCCGTAGACCGTGCTCGCGGGCCATGCCGACGGCGTACTTCACGAAGCGACCGGGGAAGCCGAATGCGACGACGACGAGCTCGGCGTCATCGAGGAAGCCGGCGTCGACCCGCACCTCTTCCGCCTTGATGGCGGGATGCTTGCCGGTGACGTTGGTGAGCGCCGCCGCCACGTCCGTCGACAACTTCTCCGACGGCCCCAGCGGCGACAGCGTGATCGCCGGACGGCGGTTGGCGCCGGTGGTCGCCCAGGTTTTGGGCGGCAGCTCGAGCGGCGGGCGTGGAGTAAACTCGACGAGCTCCGAGGTATGCGACAGGAGGAAATCGCCCATGAGCATCACCGGATTGCGCCACTTGTCGGCGAGGTCGAACGCGGTCAGCGTCAGCTCGACGGCTTCCTGCGCCGACGCCGGCGACAGAACGATGAAGCGATAGTCGCCGTGGCCGCCGCCGCGCGTCGACTGAAAGTAGTCGCCTTGGCCGCGGCACATGTTGACGACGACCACCGGGATCTGGGCGTTCGCGAGCTCGGCGAAGCTCTCTTGCATGAGGCTGATGCCCTGCCCCGTCGACGCGGTCATGGCGCGCACGCCGCATCCGGCCGCGCCCCAGACCATGCCGATCGCCTCGATTTCGCTTTCGGCGTTCATGCACACACCGCCGACCTGCGGCAGGCGCACCGACATGTACTCCAGGATCTCCGTCGACGGCGTGATCGGATAACCGGCGTAGAAGCGGCAGCCCGCTTGCACCGCGGCTTCCGCCAACGCCTGCGATCCCTCCATGAGCACCCGCGAACCCACAACTCCTCCCCTAACCCCTAACCCCCAGCCCCTTAACCCCCTCTTCCCTATACACTTCGAAGCAGAAGTCCGGGCAGACCTTGGCGCACAGCTCGCAGCCGGTGCAGCCGTCGTACAGCAATGGATAGCGGTAGCCCTTGCCGTTCACCGCGGTCGACATTTCGAGCACCTGCGGCGGACACACCGGGATGCAGAGGACGCAGCCTTTGCAGGTGTCGACGTCGATGGTGACGCTGGCCAGCATCAGAGTCCTGAGTGCTGAGTGCCGAGTCCTGAGTGCTGCGCCGCCCGTCGGGTGATGAATTCGGTACCATGGTTCAGCAGCTGCACGTTTTTGTCGGCGAGGTGTTGGCGGTGCGGCGGCAGCACCTCGCGCATCGCGGTGATCAGTGCGTCGTGCGGCACGATGCCGGTGGCGGCGCAGAAGGCGCCGAGGGCGATCATGCCGGCGCCCATCAGGTTGCCGGCATCCTCGGCCAGCTTGGTCGCCGGAACCTCGAGCACCTGGACATCGTCCCGCGTCGGGCGCGGCACCAGGGTCGAGTTGACGAACAGGATGCCATTGGCGCGCAGCTTCTTGACGGCGTCGGGCAATGCCATCGGGTGCATGGCGAGCACACACGATGCGTGCGGAATGATCGGCGGCGCTTGGATCGCCTCGTCGCCGATCACCACGGTCGACTCGCTCGAGCCGCCACGCATCATGCCCTGATAGATGCCGAAGAGCATCACCTGCTTGCCGGCGACGTTGGCTGCCTGCGCCAGGAGCTTGGCCATCAGCTGGATGCCCTGACCGCCGATGCCGGTGATGATGACCTCGCGTTCCATGCGGGAATTCAGTCGAGCCACCAGCGGCCGATGTCCAGCTCGATGGCGTCGAACGGCTGCGCCCGGATCAGCTCGCGGCCGGCGTGCGTGCTGGCAACCACCCAGTGTGAACCCTCGAGGTTGTACGCTTCGAGTGTGCGAGCGATGGGATCGACCAACCACAGGTGGCCGATGCGTTCGCGTGCATAGATAGGCATCTTGCGACCGCGATCGAGCGCGCCCGTCGTGGGTGACACGACCTCGCAAACCCAATCAGGCGCCAGCTCGAAGTACGGCACGTTCGGCAGCACCGGCATGCGTGCGCGGCGCCAACCGGCGAGGTCCGGGACGATGACATCAGGGCCGAGGTGCAGCTCCGGTTCGTCGAGGATCCACCAGCCGCCGGGCCGCAATGGGCCGTCGCTGGGTCGATGAAAGGCGCCGTTCAGATCGCCACCGATCGTCGAAGCGGCCGTGGCGTGCGGCGACGCCGGTCGAGGCGAGGCATACAGCTCGCCGTCGACGATCTCCGCCACCATGTGCTCGGGGACCTCGAGCAGGTCGGAGTAGGTGGCGCGCTTGCGGGCCGGATTCACGGGCGCAGCATAGCACGGATGATCGCGCGCCTGTCCAGTATCGACTGGTGAGCCCGTGCCCAGATCAGTCGAGCCACCAGCGGCCGATGTCCACCTCGATGGCGTCGAACGGCTGCGCCCGGATCATCTCTCTGCCGCCGTGCGTGCTCGCCACCACCCAGTGCGTGTTGTCGAGGCAATAGACTTCCAGCGTGCGGGCGATGGGATCGACCAGCCACAGATGCCCGATGCGCTCGCGGACGTAGATGGGCATCTTGCGAGTACGATCGAGCGCGCCCGTCGTGGGTGACACGACCTCGCAAATCCAATCAGGCGCTACGTCGAAGTAGGCTACGTTCGGCAGCGCCGGCATGCGTTCGCGGCGCCAGCCGGCGAGGTCCGGAACGATGACGTCAGGACCCAGGTGCAGCTCGGGTTCGACCAGGATCCACCAGCCACCTGGCCGTGCAGGCCCGTCGCTCGGGCGATGAAACGCGCCGTTCAGATCGCCCGCGAGGCTGGACGCTGCCGTGGCGTGCGGCGAACCCGGTCGCGGCGAGGCGTACAGCTCGCCGTCGACGATCTCCGCCACCATGTGCTCGGGGACCTCGAGCAGGTCGGCGTAGGTGGCGCGCTTGCGGGCCGGATTCACGCGGGCAGCATAGCACGGATCTTCGGCGGCCTGTCCAGCATGGGGCGTTGCCTGTCACAGCGCTCATTCAGACGACGCACCACCGCGACGCACCTCACCGCCCCTTGAACTGCGGCTGGCGGCGCTCCATGAAGGCCAGCATGCCTTCCTTGGTGTCTTCGGATTGCGTGACCAGCATCTGCGACGTCGCCTCCTCTTCGAGGGCGGTCTCGAAGGACGACTCGAGGGAACGGTTCAGCAGGCGCTTCGACATGCCGATGGCGAAGGTCGGGCCCTTGGCGAGACGCTCGGCCCACTCGCGGGCCGTCGCCTGCAGCTGATCGACCGGCACCACCTTGCTCACCAGGCCGAGGCGCTGCGCCTCCTCGGCCGGTAGGTCGTCGCCGAAGAATACCAACTCCTTCGCCTTCTGCAGGCCGATGAGTCGCGGCAGGATGAAGGCGCCGCCGGCATCGACGGCAATGCCGCGCCGCACGAAGACCTCGATGAACCGCGCGTCGGCCGCGGCAATGACGAAGTCGCTGGCGAACGCCAGGTGCGAACCCAAGCCGGCCGCCACGCCGTTCACCGCCGCGACTACCGGCTTCTCCAAATCCCACAGGGCACGGATCAAACGCTGTGAGCTGCCCTTCATCAGTTCGCGTCCGGCGCCCGGACCACTGGGTCCCTGGCCACGCGGCCCGGACAGGTCGGCACCGGTGCAGAAACCCTTGCCGCTGCCGGTGAGCACCAGGGCACGGATCGCCGGATTGGTGCGCGCGTCGGTGAAGACGCCGATGAGCTCCTCGCGCATCTCGGCGTTCACCGCGTTGCGTTGCTCGGGCCGGTTCAGTGTCACCCAGGCGACGTCGTTTTCGAGCCCGTACAGAATCGTCTTAAACGCAGACATCCGCAACTCCTAGCAATGCAAACTCGACAGCCGGCTGTCCTCCATCCCAACTATCGACTATCGACTATCGACGATTGACTATCGACTGCCTTCCTCACTTCCCAAAGCGTTGCAGCGTTGCAGAGTCGAAGAAGCTGGGGTCGTAGGGCACGCGCCGATCGTTGGCTACGTCCTTGCCCTTGGGCAGCAGGCCGGCGACCGTAGCGCGGTTCATCTTCACGTTCTCGGCGCATTGATACGAAAAGTTGGAGGCCCACAGCCACTCCGATTTACCGTCGGGACGCTTCAACTCGTGCTTCTGGTAGGCCAGCACCTGGAGCGTGTTGAGCAGCTCGCCGCTCCACGAAAACTTGCGGTTCCAGGCGCCTTGATAGGTTTCCTTGTCGATGTACAGCTGCACCTTGCCGTAGAGGTAGTACTTGTCCTTGGGAACGCCTTCGACGATCCAACAGGGTCGCCGCGCCAGCGCCGCCGGTAACGGCGCCCAGGCGACCCCCTTCCAGGTGGGGTCTTGGGAGCCGACCACCGGCATATCCGGCCACACCGAGCGCCAGCCGCCGGTGGGCAGCCAGACCTGCGTGGCACCTTCGGTGAAGCTGCGCGGATCGACCAGGCGCAGGATGTCGGCTTGCCCGATGAGCGTCCAGGTGAAGTCTTCGATCTTGCCGTCGAAGAACGGCCCGTCGTCCTGGCTCATGTCCGAACCCAGGAAGCCGTCGGAGCGGTTTGCGGGGCTCACCGAGCGCACGCGGCGCAACGCCGGCACGTACACCCAGTTGGAATCGCGCTTGTCGGGATCGCGATAGCGCCAGGTCAGCGCCGCCGTGCCGTTGAGGTCGGCCGGCGTGGTGGCCACCGCGATGAACTGGCCGGCGAAGTTGTTGGGATTGGGGATGCGGTAGTCCGGGTTCTGGCCGTCGTAGTATAGGAAGTGAACGTCCTGAATGGCTTCGCGGTCGACGCGCTGCGGGTTCACCCAGCTCAGCAGCGTCATGTTATGGCTGTTGCCCTCGTTCCAGTACTCGTACTGGAAGTTCCACATCACCTTCACGCCGGCGGTGGGATCCTTGGCATCCACGCTCGGAAACGGCAGGCCGTAGATGAACGGCGGCTGTTTGCCGCTACTCTTGTCGAGTACCGTCCCCTCAGGGCTCACCGTGTAGCGATCGGCGTTGCCCTCGCTGGCGGTCTTGAACTGCGGATCCCAACGGTAGACGCCGGCAGGCCAGTCGATGATCTTGTTGACGTACTCGCCGTCCTTGTAGTGACGGGCGATCTCCGGCGGCAGCAGGTCCTTGGCGAGCTCCCAGTTGTTCTTCCCGAGCACGTCACCCGCTTGCAGGCCGGCTTCCTTGGCCTGTTTGGCGAGCATCTCCTGATCGGGCGGCGGCGCCGCCGGTGCATCGGCCTGGGCCAGGCCCGCCCGCGCGCCGGCCACCAGCAACCCGACAACCAGGACCCACCAACTCCGTGTGCGCATGTCCCCCCCTTGGGGCGCACGGCGCTTCAGCCGCGCGCCCCAGCCTGTGCAGCCAGTTGCACGCGCTGCGCGGCGCGCTCCACTGCAAAGCGCGGCCGCAACAGCGATACCATCGCCGGGATGAACACCAGGGCGCCGATGGCGTGGAACACCATCAGCATCATCAGCACGAAGGCCATCTCGGCCTCGAACTTGAGTGGGAAGAAGAGCCAGAAGACGACGCTGCACACCAGCGTGCTGCCGGTGAAGATGATGGCCTTGCCGGTGGTGGCGATGGCGCGCCGATTGGCCTCGTCGAAGTCGTGGGTTTCCTCATATTCCTCGACGATGCGGCTGAGCACGTAGTACCCGTAGTCGATGCCGATACCGATACCGACCGCGGCGACGGGCAACGAGTTGATGTTGAAGTCGATGCCCATCAAATACATGACCGCCTCGGACAGCGGCTGCGCCACCAGCGAGGGAATCATGACGATCAAGGCGCCGACCACGGAGCGGTAGGTCGCGAAGCTCAAGATGAACACGACGAAGAAGATGAGCGGCACGTTGACGCGGTAGGACCACTCGACCTCCTCATTGGAGGCCGCCAGGATGCCCATGAGCCCGCCGGCCAGGAGGTAGCGGACGCTGTCGTCGTTGCGCGTGTGCTCGGCGACGTAGGCTTTGGCGCGGTCGATGGCCCCGTGGATGATGTCGTTGTTGTAGTTCTTGTAGAAGATGGTGACCGTCGCGTTGGTGTAATCGGGGCTGAAGAAGCGATCCATCTCACCGCGACTGGTGCCGGAGGTCAGCAAAAAGAAGAGCTGGCCGACGTAGTCGTCGCGGGTCGGCAGCATCTCCCACTTGGGGTCGCCTTCGTGGAAGGTGCGGAAGATCTTCTTCAGCAGCGACGTCGCGGTCAACGCGCCGTTGGCCCCTTCGCCTTGCGTCATGTAGCGCGCGAACAGATCGATCTTGTTGAGCGTCGCCGCGTCCTTGACGGCTTCTTGCTTCTTGCCTTCGGCGATGATGACCAGCTGGCTGGCGATGCCGACGAACTTCTCGTTCATCTTGCGAAACGCCACGTTGTACGGGTGGTCCGGATAGAGCAAGGCGGCCCCGAGCTCCGCATCGCCAACCTTGAGCTTGTGGGCGAAGAACAAGCCAAAGCCCATGACCACGGCGAACGACGCCACCACGACCCAGCGCATGTTGCCGGTGCCGAGCGCAATCAGGAGGCGGCTGACGCCGTCGTACAACGCATCGGAGACGCGCCGCCCGGGCGGCTGCTCCTTCGGTGGCCGCACGTAGCTCAGGATGATCGGATGCAGGGTGACGACGCTGAGGAAGATGCTGACGATCCAGAAGCTGGCCACGAAGGCGAGCTTCTGCATGAGCGGGATGCTGGCGACCGCAATGGTGAGGATGGCAACCCCGTCGGCGACGATCGACACCATCGCCGGGCTGTACAGGCTGATGTACGACCGCATGATCGCCGTGTGCTTGTCGTGCGTCGCGTGGTACTCCTCGTGGTAGCGCTCCATCGACTGCACCGAGTGGCTGAGGGCGCGCGCCGTAATGAGCACGAAGACGACGAGGACCAACGGATCGAGCGTGAAGCCGCACAAGCCGGCGAAGCCGAGCCCCCACACCGCGCTCATCAACCCGGAGAACACCGGGATGACGACGCCCTGTACCGAGCGGAAGTAGAACCACAGCAGCCCGATCATCGCCAAGCCGGTGGCGACGAAGACGTAGCCCATCTTCGAGACCGCTTGGCTGAAGTAGGCGTACAGCACCGGCGGGCCGGTGGCGTAGATGCGCACCGTGCCGTCGGCCTCCTCCCGCTTGATGATCTCCTGGAGCTTGTCCCACATGGTGTTGAGGTCGAAGTACTCCTCCCAGAAGCCGGCGGAGATCAGCGTCGCCTTGTCGTCGGGCGACACGAAGAAGCCGCGCACGTCCTCGGTCGCGTAGATCTTCTGGCGCAGGAACTCGAGGTCTTCCTTGTCGCGCGGCAAGCGCGGGTACATGAGCGGCACGACCTTGATGCCGGAGCCCGACGTCAGGGTCGTCTTCAGCTTCGGGTGGGTGATCGAGATCACCTGCTCGCCGTTCACCCCCGGCACGTTGTGCAACAGGTCCAGGGTGATGCGATTCACCTTCTCGATCGTCTCGGTGCTGTCGAAGATCGTCCCGTTCTTGACCTCGACGACCATCACCAGCGTGTTCGCCGTGCCGAACATGCTGCGGTACTTCGTGTACAGCTGAATGTACGGGTGCTTCGGCGGCATCAGGTCGAAAAAGTTGGTGAAGATGGTGAGCCGCGTCACCGTGAACCAGACGAAGAACAGCGTGCCGATACCGATGAGGATGGAAACGGGCACCCGCCGTTTGAGCAGGAAGACGAGATACCGCTCAATGAGTCGCTTCGGGAGCATGCTCTTCTTTCTGCGCCACGCTGATCTGCGCCCCAGCGACCCGAATCGCCAGCCCACTGGCACCGACGAACAGGCCGTGCGTGCCCTGCACCAGCGAGGCCGACCGAATCCACCCGAGCTCACCAGGCAGCTCCTGCCGGCGCCACGTGGTACCGCCGTCTCGACTGAGGAACACCGCGCCGATGTCGCCGACGGCATAGGCGATGTCCCCGACCACCGCCACGTCGTAGAGACTCGGGTTCTCCAATGCCTCGGCGAAGCCGACTTGCTCCAGCGCCGAGACTTCGGTGACGCCGTGCTGCACCTGCCAGGTCTGCCCGCCGTCGGTAGTGTGCACAATCACGCCGTCGATGCCTACCGCCCAACCGTGTTGGAGGTCGGTGAAGGCCACGCCGAACAGCGTCTTCTGTACGCCCGCCGGCTGGTCCGCCCACGTCGCACCGCCGTCGCTGCTCGCCAGGATGGTGCCGGCCTCGCCGACGATCCAGCCGTGCTGCGCGTCCGGCCACGCCTGGCTGTTGAGAATGACGTCCCGATCCAGCGACCGGTTTCTCCAGGTCTTGCCGGCATCGCTGGTGGCGAGGATGCAGCCCCAGTCACCAACGATCCAGGCATGGGTTGGGTCCAACGCAACAACTTTGAAGAGATGGCGATCGAGGGGCGCCGCCTGCGCCTGCCAGGTGTCGCCACCGTCGGTGGTGTGCAGAATGGTGCCCGAGCGGCCGACGACCCACCCGTGCTGCGCGTCGGCGAAGTCGACGCTGAACAGGTGCTCGACGGTGTGCGACACCTGCGGCCGCCAGGTCGCACCCGCGTCATGGGTGCGGACAATAGTGCCGAACGCCCCAACCGCCCAGCCATCCGTCGGGCTCACGAAACGTGTCCCGTAGAGATTGTCGCGGATTCGTGCACCGCCCTCCGCAGCCACCGCCGCGCTTGCCACCACGAGCAGCGACGCTAGGACAAGCGTCCTGGCACGACTTGCCACCCAGGCATGAACGGATTTCCCCGGCACCGGTTCGAACTCGCTGCTTGAAAACCTCGGGCGTTATAGGTCAGCCCGTCGATTCCTGTCAACCGATCCTTGGCAGGGTGTGGTGTTCCAATTTGACTCCGATCGCGTGCGGACCTAACCCCAAACCCCCTTCCCGGCGAGCGAAGGGGGAAACAAGCGCCTTCCCTCTCCGTGTCGGGGGGCACTGAGGGAGGGGTCGCACCATGCAAGGACGCTCGTTCGAAGCGAGGACACCAACTGGCAGGGCGTCGTGATCGGCGGCCTTGGAAGCGCGTTCTTGACGGCGGCCCGCATTTCCGGGTAAGCGAGGCGGACACTCGACCCTCACAGGAGCCTCACATGAACAAGAGCGAGATCGGCAACACCGGCAAGCCGGTAACCATGCACGTCGAGCGCGGCAAGATTCGCGAGTTCGCCCGCGCCATCAAGGACGACAACCCGATTTACTTCGACGAAGCCCATGCCAAGCAAGCCGCGGGCGGGATCATGCCGCCACCGACCTTCTCGATGACCCTCGGCTTCTGGGATGAAGGCCGGCAGAAGCCGTTGCTGACCTACGATGTCCGCCGCTTGCTCCACGGTGAGCAGGAGTTCGAGTACCTCGCTCCCGTCCATGCCGGCGATGTCCTCACCGCCACGGCGCGCGTCTCCGACGTGTACGAGAAGCAGGGTTCGCGCGGCGGCACCATGACCTTCGGCATCCTTGAAACCACCTTCACCAACCAGCGCGGCGAGCCGGTGCTGATCTCGCGCTCCACCTTGGTGGAAACCGCCGCGCCGGTGAAGAAGGAGTAGCGTCACCGGGTCCACCGGCCAGAGGCCGGTGCCACCAGATCAAGGGCCGACGGGCGAGTCGGTGGCACCGGCCTCTGGCCGGTGCGCGTGTGCCCGGCCCGCTCGCTATGCCACTCGCACCGACATACCCAAGCCCGTTTGCACAGGAGTACCGCAGCGCCGGCCATTGGCCGGAGCAACCGCTCGGGGCGTTGTTCATGCGGACGGCGCTGCGCCACCCCAATCGTCACGTCATCATCGACGGCACGCGGCGGCTCACCTTCCGCGAGCTCGAACACTGCAGCCGCCGCGTCGCCCTCGGCCTGCAGGCCCTCGGCTTCGGTCCGGGCGACGTCATCGCTTACCAGTTGCCCAACTGGTGGGAGGCCGCGGCGGTATTTCTGGGAGCCGCGCGCCTCGGCGCCACCGTCAACCCGCTGCTGCCGATCTTCCGCGAAGCCGAGCTGCGCTTCACCCTGCACCAGTCCGGCGCGCACGCGCTGGTGATTCCCGGTGTGTTTCGCGGCTGCGATCATCGCCGCTTGATCGACGGGCTGCGCGCCGATCTCCCCGCCCTGCGCGAGGTTTTCGTCGCGCGCGACGGCGTAGTCGCCGGCATGCGTGACTTCCAGACACTCCTCGACACCGCATGGGAACGCGAGGCGCCGGCGCCGCTGGAAACTTTGCAGCTGGACCCAGACGGGATTGTCCTGCTGATGTACACCTCCGGCACGACCGCCGAACCCAAGGGCGTGCTGCATACCCACAACACGCTGGCGGCGGAGGTGCTGAGCTTGCAGCGCGTGCACCAGCTGACGGCGGTGGATTGCACGCTGATGCCGTCGCCGCTGACGCACATCTCCGGCGTCACCCACGGCATCCTGGTCCCGGCCCTGCTCGGCACCAGCGCCGTGCTGATGGATCGCTGGGAGGCGCGGCGTGGGCTCGAGTTGATCGCCGCCGAGCGCGTCACCTACATGGTCGGCGCGCCGACGTTCCTCCAGGATCTCATCGCGCAGTCGCAGGCCGGCGGCGACGCGTGTCCCGCGCTGCGCCTGTTCTCCTGCGGCGGCGCCGGCGTCTCGCCGGCGCTCATGCGCAGCGCCCGCCAACAGTTCGCCAACTGCGTCGCCAAGCGCGTCTACGGGTCGACCGAGTTTCCCACGCTCAGCACCACCGACGCCGACGACGCGTCGACCCACGGCATCGACACCGAGGGCCGCGCCATCTGGCCGGCCGAGGTACGCATCGCCGACGACGCCGGCCGCAGCCTGCCGCCGGGTGCGGAAGGCGAAGTGCAGGGTCGCGGCCCGGAGTGCTTCGTCGGCTACTGCGATGCGGCGCTGAACGCCGAGTCGTTCACCGCGGACGGCTGGTTTCGGAGCGGCGACCTCGGCGTGCTCGACGCCGCCGGCTACCTGCGTATCACCGGCCGGCTCAAGGAGATCGTCATACGCAAGGGCGAGAAGATCAGCGTCAAGGAGGTCGAGGACGCGATCGCCACGCACCCGGCCGTCGCCGAGGTCGTTGTCGTCCCCCGCCCCGATCCGGTGACCGGCGAGCGCGCCTGCGCGCTGGTTCGCCTGCGCCCGTCGATGCAGCTCGACCTCGCCACCCTCACCGCCTTCCTCGGCAGTCAGGGACTGGCGAAGCAAAAGTGTCCGGAGTCGCTCGAAGTGGTCGCCGACTTCCCGCGCACCGAGAGCGGCAAGATCGTGCGCGCCAAGTTGAAGGAGGCGCCTGGGTTGCAGCGGTCTTGAACGATGTGACAGGCCATCCCCGATCCACTGCCCGCCCTACCCCTCGGCGATGAGCTGCGCCGTGCGCAGCGCGAAGGCCATCACCGAGAGCTGCGGTGGCACCGCGATCGCGGTCGGAAAGATGCTGGCGTCGGCGACGAAGAGTCGCCGCACTTCGTGCGCCTCGCCGCGGCTGTTGACGACGGAGCGTTTCGGGTCGGCGCCCATGCGCAACGTGCCGTGCGGGTGATACGACAGCAGCAGCGGGTCGTTGGCGCGGAACGGGTGCTCGTCGATCGCCTTGTAGTCGGCCCGATGCGCCAACTCGCGCACCTCGTTGTACGGCAATACGACGCGCTCCGCGCCGCCGGCGAAGAGGATATCGGCGAGCCGGCGCATACCGTCCAGCAGGTCGCTGCGATCCTCGTCGTTGAGGTGATACGACACGACAGTGCGCCCGTTGGAGTCGAGCTCGACGCGGCCGGCGGTGCGATCGTGCAGCACCACCGCCGCCAGCGCCAAGCGCGGATAGGCGTCCATCAGGCGCGCATGCTCGGCGCCGAAGCCTGGCAGCAACGCCGCCAATGTCACCGGGTGCGCGACGAATGATGTCAACAGATAGCCACCCTCGAGGTTGCGCTCGAGGGTGAGGAACTCGTCAACGATGACCGATTGCGGAATGCCCTTCCACCCGGCGATCTCTTCGTTGAACAGCCCGCCCAGGACGACCTGCGGGTGCAGGTGCAGGTTGCGGCCCACCTGCTGATGCGTGTTCGGCAGCTGACTGCGGAGCCACAACGCCGGGGAGGCAATCGCGCCGGCGGCCAGCACCACGGTATCGGCGCGCACGGTCAGGGTGTAGGTTTGGCCGGTTCGGCTCCGCACGAAGCGTCCGGCGATCCCGGCGGCATGGCCGTCGGTGACGTCGATGCGTTCGACGCGACAGTCGGGGACGATGATCGCCCCGTGGCGCGACGCGATCGGCAGGTGCACCGTCGCCGCATCGCCCTTGCGGTCGTAGGCGCACCCCAGCTCGCAAAAACCGCAACCCAGGCAATCGATGCGGTTGTGCGCCGGCAGCGTGGCGCGAAAGCCCAGTCGCTCTGCGCCCGTCTTCAGCTTCTCGTTGTTCTTGTTCACGTCCTCCGGTCGCAACGGCCGCACCATGGCCGCGGCTTCGACGCGCTCGAAGAACGGCACGAGATCTTCGAAGTGCATCTCGTGCAGGCCGAAGGCCGCGGCCCAATGGCCGAGGAGATGCCGCGGCGGCCGCACGCACAGGCAGAAGCTCGGCACGGTGGAGCCGCCGAGCACGGAACCTTGCGAGATCACCACCGTCGAGTCGACGGTGGTGCGCAGCCCCTGGTCGGCGTAGAGCTGGCGCAACATCTGCTCCTCGCGCTGCGTGAAGTCTCGGTTGGTGACGTAGGATCCTTCTTCCACGACGACGACGGAACGACCGTGCTCGGCGAGTTCCTTGGCGACGACCGCCCCGCCGGCGCCGGAACCGACGATACAGACGTCGGCACGCAGCGACACGTCACGATCGATGCTGGCGCTATCGAGGATCATCGGTTCATTGAGGAAAATGAGAAACCGGAAGGAGGAAATGAGAAATTTGAAATGGCAAATCCCTCAGACCTCGCGTTGGCCGGTTTCAAATTCCCGGTTTCCGGCTTCCTGTTTCGCATCCGCTGCTCACTTCGCCCGTCCGGTGTCCGCCGGCAGCGCGCTAAGCGGTGTCGCCGTGTCGGGCCGCAGGCGCGGCGCCGCGTCGACCCGTCCGAGCCAGGGACCGTCGTAGCCGATCGCCGGCCAGGTGCGCGCGTCGTGATAGAAGCCGCCGGCCGCCAGCGCCTTCAAGGCGCGAAACACGATGCGGCGCGCACCGAGCGTGCTGTTCATCCAACCGTCGAGATACTGATCCTGCTGGGCGCTCGACAGGCGGGTGAAGCGCTTGCGCTGCAGGTCGAACAGGTACGTGCCGTGCTCGAACACGCGCAACATTGTCCGCAGCTGGCTCTGCGCCTCGGCGTCCCACTGCGCCACCAGCGTATCGACATGCGCCGCAACGTCGATCCGATCGCTGCCGGCACCGATCGTCCCTTCCCCGCCGACCAGGCGTTGGGCCGCGGCGTTGAGCGTGGCGTATTCGCGCGAGTTGAAGAAGCGCAGCGGCACGCCGGGCTTCGGGTAGCTGCGACAGCCCGCCGGCAGCAGCGAGCCGACGCCCAACAGGCCGATCCCCGCGGCGCTGCCTTTCAAGAACCGGCGCCGGTCGAGCGGCCGGCCGAAGAGTGCGCGCAGCTGGGCGTCGGCATCCTGCATCAGCGCGAAGCTATGAGCCGAGCGGGATGGAGTCAACCCCGACCCCACGCCGTGTACTTGCCCGCTCGCATCGATTTGCTACACACGAGGCAACCTGGGAGGAGGCTGGTATGCCGATCTACGAGTATCGCTGCCGGAAGTGTGGCAAACGGTTTTCGGTGCTCACCTTGCGGGTATCGGAAAAGCCGTCCCCCGAATGCGACAAGTGCGGCAGCCGCGCCGCCGATCGGTTGATGTCGCGCTTCGCCATGCCCAAGTCGGAAGAGGCCCGCATGGAATCGCTCGCCGATCCCAGCGCTCTGAGCGGCATCGACGAAAACGACCCGAAGAGCGTCGCGCGCTGGATGCGCAAGATGGGCAAAGAAATGGGCGAGGACGTCGGCGGCGAAGATTTCGATCAGATGATGGACGAGGTCGAAGCCGGCGAAGGCGACGGCGGCGACACCGAGGAGTAGCGACCAGTACGACTGGCAGCGTGTCGGACTTGGCAGCCCACAGCGACCCAACGGGGAGCGGACGCGCCGAAAGGACGCCGGCCGCAGGCCCTACGACGTCTCAATCGGCAGACCCGCCTCGGTCCAGCCGCGCCAGCCGCCGTCCATCGACACCACGTTGGTGTACCCCATCTTCTGCAGGTTGTCGGCGGCCAGCGCCGACCGAAAGCCGCCGCCACAGTACAACACGATCGGCGCGCCATGATCCGCGATCTCCGTCTCAATGTCACGCTCGATGATCCCCTTGCACAAGTGCCGCGCGCCGGGCAGATGCCCCTTGCCCCACTCGCTCGCCTCGCGCACGTCGACGAGATGGAACGTGGCGCGCTGCTCGAGCATTCGCTGCACATCGGCGACGCTGACCTCGCGGATGCGCCGCCTGGCGTCATCGACGATATGGAGGAATCCGGGAGAGTGCTTCATGAGGCGGACTCACCACAGAGACACAGAGACACCGAGAAGCATCTTCCACGTTCAAGATGCATCCTCCGAAACGTCATCGCGCATGGGTTCTCTCTCTTCATTTTCGTTCCTCTGAATTCGTATTCTTCTCTGTGCCTCCGTACCTCTGTGGTGAACGTCTCTCGTCGTATCGAGGCTAACTTGCCCACTTCGTCGGGCGGCGCGCAAGGTCACCGAACCCGAGTCGGCGGCACAGCCCCTCGAAGTCCGCCCGACGGACGCCGCGCCACTCGAGATCGTCCACAGTCTCCAGCAACGGCACATCCGTGCGCAGGGTGGCCAACTCCTTGTAGAGCCGCGCCTCGCTGCGCCGCGCCCGCAACGTCGTTGCCAGCCGCTCGCGGCCGCGCAACGTGAGGCGCCACTCGGCGGCATCGTCCGGAATCCGCTCGATGGTTCCGTACACCTGCAGCACCGCCGCCGCCGTCTTCATGCCCCAGCCGGGGATGCCCGGGATGCCGTCGGCGCTGTCGCCGACCAGCGCCAGCAGGTCGGGAATCGATTCCGGCGCGATCCCGAACTTCTCGCGCACCGCCGCGACGTCATAGGTCACCCCGCGACGCCGATCGTGCGTGACCACGCGATGATCGCGCACGCACTGGCAGAGATCCTTGTCGGGCGACAGGATCACCACCTGCTCGAAGGCATCGCCGAAACGTGCCGTGGCGCTGGCCAGCGCGTCGTCCGCCTCGAACTCGACCATCGGCCAGACGACGACACCGAGCGCGCGCAGCGCCTCCTCGGCCAGGGGAAACTGCGCCCACAACTCCGGCGCGATGCCCTCGCCGGTCTTGTACCCGGCGAACAGCCGGTTGCGGAACGACTCGATGACGTGATCGGTCGCCGCGCCGACGTGCGTCACCTCGGGCTGGCGCAGCAACGCCAGCGTCGACCCGATCACGCCGCGGATCGCGCCCACCTCGCGCCCGTCCGGTGCCCGCTCGCTGGGCATGGCGAAGAAGGCGCGGAAGAGCTCATACGTCGCGTCGAGCAGGTGCAGGATCGGCATGCAGGCTTCGTGGATCGCTCAGAGGGCTTCGATCTGCACCGGAATGCCGTTGAGCACGGCGTTGCCGGAGAGCGGATCGAGCGCCAGTTCGTCGGCCAGCAGGTTGCTGTTCACTCCCGGACGCTGGGCGGCGACGCCGAGACGAGCGCCCGGCTGATCGTGCCCCCAGCCGTGCGGCAGGCTGACGACGCCGGGCATGATGGCGGCGGTGACCTCGATCGGCACGTCGACGCTGCCGACGCGTGAGGCGACGCGTGCGCGCCCGCCGTCGGCGAGCCCGAGCCGCGCCGCATCATCGGGATGCATCTGCAGCGTGCAGCGCGCCCGTCCGCCGGCGAGCACCGGCAGGTTGTGCATCCACGAGTTGTTCGAGCGCAAATGGCGGCGCCCGATGAGCACCATCCCGTCACGCCGGGCATGTGGCTCGAGCCCGCGCCGCAGGCGATCGACATCAGCAAGGATGAGCGGCGGCGCCAGCTCGATCTTGCCGGACGGCGTGCGTAGGACCTCGGGGACCCGCGGTTGCAGCGGGCCGAGGTCGATGCCGTGCGGCTGCGTCTCCAGCTTCGCCAGGCTGAGGCCGTCGGGCTTGGCGCCGAAGCCGTCGCCGTACGGCCCGGCACGCAGCGTCAAGTCGAGCAGTCGCTCCGGCCCGCGGCGCGGCGCCAGCGCCGCCAGGATCTCGTCCGGATCGCGGCCGCAGATCGGCGATTGCGCATCCGCGACGGCGCGCTGCACTTGCGTGGTCGCGACGAAGTCGTCGAGCATTGTCACATCCGCGCCGGCACCCTGCCCGGAGAGGATGCCGGTGAATCGCAGCAACGTCTCCCACTCCGCCGGCCGATCGGTGGGCGGCATGAACACCGGCGGCGAGTAGCGGACCGTGTTGCGGCAGGCGAATTGGTTGAAGACGATGTCGTAGTGGCTCTCTTCGAGCGGCGACAGCCCGGGCAGAATGATGTCGGCGTAGCGCGCCGTTTCGTTGAGGTAGATGTCGAGGCAGATCATGACCTCGAGCGTCTCGAAGGCGCGCGCCAGCCGCGCGCCGTTGGGCGTGCTCAGCGCCGGGTTGCCGGCGATGCTGATCAAGGCCCGCACCTGGCCGTCGCCGGGCGTTTCGATCTCCTCGGCGAGGCACGCCGCCGGTAGCTCGCCTTGCACCTCCGGCGCATGGCGCACGCGACTGTGCCGGCGGCCGATCCGCACGCCGCGCCCAACGCCGGGCGTGCCATAGCTGTTGGCGGCGAACGCCGCGGCGAGCGGAAACATGACGCCGCCGGCGCGGTCCAGGTTGCCGGTGAGCACGTTGCACACGTCGACCAGCCAGCTCGCCAACGTCCCGAACTCTTGCGTGCACGTGCCGATGCGGCCGTACACGGCGGCGCGCGGTGCGGCAGCCAGCTCGCGCGCCAGCCCGCGAATGACGTCGGCGGCGACACCGCACAGCGGCGCGACCGCTTCGGGACTGAACGGCCACGCCGCAGCCTCGACCTCGGCGACGCCGAGCGTGTGCTCGGCGAGCGTGCCGAGGCGCACCAAATTCTCGGCAAAGAGCACGTGCACCAGCGCCATCAACACGTAGGCGTCCGTCCCCGGCCGGATGAACAGGTGTTGATCCGCCGCCTCGGCGGTGCGCGTGCGGCGCGGATCGACGACGACGCAACGGCCGCCGCGCTGCTGCATGGCGCGCAGCCGACCCGGGAAGTCGGGCACGGTCCACAGACTGCCGTTGGAGTCGAGCGGGTTGGCCCCGAGCATCAGGAGGTAGTCGCAGCGATCGATGTCGGGTACGGCGACGCTGGTGAAGGTGCCGAACATCAGGCCGGAGGCCAGCTGCTTGGGGATCTGATCGACGGTGCTGGCGGTGAAGATGTTCTTCGTGCGCAGCGTGCGCAACAAGGCTTGCCCGTAGATCCCGAGCGACAGGTTGTGCACGTTCGGATTGCCGAGGTAAACGGCCACCGCATCGGCGCCGTGCGCCGCCACGATCGGTTGCAAGCGGCGCTCGACCTCGGCGAACGCCTCGTCCCACGACACGGCGACGAGCCGGCCATCGCGGCGCACGAGCGGCGCACGCAGGCGGTCCGGATCTTGATCGAGCTGCGCCAGCGCGACGCCCTTCGGGCAGATGAAGCCGTGGCTGAAGACGTCGGCGTCATCGCCGCGGATCGTCGCTACCTCCCGCCCTTCGATCGTGATCTCCAGACCGCAGGTGGCCTCACAGAACGGGCAGATGCGGTACTTCGTCTCGCGTGCCGTTGCCATGCGTCGCTCCTTGCAGGTCTTCTGCATGCCACGACGGCAGCGCTATGACCAGGGCTGCACCCGGCGTCGGTGCGGCGGCGCCGCTCCCCGATGGGTCGATGGCGGCTTCGAACCAATACGTCGCTCGGGAACGGCGAGTCCCACAGATCAGCCGCGCTCACACCACCAGCGGCGTCTGCGTATCCGGATACACGGACGGCGCGAAGAACCAGCTCTCGATGGCCCAGCGGCGCTCGGTCATAGTTGCCGGATCGAGGGCGGTGCGATGAATGCACAGATGGTCGAAGAACAGTGCGTCGCCGGCTTCGAACTCCGGCCGCCAGAACGGACCGCGCGGATACACTTCTCTGACCACGGCTTCCGAGACGTCCCATTTGTAGAGCGCTCCCGGCGTGCCCACCGGCAGGATCGGCTCGATGCGCACCGGGACGATTTCGAGCCCCGGCGCGGTGCGGCCGCAACGGCTCAGGCTGAACCACACGTTGACGGAGCGAATCTGCGGCCCGATGAAGGCACCGTCCTGGTGCCAGGCGTTGCCGGTGTGCTGCGGCTCGGCACGGCGCAACGTGCACTTCTGCAGCGACAGCGCCGGCCGCTCGCCCAGGTACGCCGTGATCAGCCGATCGAGCCCCAGATCGGCAACGGTCTCGAGAAACTCGTACAGCGCCCGCGGCGAGTCGCCGGTCAGGACGCCGTTCTCGACGCGCGTGAAGCTGCGCAGATAGTCGGCCTCGGGAATGTTCTCGAGCGGATCATACCACGGCGTGGTCCGCGCGATCGGCGTGCCGGCGGCGTGCGCGTCGTATGCGGCAAAGGCGCGATCGATGTTCGCGACCAGCCGCCGCACGCGCACCGGCTCAACCAACCCCCGCACCAACACGCAGCCGTGCTTGAGAATCGCGGCGCGCAGAAGCCCGGGCGTCAGCCGCGCAGCGGGAATCACGGCCGGTCCCGGAGAGTCGCGGCAGAACTCCGAGTTGCCGCCGGCCGCATCACTGGCAGCGTGCGGCGCACGTTCCGGGGGCAACGCGCTCCAGTCGTCCTCGCGCACCGACGGCGGCCATGCAGGCGGCGGCAGCGAGCGATCGATGCTTGCAAAGGCGGCTCGCCGCAGGCGCACCAGACGCCGCTCGATCGCCGCGTCGCGCCGCAAGCGGTTCGCCGTCTGCAGCGCCGCGACGGCCTCGACGAGCCTACCTTCGCCTTCGAGCGCATCGGCGAGCGCCAAGGCGCGTGCGGCGTTCAGCCCGCGCTCGAGGATGACTTCCTGCAACGCCGCGACGCCCGCTGGGTTCAACGCACCGCGCGCAGCGGTCTTGCGAAGCGTCGACAGAAGAGCCTTCATCGGAAACGGCACCAGCGGGGACCAGGGATTCCACTGCCCGATGCGGCCCCTTGGTGTCAAGCGGCGATCGGCGTGGGGTCCTGCCCTCAGACCGAATGGGCTCCCCCAGCCAGTTTAGCCCTGAAAGGGGCGGCCAGACGTCAGCCAGGGGCAACGCCCCTGAAGCGCAGCGGCGCGCATCCGGTCGTTCGCTCATCTTGAGCAGGAACGCGCTTTCGTGCGAGGATGAAGTCGTTCCGCAACTGCAACGGGCTCTCAACCGCGCTGCGCCAAGGAGAGCAAGCATGTCGAAGTTATTCCCGAAGGTGCTCTGCCTGCTGACTTGTCTACCCATCGGGGCAAGTGCCCAGTTGCTCCCACTCGGCGCCACGTTCCAGGTGAGCACCGGTACCGCAACCGATGCATCCCAGCCCGCGGCGGCGTCGGACCCCGCGGGCAACTTCATGATCGTGTGGATGAGCAGCGACACGCCTGCGCCCGTCGGAATTCTTGGACGCGTCTACGATGCGGCGGGCACGGCACAGGGAAGCGAGTTGCAAGTGACCCCCGACCAGGGGCTCAACCCGGCCGTGGCTGCGGCTGGGACGGAAACCTTCCTCGTCGTGTGGGCATTGGGACCGAACGTCCTCGGCCGGGTGTACAACGCGGACAGCGCGCACGGCGAGGCGTTCTCGATCGGAGGTCGTACCGACGAGGGCGGCAACGATCCGGGCGTGGCGTGCAACGCCAGCGGCGACTGCGTCGTGGTGTGGCAACTCGACATGAACCGCATCGGCGGACGGCGCTTCGACCGCAACGGTCTGGCGCAAGGCGATGAATTCGAGGTGACCAGCGGTGACGCCGTGCAATACTTTCCACACGCGGCGGTCGACGACAGCGGCAACTTCGTCGTCGTCTGGCAGCGCTTCTCCACCGATCCTGCAAGCAGCGCGGTGATGGCCCAGCGCTATGATCGAACCGGCGCGCCCGCCGGCACGTCGTTCAACGTCGCCACCACGGAGAATCAGTTCGCCATCGACGCCTCGGCGGTCGCCGTCACCACCGACCCGAGCGGAACCTTCTTCGTCACGTGGGACAGCCAAATCAACGCGCTGGCCTCGCCCTTCGCGCCAATGCCGGGGAACATCTTCGCGCGCCGCTATGACGACACGGGCGCGGCGCTCAGTCCCCCGACGCAGATCACCACCCAACAGACGTATCTCGGTTTCTACCCGGCGGTCGCATCCGACGCGTCCGGCAATGTGCTGCTGGCCTGGAGGGAGATCAATCTTGGGGCGACGGAGCGGATCTCGGCACAGTACTTCAGCGCGGACGGCGCACCGAGTGGTCCGGTCTTCCAAGTCACCAGCAGCAACAAGACAACCGATACGGTGGCCGTCGCATCCGCGGCTCAGGGGGCCGCGGTGGTCACCTGGGACAGCAACCGGCGGATCTACGCGCAGCGCTACCAAGCGGCGTCCACGCCGACGCCGACACGCACGCCAACAAGCAGCACGACCAGCACGCCGGCCGCCACGGACAACAACGGCGGATGCAACCTTGCTCCGCACCAGTCGTCCGGCTCGCGCACCTCGGCTGTCTTGCTCGTACCGGCGCTGCTCGTGTGGTTCCGGCGCTGCTTCACTGGGCGGCTCAGGCCGCGCTGGCTTCACTCTCCACGCGTCGCAAGCGCACCGGCACGCCGTTGAGAATCGACTGGCCGACGACGCTCTCGACGCGCTGATCGTCGGTGAAGTCGTTCGCCGACACGCCGGCGTGCGCACCCGCCACCAACTGCCACTCGGCGC
>Ga0335082_10001184_pt1 | contig 27735 bp, 21 predicted proteins | sample Lox_Sample_41_FD_206718 | JGI IMG/M metagenome (GOLD analysis project Ga0335082, IMG submission 206718) | Soil microbial communities from Loxahatchee National Wildlife Refuge, Florida, United States - Lox_Sample_4.1 | ecosystem: Environmental > Terrestrial > Soil > Wetlands | place: USA... | reverse complement strand
AAGGAAACCGGGGACTTGCGGGCTCTGCCCCCGATCGCCGGCTGAGGCGGCGCCTCCCCGCTGGGACAGCGCCGCCCCGGTGGGGCTAGGCTCTCAGGTCGTACTTGTTGATGAGGCGGTGAAAGGTTTTGCGGTCGATCCCGGCTGCCTTCGCCGCCGACGAGACGTTGCCGTCGTGGCGTGCGAGCAGGTCGCGAAGGTAGGAGACCTCGAGCACCTGCAGCCACTGGTCCTTGGCCGCCTTGAGGGTGAGGTCGGTCCGGGCGGGCAGGCCGCCTTCGCCGAGGGCGCTCGGCACGGCCGCGGCTGCTCGCGCATGCCCCTGTAGAACGTGGTCCGGGAGATCCTTGACCGTGATGAGGGAGCCATCGGCCAGCGCGCACGCGCGCTCGATCACGTTCTGGAGCTCGCGCACGTTGCCCGGCCATCCGTACCGATCGAGTGCCTCCGCGGCCGCGTCGTCCATGCCGGTCACCCGCGCCTGCCCGAACCGCTTGAGGAACGTGTGGGCCAGGAGCCGGACGTCCCCGGCGCGCTCACGCAGGGGGGGCAGATGGATCGCGATGACGTTGATCCGGTAGTAGAGCTCCTCCCGGAAATGCCCCTTGGCGATGGCATCGCGCAGGTCCCGGTTCGTGGCCGAGACCACCCGCACATCGACGTCCACCAGGCCGGTGCCGCCCACCCGCCGGATCTGCCGCTCCTGGAGTGCCCGCAGGAGCTTCACCTGCAGGGTGGCGGGCAGCTCGGCGATCTCGTCGAGGAACAGGGTGCCGCGATGCGCGGTCTCCACGAGGCCGGGCTTGCTCCGTATCGCGCCGGTGAAGGCGCCCTTCTCGTGGCCGAACAGCTCCGACTCGAGCAGGTTCTCCGGCAGCGAGGCGCAGTCCACCGGGACGAAGGGCTGGCTGGCTCGCGGGCTGTTGGCGTGGATCGCGCGCGCGATCAGCTCCTTGCCGGTTCCGGACTCGCCGAGGACCAGGATGTTGGCCTCCGAGCGGGCCGCCTTCTTCACGAGCTCGAAGACCTGGGTCATGGCCGGGCTACGCCCGACGATGTTCTCCAGCCCGAGCGTCTGCTGGAGCTGCTGGCGGAGATTTCGATTCTCGATCTGCAGGCCGCGGTGGCGAAGGGCCCGGTCGACCGCCACCCGGAGCTGGTCGACCGAGAAGTCCTTCGGGAGATAGTCGAACGCCCCCTCCTTCATCGCGGCCACCGCCGACTCGATGGAGGCGAAGCCGGTGATCATGATGACGGGGAGCGCGGGGTCGATCTCGTGAGCGCGTCGCAGCAGCGCCATGCCGTCCATCTCGGGCATCTTGAAGTCGGTCAGGAGGAGGTCGGGCCGATCTCGCTCCAGGATCGCCGCGGCCGCACGCCCGTCGCCCGCGGTGCTGCACGCGTAGCCCTGACGGGAGAGAATGCGCGAGCAGTTCTCCAGCATGTCGGGCTCGTCGTCGACGATCAGGATCCGGGGCGCGCTCATCTGGCTGGTCGAGATGATCGCCGAGAATCGCCTCTAGATCAAATCTCGCGACGGCCCCTACAATGGCGGCGGACCCCACCATGACCTCACGAGCTCTCGCCACGCTCTGGGTGCTGGTCGTCTGCGGAGCCGCCGCGGCCCCGCCCGCCATGGCTCAGGACAACTTCGAGATCCAGGTCTACGGCTCCGAGACCATGGCCCCGGGTACGACCATGATCGAGCTGCACAGCAACGTGGCCGTCGACGGCACCACCAGGACCGTCGACGGCGTGCTCCGGACCCAGGGCGCCTTTCACGAGACGCTCGAGCTCACGCACGGCTGGACGTCGTGGTTCGAGACCGGGTTCTACGTATTCACCAGCATCCAGCCGGACACCACCTGGGAGTGGGTGGGCAACCACATCCGACCGCGGGTCCGCGCGCCCGAGAGCTGGGACCTGCCGGTCGGCCTCAGCCTGTCCGCCGAGGTCGGCTACCAGCAGCGCTCCTTTTCCCCCGACACGTGGAGCCTGGAGCTGCGGCCGATCATCGACCGGCAGCTCGGGGCCTGGTACGTGGCGATCAATCCGGCGTTCGAGCGCGCGATCGAGGGCCAGAACACGAAGAACGGCTTCGAGTTCTCACCGTCCGCGAAGGTGAGCTTCGCCGTCACGCCCAAGGTGGCGGTCGGCCTCGAGTACTACGGCGCCCTCGGGCCGGTGACCAACATCGACCGACCCCGCGACCAGCAGCATCAGCTGTTTCCGGTCATCGATCTCGATCTCGGACCCAAGTGGGAGTTCAACCTGGGCGTCGGGTTCGGGCTCACCCCGAGCACCGACGGGCTGATCGTCAAGATGATCCTGGGCCACCGCTTTGATTGGGGCCGCGGCAAGCGCCAGTGAGGCCGAGTCTGCCGGCCGCCCTGTTCCGCGTCGCTCAGCTCCTGTATTTCATGGCCCCGGCCTACGCCGCGAACATGGCGCCGCCATTCGTGCGCTACTGGAGGGGATGGAATCGCCCGATCAGCGAGGCGTGGCTGGGCAGCCACAAGACGATCGTGGGCTTCGCGGCGGGGGTGCTGGCCGCCGTGGCGGTGACGTACGCGCAATCGCGCATCGCCTGGGACGGCGCGCTCCTCTCCTACGGGCACTGGGTGATCCTCGGCCTCCGCTTCGGCGTCGGCGCCTTGACCGGCGATAGCGCCAAGAGCCTGGTGAAGCGACGGGTCGGGGTGGCGCCCGGCGCACCGTGGCGCCCGTGGGACCAGGTGGACTTCGTGCTGGGCGCCCTGCTCTTCGTCTGGGGCACGGCCACGCTGACCTGGATCGACGTCACGGCGACCCTCGTCATCAGTGTTGCCGGGCACGTGCTGGTCAGCCATGTCGCCTACTGGATCGGCGTCAGGGACGTGAGCTGGTAAGGCACCCCCATCGAGGCGTGTCCGCCCCAGCCTGGGACGACAGTGCCCCGCTCGCGTCAGTCATCGTGGCCGATCGGGCGTTTTTCGCTCCGTTGGCGCCCGGCACGGCCCATGCAACCCGTCCGAGGCCATGAGCATTCCCGCCATCTCGGCCGCCCAGTCCGCAGCACCCCGGCGCCGGCTACGGTCCATCGCCGCGCCGATCCTGGCCATCCTGAGCGCCTTCCACGGGGTGGCCGCGTTCGTCTTCGTGGCCGGCGGGCGAACGTCCGCCAACGAGGTCGAGGGCTTCCTCCTCGGCCTGACCGCCTCGGTGCTCATGGTCGGCGCGATCCTCTCCCACGGGCTGGTGCGGCTGCGGTCGGAGCTGCACCGACCACTGGATGGCTGACCCGCCGGAGCGCTGGTCGAGCCGCGCCGGCTTCATCTTCGCGGCGATGGGCTCGGCGATCGGCCTCGGCAGCATCTGGAAGTTCCCCTACGAGGTCGGGACCAACGGCGGCGGGGGCTTCATCCTGTTCTACGTGCTCGGCCTGGGGCTGATCGTGGCCCCGCTGATGCTCCTCGAGTTCGCGGTCGGGCGGCGTGGACGATCGGACGCGGTCAGCAGCATCGTCACGGTGGCCCGTGCGAGTGGCGGCTCGAGCCGATGGGGCGTGATCGGCATGGTCGGCGTCATCGGGGCGATCGTCATCCTCAGCTTCTACTCGGTCGTCGGCGGGTGGGCCTTCGCCTACGTGGTCGACACGATCAAGGATGGGCTCGCGGGCGACTCCGCGTCCCTGGTCCAGGCCCGCTACGACGCGCTGCTCGCCTCGCCCGCCCGACTGACCCTCTACCACACCGTCTTCCTGGGCATGACCGCGCTCGTGGTCGCGCGCGGAATCGCGCGCGGGATCGAGCGAGCCGCGCTCTACCTCATGCCGGTCCTGATTGCCCTCATCCTCCTGCTCGCGATCTACTCCACGCTGCAGGGAGACACGCGGGCCGCGCTGCGATTCCTGTTCGCACTCGACGTCGGTCGCCTCTCGGCGCGGGCCGCGCTGGACGCGCTGGGCCTCGGCTTCTTCTCGATCGGGGTCGGCCTCGCGGTGATGGTCACCTACGCGGCCTACGCGAGCGCCGAGATCGATCTTCGCGCCGTCGCGATCGTGACGCTCCTGAGCGACACCGCCATCTCCCTGCTCGCGGGTCTCGCGGTGTTCCCGGTGGTCTTCGCGGAGCGACTCGATCCCGCGAGCGGGCCCGGGCTGATGTTCGTCACGCTACCGCTGGCCTTCGCCCGCATGCCACTCGGCACCCCGGCCGCGATCGCGTTCTTCGTCCTGCTCACCCTCGCCGCGCTGGCCTCGGCCATGTCCCTGCTCGAGATGCCGGTGGCCCTGGCCCGGCGCCGCCTCGGCTGGTCACGCCCGGGCGCCACCCTGACCGCCGCTGCGATCTGCTGGACGCTCGGCCTGGCCACCGTGCTGTCGTTCAACGTCTGGTCGTCGTGGTTCCCGCTCACCTGGATCCCGGGTCTGGCCACCGCGACCGCGTTCGAGTGCCTCGACTACGTGTCCTCCAACGTTCTCCTGCCGCTCGGGGGTCTCGGTCTGGCCGTCTTCGGCGGGTGGGTCGCTCGCGCGGGAATGCTCGGCGAGGAGCTGGGGCTCGGGCCGACGGGCCGGCGCGCGATGCGGTACGTGCTGCGCTACGTCGTCCCGGTCGGCATCGCGGCGGCGAGCATCGCCCCGTTCCTCCTGCGCTGAGCCCGGTCAGCGGAGCGCACCGATCATGGCGCCGCCCGCAGCCGCGAACGCCACCACGAGCCACGGGGGAAGACGCCACACCGTCAGCAGCCCGAAGGCGGCCAACGCGAGCGCGAAGTCGGCCGGCGCGTGGATCGCGCTCGTCCAGACCGGGTGGTAGAGGGCAGCCAGCAGCACGCCGACGACTGCGGCATTGATCCCCCGCAGCGCTGCCTGGAAGGACGGGTGCAGGCGGAGCGCATCCCAGAACGGCAGCGCGCCCACGACGAGCAGGAAGCCGGGCAGGAAGATCGCGACCAGGGCCAGCGCCGCGCCCGCCCAACCGCTGGGCTGCGTGTGCATGACCGCGCCCAGGTAGGCCGCGAACGTGAAGAGCGGGCCGGGCACCGCCTGCGCCGCGCCGTAGCCGGCCAGGAACTCCTCGTTCGTGACCCAGCCCGGCGGCACGACCTCGGCCTGGAGCAAGGGCAGCACCACGTGACCGCCCCCGAAGACGAGGGCGCCCGCGCGATAGAAGCCATCGAAGACGGCCAGCGGTGGAGACGGAACCACCTGGCGGAGGACGGGCAGGGCCACGAGCAGCGCGAAGAACGCGGTGAGCGCGACCACGCCCGTCGCGCGCCCGAACGGTACTCGCACACCGGGAGGCGCGGCCGGACCGCCCGAGCCCGGCAGTAGGCGGAGGCCGACGAGACCAGCCGCCGCGATCACCAGGACCTGACCTCCGGCCGTCGGCCAGGTCAGCGCGGTCAGCGCGGCCACGATCGCGATGCTGATGCGCTCGCGGTCCGGACACAGGGCCTGGCCCATGCCCCACACCGCCTGGGCCACCACCGCCACCGCCCCAACCTTCAGGCCATGAAGCCATCCCGCGCCGGACAGATCGAACCCCTTGATCCCGAGACCGAAGAGCACCAGCGCGATCGCCGAGGGCAGCGTGAAGCCGACCCAGGCCGCCAGGCCACCGAGCAGCCCGGCCCGGAAGATTCCGATCGCGATCCCGACCTGGCTGCTCGCCGGCCCGGGCAGGAACTGGCAGAGGGCGACCAGATCGGCGTAGGTCGGCTCGTCGAGCCAGCGCCGGCGCACGACGTACTCGCTCCGGTAATAGCCGAGGTGGGCCACCGGACCGCCGAACGAGGTGAGGCCGAGTCGAGACGCAACCGCGAGCACCTCGAGCACCGATCCCGTAGCTCTCACGGAGGAAGCGGGGCGGACGTCACCACATGACCACGCCGCCGTCGATGTTGACCGACTGGCCGGTCATGAACGCGGCGGCGGGCGAGCAGAGGAACGCGATCAGGCCGGCCACCTCCTCGTCGGAGGCGGCGCGTCCCATCGGGATGCGATCGAGCTGGCGCTGCCAGCCCTCGCTCCGCCCCAGGACGTCCATTCGCGCGGTATCGATCGTGCCGGGGCACACCGCATTCACGGTGACGCCGTGGCGCGCGACCTCCATGGCGAGCGACTGCGTGAGCCCCTGGATGCCGAAGTTGGCCGCGTTGTAGGCCGCGGTGTTGGGGGCCCCGCGCTTGCCCGCGATCGAGGACAGGTTGATGATGCGGCCCCACTTCTGGCGCACCATGATCGGGACCACCCGCTTGCAAAGCAGGAAGGCACCGGTGAGCTTGATGTCGAGGACCTTTCGCCAGATGGCCTCGTCCAGCTCGGGCAGGGGCACCCGGTCGTTGCCGCGCGGGTAGGCCGCGTTGTTCACGAGCACGTCGATGCGGCCGAACGTCTTCATCACCTGATCCACGAGGCGCTCGACCGGCGCGGCCTGGCTCACGTCCCCGGTCCACGTCATCGCGCGGCGACCGGTCGCCCGTATCTGCTCGGCGGTGCTCTCGACATCGCGCCAGCCCGCCTTCTTCTCGTCCTCCGGGAACGTGGAGGGATCGCGACCGGTCCCGGTCACCGCCACGTCGGCGCCCAGATGCGCCAGGGCCAGCGCGGTGGCCCGCCCGATCCCCCGCAGCCGCCCCGCCCCGGTCACCACCGCAACCTTGCCGTCGAGCGCGCCCATGTTCCGTGTCCTTTCGTGGAGTCGACCCCGCGAACACATATCATCATCGGGCTTCCTCTGCCAGGCCGGACCCAGAGGCGACCAGCGAGGAGACCGCGCTGGAGCACCGCACGCTCGTGATCCGGGCGACCCGGAGCGGCGGCGGGGAGATCCGGGGCGGCACACGGGGAAAACATCCGGGTCGAGAACAACCCGGATCGCGGCGCGACCTTCTGGTTCACGCTCCCGGTTGACGCCGCCCGGGTGGCGACGGTCAGCGTGCCTTGATCGCCCCGTGGTCGGCGAGCACCTGCGCCACCGAGGCGGTCACCTTCACCCCCGTCGGCAGGTCGATGAACTCGTTCGGCCCGTGCGCGTTCGAGCCCGGCCCCATCACGCCGGTGACGAGAAACTGGGCCCGGGGAAAGCGCTCGCCCAGCATGGCCATGAACGGGATCGAGCCGCCGAGACCGTCGAACATCGCGGGCGCCCCGAACTGCTGGGCGGAGGCCCGCGTCACCGACTCCCGGAGCCAGTCGGCCATGACCGGCGCGTTCCAGCCGGTGCCGGGCCGCTCGCCGGTCGCGTAGGTCACGCGCGCCCCGTAAGGCGGGTCCGCCTCCAGGACTTCCTTGACGCGACGGCTCGCCCGGTCCGCGTCGGCGGTGGGCGGCAGGCGCAGCGAGAGCTTCACCGACGTCTTCGGTCGGAGCACGTTGCCCGCGTCGGCCAGCGCCGGGATGCCGTCCACGCCGGTGACGGACAGCGCGGGCCGCCACGTATTGTTGAGCAGCGCCTCCACCGGATCGTGCGTGACCGCGGTCATGCCGGGCAGGAACGGGAACCGCCGCCAGATCTCGTCGCCGAGAACTCCCGCGACCGCGCGCACCTCGGCGAGCCGGCCGGGGGGGATCTCCACGTGGCACTCGGGCACCAGGATCTTGCCCGTGCGATCGTCCTCCAGCCGGTCCAGCAGCTGGCGCAGGATCCGGAAGCTCGACGGCACGATACCGCTGGCCGCGCCGGAGTGAACGCCCTCGCCCAGCACCTCGACCGTCAGCGTCCCGCTCAGGACGCCGCGCAGCGAGGTGGTCGCCCACAGGTGGTCGTAGTCTCCGCAGCCGGAATCGAGGCAGACGACCAGATCGGGTCGGATGCGCTCGGCGAGCGTCTCGACGTAGGCGGGAAGATCGGGGCTGCCGCTCTCCTCGGAGGCCTCGATCAGCACCACGCAGCGGGCGTGCGGGACGCCCTGGGCCTGGAGCGCCTCGATCGCGGTCAGGGCCGCGAACGACGCGTAGCCGTCGTCCCCTGCGCCGCGCCCGAACAACCGGTCGCCGCGGCGGACCGGCGTCCAGGGCCCGCCGTCCTCGGCCCAGCCGACCATCTCCGGCTGCTTGTCGCAGTGGCCATAGAGCAGCACGGTCTCACCGCCCGTGCCCGGCACCTCCATGAGAATGACCGGCGTCCGCCCCTCGAGCCGGACCACCTCGATGGTCAATCCCTCGATCTTCCGCTTCCGGGCCCAGTCGGTGATGAGCGTCACCGCGCGATCGAGGTGGCCGTGCTCGGCCCACCGGGCGTCGTACATGGGCGACTTGGCGGGGATGCGGATGTACTCGGTGAGGGCGGGGACGATGTCGTCGTCCCAGGTCTTCTGAACCAGCGCGCGGGTGCGGTCGGGGTCGATGGTCATGGCTCGATACTATGCACAAAATCCCGCGCGGCGCCTAGGGCCGCTCGTAGCTGATCACGTCGCTGACCGCGTAGCCCCGACGCTTGAGACATTCACCGAAGGTCTTGGCGATCCACTGGTCGGAGGTCTGGGCCTTCGTCCAGAAGCCGCGCGGATACATCATGCCGAAGAATCCGGCCACGATGCCGGTCTTGAACGTGTCGCTCACCTCCGGCATCGGCGTGTTGGCGGCCTCCACCCGGCACGTCTGGAAGTCCCGCACCATCGAGTTCGCGTCGCCCCGGGCATCCGTGAACAGCTGGCCGATTCTCGAGGTCCCGAGCGACATCTCGACCGGGGCGCGGTATCCCCGCGCGATCAGGCACGCGGCTTCCGCGATCTGGACCGACGTTTCGGGATGGGCCTGCACGAAGGCCAGACAGTCCGTGCGGTCCTGCGCGAGCGTGGCCTCGCTCTGCCCGCCGTGGAGCCGGACGTCGGTCGACGACGAGCAGCCGGCCATGGCCAGCACCGCGAGGCAGGTCAGGACGCGTATCTGCGAACGCATGCGCCCTATGGTACAGGCGCCCCCCGGCCAAGACCTCAGCCTGATATCGGGCCGCTCGGCCCCGGACCGCGGTACTTTGTCGGTCGCGGCGAATCCCTCCGGCGCGACTCTCCGTCTGAAGAGAGCCGGTCAGGAGGCGCTATGGATCCCGGTGACAGCCTGCAGTTCGTCGCCCACTACGCCGTCGTGCTCCTGCCCGCTCTCGTCATCGCCGAGCAGATCGGCATTCCCCTGCCCGCGGTGCCGGCGCTCCTGGCGGTCGGAGCCCTGGGTGCGCATGGCCGCGTCAGCATCCCGCTGGTGCTCGCGGCAATCTCGGTCGTGGCGGTGGCCGTCGACCTCGGATGGTACGAGCTCGGCCGGCACCGGGGCGCCGCGGTCCTGGCGCGGCTCTGCCGCCTCTCTCTCGAGCCGGACTCCTGCGTGCGTCGGGCCGAGGGCACCTTCGCCCGCCACGGCGTGCGGGGCATGCTGGTCGCGAAGTTCGTCCCCGGGCTGACCACGGTCATGCCGCCCCTCGCCGGCGTCTTCGCGGTCGCGCGCGGGCGCTTCGCGCTCTACGACCTTGGAGGCGTGCTGCTCTGGGCAGGCACGTGGCTATCGCTCGGCTATCTCTTCAGCGACGCCATCGTCGCGATCACCGCGGTGGCCACCCGGCTCGGGCGGATGCTCGGACTCGTCGTCGTCGCCGCGCTTGCCGGCTACGTCCTGCTCAAGTACGCGCGCCGGCGCCTGTTCCTGCGGCGACTCCGCATGGCGCGCATCGCGCCCGAGGTGCTCAAGCGGCAGCTCGACGCCGGGGAGGACGTCACGATCATCGACGTCCGCTCGCAGCTCGACGTGGCGGCCACGCCGTACGCCATTCCGGGGAGCCGCTGGCTCGCCGTCGAGACCATCGACGAGCACGAGGCCGAGCTGCTGCGCGCGCGGGACGTCGTCCTCTACTGCGCCTGACCCAACGAAGCGACCAGCGCCCGGGTGGCGCTGCTCCTCAAGCGGCGGGGCATCACGCGGGTTCATCCGCTCGAGGGTGGGCTGGAGTCGTGGATGGCCCTGGGCTTTCCCGTCCGGCCTGCCGAGCTCCCGGCCGAGGCCGAGTCCACCATCACTCGATAGGTGCGGGCGCCGCCGCGTCCCTCGTAGGGACCGCCCCTGACCGCTACTTCGCGGGCTTGTCGAGCGAGATCGCGAGCGCCTGCGTGTACGTGATGTCGACCAGGTCACCGACCTTGGCCGCTTCTAGGTTCTTCGGGTCCTTCGCCCTGATGGTCTCCGTGCGGCCCTCGGGCCCCTTGATGGTGACGGTGTGGGCCTTGCGGTCGATCGAGGTGATGGTTGCCGTGAGCGAGATCTCGCGTCCGATGGCCCCCGCGGGAACCTCACCCGGCTTCGAGCTGACGCGCGATTCCTGGACGCTGGCTCCGGGCGAGGCCGTGCCCGCCTTCCTGAGCTGGATGACCAGGGCCTCCGCGTAGACGGCGACGACGGGATCGCCCACCTTGATCGCGTCGAGCTTCTCCCGGTCCCTGACCTCGAGGGTCAGGGTGCGACCCTTGGGTCCCTTCAGCGTCACCGTGCCCTGATCCTTGTCGATGGCCGCGACGGTGCCCCGGACTCGCACTCCCGCCAGCGCGGCCTTCCCCGGCATCTTCTCCCCGGCGGCGCCCGCCTTGTCGCCAGCGGCCGGCGCCTGGGCCACCTGCGCCGAATCGGCCCACACCGCCACGGGCGGGACGAGCAGCACCCCGATCACCATCACCACCACTGTCACCTTGCGCATCTCGCGCTCCTCTCTCGACGCGGACCGCCCATCGGGGCGCTCAGACCTTCGTCCACGTGTTGTCCGGATTGAACTCCTTCATTGCCCGGGCGATGGCCTCGCTGTTCGGCCCCAGATCCTTCTGGTATACGATCCCGTCCTGATTCACGATGAACGTCATCACCCCGGAGACGCCGTACCGGGCCGGAAAGGCGACGAGCGCGAAGCCGCCGAGCAAGCGACCCTGGGCCATGTAGTCGTAGGCCCCGCCCGGCGCGTCCTTCCCCTGGGCGGTCAGGATCCGATAGTAGTAGCCCCAGTAGGCGACGGGAGCGCTCGACCGCTTGGAATAGCCCTCGTCACGCGCTCTGGCGACGAGCAGGCCGAGCGGACTGGGCGGCTCACTGACTTTCGTCTCGAAGTAGAGCCCATCCCGCTTGCCCGGGCTGCTCGCGAACTTCTGCGCGTACTGCAGGAGCCCATCGCCGTCGGGATCGCTGGCGTAGTACTCGCGCTGCGCATCGACGTAGGCGAGGCAGACCTGGATCGTGTTGAGCTCGTTCTCCCCGATGCGCCGGTTGAGGAGCTCCTCCCGGCCGGCGGCGGTGTCGAAGCGCCAGCTCGGACCGTCCGGCACGATGGGGATCGGGAACGGGAAATCGTCGGGCCCCACGACGAGGACGACCTTGCCACCACCGGCATCGAGCCGGTGCTTGGCGTCGTACGCGGCCACGAAACGCTCGCGGGCCCGACGGTCGGAGACGGCGTCCCCGGACCAGACGAGCCCCTTGCCCTCCTGACCGAAGATCGCAAGCATCGCCTTCTGGTCCCCGGCCCTCATCGCGTCCACCAGCGCGCCCGCGGCGTCCTCGACCGACGCGAACCGACGCTGGCCGACGGCGGCGGACGCGGGCGCTCCCCATCCAGCCGACACGCTGACGATCACGAGAGCGAGGCCGACGAGTTGCCGCGAGAGGCTCCGCCCCCTCCGCCTGCGAGGCTGCCGCACGATCGATCCCTCCACGCATATCCTCCTCATCGCCGACCCCCGCCGCCTCGCCCGCCCCCGCCTCCGCCGCCTGACCGGCCGCCTCCCCCTCCACCGCCCCCGGAGGGCCGGCTCGCGCCGCCGCCGCTTCGTCCGCCGCCGGCGCCGATGCTGCTCTGGCGACTGGCCTGCCCCCGGTTGCTGAAGTTCCTGGCGTCGCCGCCCGAGCCCATGCCCTGGAACGCACCCGCATCACGTCCCCCGACGGATCCCTGACCCCCACCGGCCCCTGGCCCGCGCGCGCCACCGCCAGCCTGTGGGCGCCCGCCGCCCTGAGCGCCGCCGAGCTGCTGCGCGCGCTGACCGCCCTGAGCGCCGCCGCCCGGGGCGCCGGCGCCGCCTCGCGAGAGCTCCTGGCGGCCTTGCTCGGCCCGCCCGCGGAAGGCCTCGCGGGACTGGGTGGCCTGCGGGTTGCCCCCCCGGTTGTAGCGCTGCTGGGTCGCCTGGTCGCGATACTGGACACCCCGGCGGTTCTCGGGGTTGTGCTTCCACTCCGCTCGATTGCCACCCTGGCCTCGATTGCCACCCTGGCCTCGATCGCCACGCTGCCCCCGATCGCCGCCCTGCCCCTGCTGGTAGTGGGAAACGCGCTCCTTGGCGGTGTTCGAGTTGTTCACGTTGTTCGAGAAGCTGTTGTAGTTGTTCACGTTCACGTCCGCGGAACCATTGTGCCAGTCGCAGTCACCCCAGACGGCCGCGCCTACCGCCATGCCCAGGCCAAAGGAGAGCGCCGCGGTGCCGAAGACGTACCCGGGCGGATACGGATAGTACGGCGGGTACGCCGGGTACGGCCACGCGCCGTACACGACGGTCGGATTGTAAGACGGCACGTAGACCACCTGCGGGTCGGTCGGCACGATCGTGATCACGGTGGGCTGCTGCTGGACCACCACGGTCTGGGATGGCGGCGGCACCGGCTGGCCGGGCGCCGGCGGGGCCGGCGGTACCGCGGCCGGAGGCGCCGCGGCCGGGGGTGCGGCGGTCGCGGGCGCCGCCGCGGCGGGCTCGACCGTCACCGTCTGCTGCGGCGTGCTCTTGAGATTGCCCTGGGCATGGGCGCGGGCACGGAGGCGCTGGATGGCGTCCATCAGGTCTTTCTGCTGGGCCAGGAACGCGTCGCCGAGCTTCTGGACCCACTCGAGCTTCTGGTCCATCAGGGTGAGGACCTCGGGAAAGAGGACGAGCGACTTCACGCTGTCGTCCCACGTCTGCTCCTTGAGCTTCTCGTTGAGCTGATCGCCCTTGAGGTTGGGGTTGTCCTTGAGGAATCGCGCCGCCTGCACGACCTCGAGCGGATACGTCGAGGCCATCATGACCTGGGCCACGAGCGGATCCGGGTACAGCGCAATCGGGGCCGCCACCTGTTCGAGCTGCTCCGGCGTGAAGGGTGTGGTCGTTCCTGCCGGCTGGGCGGTCACCGGGAGGGGAGCCGCGAGCATCACCACGAGCAGCCACGCCAGGAGCCTGGAGCGTCCCATCGTCGATATCTCCATCATCGCATCAACGCTACGATCACCGGCCCCCACGCGGTCAGCAGGATGTTGCCGACGGCGTAGGGGACAGTGTAGCCCAGAGCGGGGAGCTTGCTGTGGGACTCTTCCTCGAGAGCGCGAAGGGCGGCGGTGACGGTGCCGGCCCCGGAGCAGGCTCCGAGCAGGAGGAGGGGGTTCATCCTCAGGACATACCGGCCGAACAGAATCGCCAGGGTGTGAGGGAGCACGGCGACGACGAGGCCCACGAGGATCAGACTGGCCCCCGATTTCTGGAGCCCCGAGATGAAGCTGGGGCCGGCGCCGAGGCCCACCACGCCGATGAAGACGGTCAGTCCGACGGTGTCGAACACCCACATGGCGGCCTCGGGGATGCGTCCGAACGTCGGCCGCACCGCGCGCAGCCAGCCGAACACCAGCCCCATGATCAGGGCGCCGCCGCTGGCGGTCAGCGTGATCGGCAGTCCGCCGATCGTCACCGTGAGCAGGCCAACCAGCCCGCCCAGGAAGATGCCGGCGCCGACGAAGATCATGTCGGTCATGACCGTCGGCCGGTCGGCGTACCCCATCTCCTTCGCCGCCCGCTCGACGTCGGCCTTCGCGCCGACGAGGTTCAGCATGTCACCACGGTCGATGCGGGTCTCGAAGGTGAACGGCAGCGGCTGCCCAAGCCTCGTGATCCCCCGCAGGAAGACGCCGCGGGAGGTCTCGAGGGCCGCCAGGTCCCTGAGGGTCTGCCCCACGAGCGCCTTGTTCGTGATCACGACGTCCAGGACCTCCGCGGGGAAGTCGAGCAGCTCCCGGTCGTCGACCTCGGGACCGATCTGGGTGCCGCGCGTCATCAGGGCCTCGCTACGCGTCATCACCGCGATCACGTCGTCCTTGTGGATGACGGTGTCGGGCTCGGGCTCGACGATCACGCCGTCGTGCCGGATACGCGAGACGAAAACCCGCACCTCCCTGGGCATGGCCTCGAGCTCCCCGATCGTCCGGTTCACCAGGCGCTCGTTGGTCACCCGGTAGGCGCGGACCGCGAAGGTCTGGAAGGCGGAGCGCACGCCTGGCTCCTGCGCCTCCCCGCCCGCGATCTGGTCCTGGAGCTTCTTGCTCTCCTCCCGCAGGCGCACACCCATCAATCTAGGCCCGACGTTGGGCAGGAACCACACGATGAATCCGGTGCCGATGAGGTACGTCACCGCGTAGGCGACGGGGATGTTGTTCACCAGCGCGGTCTTCTCGGAGGCGGGGAGGTCGAGGCGACCGATCGCGTCCGCCGCGGTCCCGATGACGGTCGACTCCGTGAAGGCCCCGGCCAGGAGGCCCGCCGCCGTCCCCACGTCGTACCCCAGGAGCTTGGACGCGGTGAACGCGCTCAGCAGACAGGTGACGCACAGGACGACCGTCACCGCCAGCTGCGGTAGCGCATCCTTCTTGAGCCCCCGGAAGAACTGGGGCCCCACCTTGTAGCCGGTCGTGAACAGGAACAGGTCGAAGAAGACGTTCTTGACGATGGCGGGGACCTTGATGTCGAGCTGGCCGATGAGCACGCCGGCCAGCAGGGTGCCGACCACGGTCCCCAGGCTGAACGAGCCGACCCGGAGCCGGCCGATGAAGAAGCCCACCGCCAGGGTGAGGAAGATCGCCAGCTCCTGATGCTCCCGCAGGGCCGCGACGAGGGTCTCCACGCGCGGGCCTCGCTACTTCTTCGGCGCCCGCTTCGAGGCTTCGTAGGCGTCCCGGTAGCCGCGCGCGATCGACCGCACCCCGCGCCCGATGTCGTCGTACACGTCGTCGCCGAGGTTGGCCAGGGAGACGCGCAGCGACCAGTCGGGCGCGTCGAAGCCGCCGCCGTTGAGCAGCACGATCCCGTGGTTCTCGGCCAGCCGGAAGGCGAGGTCGAGGGGGTGGACGTTCTTCTTCAGGTACTCGACGGCCTCCTCGCCGATGTTCTTGCGCGCCCAGAACTCGAAGTCGATCAGCCCGTAGTAGGCGTCGTAGTTGGGGTTGGGCGGCACCTCGAGCCCCAGGCCCTCGAGCAGGGCGTGAACGCGCCGGTGCACGATCTCCATGCACGCCTTCTGGTAGCGCTTCTCTCCGTCCATCAGCTCGGCGAGCGAGAACATGGTCATCATCACCTGCTGGGGCAGGGACAGCCCGGCGGTGTGGTTCAGACCGACGTCCCGGCTGTCCGCGACGATGCGGTCGATGAACTTGATCTTGCGCGGTTCGAGGGTGAGCGCGCCGTAGCGCTTGTCGAGCGCCTTCAGCGTCTCGCCGGTGTGCTTGGCGATCGTCTTGTCGTAGATGTTGTCCTCGTGCAGCGCGATCACGCCGAGGCGCCAGCCCGTGCAGCCGAAGTACTTCGAGTACGAGTAGACACCGAGGGTGTTGTGGGGCAGCTCGCCGAGCAGCGAGCGGAAGTCGGGCACGAAGGTCCCGTACACGTCGTCGGTCAAGAGCATCAGGTCGGGCCGCTTCGTCTTCACGAGCGTCGCGATCTTGCCGATCGTCTCCTTGCTGAGCGCGACCCCCGTGGGATTGCCCGGATTGACGAGGAAGAAGGCCTTGATCTTGGGATCCTCGAGCTTCTTCAGCTCGGCGTCGGTGGGCTGGAATCGGTTCTCCTGAGGAGCCGCGATGTTGACCACCTTGAGGGCATAGTCCTCGAGGTGCGTGAGCTCGATATAGGGCGTGAAGATGGGCGTGCCCAGGGCGATGGTGTCGCCCGGCTGGAGCAGACGATTGGCCTTGAGCGACTTGAACAGGTAGCACATCGCGGCGGTGCCGCCCTCCACCGCGTAGAGGTCGAATTTGCCGGCGGGCCGAGGGGTCCCGCACATCGCCCACATCAGGTACTCGTGCACGACGCGCTCGTTGTGGACGAGCATCCGGTCCGGCACGGGGTAGTTGTCTCCGATGATGGAGTCGACCAGCTCGTGGACGAAGGCGTCCGCGTCGAACTTGAGCGTCTTGACCGCGAACGCGACCATCTTGCCGAGGAAGGCCGCGCCGGCCGCCTCCGCGTGCTTGCCGAGCCAGGCCTCCAGGCGCGCCGCGATGCCCGGGGCCGCGGGCATCCCGGCGAGGCCGGCCGGGTGCTCCATCACGCGTCGGCTCTCGGTGAGGGCGAACTGGCCGAGCAGGAAGAAGCCCTCGCGTGGCTCGGTGGCGATCCAGTTGGGGTTGCCGCGGCCGGCGTTGAGGAACGCGGTCTGCGTGGTCTTCGAGGTCTTCTTGGCGAGCTTGATCAGCTCGTCCTTGATCTCGAACGGCCCCATCGTCTCGAACTGCTTGAGGTCCATGCTCATGTGGAATCTCCTCGCTTCAGTGAGTCGTCAGGACAGCAGCATGATGACGACCATGCCCCAGATCGTGAGCAGCGTGTTGCCGACGGCGTAGGTGACGGTGTAGCCCAGCGCGGGAACCTGGCTCTTGCCCATGTCGCAGACCAGGCCGAGCGACGCCGTCGTCGTGCGCGCCCCGGAGACGATGCCGAGGGTGAGGGCGTCGTGGAAGCGGAACACGTACTTGGCGACGAACATGCCAAGAATGAGGGGAACCGTGGTCGCCACGGCCCCCCACAGGAACAGGCCGACGCCCTGCGTCTTCAGGCCGCTGATGAAGCCCGGGCCGGCCGAGATGCCAACGATGGCGATGAAGATGTTGAGGCCGACCGAGTTCATGAACCACACGGTCGGGGAGGGGATGCGCCCGAACATCGGGCGGACCGACCGCAGCCAGCCGAACACGATCCCCGCGATCAGAGCGCCGCCGGCGGTGGACAGCGTCAGGGGCACCCCGCCCACCTTCAAGACCAGTGAGCCGACCAGCGCGCCCAGCACGATCGCGGCGCCGATGAACGCGACGTCGGCGACATCGGTGGGCCGATCGGCAACGCCCAGCATCTTCGCGGCGGCCGCGGTGTCCTGCGTGCGGCCCACGAGGGTGAGGATGTCGCCTCGCTCGATCTTGGTGTTCGGCAGGATGGGGATCGTGGTGGCGGTCGCGCCCCGCGTGATCTTTCTCAGGAACACGCCGCGCGCGCCGGGGAGCCGGGCCACCTCGGCCAGCGTCTTGCCGTCGACCGCCTTGTTCGTCACGTAGACGTCGACGCCCTCCACCGGCACGTTCAGCAGCTCCGGGTCCTCGACCTCGGTCGCGTTCGCCCCGAGCACGCTCACGAGCACCTCGCGGAGGCCCGCGATCGCCACCACGTCGCCCTCGCGCAGCACGGTGTCCGCGGTGGCGTCCTCGATCGTCCCATTTCGACGCACGCGCAGGACGAAGACGCGCGCGTCAGGCACCAGGGCTTCGGCCTCGACGGCCCGGAGGCCCACCGCCTTCCCGCCTGGCTTCACGCGGAACGCGCGCACCTCCCAGCGGTGCCAGGCCGAGCCGGCCCCGCCCATCTCCTTGGTGCCGCCCTGCTTCTCCTCGTAATCCTTGCAGGCGGCGGGGAGGTTGATACGGAGCAGCGCCGGGCCGAACACGGCGATCACGATCGCCGAGCCGACGGTGCCGAACATGTAGCTCACCGCATAGGCGATCGGCATCGAATCGAGGAGAGCCTTGGCCTGGTCAGCGGCCAGGCCGAGCCGGTTGATGGCGTCGGTCGAGAGGCCCATGGCGGCGGAGATCGTCTGCGAGCCCGAGTACAACCCCGCCGCGTAGCCGAGGTCGTAGCCGACGAACTTGACGATCGCGACAGGGACGAGCAGGCTGAACACGCACTGGACCGCCGCGAAGATCGCCTGCGGCAGGCCATCTTTGGCGACGCCGCGGACGAACTGGGGTCCGACGCCGTAGCCGACGGCGAACAGGAACAGGAGGAAGACCGTTGCCTTGAGGGGCTGCGCGATGGTGATCCCGATCTGTCCGATCAGGACACCGGCGAGCAGGGTGGCGGTCACCGCCCCCAGGCCGATGCCCTTGAAGGTGAACTTGCCGAAGTAGTATCCCAGGGCGAGCGTGAGGAAGATCGCGATCTCCGGGTACTGACGCAGCGTGGCGAAGAACCACTCGATCATGTTGCCCTCCCTTCACACGGGGCGCTCATCGCATTCGCCGTCTCCCACGCGCGCTCCCTACGCCGCCCTACTTGCGCGCGTGCGTGGCCAGCGCGTCGGGCTTCAGCAGCTCGAGGCCCTTGGCCGCGTCGTAGCCGTGGATCTCCTTCACGTCGAGCTTGCGCATGAACGTGATGATCTCCTTGGTGATGACCTGGCCCGGCACCATGATCGGGAAGCCGGGCGGATACGGGATCACGAACTTCGCCGAGACCAGCTCGGGGCCCTTGGCCAGCCGGTCGTCGATCTCCTTGCTGTTGAGCTTGACGTGCTCGCAGTTCGCCGCGTCGTACGCCATGTAGTACGCCTCGCGCATGTGCCCTTCCTGCGTGACACTCTTCGGGTTGTCGCGGAAGGTGTCGTGGAAGCGCTGGAAGTCGGGCAGCTCCGGCACGTCCTCGACCAGCGACTTGACCCGCGCCTTGAAGGCCGCCATCGCCTCCTCGCCCCCCTCGGCGAGCCGCTTCTCGGTCGCCCGCGCCATGTCGGCGAGGGCCTTGATCAGATGAGCGAGGTCGCTCCGCGTGTTGTTGATGTTGATCTGGACGAGCACGCTGTTGCGCGACGTCTTGTTGATCTGGATGTCGTGCTCGCTCGCGAGCAGCGCCTTGAACTGGGTGCCGTCGTAGCCGGCGGCGCCGCAGAGCAGCGTGATCCGCGTCGGGTCGAGATAGAACTCGTCCTGGTCGAGCGCGGCGATCGTGTCGGTCATCGTCCAGCCCGGCGCGCCCCAGTCGGTGAAGCCCGACTTCCGGTACTCGGCGGGGATCATCTCGGCCGGGGTGGCCGCGCGGAAGTACTTGGAGATCAGGGGGTGCGTGTTGATCGCCCGGCGCATCTCGATCGCGAGCTGGATGGCCCGCCCGACCAGCTCGTACCCCTCGAGCTCCATCTGCCGGCGCGCCACGTCGATCGAGGCGATGAGCTGGAGGTTGGGCGAGGTCGAGGTGTGGGTGAAGAAAGCCTCCTTGAAGGAGGCCTCGACGGTGTGGAAATCCTGATCGGCGACCACGACGATCGAGCCCTGGCGGAGCGCCGACATCGACTTGTGCACGGAGTCCGTCTCGTAGACGCGCACCCGCACCTTGTCCGGGTCCGGCAGGAGCTCCATGTCGAGCAGCTTCGGATCCTTCGGATCCAGCTTGCCGGCGCTGGCCTTGAACGCCTCGTAGCGCGTGCGGTACTCCGGATCCCGCATCAGGTCGCGGATGGCCGCCGCCGCGCCCATCGCGGTGCGCCGCCGCAGGAACGGCGTGAAGCGCGCGAATCCGAACCACGCCTCGTCCCAGAGGAAGATGAGGTCGGGCTTGATCGCGAGGCACTCCAGCATCGTGCGCTTGACGTTGGCGACGTGACCGTCGAAGGTGCAGTTGGTGAGCACCACCAGCTTCGCGCGGTCCAGCTTGCCTTCCGCCTTCAGCTGCAGGAGCGCCTTCTTGATCGGCTTGATGGCGAGGCTGCCGTACATCGAGTACTGGGTGAGCGGGAAGGCGTCGATGTAGAGCGGCTGGGCGCCGGCCAGCACCAGCCCGTAGTGGTGCGACTTGTGGCAGTCGCGGTCGATGAGGACGATGTCGCCCGGCTTGAGCAGCGCCTGGTGGACGATCTTGTTCGACGTCGAGGTGCCGTTGGTGACGAAGAAGCTGCGGTCGCCGCCCAAGGCCCGGGCCGCCTTGTCCTGGGCCACCTTGATGTTGCCGGTGGGCTCCAGCAGGCTGTCGAGGCCGCCGGTGGTCGCCGAGGATTCGGCGAGGAACAGGTTGGCGCCGTAGAACTCGCCCATGTCGCGGATCCAGTTGGACTTGAAGATCGACTTCCCGCGGGCCACCGGCAGCGCGTGGAAGGTGCCGATCGGGCGCTGGGCGTAGTGCTTGAGGTTGTCGAAGTACGGCGTCTCGTAGCGGTCCTTCACGCCGTCGAGGATCGCCAGGTGGATCTCCATCGGCTCCTCGACCCCGTAGAAGATCCGCCGGATGGGGGCCGCCTCGGCGGAGCCGGCCAGCCGGGCGATGTCGCGGTCGGTCGTGAGATAGACGTCGAGCTCCGGCCGCCACCGGCGCACCATCTGCGCCAGGATGACCCCGAGGTCGCCGCTCCGCGTGGCCTCGCCGACCTGCACCTGGCGTGTGAGGATCTCGCGCAGCACGGGCACCGTGTACTGCGAGGGGTACCCGAAGCCGTCGCTGATCACGACCGATTGGAGATTGTAGTTGAACACGACGGCGAGGACCGCGTCCTCGAAGCTGCCCACGACGACCGGCTCGTAGACGAACTCGTCCTCGACGCGCCGCAGCCGGCGGAAGGTCTCCCGGATCTCCGGCCACATGGCCCGTTCGGCGGGCGAGACGATCAGGATCTCGAAGTACGGCCGCCGGCTCTGACCACGGCCGATCGACGGGGGCAAGATGTCGGGGACGCTGGCCTCGCCCTCCTCGTCGGCCTTCCAGGGCTCCTGGCCATCCCGGTAGCTGTTGGCGAGGAGGGCGGCGCTGATCCGCTGCACCAGGCGCGCGAAGCCGGTCCAGTCCCTGGTCTGCAGGCGCTCGTGCACCTGCGCTATCAACCGGGGCCCGGGGTAACCGCAGAGGTCCTCCAGCGGCGCGAGCTCCGCGAGCAGCGCCTGCGGGTCCTGGCCGGGGCCGCCCGCCGGCCGACCGCCGGTCGCCGCGAGGGCCTTGGCCACGCGGTTGAGCGTCCGCCAGCGGTCGACCCGGGCCTCCGAGGCCGCGAAGAACTCGTTCAGACCGAGGACGCGGTCGTTCGTCGATGTCGTGCTCATCTCAGGCTCCTTCTTTGTCCAGGACCTAGATCAGGTCCCTGTCCCAGTTGATGATGATTCGGAACTGGTAGCCGAGCGTCCTCGCATTCTCCTGGTCGACGATGGCCCCTCGAGCCCGGAACCACATTCCCTGCACGAGTCCCCGGAGGAAGCCGGTCAACCGGAAGGCGGGGCGATAGTCGGCGGTGAAGTCGTATTCCGCCAGATCGGGGGCGTTCCTGCGCGTGGACGGATTTATGGCGTCCCAGCCCCAGACGAGGTTGAAGTTGGCGCTCAGCCCCTTGAGGAGCACATTGGAGAAGTCGTAGGCGCCCCCGAACAGGATGGCCTTCTGCTGCGCCTGGTCGAAGTCCTGGTCGATCATCGAGAGGTAACCGGGGAAGCTGCCCCAGGGGCTCTGGATGGTGTTGCCCGAGCCGGTGATCGAGAAGGCCCCCGTGAGCGTGAGGTCCCGGAAGATCACCTGGGCCCGCATGCCCCCGGTGTGGGTCACCCAGTACTTGCCGTTGGCCCGGGGCAGGAGCGCGTCGCCGACCGCGCGCTGATCAGTGAACTGGGCGCCGAAGCGCAGGCTCCAGTCCTCGTTCAGCTTCCGCAGGTAGTCGGCCTCCGCATAGACCGTGTTGAACATGTTGACGCCGTACTGGTTGGTCACGTCGAGCCGGAGGTTCTTGATCGGCGTGAGCCGGAGGCCGGAGGTTCCGACGCCGTCGTGCTCCCCCTTGATCCCGGCCGCCGCGGACATGGCCACGAACTCGTCCGCGTTGCGGGTCTTGATATTCCACAGGTAGCCGGCCTGGTATTCCAGCCACCCGATCTTGCCGCCGAGCGTCAGGGCCTCGAAGGTGTTCGGCGTCATCCGGTTGTCTTGAGGGTTGATGTAGGACTGGTTGACCAGCTGCCGGTAACCCTTCAGAAGGGCGTAGTCGCCGTACTTGAGCGCGCCCCACGCCTCGCCGGGCACGTAGTAGCCGTCCTGCCCCGGTTCGAGGAGGAGCGTCCCGTCCCGGTCTTTCGGGCCGTAGAGCGGCGCCGAGCCGTACAAAGTGGCACCGATCGCGAATGTGTCGAGGAGCCAGCCGGATTTGTAGCTGATCGAGCCACCGAAGGCCTCGGCCTCGTTCTGGGTCTCGTCTGGCTTGGTCCGGTTGAAGTAGTAGCTGCGGAAGTTCAGCTTCAGGTCGGTGTCCCGGAAGAATCGCGGAAGGGGCTTGAGACTCTCCCGCACCGGCTCGAACAGGGCCTCCAGCGGGGTCGGCAAGGGCGGCGGTGCCGGCGCGTCCTCGGCCGACACCGGGCCGGCCCCGAAGGCGAGCAGCAGCCCGGCTCCGACCAGTCGGGCGAGCCATTGCGACATTCGAGACTTCCCACCGTGCACCCAGCCGTCGGTGCTCGACATCGGTGTCCCTCCCCACCGTCGACCGTGACGGCCGGATCTGTTGGTCTGAGCACTGATGGCAACCGCCGTGCCAGAGTTATTCCGCTGATCTATGGGCGGTCCCGGCCATCGGAGCCAGCTTGATTGGGGCGACGGCGCCTCGATCAGGGTCCCCAGTGTGGCGACGGCACCCCGTCGGCCGCGGCCCGGAAGGGGGCGGGCGCGCAGGTGGCTCATGACGCCGGCGGCGCCGTGGGGCCGGTCCTGGCCGTGAGATGGCTTCCACATTTCAACCGAGCGCCACCATGGCAGACGCCGGAGCCCGGCGCCATCGGACCTTGGTCCCATCCCGCGACCTCGTCACCTCCGACGCGCACGCGAACTCCCCTTCCGCGGCTCAGCTGGCTTGGCCGGCTCGTCACCGAGCAGCGAGACGATGCAGGCCAGCAGGTCGACGATAGACGCGAACCGCGCCCGGCGCCCGGTTTGCAAGTGCTCGACGCGCCCTCCGGCGTGCTCGAGCCGGGCGTCGGTCTCAGCGGTGAACTGCACCACGAAGGCCTTCGCATACGGCAGCCCGGGCCTGTCGCTGACGTCGCGCCGCACGGGGTCCTGCGCTCGCTCGGAATCGGAGCCGCTCGCCATGGCGTCCTCCATCGTCGTGGCATGATGGACGGAGCCTGGTGCGAAGTCCTGACGGAATCCGGAAAGTTCTCCGACATTCTCCGCGCACGCCTCAGTCGACGACGTCGATCTGGCTGCTCACCTGCTCGACGACCGAGAAGCCGCGGGCCTGGAGCTCCTGCTTCGCCGTCGGCGACAAGGATCCCGTCACCCAGAGCTGGAAGGTGCCGTTGAAGCGCGGCGCCCGGTAGGTCGCCTTCATGCTCTGGCTGAGTCGATCCGCGTTGGCGGTCCACACCCCGTAGTCCAGCGCGAACGGGATCACGGCGGAGCCGGCCTTGGTCTGCGCCACCGTCACCGCGCCGACCATGGTGAGGCCCGTGATCTGGCCGTGCGTCTCGTGGTAGCCCCGAAGGATCTGGGCCGTGTTGACGAAGAAGTTGGCCTCGACCTCGTCGGCGGCCACGAGGGCGGCGGTCAGGTACGCGTCGCGGCCGCTCGCCGCGCCGAGGCGCGCGAGCGAGTCCACGAGCAGCAGGCTCTGGCGGGGCGTGTAGACGGGCTGGTCGAGGTACCGCTGGGCGAGATCGGCCCCGATACCCATCTGCTTCAGCTTCTCCTCGTTGATGATGCGAATACGCGACGGGGGCTCGGTCGAGAGGATGTTGTTGAACGACTTGCTCAGGCTCGTGGCCGTGATCACCGAGCTGGCGGGGCCCGAGATGGGGATCATGGCCGCCGAGGCCGTCCAGGAGCCCAGGGCCGCCGCATTGCCGATCTTGTCCAGCTCCTCCTGCAGCACCGCGTTGCTCGAGTACGGATCCACGCCGAACCGGACCGCGTAGTCGCGCTTGAACGACCCCACCAGCAGGACCTCCTTGGTCCGGCTCTCCTGACTGGGGTTCCGGGTCGTGGTGACCGAGGTCGTGATGTTGCCGAAGAGCCGTCCCACGCCCTTGGGGATGCCGGTCAGCGTATCCACCGGCTTGGTGATGACATCCTTGGCGAAGACCAGCGGCTTGCCCGCCTGGTCCTTCAGCGACTTGAGGAAGGCTTCACTCTTCGTGACATTCTTCAGCTGGCCGATGGCCCAGATCTCGTGCTGAAGCTTGCGCAAGGCGCCCGTGCCGGTCACGTCGAAGGGGCCGTACGTCGAGGTGACCTTGAACCGGTACATGTAGCCGTCGGCGACCACCGGGTCGGTGACCTTGTAGTCCGGGCCCGCGGTCCTCTCGGGCGGGAGGGCCTGACTGACCGGCTTGTCCGTCTGCGTCTCGTAGTCCGCCGCCGCAGCACTTCCCACGGCGGCCAGCACGGTCATGCACCCAGCTGCTACTCGCTTCCAAGACCTCATCAAGTGCCTCCTGCTCTGAGCGGACTTAGTGTCGTGCGTGTGGGCCATCGTCGCCGGCATCATGGCCGGGCTCCGGGAGGAAGTCCTGACGGTACCCGGAAATTTCTCCGTGCGCTGCGTTCTCTTCACTCGACTGTCGACGCAGAGCGTCATGTATGATACCGGGACGGCATGTTCGAGTTCCCTCCGTACCGGCTGGACCCGCGCACGGGGCGCCTGTACCGCGGCCGCGAACCAGTACCGCTGCGCCCGAAGGCGTGGGCGCTGCTGCGGTATCTGGTCGAGCGCCCCGGCACCCTGGTCACGAAGGACGAGGTGCATGCGGCCGTCTGGGGGGACGCCATCGTGTCCGACGACACGCTCACGCGCACGCTGGCCGAGCTGCGCCAGGTGCTGCGCGACGACGCACGGACCCCGCGCATCATCGAGACCGTTCACCGGCGGGGGTTTCGCTTCATCGGGCAGCCACCGGGGGGCCAGCCACACGAGTCCCGGGGCGAGGAGGGTCAGGCGTCGGTCTCCCACGCCGCGACCGAGCCTATGCCCGAGCCGGCGACTGCGACCCTCGTGGGACGCGAGACCGAGCTCGCAAGGCTCTGGCACCTGTTCCGGCAAGCGGCGGCGGGCCAGCGCCAGGTCGTCTTCGTCGAGGGAGAGGCGGGAATCGGCAAGAGCGCGCTCGTCGAGGCATTCCTCCACGCGGTGCGGGCATCGCGGGATCCGGTCCCGATCGGGTACGGCCAGTGCGTGGAACAGTACGGCGAGCGCGAGCCCTACATGGCGGTGCTGGAGGCCCTGGAGCGGCTCGGCCGCGGCCCGGCCCGGGATCGGTTGCTGCCCGCCATGCGCTCGATCGCCCCGAGCTGGCTGGCGCAGGTGCCGTCACTGCAGACGCCCGCCGACACGGAGCGGCTGCAGCACTGGCACGACGACACGACCGCGCACCGGATGCTCCGGGAGTTCTCGGGTCTGCTCGAGGCGATCTCTATCGACCACCCGGTGCTGCTCGTGCTGGAGGACCTGCACTGGGCCGACCAGGGGACGGTGGAGCTCATCTCCGTCCTCGCCCAGCGGCCGGAGCCAGCCCGCGTGATGCTGGTGGGAATCTTGCGGCCGGCGCAGGCGGCCGCGCTCGACCATCCGATCCAGCAGGTCCTGACGTTGCTGCGCGCCCGACGCCGGTGCGCGGAGATCCTGCTCGAGTACCTGAGCCGCAACGACGTGGCCACCTACCTGCACCGCCGTCTCCGCGCCCCGCGAGTCACCGACGAGGTGATCGCGGTCGTCCACGAGCACACGGACGGCAACCCGCTGTTCATGGTCATGCTGGTGGACCATCTCCTCGCCCGCGGATGGCTGGCCGAAACCCGAGGCGTCTGGCGGTTGACGGTCCCCCGGGCGTCGGTCGAGGCCGAGCTGCCCGACAACCTCCGGCAGATGATCGAGGGGCAGCTCCGGCTCGTGGCGCCGGCCGAGCAGGACGTGCTCGAGGCGGCCAGCGTCGCGGGGGTGGCCTTCGACGTGCCCGCCGTGGCCGCGGGCCTCGGCGGTGCGCTCGACGCCGTCGAGTCGAGCTGCCATCGCCTCAGCGGGGCGCACCCGTGGCTCCGCTACCTGGGGGACCGCGAGTGGCCGGACGGCACGCTCGCCCCCCGCTACGCGTTCGCGCACGCGCTCTACCAGCTCACGCTGTATGGCCGCCTCTCGACGAGCCGGCGCGCCACCCTGCACCAGCGGATCGGCAGCCGCCTGGAGGCCGGATACGCCGGACGGACGGCAGAGGTCTCGGGCGAGCTGGCCAGGCACTTTCAGGGCGGCCGCGACGTGCGCCGGGCGCTGGTCCATCTCGAGCAGGCCGCGCGGCGCGGGTACGACCGGCACGCCTACCGGGACGTCGTCACATGCCTCGAGCCGGCGTTCCGGCTGCTCCATCAGCTTCCGGACACGCCGGAGCGGGACCGCGACGAGCTCCGGCTGCGCCGGCTCTACGGCGTCGTGCTGTCCCAGACGGCCGGCTACGCCGCGGAGGCGCTGCTCGAGAACCTGGAGCGGGAGCAGAGCCTCTGCAAGCAGCTGTCCGATCCGAGCGCCCACTTCGACGTGCTCAGCGAGCTCTGTCTGTTCCACTCCAGCAGCGGTGACCTCGTCCGCGCCGAAGCGATCGGCAGCAAGCTGGCGCAGCTCGCCGAGGGCCTCGACGCGTCCGCCGTCTTGCAGGGCAGCTTCATGCAGGGTGCGATCGCTCTGTGGAGAAGCAACCTGGCCGCCGCGGAAGGGCTGTTGGCCAGGGCCCTGACCTCGCCCGTGCCCCTCGAGGAGGCGGATCGGCCGTATGGGGTCAACCCGGTCGTCGGAGCGCGCTCCTTCGAGGGGCTGAGGCGATGGATCGCCGGCGATCCGGCCGGGGCGCGCGCGGTGCAGCAGGAGGCCCTGACGCTGGCCGAGCGGCATCCCCGACCCTTCATCGTCGCCCAGGCCGTGACCTTCCAGGCCATTGTCCTCGCGCTCGACGAGCACTGGGCGGAGGCCGGCCAGATCGCCGCCCGGGCAGTCGACCTCTCCACGGAATACGGGTTCCCGCGGTGGCGCGGAACCGCCCTGGTGATCCGTGGCAGCGCTCTGGTCGGAGAGGGCGATGGAGCTCAGGGACAGGCGCAGATCCACGCCGGCCTCGACGAGCTGCAGGGGACCGGATTGCGCCTCGGCAACTCGCTGCACCTCTCGCTCCTCGCGGGGGCGTGCCTCCGGCTGGACCGGGTAGACGACGGGCTCGCCGCCGCCGACGCCGGATTGACCCACTGCCGAGACACCGGCGAGCGACTCTTCGAGGCCGAGCTCTGGCGCCTGCGGGGAGAGCTCACTCGCCGGCGCGCCCACGCTACGAGGCGGGCCCAGGCCGAGGAGTGCTTCGAGAGGGCGCGAGCGGTCGCCCGCGCGCAAGGGGCACACGGGCTCGAGCAGCGCATCGGGCGCGGAGCCGCTGCGGCCCGCCGCCCATCGCGCTGACGCCGCTCAGTTCGCGGGGATCGTGATCTGCGGAGGTGGAGGCCTCGCGCCGGTGTCTGCCACGGCATGAGGATGAGCATTGCCTGCTTCCCGTGGGCACCGGCGCCGCCCGCCGTGTTTAGTACGGGCTAGTTGGCGGGGATGGTCAGTACGGGCGCGGGCCCCTTCTCGCTGGTGTCGGCCAGGGTCAGAAGAATCAGGAGGAACGTGAAGATACCCTTGGACCGGAGATCACGGTCCTCGATCCAGTACCACAGATCGCGATAGTGCACGGCCGCGAAGGCGTTGTCGGGCTTCGTCGGGCCGCTCGCGATGGCGATGGTGGGCGGCAGGGCGTCCTGGTC
>Ga0335082_10001183_pt1 | contig 27759 bp, 26 predicted proteins | sample Lox_Sample_41_FD_206718 | JGI IMG/M metagenome (GOLD analysis project Ga0335082, IMG submission 206718) | Soil microbial communities from Loxahatchee National Wildlife Refuge, Florida, United States - Lox_Sample_4.1 | ecosystem: Environmental > Terrestrial > Soil > Wetlands | place: USA... | reverse complement strand
CCTCAAACAGTACGGGGTTCCCCCCGGACAAATCTCCAAGAAACAGGACGAGATCAGGCGGGAGGGTTATTCAAGCCTGTCCCGTGCCGCGATACAGCCGATCATCACGAGAGAAATTCTCCCGCCCGAGATCGAGGTATTTCGTCATCGTCTTGTTCCCGATTCGCCGGCTGTCGGAAAAAGTCTGGCCCAGCTGGAGTTGCCGGTTCGAACCGGAGCGATTATTGTCGCCGTGATTCGTGGCGAGGAGACACGGTCCAATCCAGGCGGATCGTTCGTTCTGGAACCGGAAGACGTTCTGGTGCTGGCCGGGGTCCAGGACGTGGTTCGGCAGGCGATCATCTATCTGGATGAAGGAGACCACGGTCGCGCGGCTTTGCCGGGGCCTGACGGAGTCAACCCGGCCCCATAGGGGTAAATGGTTCCGGGATTCGTCTTCTGACTGCTTTTCCGGATCGACGCATCACTACAAACCAAGTCGGGATTACTGCCGAATTCCCAGGTAAAGGTAAACCCCGGTCGCAAGAAAGAGCAGATTGGCCAGGCTACTCGCCAGGAGCGGCGGGATCAATCCGGCGTGGCCCAGGGAAAGCGCGATAGAATGGACGATCCAGTAGCAACTGCCGATCAATAAACTGATGCCGACGCCCCGTGCGACTCCGCGTGACCTGGTTTCTACCAATCCGAAAGGAATCGCCACCAGGGCCATTACAAAGTTGACGAACGGGAGTGAGACTTTGTTATAGAGATCCACACGGTAACGCTTAACGTCGTAACCGTCTTTATCCAGGCGGTTGATATATTTTTTGAGCTCTTCGAATTTCATTTTATCCGTGTCGACGTCCAGGCCTTTGAACTCCTGCGGCTTTCTTTGAAACGTGGCCGTCTGTTTCTCAAAAACATTTTCAGTCATCTTCCCATCTTCAGAAAATTCAAGGGCCTGACCTTGATACATGATCCATGATCCATTTTCGTATTGGACCCGTTTGGTCCGGATGCGTTCTTCCAATGTGAAATCGTCTCGAAGCTTGTAGAGGGTTACATCGTGCAAAACACGGTTGATGGGGTCCACCAAGCCAATATTGAGGAAGGTGTGGCGTCCGTCCCGAATCCAGATCTGACTTTGACCGTAATAAGCCTGTTCCTGGAACTTTTTGATCTTTACAAAGTGAACAAAATCGGTTTTTTGCTTGGTTAGGGGAATGAAGGAAAGATTTCCAAAACCGAGAAGAAGACTTAGGGTGAGTGCGAGGATAAGTAAAGGTGATGTCGCGTAAAGCAGACTGATTCCGCTGCTTTTTAGGGCAACGATCTCGTTGTTTCTGGACTGAAGTCCCAGGAGGATCAGCGTCGAGACCAGCATCGCGATCGGCGCCACATCGAATACGGTCTTCGGGATTTTAAGACCGAAATAAATCAGAATCAACCGGAATGAAGCGTCTTCTTGGATCAAGCGTCCGATCTTGCCAAAAAAATCGATAGTGATATAGACGAGGACGAGTGTCGCCAGGCAGAGAAACAGGATCTTAACATACTCCCGAAATATGTATTTGAGCAGGATAGGCAAGGCCATCTCCATCATTAGCGGATACTGTTCATCGTCCGCCGGGTCGAAGCGATTGAATTACCAGCCCACGGCTGGACCCCACGATAAAGAAGACCGCGAGGGAAGCCATAAGCAGATTGGGTAGCCAGGCGGCAAGCAACGGAGCCAGAAGGAGTGACGAGACAAGAAAATCCGAGACGATCATGAACAGATAATAAAGCAACGCCATGGCGATTCCGAGCGCAAAGCCGCCGAGCCGGCCGCCTTGTTTTATGACCAATCCGAGAGGAATTCCGACCATCCCAAAAATCAGGCAGGAAAAAGGAAAAGAATAAGTCTTATAATACTCCTCCAGTGTCCTCAGTTCACTGCGTTCTAGGGGTTGCGAGGAGGCCAATTTAGTCTTGATTTGTTGGATTTTCACCGCGGGATCGGTATCTTCTGATGAACGTTTGACGGCGGCCGCTAGATCGAGTTTGAACTCATATTTCCTAAATGTGATCCATTGATATCGGGGTGGATCCCCGTTTTCGCGATGCTGGCTGCCGTTGAGTAATCGAAGGCCGACCAGATCCGAGGATGTATCGCTCAGAATCATTCCTTCCTGTGCCATAATCAAAACCGGCTGGGCCGGATCTCTAAGGTCGTAAATCAGGATGCCTTTGAGCTGTGTGGGTGTCGGCATTTCATCGACGTAGATCATCATATTGTCCAACGGTTCGTTAAAAATCCCAGGCTCCAGTCCCAACGAGAACTCCTGTTTTAGAAGGTCCATGGCGGCCCTCTTCAAGGAGTGACCGACCCAGGGTTGAGCCCAAGCCGATAGACTGAAGGTCATTCCGAACGTTACGACCGCGAAAACGGTGACCGGAACGGCCAAACGAGCCAGGCTGATACCACCGGCCATCAGCGCCGTAATTTCATGATCGGCCATCAATCGCGAAAAACTTATGATCGTTGCGATCAGTACACCCATGGGAATGGCGATGACCAAAAAGGTCGGCAAGAGAAATATAAAAATTCGGCCGGCTGTCCAAATGGAGACACCCTTGTTGATGAGCAGTTCGGTTAATTGCACCGTTTGTTCGATCAGGAGGATCATCATCAACGCCGAGAGAGTGAGTCCAAAGGGGACTACAAGCTCAAGGAAGATGTACCGGTCGAGGAGTTTCCACATGGGTCTTTTATAACGAAATTCTATTGAATTGTAAAGACGATACATATGAACAATAGGAGGGGGAGTTCGGACAATCTCAAAAAAATCTTGACAATGATAAATGACTGTGTTACTTAAGACCCAGTTGTTGAGTATTCCATTGAGAGCGCCCTTGTCTTCTGTGGAAGAAAATGACTCGAGGCATCAACAAGACCGCGGGGAACCGTTACCCGCGGTTTTTTATTTTACGGTTCACGTGACTGAATTTATGGCTGTCGTATAAAGAAAGGGGGGTGTTGTGAGAAGCAAAGGCACGGTGAAGTGGTTCAACGATCGCAAAGGATTTGGGTTCATTAAATTGGAGGATGGCAAAGATGTTTTTGTACATTACTCCGCCTTGCAGGGGGATGGGTTCAAGACCTTGAAGGAGGGGGAGGCGGTTGAATTTGACGTTGTGGATGGCACAAAGGGACCTCAGGCCGCTAACGTGGTCCGGCTCTCCGCTTAATTGGAAGATCCCTTCTTTAAAAAGACAGAACACTTATCTTTGATTTATTATTGAAGCAATCCAGGGGTTCTGAGCCTCAGGATCCTCACAAGTCTATCCTCGTATAAAAATAAATTACAGTCCTTTAAAAGGCTCATTTTCTTTAAGCGAATTGGCTTTTCCATCGTTTGACAACCGCACTAACTTCTGGTATTTTTTAAAAAAAGCGACACCAGGGGTTTACATTGGCTGATAAAGCGACGATCGTGCAGAATGCCCAGCGCTATATGGCGAAGGGCCAGATCGATAAAGCCATAGATGAATGGCAAAAACTGATTTCAGAGTCACCCAACGATGGCAATATTTTCAATACCATTGGTGATCTGCTACTCAAAAAGAACGACCTTAACAAAGCGGTTGATGCCTACCTAAAAGGGGCGGAAGTCTTCCGCTCCGCCGGTTTTGCGCTTAAAACCATCGCAATCTACAAGAAGCTGATCAAGCTTGTTCCTCAACGTCTAGATATCCTTGTTAAATTGGGTGACCTCAATGCGGAACGCGGCCTGGTCGGAAATGCGGTTGAAGACTATTTAGTAGCAGCAAAACAATTCATTCAGGAAGGGGATGTCAAAGAATGTCTCGAAGTCTATAGAAAGATTGCTAATCTGGATCCGACCAATACGGGAATCCGGTTAAAATTAGCGGACCTCTGTTTAAAGGAAGGGATGCAGCAAGATGCCATTGACGAGTATTTGAAGGTTTCGGAATCCTATCGAAATAATAAACAGATAAAGGAGGCGGATGATCTTTGCCAGCGCATCTTGAAATTGGATCCAAAGAATGAAGCGGCCCGTAAACAAATGGGTGCTGCCGCCACACCACAAGTGGCTCCTTCAGAACCGGCTCCGGCTACAAAGGATCTGTTGCTTTCACAGATTGACGGGTGTATTGAGGGCAATCAGCTTGACGAAGCTCGGAAACTCTTGGGGCAGTTCATTGAGCAGAATCCAGATGACCCTGTGGGTTGTCATAAACTCGGAACAGTCTTTATAAAGACGGGAAACAAAGACGATGGTTTTAACTTGTTCAGGAAGGCTGTTCAGCAATATATGAATCGAAGCGAGTTCGGTCAGGCCTGTAAACTGATGAAGGATTTTATTGAAATCGATCCTGACCGAGTTGACGCTCATCTGTTGCTTGCAGAGGCCTATGATCGCGGCGGAAACTCACATCTAGCCGTCTCGGCGTATGCTCGTGTCATAGATGATTCTCTGGCTTCAGGAGAGACGGGCCGGGCCAAAGAATTATACGTCAAGATTAAGGGTCTTGACCCGCAGCACCGTGATGTCCGACGGTTACGTCACACATTTGAGATGGCGGAGGTCTCTCAACCCCAGATCGTTCCTACAGAAACAGTCCACCTGCCTGAGAGCCCTGCGGCACCGCTTCCAGAAGAAGCTCCCGAGACCGCCCAGATGGTGTCGCCCTCCCAGGCCGATGCTCCCCCAGTTGAACCGTTGCCGATCATCGACCCGGCTGCGCTTCAAAGCCTATTCACAGAGGCCGAGGTTTATTTAAAATACGGCTTGTCAATGAAGGCGATTGAACAGCTTCAGCAGATTCTCGCAATGGATCCTGAAAATGAGACGGCCCACCAGCAGCTCAAGGAAATTTATAAGAATGAAGGAACGACCGAGAAGGCCATCGAAGAATGTTTCCATTTAATGGCGATTTACAAAAAAGCGGGAGATTCGGAGCGCGAGACGGCCATTCTGGAAGAAGCGAAAAGCATTGACCCAGAGAATCCGAGAATTCGTGAAGCGTCGGACCTGGCTCCGATCCTGGATAGCGGACGCATGAAGGCGATTTTGGCCGACGAGCCGGCCGACGCCGAGGCCGTAGCACCTCCTTCCGAAATGGATACCCCCGCACCGGAAGCCGAACTGCAGGGGGCGGTTCAATCCGAAATTCCGATTCCTTCCCTCCACAAACAGGAAGATGTGGCCGAGCAAATGGCCGAAGCGGATTTCTACCAGCAGCAGGGTCTTCGGGATGAAGCCAAAAAAATGTATGAGTCCATTCTGGCGCTTCAGCCGGATCTTCCACCTGCCAAGGAGAGGCTGGAAGCCATTGCGGCGGAAGAGAACATCGAAAAGGAGATGAAAGCACAAAAGGCGAGTGCCTTTGAGGAGGCCCAACCTGTTACCGAATCGCCACCGAAGCCTAAAACCGAAGCGCCTGGGCCGCCCCAAAAACCTAAGGTAACAAAACCGGCCAAGGTGAAATCGGTTGATGAACGTCGGTTGGATGAAGAACTGGAAAAGTCCTTTGCGCCGTTCATGAGCGCTGAAACGAATGAATCGGTCCTGGAACCCTTGGAAACCGCAAAAAGTTCATCCAAAGAAGTAGAGGAAACGCTCAATATTCAATCACACTTGAAAACAGCGGGATCAGAACAGAAACCCAGCGAAAAAGCCTCACGTTCAAAGGAGGGAAAAGAGAGTAAAGAAGAATATGTTGATTTATCAGGTATTCTTGATGATAAAGTTAAAGTAAATTCAGATAAAAATTCGCCTGCTGAACTTCATGATGAGAGAACCGTCAGTGAACAACTGGACAGTATCTTTGCGGAGTTTCAAAAGGACGTGGTTCAAGTGGACGATATCGATTATGAAACCCATTATAATTTGGGAATTGCCTACAAGGAAATGGGGCTCCTCAACGAAGCAATGATCGAGTTTAAGCAGGCGATGAACGGGCCGGAACGTTTCATTGATTCATGCAATATGCTGGCCGCATGCCATCAGGAGAGCGGGAATCATCCGGAAGCGATCAAACTTTTGGAACGCGCCCTTTCGGACCCCCGTTGCGATGAAGCTCAAGGCCATTGGCTGCGCTATGACCTGGCCTCTTTGTACGAGAAAGAATCGCGTCGGGAAGAAGCCTTAAACATGTTCAGTAAAATCGCCTCGGCCGATCGAAACTTTAAAGATGTGCTTCAGAGGATTGAACAGCTCGAACGTCAGCTCGGAAAAAAAGGACGAAAGACACCGGCGGCATCGGCCTCCCGGGAGGAAGAAGATGAAGATCTGGATGTCATGATGGATCGAATCTTCGGCGAGTCCACTCCGGCTGCCAAGACCCAACGTAGCAAAGCGATTGACCAGGAAAGTTCAAAAGAGGATGTCCGGAAGAAAGATCGTATATCCTATCTATAAGAAAACCGGTCTACGATGAGCTATCTTGAACATTACAATCTAAAAGAAGAGCCTTTCTCAAATTCAATCGACAGCCGGTTCTATTACAACAGCAAGCCGCACGCCGAGGCGCTGATCCGACTCAAATATGCGGCCGAACAGCGGAAGGGTCTGGCGTTGCTGGTCGGGGATGTCGGTGCCGGAAAGACCACCTTGGCCCGAAGGCTTTTGGATGAACTGGACGAGAGCAGTTACGAATCGGCCCTTCTGATCGTCATTCACAGCTCGATCACTTCGGAATGGCTTCTTCGGAAAATTTCGGTTCAGTTAGGCGTCGAGAAGCCGGCCGAGGTGAAGACCGATCTGCTCGGGCAGTTATACAACCGACTGGCCGAGATCCATGATAAAAAGAAAAAAGCCGTCGTCTTGATCGACGAAGCCCAGATGCTTCAGACCCGGGAAGTGATGGAAGAGTTTAGGGGTATACTGAACATCGAATTGGACGGCCACAAATTGATCACCTTTATCCTATTCGGGCTCCCGGAAGTAGATCAATATTTGGCGTTGGATGAACCCTTGAGACAACGGGTGGCTATCCGGTATCATCTTCAGGCTTTTACGGAAGATTCCTCAGAAGATTATGTGAGATACCGCCTCCAAATTGCCGGCTGTAAAAAGGAAATTTTTACCAAATCGGCTTACTCGGCGGTACATCAATACGCGAAGGGGATCCCTCGCCTCATCAATACCGTCTGCGACAATGCCCTGCTGGAAGGTTACCTTCGGAAGAAAGATCGGATTGACCATGACATGATCCGCGAAATTGCGGTGGATCTGAAACTTGCGGAGACATAAGAAGCTCTGCCGATCGGCTATGAGCGGATCGTGTTGGGTGCCCGTTTCCCTTTCAGGACTGCTTGAATATTCTCGATCACCATCCATCCCATTCGGATGCGGGTCTCAATCGTGGCGCTGCCGAGATGGGGCAGCAGTACGACATTCGGAAGAGTCCGCAGGTCTTTTGGAACGGTGGGTTCTTCCTCAAAAACATCGAGTCCGGCTCCGCCAATCTTCCCGTTCATTAATGCTTTCACAAGTGCCTTCTCATCCACCACGGGTCCCCTCGCCGTATTGATGAGAAATGCCGTGCGCTTCATGTCGTCGAACGCCCGACGATCAATCAAGTGCCGGGTTTCACGCGTCAGCGGGACATGCAAGCTCAGAATATCGGCGGCCGTGAATAAGGCCCGGAGCGGCCGGAAAGAGGCATGGAATTTTTTCTCGACGCGATGCGGAAGTCGCCGGCGGTTGTGATAGATCAGACGCATTCCAAAGCCGACGCCTCTCTGGGCGACGGCTTGTCCGATACGCCCCATTCCGATAATCCCCAGGGTTTTTCCGGAGACCTCCGTTCCCAGGAGCTGGGTGGGATGCCATCCCGTCCATCGGCCGGTTCGGGTGAGACGGTCTCCTTCCACCACGCGACGCGCAAGACTCAGAATCAACGACCAGGTCAGATCGGCCGTCGCCTCCGTAAGGACACCCGGGGTGTTTGTCACGACTATTCCCCGGGTGGCGGCCGCTTTCAGATCGATGTTGTTGTAGCCAACGGCGTAATTCGCAATGACCTTTAATCGAGGATTGCTGCCGATGACCTCTGCATCGATGGGATCCGACAACATCGAGATCAGCGCCGGTCTTCCCCGCATCCCGCGTATCAGTTCCGATTTGGTCAGCGACCGGTCGTGGGGGTTGTATTTCAGATCAAACAGCGTTTTCAGCCGATGCATCACTTGCATCGGAAGGGCACGTGTGAGAAAGACGCCGGGCTTCATGAGTTCTCTCCGAATAGTATTTTGACACGTCATCATATATAATGAACTCCCGATTTTCAATCCTTGTGATGTCGGCCGGATAAATATGATTCGCTGGATCGCTGCGATAGTTCTGTTTCTGTGCGCAACAGCGTTGTGGATTCGGGAAACGGCGCATTCCCACCGTACGCCGGATGAGCCCACTTTTCGGATGACGCTTTCCAATGAGCCGCCGACGCTCGATTGGAATCTCGCCACGGACAGCGTTTCGTTCGACGTCCTGATCAACTTGATGGAAGGGCTCACGGAATACGACGAGCAACTCCGGCCGCGCCCGGCCGTGGCCCGTTCCTGGGAGGTCTCGCCCGACGGCCGGACCTATCTTTTTCACCTTCGCGAGGACGCCCGCTGGAGCGATGGGAAATCCGTCACTGCCGGAGATTTCGAGTATTCATGGAAACGTCTTTTAGATCCAAAAACCGCGGCGGAATACGCATATTTCCTTTACGACATCGAGGGCGCGGAAGATTACAACACCGGCAAGTCGAATCGCCCGGAGTCGGTCGGCGTCCGCGCGCTGGATGACCGGACGCTTCAGGTCCGACTGAGAAAGCCGATCGTTTTCTTTCCGAGCATTGTTACGTTTATGGTCACCTATCCGATGCGCCGCGATATCGTCGAGAAATTCGGTGAGCGGTGGACCGAGCCGGGTTCGATGGTCACGGACGGCCCTTTTGTGCTGGACGAATGGCGGCATGAGTACAAGCTGACGTTTCGTCCGAACCCTTATTACTTCGGAGCCCGACCGGGGCTCGGCAAGGTAGTGATGTTCGTCGTTAACGAAACCGCGACCGCGCTGACCCTGTACGAGACCGGTGATCTGGAAATGGCGACCCTGCCGCCCGAGGCGATGTCCGCCTACAGGGGAAGACCCGAGTATGTTACGGCGCCGATTCTTCGCGGATATTATTATGGCTTTAATGTTCTAAAACCGCCTTTCACGGACCCACGGGTCCGTCGAGCGTTTTCAATGGCGATCGATCGAAAAGAATTTCCGGCGATCTTAAAACGGGGCGAGATCCCGGCCTCCTTTTGGGTTCCGCCCGGGATGCCTTATTATAATTCCGCGATCGGTCTGCCGTTCGATCCCGAGACGGCGCGGAAGTTGTTGGTCGAGGCCGGTTATCCCGGAAGCCGTGGGTTTCCGAACATCACAGCGTCCTTCAATACCAGTCCGGAAAACAGCCTGATCGCCGAGAACCTTCAGGCGCAATGGAAACGGAATCTGGGGGTGGAGGTTCAGCTTGACAATCAGGAGTGGAAGGTCTATCTCAAGCGCCTTCAGACGGACCCGCCGCCGTTGTTCCGGCTGGGATGGGGTGCCGACTATCCCGATCCGGATAATTTCCTGAATCTGTTCGCCTCGACCAGCGGGAATAACCGGACCCGATGGAAAAATGATCGATACGATGAGCTGATCCGTGCGGCCGCGGCCGATCCCGACCCCCACCGACGACAAAAAGCCTACGATGACGCTCAACGGATTCTGCTTGAAACGGATGCGGTGATCATGCCGCTCTTCGTGGCCACTCAGAACTGGGTGATCAAACCCTACGTCCGGGGTCTACGAATCAATGCCCTGGAGCTGCTCGAACTGAAGACCGTCCGTCTGGAGCAGCCATGATTGGCTACATCCTCAGAAGACTGGCCTGGGGAATTCCGGTGCTGTGGCTGGTCGCCACGGTGACGTTCGCTTTGATGCATGTCGTCCCCGGCGGACCCTTCGATCAGGAAAAATCGCTCCCGCCCGAAATCCGGGCGAACGTCGATGCGAAATACCACCTGGATCGGCCCGTTTTGACGCAGTATTATTTTTATCTCGAAGACCTTCTTCGGGGAGATTTGGGGCCCTCGTATAAATATCTCGGGCGGAATGTGAACGACATGATCCGGGAGACCTTCCCGGTTTCGATGCAACTCGGCCTTTGGGCCGTTCTGATTTCGGTGATCCTGGGCGTCGGCGCCGGGATCATTGCGGCTGCGCGGCCCCTTTCCTGGATGGATCATGCCGGCATGTTCCTCGCGACGGCCGGGATTTCGGTTCCGAGCTTTGTCATCGGGACTTTCCTGATCCTGCTCTTCAGCTACCGGCTCCATCTTTTTCCGGCGGCGCTCTGGGAGGGGTGGCGGTACAGCGTCCTTCCCGCCGTTACCCTGGCACTGCTTCCGACAGCCTATATCGCGAGATTGACCCGGTCAAGTCTTCTGGAAGTTCTCCATAAAGATTACATACGGACTGTTCGGGCCAAAGGATTCGGCGAGCGGCAGGTTCTTTTAAAGCATGCGCTGAAAAATTCGATCACTCCGGTGGTGTCCTTTCTCGGTCCGTTGACGGCGACACTGGTCACCGGGTCCTTTGTCGTCGAATTTATTTTTTCGGTCCCGGGAATGGGTCGGTATTTTATCACGGCCGTGACGAATCGGGATTATCCGTTGATCATGGGGGTGACGCTCGTCTACGCCGTGCTGATTGTGGTGGCGAACATCGTGGTCGATCTGGTTTATCTTTGGCTCGATCCAAGGATGCGGATTAAAACCGATTAGGTAGGGGCAGGGCTTGCCCTGCCCGATAAAATGGGCGCAGCAAGCAGCGCCTCTACAATAAATATTTCGATGCGATTCATTCAATCCCATCCCAGAATCATCCTCAGCGGTGGATTCATTCTGCTCGTATGCCTCTGTGCGCTGGCCGCTCCTTGGCTGTCTCCCTATCCCTTCGATCAGCAGGATACCCATTCCATTCTTCAGGCCCCTGGCCCGCAACACTGGATGGGGACGGACCGTCTCGGACGGGATCTTTTCTCCCGATTACTTTATGGCGCGCGGATGTCGATGGCGGTGGGAATCTTTACGGCCCTTTTTGCCGTCCTTTTTGGCACGATATACGGTGCCGCTTCGGGTTATATGGGAGGAAAGGCCGACAACATTCTGATGCGTTTCGTAGATCTGGTCTATTCGCTTCCGGATCTCTTGCTGATCATACTGATTACGGTGACGATCGGACGGGGCGTTCTGGGGATCTTTCTGGCCTTAAGCCTCGTGAGCTGGGTGACGGTGGCGCGAATCATTCGCGGGGAGGTGTTGAAGCTTCGGGAGTTCAGCTATGTGGAGGCCGCACGCGCCGTGGGCGCGCCGCACCACCGAATCCTGTTTCTCCATATTCTTCCCAACACGCTGGGCGTGTTGATCGTCACCTTGACATTCCGCATCCCGGCCGCGATCTTGGCCGAATCCACCTTGAGCTTCATCGGTCTTGGAATCGCACCTCCTTTCGCGAGCTGGGGGAGCATGGCGAATGAAGGCTGGAGTGCGATGAAGTTCTATCCCCATTTGATATTGTTCCCGAGCCTGATTCTTTTTCTAACCATGGTTGCCTTCAACGCATTGGGCGACGCCCTTCGCGATGCCCTCGATCCAGAGCACCGTCAGAGATCTGTATAAAATGGTTGCAGGCTCCATCAATTCCTCCTTGAATTCCCGCCGGCTATCTGATATCCTACCGACACTTTTGAAGTGAGGATCAGGCTTTGCCTGGCCTTATTTAGGGAAATGCGAGCCCCTTTCAACGGAGGCATTGTGGCGACACCTTTGGCCGCTCGAATCAAGCGTGTAACGTTTAAAACGATCCCGGTCTATCTGGCCTTAATCCTGCTGATCATCTTCGCCCGACCGACGCTGAATTGGTTTATTCCGGGTCTCCTGATCGTACTTGTCGGAGAAGCATTGCGGGTCTGGGCTGCGGGCCATTTAAAAAAAACCAAAGAAGTAACGACGACCGGGCCCTACGCTTATGTGAAAAATCCGCTCTATCTCGGAACGCTCTTGATTCTGATCGGGTTTTGTCTCATGGCTCAGAACCTCTATCTCCTCGTCATCGGGCTGGCGGTTTTTTTTATTTACTACGCGCCGTTCAAGAAAAAACGAGAAGGACAACGCTTGCGCGAACATTTTGGTCAGGCATGGGATGATTATGACCGGGCCGTTCCGGATTATCTTCCAATCCTCCACCCCTATGCGAAACGGGGAACCGGACGGTGGGAGTCGAAATGGTTTTATGAGAACAGCGAGGGGGGGACGGCGTTGGCGGTTGCCCTGGGAATCCTCGCCCTCGGATTGCGGTTCTGGTTCAGTTTAGGATAGAATGAATAATTGGAGAGATTGACATGAAGATTCAACGGGCTTTAATCAGTGTGTCGAATAAAGAGGGTGTGGTCGAGTTGGCCAAGGGGCTGACCGCGATGGGGATTGAAATACTCTCAACCGGCGGAACGGCCAAGACCTTAAAAGAGGCCGGCATTCCGGTCAAGGATGTGGCTGATTTCACCGGTTTTCCGGAAATGCTGGACGGCCGTGTCAAGACACTTCACCCGAAGATCCACGGCGGACTTTTGGCGAGGCGGGACGATCCGACGCATATGGCCCAGATGAAGCAACAGGGTCTGGAGCCGATCGATCTCGTGGCGGTCAATCTCTATCCGTTCGAATCGACCGTAGCCAAGCCGAACGTCCGTTTCGAAGAAGCGATCGAGAATATCGACATCGGCGGCCCGGCCATGCTGCGCTCGTCGGCCAAGAACTTCGAGCATGTGACCGTCATCGTGGACCCCCGAGATTATCCGAACGTGCTGGAAGAGCTCCGAGGCAACAACGGGGCGATCTCTCGAGAAACACGTCTGACGCTCGCCAAGAAAGTCTTCAACCACACCGCACGCTATGATAGCGTGATCTCCTCCTATCTTGAGAACCGCACGAAGGAAGCGGATCGCGAGCGCTTTCCGAGCATCTTCACGCTGCAATTTGAGAAAGTCGAGGATCTGCGTTACGGAGAGAACCCTCATCAGCAGGCCGCTTTCTATCGCGAATTCCACGTCAGTGAGCCTTCCGTGTCGACGGCCAAACAGCTGCACGGCAAGGCGATGTCCTTCAATAATTTTCTGGACGCCAATGCCGGCCTGGAGCTGGTGAAGGAGTTTAAAGAGACGGCGGCCGTGATCATCAAACACAACAATCCGTGCGGAGTGGCGACGGGGGAGACGCAGCTCGAAGCCTATACAATGGCCCGGGCCACGGATCCGATCTCGGCGTTCGGCGGGGTGATTGCATTCAACCGGCCGGTGGAAGTGGAAACGGCCGAAGAGATCGCCAAGATGTTTGTCGAGATCGTGATCGCCCCCGGCTTCGAACGCAGCGCTTTGGAGGTGTTTAAAAAGAAGAAGGACCTTCGGCTGTTGGATGTCGGTCCCGACTTGAATGTGACGTGGGAGCGACGGGGAGAAATGGACATCAAACGAGTTGTCGGAGGACTGATTTTGCAGGACCGCGATCTGGGCCGGATCGAGGATTTGAGAAAACTGAAGGTCGTCACGAAGCGCAAACCCACGGATGAGGAATACGAGGCCATGGCTTTTGCCTGGATTGTCTGTAAGCATGTCAAGTCCAACGCCATCGTTTATGCGAGACCGGGTCAGACCGTCGGAATCGGGGCCGGCCAGATGAGCCGGGTCGATTCGGTTAAAATTGCAATGATGAAGGCCCAATCCTCGCTGGCCGGAACCGTCATGGCCTCGGACGCTTTTTTTCCATTTCGCGATGGTCTGGATGAAGCCGCGAAAGCAGGCATCAGGGCCGTCATTCAGCCCGGGGGGTCGATTAAGGATGAGGAAGTAATCCGAGCCGCCGATGAACACGATATGGCCATGGTGATGACGGGCATGCGGCATTTTAGACATTAGGAGGCTGCTGAAAAAGTCCATCTGCTTTGTTCTCGGTCCCTCGGAGACCCTCACGTACCGTCCTAAGTACGCTGCGGTCTCCTCGGTCCCTGCGGCCTCGCATCTGGAGCTTTTTGAGCAGCCTCAAGAGATCTAGGTAGTTTAGCAACCTGCTTTAAAAAGCTTATCTTTTACATTGTCCTATGAAAATCCTCGTCATCGGAAGCGGCGGTCGGGAGCATGCCCTGGTCTGGAAGTTGGCCCAAAGTCCCAGGGCGGAGACGCTCTATTGCGCCCCTGGCAATCCCGGGATCGCTCGCCGCGCCCGTTGCGTCCCCATCAAGGCCGGAGATTTGAGCGGACTCCTTGATTTTGCGAAAAGCGAAGCGATTGATCTAACGGTTGTGGGTCCGGAGGGGCCGCTGACGATGGGAATCGCAGATCGCTTTCGAGAAGCCGGCCTCCGGATTGTCGGACCGTCCAGAAGTGCGGCCGAGATTGAATTCAGCAAGGTCTTCTCCAAATCTTTCATGCAACGCCATCGGATTCCCACCGCCCATGCCAGAATATTTCACGAAGCGGAACCGGCCATCCAATATGCCAAAGATCACGGGGGGCCGCTTGTGGTTAAAGTGGACGGGCTGGCAGCGGGTAAGGGGGTTATCATCGCCCAGGATGAGACCGAGGCGGTCCAGGCGATCGATCTGATTCTGCGCCGTAAGACATTCGGCGAAGCAGGGAATCAAATTCTGCTGGAAGACCGGTTAGAAGGCGAAGAGGTGTCCTTCTTGGTTTTTACGGATGGAAAGACCGTCGTCCCAATGGTGACGTCGCAGGATCATAAACGCGTTTTTGATCAGGACCAGGGTCCCAACACGGGCGGGATGGGAGCCTATTCACCCGCTCCCGTTCTCTCCGAGATTCTGCAGGAACAGGTCCTTCGCGAAATCGTCCGACCCACGATCGATGGTTTGGCCCGGGAGGGAAGACTGTTTCAAGGAATATTGTATACGGGTCTGATGCTAACACAAAACGGTCCGAAGGTTTTGGAGTACAATGCGCGTTTCGGTGATCCGGAGACGCAAGTGATCCTGACACGACTGGACAGCGATTTGGTCGAGATATTCGATGCATTGACGGTCGGAACCTTGAATCGCATCCGGGTTCGGTGGAGCCCGAACGTTTCGGTCTGCGTTGTACTTACTGCGAAAGGATATCCGGCGACCTATGAATCCGGTCAACCGATTACGGGGATCGAACAAGCCGAGGCCAAGAACGATGTGGTGGTTTTCCATGCCGGTACCGTTCTTCGTGATGGAGAATTGGTGACGGCCGGCGGGCGCGTATTGGGTGTAACGGCCAATGGACGCGATTTTCAGCAGGCTCGGGATCTCGCATATGAGGCGGTTAGTCGGATCCGGTTCGCAGGCATGCATTGCCGGATGGACATTGGACTCAAAGGTATCCAGGGTCTCAAAGGGATCAAGGCGACGGGAGGCCGACATGACGTTGCCGGATAGACCCCTCCTGAGCGTGGTGGTTCCGGTCTTTAATGAAGAGGCCGTATTGCACGAATTCTACAAGCGGCTTCATGCGGTTCTGACAGAACTACGTGGACTATCGGGCACGGAGATCATTTTTGTGGATGATGGAAGCCTCGACGGCACGGCAAAGATCCTTTCGGAGCTGGTTAAGTGGGATAAATCCGTCAAGGTGCTTCAGTTCTCCAGGAATTTCGGTCATCAGATCGCCTTGACGGCAGGATTGGATCACGCGAAAGGAGATGCGGTTGTGGTGATTGACGCGGATCTCCAGGATCCGCCCGAGACAATTCCTCGATTGCTGGACAAATGGCGTGACGGATACGAGGTGGTTTATGCAGTCCGCGAAAGTCGAGAAACGGACACCTGGTTTAAGCGGACCACGGCCCGGCTGTTTTATACCCTCATGCGGAAAATCGGGAACCTCGATCTTCCGATGGACGCCGGCGACTTCCGTCTGCTGGATCGAAAAGTCGTGGAGGCGTTTCGGTCGCTTGGAGAACGCCACCGATTTGTCCGCGGGCTGACGCTCTGGGTCGGTTTTCGCCAGACCGGGGTCCTCTATCCCCGCACCGAGCGGTTTGCCGGAAGCACAAAATATCCGTTCGGCAAGATGCTCAAGTTGGCCTGGGACGGGGTGACCTCATTTTCGTTTGCCCCGCTGCGCGTCGCGATCTATCTCGGTCTGATCGTATCGATCGTGAGTTTTCTTTTCGGACTCTTTGTGATTTTCGGGCGGTTTTTCTTAAACCAGACCGAGCTCCTGGGATTTCCCACCCACGGTTGGGGCTCGCTGATGGTGGCGGTTCTGTTCTTGGCCGGTATTCAACTGATCGTTCTGGGAATGATGGGCGAGTATCTGGGACGAACCTATGAAGAGGTCAAACGACGACCGCTTTATATCCTGCGAGAGAAAATGGGGTTTGATGATTAATCCGATCTCGGATTCCGCCGATCGTTTGCGAATGAGCCGAACAGGCTTGATCTGGACGGTGATGATCATCGCTCTTCTTCCGCTGGTCTTTCTTGAAGACGGTCTGATCCGCACCCTGCTCAAAGAGCACCGGATACACTTTCTGTTCAAACTGATGCATTTTCTAACATGGCTGGGGGTCGGTTGGGTCTTGGCAGTTGTAGCGGCCGTTCTTCTCGGGTTCGGCTACCTGCGGGAAAACCCTAAATTGATGAAGGCCGCCGTGTTGAGCCTGATCGCACTGGCGATTTCCGGTCTTGCGGTACAGACGATCAAACATGTGATCGGGCGGCCTCGGCCCAGACTGGTGGAACAGGGGATCGTGAACTGGGGCCCTTCCTTGCAAAGCGGCCATGATTCTCTTCCATCCGGACATGCCCTCTCCTCCTTTGCCATGGCGGCTGTTCTGTCCTCGTTTTATCCGGCCGGCCAATGGATCTGGTATTCACTCGCCGTTCTGGTGGCCTTTACACGGATTTATATCGACGCTCATTTTACCTCGGATGTCTTCGTCGGAGCCGTTTTGGGCGTATTGATCGGTCTATGGGCTTCGCGGTTGAAGCTGGGGTACCGTAAATCATGACCCGGAACACCGGCTTCTGGCCGGCGCTGATGTTGGGAGGGTTTCTTTTTTTCTATCAGCTCGGGGCCGTACCGCTGTTTGATCTGGACGAGGCGATTTATGCCGAAACCGCCCGGGAAATGGTTGAAACGGGCGATTGGCTTACCCCACAATTTAACTACTCGCCCGATTTCGACAAACCCATTCTGTTGTACTGGTTCATGGCGACGGCCTTCAAGGCCTTCGGGCTGTCCGAATTTTCGGCACGGTTGACCTCTGCCGTTTTCGGTCTTGCACTTTTAATGATGACCTATGGATTAACCCGCCGGGTCGCAGGCCCACGCGCCGGATTATTGGCGATGCTGATACTGGCCAGCAGCCTTGAGATGGTGGTGATTTCTCACGCCGCCTTAACCGATATGCTCCTCGTCTTCTTCATCACCGCGGCTCTGATCAGTTTCTATATGTTCTATAAAACAGACCGTGGTGGCTGGGTCATCGGGATTTATATGGCAACCGCCCTAGCGGTTTTGACCAAAGGCCCGGTCGGTCTTGTCCTACCCGGATCGGTGATTTTCCTTTTTATCGTCACCGTTGGTCCGCTGAAAAAACTGTTACGTGAGATTCAATTAGGATGGGGGATCTTGATCTTTTGTGCGGTTGCGGTGCCGTGGTATGCGGCGATGTTTTGGCTTCACGGTGCGGACTTTTGGAAATCTTTTTTTCTCCACCATAATATCGAACGGTTTACTTCCGTCATCGGAGGGCACGCCGGGGCGCCGTTCTATTATTTGGGAGTCCTGGCGATCGGTTTTTTCCCTTGGGTCGCGTTTTTACCTTCTTCCATTGTGCCCATTCTATCCGGTTCAAATTTGTCGGAGCGTTGGAAAAATCTCGGCCGATTTCCGACAAACCATCCTTTTGAATGGTTTCTGTTGTTATGGGTCGCCGTCGTCTTCATTTTCTTTACATTGGCCGGCACAAAGCTCCCCAGTTATATCGCACCCGCCTTTCCGGCATTGGCTATTTGGGTGGCCTGCCACCTGGACCGGAGAATGGATACGACATCGTCAACGGCTCGGGTTGAAGACCGACTTACGGTCGGGTTGATGGGTGGCTTGACCGTTGTTGCGGCCGTCCTCATTTTGTCCATTCCCCAAGGGATCGAATGGGCACGGGTGAAGTACGGAGCCTTGGCTCCCTTCTTGACCCAACCGATCGACCTGAACGGTGTTCTGATGATCATGGCCGCGGTTCCCTTGATCGGGGTGATGACCTACTATGCCCTGCTTCGGCTCACGAGACCGTGGGCAGGGTTTATGGTGTTGGTGCTCATGATGGGGATTTTTGTGTTTGTCTTGTTGTTCGACTTCTTTCCATCGGTGAGCTCGTATGTTCAAATGCCGTTGCGAAACCTGACTCAAGAAACGCGGGGATGGATTCGACCGGATGAATCCCTGGTAGTCTTCGGCCTGAAAAAACCCAGCATCCTGTTTTATGCCCGGAGAGGCGCTGTCATTTTCAAGTTGAATCAAGAAGAAGACCTGCGGCGTTTCCTGTCGCTCAATGGCCACGCGGCGGTATTAAGCCAGATCCATTTGGTCCCGGTCTTGGAGGCCATTCCTCAACTGACGATCCGTTCGGAAGAGGGGGGGTATGTTTTGGCCACAAATTTCTAAGATCGATTCTTCTATACCTGCATCGTCAAAGTTCCGCCAGCGGCTGACGACCGCTGTCAAAGCGATCGTCAGTTTGGGATTGCTCATCTATCTGTTTTCGAAAATCGATGTCGGATCGGTTGGGCGGGTGTTGCAGAATCTTCATCCCGGTTACTTTGCTCTGGCATGGATCAGCTTTTTCGGCCTTCAGTTCGTGGGAGTTTTCCGTTGGCGGATCATGGTACGGCTTCAGGGCTTTGAGCATCCGTTCGGGCGGTTGACCTCGTACTACTTCGTCGGTTTATTTTTCAATCTTTTCCTCCCAACCTCGATTGGAGGTGACCTGGGGAAATGCTACTATCTGGCTGAAAGTCGCGGCGATATCCTGCGTGCGGTGACGACCGTGTTGGCGGATCGTATTAGCGGAATGATCGCCCTCCTCTGCATCGCTTCAATCGCACTATTAACCGCTGGCTCGGTGATAGTACCGGCTTGGATGACCTTCTTCACAGTGGCCGGGACTGTTTTGCTCATTTTGGGGCTACTTATCCCTTTTATATTTCCCCGTCTTTTGCGTAGGTATGAATTACCCTATCGCTATTGGGAAAATCCCCGTTTTATGGCGGCGTCGCTCGCGGTTTCGTTTTTTATCCAATTTTCCGTGGTGATTATCAGTATGATCATAGGCCAAGCGGTGGATGTGGTGATCCCATGGGAATCTTATTTTGTTTTCATTCCCTTGGTGACCGTTGCTGGAATGATTCCGGTCAGTTTGAATGGATTGGGTGTCCGAGAAGGGGCGTACGTTTATTTTCTGGCCCAAGTGGGAGTGGCGGCTCATCAAGCATTGGCTTTTGCCGTGCTCTGGTTGATCCTGATAACCTCACTCAATGTTCTTGGCGGTCTCGGGTGGGTGCTTATCTCTCGTCCCCTCAATGCTGTGAAGACTTGACCCACGGACTGGGGAAGGCTATATTACCTAAGTAAACAAATAACTCCAAGTCACCTACGAGAATCCACCCAGCGAACAACGGGAGCGAGAAGGGGAGGATCTGGACGAGCTCGGTCAAGTCGCTACCCGGACTTTGGCAAGCTCAGCCGAGCCGCTTGACCGGTGGAGGGGGCGACGTGAGCCCCTATAAGGAGAAGAGCAATTGCGAAAACCATTGGTCAGTATCGTCATGGGCAGTGAATCGGATTTGGCGGTGATGGAACAGGCCGCCGTGGTGTTGGGGGAATTCGGGGTAGCGCATGAGCTGGCCATTACGTCGGCCCATCGGTCTCCGGATTGGACGCGGAGGTATATTTCCGAAGCGGAAAGGAAAGGGGTCGAGATCTTTATCGCGGGCGCCGGCGGGGCGGCTCATCTGGCTGGGACCGTTGCGGCCCATACGGCACGGCCCGTGATCGGCGTCCCGCTCGACTCATCCTCTTTGAATGGATTGGATGCGCTGCTTTCGACCGCGCAAATGCCGGGCGGTGTTCCGGTTGCTACAATGGCAATTGGCAAAGCCGGGGCCAAGAACGCGGGGATCCTGGCGGTGCAAATCTTGGGAATTAGCCACAAGGATTTATCGCGTAAAATAAAGGAGTATAAAGAAAAACTTGAAGAAGAAGTTGAAGCAAAAGCAAGGCGGATTCAAAGGGCAGGTCGTTAAAATTGAATCACTGAAACCTGAATCGGGCCCCTCTCGAGAAGCCGTTGAGGAGGCCGTTCAGCGAATTCGATCGGGTGGAATCATTGCTTTCCCAACCGAGACGTTTTACGGGTTGGGTGTGGACCCGTTCAATCCCGCTGCGGTTGAACGGCTTTTTGCCGTTAAAGGACGGGAGTCGGGCAAACCGATCCCGATCATCATCGACGAGCTCATTAGGGCTGAAGGGATTATCGGAACCATCTCTGAGGAATCCCGGGCTCTTATCGAAAAATTCTGGCCCGGACCTTTGACGCTTTTGTTTGCCACATCGTCGCGTCTGTCATCCGCGTTGACTGGAGGGACTGGAAAAGTCGGAATCCGAATTCCGTCTCATCCGGTGGCCCTTCGGCTTTTACGCGCTATCGGCCAGCCCATTACGGCCACGAGCGCCAACCGCTCCGGAGTCCCTGGTGCCACATCGGCCGCGGGGGTTCAAGAGATGCTGGGCGAGCACCTCGATCTCATCATCGATGGTGGTGAGACCCCCGGCGGGACCGGTTCTACAATCGTGGATACCTCGTTCCATCCCCCTCGCTTGATTCGGGAGGGGAAAATTCCTTATCAGGAAATCCTCGGCTGTCTCGGGTTAGGTCTCACGGAGGATCATGAATGGTGATATCCGCTATAAAAAACATCTCAAGCCGATTGGAGAATCTCCGTCTAAATACCAAGCTTCTTCTGATGATGCTCTCGTTGTTGTTTTTATCCTTATTGGCTTCATTGGCGTTCTATTGGTTGACGGAACGAGCGGTCGTCAAGGAAATTATGGCCGACACCGAAGACTTGACGACCGCGATTCAGATCAGCGTTGAACAATTGACAACGCACGGGACCACGGATGAGGCCCGCTTAAGGGATTATGTCACCCGGCTCAATAAGAAGGGTGTTAAAGAGATTTCCATCCTGAGCAATGAAAATAAGGTCATCGCCAGTTCCAATCCTCATCGGAAAGAGCGACCGCCGGACCCCAAGCATCGCGATCTAGTTATAACGGAACGAATCGGGGAAGATGCAGGATCGAAAAAAGATCAAAAACCCTATAACATTTTAGTTCCAATCGTCGTCGGCGGTGAGCAGCTGGGTTACGTCCATATCATCATGATCATGGATGATTTTAATCGCCTGATTCGGCAAAGTTTCTATACGCGTCTGGCCGTGCATATCGCGATATTTTCGGTGGGTATCTTCCTTTCTTTCTATCTGGCATGGCGGTACACCCGGCCCATTAAACAGGTCGTGGAAGCGGCCAAGAACGTTGCGGCCGGTGATCTGAGCACGCCGCTGGTGGTGCAGGGAGGCGGTGAAGAGATTGGCGAGCTGACCCGGAGTTTCAATGAGATGGTGGAGAAGCTTCGGCTGCAGAAGTCCCTTGAAGGCCGCCTCCGTCATGCAGAACATCTTTCAGCGGTCGGCCAACTGGCTTCGGGTATCGCTCATGAAATCCGCAACCCTCTGAATCTGATCAACCTCACCATTGACCACTTGCGCATCCAGCTGGACCGGGCCCGTGTTCTTGATAAAGAAGAGATCGACAAGCTGGTCGTCAATATTAAAACCGAGATTCATCGGTTGAACCGGATGATCGAAAGTTTTCTCGATTTTGGGAAGCCGATACACTTGCAGATGCAATCGGCGGAATTGTCCTCCATTTTGTCCGAAGTGCTTCAATTGGCCCTTCCCAAAGGTATGGACCAAGGGGTTCGATTTGAGACCCGGGGCATCAATGATCTTCCGCGAGTGCTGGTCGATGTGGAGCAGATTAAAAATTGTTTTGTGAACATCACCGTTAATGCGCTTCAGGCGATGAGTCAGGGCGGGGTATTGCGGATTCATGCCCAATTGGACGATGAGAACAGCCGGCTCCTGGTGCATTTTGAAGATACCGGTTGCGGAATTGAGGCGGATCATCTTCAAAAAATCTTTGAGCCGTATTTCACGACCAAGAAACTGGGTATCGGACTCGGACTTGCGTTGACAAAACGAGTTTTGGAAGAGCATGGTGGAACCATCTCGGTTGCCAGTGTGAAAGGAATGGGAACGACCGTGACCATCTCGCTTCCGATGGAAGGAGTGCACGCATGAAACCGGGCAATATCCTCGTAATCGACGATGAACGGTCCCAGCGCGAAATAATGGCGCTCATTCTCCGGTCTGAGAAATATGAAGTGGAGCTGGCCTCCACAGCCAAAGAGGCCATCCATAAATTCCAAACCGGAGAATACGATGTGGTTCTGACGGATCTGAAACTGCCGGATACGGAAGGGCTTGCCATCGTTCAGAAGATCTTTCAACTGAACCCGTTGGCTTCACTTATCATCATGACGGCTCACGGTTCAATCGATTCGGCGGTCGAGGCGATGAAGCTGGGTGCTTTGGATTACATCACCAAGCCTCTTGAACGGGAGGAATTGTTAATTGCCGTAAAACGGGCCTTTGAGAAAATTTCTTTGGTCAGGGAAAACAATAGACTCCGCCAACAACTTCAGGAAAAATTTCATATCAATAATATGATCGGCAATCATCCTCGGATGCAGCAGGTTTTCGAGGTGGTTAAAAAAATATCGAATAGCACCGCGACTGTGCTGATCAACGGGGAGTCCGGAACCGGGAAGGAACTCTTGGCCCGTGCCATTCATTTCAACAGCGCGCGAAAAAATAAGCCCTTTCAGGCGATCAATTGTGCTGCCATTCCCGATACACTGATCGAAAGCGAGTTGTTCGGCTATGAGAAGGGGGCCTTTACAGGTGCGATCGGTCGACGAATCGGTCTTTTTGAGGCCGCCGATGGGGGAACGCTTTTTCTGGACGAGGTGGGAGATCTCAGTCTTCACCTGCAGGGCAAGTTGCTGCGCACGCTTCAAGAAAGACAGATTCGACGCATCGGGGGATCGGAAGAGACTGTCATCGATGTCCGTGTTATTGCGGCCACCAACAAGCGACTTGATCAAGAGATCAAAAAGGATCAGTTTCGTGAAGACCTGTACTACCGGCTGAATGTCATTTCGATCCAGATGCCGCCGTTGCGTGAACGCAGCACGGATATTCCGGAGTTGGTTCAGCACTTCATAAAGATTTATAGCCAAAAAACGGGCAAGCTGATACAAGGCATGAGTCGTGAAGCCATGCGCAAACTGCTTGAGTACTCCTGGCCCGGAAATGTTCGTCAGTTAGAGTCTTCCATTGAGCGGGCTGTCCTCCTTTGTGAACAGGATGTGATCGGCATCACCGATCTGCCTCCGGAAATCTGCAGACTGCCGTCTCCCATGACCGGGCTTGGACTGGAGTTGCCCGCCGAAGGGATCTCACTTGAAGAACTTGAGCGTGAATTGATTTTTAAAGCCATGGAGCAATCCGACTGGATCATCATGAAGGCGGCAAAACTCCTGGGTCTAACCTATAAAACGTTGCAATACCGCTTGGAGAAGTACGGCATCAAGAAACCTGGCGTTCTTGCCGCAAATGAGGTAGATAAGACCTCAGAAAAGGTGTAAATTTCCTGAAAGATTTTTCTGCTATCTTTGAGTATCTTCCCAACATGTTAAAATTAAAAGAGATTTTTAATCTATGGCGTATTTTAAAAGTGGCATAAAAAATGCTCTGATATTTCCGATGGGCTCAGCGCTGTTGTGATCTCCAGGATAAACGATTATACTGCCGCTTCAGTACGAGTCCCGAGACCCAAACAAACAAAAAGATCTTCAAGAGATAGAGAGGAGGTGAATGATATGCGGAAAATGATCCTGTCAGCGGTAATTCTCTCGTTCTTGTTTTTGCCTGTCTTGAGCGGATGTGAGTCAAAGCAGTTGAAGGATGAGAACGCCAGACTGAAACAGCAAGTGGACACTATGACGAAGGACAAGGCGGCGATGCAGTCCCAGATGAGTCAGGTAACAGCGCAAGTGGACGAGTTGAAGAAGAAGAATGCCGATCTTGAGAAGGAGAATGCAGACCTTAAGGCAAAGGTCGCGGAACTTCAGAAGAAATCGGCAAAACCGGCAGCTAAACCGGCCACAAAGAAGAAGTAGTGTTGGTGAGTTCAGGTAGTAAAGCCTTCGGGCTGAATCTACTTGACGGAAGTGGATGCTTGGGTGATAATGAGTCCCGGTTGCAATCCATGCTAGCTATCAATTATGGGAGAGGGGGTGAAAAATCATGAAGCGGATATTATTGGGTTTGGTCATCGCGGTTGCGGCTCTGTCTTTTGTCAGCATGAGCTGGGCCGGTATGATTGCGGGCGAGCTGAGCAAGATTGACGGTTCGTTCTATGTCGTCAAGGACAAGGACGGGAAAGAGCACCGGATCCATTTTGATAATTCAACACAGAAGACAGGAGATGTCAAAGCCGGGGCGAATGTCGAAGTGGACGAAGCTAATGGACACGCAAAATCCATCAAGGTAACAGAGATGAAGATGGATATGAAGATGGAGAAGAAGTAGTCCATATTTCTTAAAAAACGAGGCACGGTACCGTGAGGTGCCGTGCCTCTTTCTTTATTCGTGCAGACGGCCCTTGGTAATCCCAGAAGAGGGAAAATCTTTTTAAATTTGCTTGATTTCAGCGAAATGCGGCAGTTGATCTTTTTTGATTTTTCTTGTATCATTACTACGATGCCTTTTTTAAAGGTTCAATCTTGAACATGGCACGTCTTACCTACAAAACGGCTGGTGTCGATATCGAAGCCGGCGATGAATTTGTCCGAACGATCAAGCCGTTGGTTCGTTCAACATTCCGTCCGGAAGTCCTAACGGATATCGGTGGATTTGGCGGGTTATTCGGACTGGAGGCCAAGAAGTATAAGGAGCCCGTTCTGGTTTCCGGGACCGATGGAGTCGGGACAAAACTCAAAATTGCGATCGAGATGAATCGGCACGATACCATCGGGATTGACCTGGTGGCGATGTCCGTCAATGATGTCGTGGTGACGGGCGCCGAACCGCTTTTCTTTCTGGACTACTTTGCAACCGGCAAACTGCAGCCCCAGACCTCCGTTGAAATCATCCGTGGAATCGTTCAAGGCTGCCGCCTGGCCGGATGCGCCTTGCTCGGCGGAGAAACGGCCGAGATGCCATCCTTCTATCCGGAGGGGGTTTACGACTTGGCTGGGTTTGCAGTGGGTGTGGTCGAGAAGAGTCGGGTGATTGACGGCCGTCGCATCAAAGCCGGTGACGTCCTAATCGGTCTTGCCTCAAGCGGTTTGCACAGTAACGGGTTTTCACTGGCGCGTAAGATTTCCTTTGAAACAGCGGGTCATAAACTCACGGACCAGATTCCCGGATGGCCCCAGCGTCTGGGAGAGGTGCTTTTGACCCCGACCAAAATTTATGTAAAACCCATCCTGGATTTGGTCCGCGACATGGATGTCAAGGGACTGGCCCATATCACCGGTGGAGGCCTCACCGGGAACATTCCGCGTATTCTTCCCGAAGATTGTCAGGCGCAAATCAAACGGGGAAGCTGGCCGGTGCCGGTCGTCTTCGAGTGGCTCGAAAAACAAGGCGGGATCGCCGTTGAAGAAATGTATCGCGTCTTCAATATGGGCATCGGGATGGTGGCCGTAGTCGGTCCCGAGCAGGCGAATCAGGCCATGGATAGACTCAATCGTCTGGGTGAGCCGTCCTTTTTAATCGGGAAGGTCATCCGAGGGGAAAAAAAGGTCATCTATGAGTAGACCCAAGCTTCGGTTAGGGGTTCTCGTTTCCGGCCGCGGCTCAAACCTTCAAGCGATCATGGACGCCGCCACGGCCGTCAAGATCGATGCAAGTGTGGAGGTGGTCATCAGTGATAAACCGCAGGCCCAGGCTCTCGACCACGCCCGTCGGAGCCGAGTCCCGGCTTTTTTTCTCAATCCCAAAGACTATTCGAGCCGGGAAAAGTACGATGAAGCCGTCGTGTATCTGCTGGGCAAGCACCAGGTAGATTTGGTCATTTTGGCGGGTTACATGCGCTTGATTACGTCCCGATTGATCGAGCCTTATAAGAATCGGATCATCAACATCCATCCCAGTCTTCTGCCGGCCTTTTCGGGGCTTCGCGCCCACCGACAGGCTCTGGAATGGGGCGCCCGTATTTCCGGTTGCACCGTCCATTTTGTGGATGAGACGATGGACCAGGGCCCGATCATCATTCAAGCCGCGGTGCCGGTTTTTGATGGTGACACCGAAGAAACGTTGGCGGCAAGAGTCTTGGAGCAGGAGCATCGTATTCTACCGCAGGCCATTCAGTATTTTGCGGAGCAACGTTTGCAAATCTCGGGTCGGCGGGTGCTTTTAAAGTCGACTCAAAAAATGACCGGGGCGGAAACCGTATCGCCCATGATTGAGATCGGTCTCTGAGAGGGATCTTAAATATATTCTTATAAAATGGGAGGATCAACGGCCATGTTGCTCAATGACACATTTTTACTGGGTTGCGCCTATCTAAAGGAAGCGAATTACCCCGAAGCGCTTTCGTACTTTCGCCGTATGTTATCGGCTTATGAGGAGGATACATCCTCTGTGGTTCCGCCGGAATTGCTGTCCTATTTCGGTCTGGCCTTGGCGTTAGGCGAGAACCGAATCAAGGAAGCCATAACCTATTGCACCACGGCGATCAAGAAAGAATTTTATCGTTCGGAGTTTTATATCAACCTTGCGCGGGTCTATTTATCGGCGAATCGTCGGTCCAGCGCGGTTGATGTGCTGTACAAGGGGTTGAAAGTCGATAACCAGGATCCCGGAATTCTGGCGGAGCTTCGGAAACTGGGCGTCCGCCGTAAACCGATTCTGGGTTTCCTGACACGCGGCCATCTGCTGAACAAATATCTGGGCATGATTACGTCGCGTTTTCGTCCCAAAGACAAAGAGATTCGCACTCCCGTGTTGTCATGACGTATCCGTTGCTCGATCTTCTTGCGGAAGAGTTCAAGCTCAAGCAACTACGGCGGGTCGTGGATCAGGCGGCCGCGGATCTGCGATGGAGAACGGGTTCCGATACGGAGGCCCGCAGACGAATTAGTAAGGCCCGGGAACACGTCTTGGAGTTGTTTCCCGATGGTGGGGAGTTGTTCGATCGGATCTATCGTTCGCGCTTTGAGCGAATTTTTAAAGAACGGCTTGTGCCCGTCATCCATTTCGAATAAAATAGTGCAAAGCGTACGTGGGGCTGTAGCTCAGTTGGGAGAGCGTCTGGTTCGCAATCAGAAGGTCGCCGGTTCAATCCCGGCCAGCTCCACCAAATCTTTCCTTATACTATGGCGTATTCCAAATGGCCCTTCCGTCCCCACCATATAGAACAAGCGAGGAGATAGGCCGCCTCTCGATAATGGCTATCTGTGATGGTTCGGGTTCGATACTCCCAAGTACGGCACGACGATTACCA
>Ga0335082_10001182_pt1 | contig 27760 bp, 26 predicted proteins | sample Lox_Sample_41_FD_206718 | JGI IMG/M metagenome (GOLD analysis project Ga0335082, IMG submission 206718) | Soil microbial communities from Loxahatchee National Wildlife Refuge, Florida, United States - Lox_Sample_4.1 | ecosystem: Environmental > Terrestrial > Soil > Wetlands | place: USA... | reverse complement strand
CACCGGTGGCCACCGTCGGCGCCGCTTCCTCCTCCGAGCTCCGCTGGTGGAAGACCGCCCGCCATTGACCGAGCGCGATGTCCGCCCCGTCCGGCAGCGCCGCCCGGCTCGTCTTCGCCCCGGAGACGACCGTCCCCTTGCCGGAGAGGTCCTCCACAACGACCTCTCCGCCGTCCAGGAGGAGCGCCGCCTGCTGGCGGCTCACCTCCGGATCGGGGATCACCACGTCACTCTTCTCCCCACGCCCCAGCACCACCCGCGACCGGTCGAGCGCGAAACGCAGCACCTCCTCGCCCCGGCGCAGAAACACCAGCTCTGCCATGATGGATCCCCCCCGCTGCGAACCGCCGATTCGTCTAGCACGCCCGCCCGCCAGGCGTCAGCGGCCGGGAGTGAAGGTCGGCTTGCCCAGGTAGCCGCCCAGCCGGGCGTCCCGGAAGCCCGGCTGTTCGGGATCGGGCGGGAGCGCGGAGTAGCCCACCCCGATGACCCCCAGCCGCTTGAGGAACTCCGCCTCCAGTCGGAGCTTCATCGGCACCGCCAGCTCCACGTACTCCACCCGGGGGGCGAGCTTGAGCGTGCCGGAGGCCGTTGCCTCCAGGTCGTCCCCCTTGATGCGGAACCGCTGCACCGTCCCCGCCCCTTCCTGGAAGGTCACCGTCGCCTCCAGGGTGCCCAGCGCCGCCCGCGGCAGGTCCACCGGCGTGGGCGTCCCCGCGATGGGAACGGTCACCGTCCCTCCGCGCAGGAGCAGCCCCTGGCCGCCGAGGCGGAGCTCGCCCGAGGCTCTCGCCAGCTGGGGCTCGCTCCCGCGCCCGGCGGGGAGGTCGAGGGTGAGCCGTCCGTCCACCTTCCCCTCGGCATCCGCACCGGAGAGGGCCTTGAGGTTGGAGCGGCTCAGGTCGATGCCCGAGAGGACGATGCCCACCGACTTGCCGGAGCTGGCCAGCGAGGCGGTGGCCGTTCCCCCGAAGAGCGCGGCTCGCACCGAGAGCCCGGGGGGAAAGAGCATCGGGCGGACGGTGAGCCGGTCCACCAGGAGCGGTTCTCCGCCCGGATCCGAGGCCCGGCTCAGCCGCACCCGCGAGGCGGTGGCGCCGAACAGCCCCGCGGAGAGGCCCTCCATGCGCAGCACCAGCCCGGCGCGGTCCGCCTCCGCCTGCAGGCGCGCCCGGAGGGCGGCATCGGGGAAGGTGAGGGAGGCGAAGACCAGGAAGCAGGCCAGACCGAAGAGCGCGAAGACGGCGTGGCGCTGCCATCCCTGCAGGGTGAGCTTCCCCTTCGTGAGAAGACGCCACCAGCGCCGCGGACGGGATTCGGTCACGGCGTCGTCTTCAGGCGGTAGGTGGAGATCGTCGCGTGGGCGGTGAGCTGGTTGTCCTTGGGGTGGGGCTCGATGCGCAGCGACTTCACCTTGACCATTCCCGGACCCTGTTCCACCGAGGAGAGAAAGGCCACCAGCTTGGTCAGGGTGACGTCGGTGAGGGTCAGCTCCACGCTGTTCTCGGTGATCTTCCCGTCCCCCAGCGCGACCTCGGCCTTGGGGGTGAAGCCTGGGAAGGAGATCCCCGCCTGCGACCCCTTCTCCTCGAGGTAGGTGATCAGGCTCACCCCGCTCGCCGAGAGCTGCGCCTCGTCCGCCTTCCGGGCGCGCTCCGCCTCGGCGAAGCTCTGTGCCAGCGCCTGGGCCTGGCCGAGCTGCTCCAGCTTCGTCGCCGTCCGCCGCCGGGTGGCATCGGCGGCGCTGGCCAGCGAGAAGAGGGTGACGAAGAGCACCAGGGCCACCGCCCCCGCGGCCGCCGCTCCGACCAGCACCTGCTCGCGCCGGGAGAGCCCGCCCAGCCAGGCCTGTGCCTCCGCCCAGAGCTGCCTCAGCCGTTCCATGCCCCTCATCCCGCCGGCGGCGCCGGCTCCCCGCACTCCACCTGAACGTCGAGGACGAAGCTCACGTGCGCCCCGTCCTTGGTCCGCTCCACCCGGCCCTCCTTCACGTCCCGGAAGCAGCGGTAGCTCTTCAGCGCCTCCTGGACCCGGTCGATGCTCTTGGCGTTGTCCGTCTCGCCCCGCAGCGTCACCCGGTCCAGGTCGACGGTCAGCTGGTCGAGCGTGACCGGGACCTCGGCCGGGATGCGCGCCGCCACCTCGGCGAGGAGCGAGGTGGCCGAAAGCTTGGGCAGCGCCGCGGCCGGGCTCTCCTTGCCGCGGAGCAGGTTCAGCGCCCGGTCGTAGTTTCGCTCGCAGGTCCCCAGCACCCGACGGGTCAGCTCGCAGAGCCGGGCATCGACCGCCGCCTCGCGCCGTCCGAGCAGCGCGCTGCGCACGATGCCGAAGGTGACCAGGAGGGCGAGCAGCACCGCGGCGAAGGCGGCCAGCTGCGGCAGCCGGCGTCGGAGCCAGTCCAGCTCGCCGGTGAAGGCCAGCTCGCCGCGCCGGAAGTTGAAGCGCTCGCCCCGGACCGCCCCGGTCACCGCCAGCGCCCAGGCCTGCGCGCCCCTCGTACGGAGCTCGGGCCGAGCCTCGGCCTCGCCGGCCGGGGCGAGCGACGCCGCCGGAAGCTCGAGCTCCTCGGTCCAGGCCTCGGCCAGCCCGGGGAGCTGCGCCGTTCCTCCGGCGAGGAGCAGGCGCCCCACCGGTCGATGGTCGCGGGTGGCCGCCGCCTTGAGCGTGGCCCGCACCTCGCGCACCACCGGCTTCAGCGCCCGCCGGATGGCGCCCCGCGCGCGCTCGTGCTCCTCTCCGCCGCCGGGCGCCAGCGTGGCGTCCCGCTCCTTCCACACCTCGGCATCGGCCAGCGAGACGCCGAACTCCCGCGATAGCGCGGCCGTCACCTCCGCGCCCCCGCCCGGCACCACCCGGGCGTAGACCAGCCCTTCGCCCGGATGCCCGACGGCCATCGTCGTCCTCCGGTGGCCGACGTCGACCAGGGCCACGAGCTGCTCCCGCTCGACGGCCAGCGCCTGGGCCCGGCCCACGAAGAGCGCGCGGTAGGCCAGCGCCGGGTGGGTCACCCGCCGGGGGTCGAAGCCGGCCTCGGCCAGGAGCGCCACCAGCTGGCGGAGCTCGTCCTTGCGCACCACGCCCACCAGGAGGTTGCTCGCCGCCTCCCCCGAGCCGCCCGGCTGGTAGTCGAAGAGCACCTCGGTGAGCTCCACCGGGAGCTCGCCCTCCACCTCGAAGGGCAGCGCCGCCTCGATGCGCTTCGCGTCGTGGAAGGGGAGCGTCACCGGATGGGTGGCCACCGAGCTCCCCGGCACCGCCACCACCACCTGCTCCCATTGCCAGGGGTGCTCGGCCCGGAGCCTGGCCAGGGCCGTCCGGAGCGACTCCTCCTGGGCGCCCTCCGGGCGCCGGACCTCGGCCCATCCGGCCAGGGTGGTCGCCCGGCCGGCGTCGAGCAGCCCCGCCTTCACCGAGTGGCTGCCCAGGTCGAGCCCGAGGATGCGTGCCATGGCGGACCCTCACTCCCCCTTCCAGTAGAGGAGGCGGCCCAGGCCGTCCTCGGGACGCTCCAGGCGCACCACGGCGGTCACCGTCTGCTGCACGTCCCCCGCCTCTCCAGTGGCGGTGACCCGGAAGGTCTTCGACCGGTCGCCGAGGTAGGGGTTGGCCTGCACGTTGCTCGTGATCTGCGGGTCGACGGCGATGCCCGCCTGGACGAGGACGGTGAGGAAGGACCCCACCGTCAGCCCCATCGGCGAGAGCAGCTGCGCGGCGCGGATCTTCTGCACCACCGCGTCCAGGAACACCGGGTCCGCCAGCCGGCCGTCCGGGTGCGCCGGGTCCGCCGCGGTGCGCACCGCCAGGGCGAGGATCAGCGGGTCATCGCTGTTCACGTTCAGCCGCGCATTGATGTCCGGGTAGACGGTGATCCGGTCACGGAAGGCGGCCATGAACCGGTCGCCGATGCCGTGTACGAAGAAGAGCTCGTCGATGGTGTCGAAGGCGGCGTTCTTCGGCCGGTAGCGCGGGGTGTAGCGGGAGTAGAGGCCGGGCTCGTCGCCGAAGCCGCTCCCCACCTGGGGGAGGCCCTGGACCAGGGCCAGGGTGGAGATCAAGTCGTCGGCGTCGGTCCAGTCCTTGACGTTGATCAGCGCGTCGTTGGCGTTGATCTTCACCTTGTATGCATCCTCGTGGTCGAAGACGAAGTCGAAGCGCTTGTCGGTGAGGAGCAGGTAGAAGCGCTGCACCGCCGCCCGTCCGGTGCCAGCGGTGAGCAGGCTGTCCAGCTGGCCGACGTTGAGCCGCGCCTCCTCGTCGTCGATGGTGCTGGCGTAGCAGCCCCGGAAGGTCCCGTAGTCGATGAGCGGCGCCCCCAGCGCCCCGGCCGGCGCCTCGGGCGCGCGGCCCTTCCGCTTCACCGCCGGAACCCCCAGCTCACCGCCCGGCTCGTTCTGGGGGAGGAAGCGCCCCAGCGTCTGGCAGTCGAGGTGGACCAGCTTCCACAGCTGGAGATTGAACCCGGCCGCCGCGGAGCCCAGAACGGGGGTGGAGGCCAGGCCCTGCATCGAGGCGTCGAGCTGCTTCTGGAACTGGAGCAGGAGCCGGGCCAGGCCGAGGCCGCTCCGGGCCAGGTACTCGGCGCGCAGGGCGTCGCGCTCGTGCGTCGCCATCTCCAGATCGACCCGCGAGGAGTAGGCGAACTCCGCCGCCACCGCCGCCAGGATGGCGATGGAGAGGACCACCAGGAGCAGGGCCACGCCGCGCTCGCGCCGCCTGGGCCGGGCCATCAGAACCTCGGGATCTCCGTGTTCAGCATCACCCGCGTCTCGGTGACGTACTTCTGCTCGCGCCCCTCCTCGTCGACCCGGACGAGGACGATCCGCACCCGGGTGGGAAGGATGGATTTCTTCTCCAGCCGGCGGGTGTCCCAGTCGGTCACCCAGTCCTTCCTGTCCGAGTCCCAGTAGGAGAGCTCGATGCGCTTCACGTCCTCGAGCAGCACGTCCTCCGCACCGCCGCGGTCCATCCGGTCCTCTCCGTAGAGGTTGGGGTTCTCGCGGCGCATCAGGTCCTGCCGCCCGCGCGCCCCGGGGACGTTGGCGCTGCGCACCGAGTACTCGACCACCATCTGATCCGACTCCTTGGCGTCGGAGTAGAGCCGCTGGTGCGCCAGGGAGGTGAAGAGCAGCCGGTCGCGCGAGCCGATGAAGTTCGTCGGACGGTCGTTCTGGTCGCGGTAACGCCGCAGGTCGTAGCGGTCGCTGACGTAGGCGGCGCCGATCTCCCGGACCATCCGGTCCATCGCCACCCGGAGCCCTCGGTAGCGCTCCGCCTCGGTCTCCACCAGTTCCTTGGCCCGGAAGCCGGAGGTGAAGGCGGCGGCGACGATGCCGCCGATCATCGCCGTGATCGCCACCGCGACCAGGATCTCGATGAGGGTGAATCCGCGCCGGGCCATCGGTCACTTGCCTCCGAAGGGGGCGAAGCGCCCCACCGGGCGCTGGAGGGGGGGCGGCGGGCCCTGCGGCGTCGCGCCGAACGGCATCGGTCCCCCGGGGAAGCCGAACGCACCGGGCGTGCCGGGGAAGCCTCCCGGACCGGGGAAGCCCCCTGCGCCGGGGATGGGAGCCGCCGCGCCCGGGGCGCCCACGCCGCCCGCTCCGGGCACCGCACCCGGGGTTCCGTTGCGGTCCGAGCCCTGGCGGAGCGACACGACGTGGGTCACCACGTCCAGGGACTCCGTCCGGCTGCCCTCCTTCCAGGAAACGGTGAGGTGCACCTCCCGCACTCCGCGCTGGATCTGGTCCACCAGCTGACCCACCTGGGTCTCGGCGATGGCCCCGAAGGGCCCCAGCGCAGACAGGCCGGACGGTCCGGTGGCCCCCGGGGGCAACGGCGAGTTGGTCGGCCCGGCGGCCTGCGTCGCCTGCGAGGCGAGCGCGGCCAGGGCGGCGCCGGCGTCCGCACCGCCGAAGCTCCCGAAGAGCGCGGCCAGACCTCCCCCCTCGCCGGGCGGGATGGCGAACAGCGCCTCGAGGAGCTTGTCCGGACTCACGCCGGAGGTGCGCGGGGCGAGGATGCGGGCCTTCCAGGTGAAGCCGCTCCACCCTTCGGCGGAGAAGTCGCCGGAGCGCTCGGCGTCGTCGATCTCGAAGCCCTTGTCGTAGAGGTCCTGCTCCAGGTCGGTCATCTTCGCCCGGGCGAGCTGGGTGGCGACGGTGATGCGTTTCACGTAGGCGTGGCTGGCCACCGCGCCGGCGTTGAGGTCGAAGATGGCCAGCAGGGCCACGCCGAGGATGGCCATGGCCACCACCACCTCGAGGAGGGTGAAGCCGGGGCGCCTCACGAGCGGGGAATCTCCAGCTCCCCGCTGACCACCGCCGTCTTGCCGGTGAGGGGGGACACGGTGAGCGTCCACACGCTTCCGCCCTGCCGGGCGGTGAGCTGCGCTCGCTCGGCGAAGCCCTGGGGGAAGAAGTAGAGGTAGGCCAGCCCGCTGCGCGCCGGCTGGCGCTGGTGCGCCGTCCACACGCTGAGCTGGACGCCGGGCACGCGGCGGGGCTGCACCTCCGGGGAGGTGAAGGTGGCGAAGGTCTCGGTGGCTTCCACCCGGTCCTTCTCCTGGGCGAGGACGTCGAGCAGCGACGCCGAGCCACGCGCGTCGGGCAGGCCCGGGCCCTTGCCGCCTCGCCGGACGGCTTCGGCGCGGGCGCGCGCGTCGTCGAGCAGCGCCTGGTCCCGGTCGGTGGCGGCGGTGACCCTCCCCGGCGCGCACTCCGCCCTGTAGCGGAAGCCGGCCGCCTCGTCGGCGGGTATCTCGAAGACCAGCCGGCAGGTGTGTCCGGTGAGCGCGGCGGTGTCGTAGAGCGCCCGAACCGTGGCCCCCAGCTCGCCCAGCGCGGCGCGCGCCCGGGCCCCGGTCAGCGCGCCGATGCCGACCACCACCGCACCGAAGAGCAGCGTCGCCACCGAGAGCGCGACGATGAGCTCGATGAGGGTGAAGCCGGCGGCGGAGCGCTCGTGCTTCATCGCGGGGCGGCGCTCCCCGTCGGCTCCACGCGGTTGGTGATGTCGGCGTCCGGCCCTTCGCCGCCCGGCGCCCCGTCCCGCCCGTAGCTGGTGAGGATCGGCCTCCCCCGCTCCAGGACGTAGACGTAGTCGTGGTTCCAGGGGTCCTGGGGCATCTTCTCGAGAATTTGGAGGTCGACCAGCCCCTTCAGCCCGGTGGCCGTGTCCGGGTAGTTGCCCTTCTTCGCGTAGTAGAGCTTGAGCGCACCCTCGATGTTCTTGATGTCGAGGGCGGCGCGATCGTGGCGTGCCTCCTCGAGGCGGGGGATGACCGCCACCGTCACCGCCGCGGCGATGAGCCCCAGGATGACGATGACCACCATGATCTCGATCAGGGTCATGCCCCGGAGAGCGGCCCGGGACCCGGCGTGGCGTCGTTGCATCAGCGAACCTCCGTCGTGTGCACCGGGGCGGGAGGGCCCCCCCGGGCGTAATAGGCGAACCCCACCGCGAGCAGCGCGGCGGCCATGGCCAGCACCGCCGCGGCCATCACCCCACGTACCCAGCGATCGAGGCTGCTGTCCATGGTCCGAGGCGCGCTCCTCACCGGATGGTGGTGTTAATCTGAAGGATGGGCATGAGGATGGAGAAGGCGACGAAGGCGATGACCATGCCCATGGCCACGATGATCAGCGGCTCGAGCAGTGCGGTGAGGGCGCCCAGGCGGACGTTGACCTGGTTCTCGTAGCTGTCGGCGACGTTGAGGAGCATCTCCTCCAGCTGACCGGAGCGTTCCCCCACCGCCACCATGTGGTAGACGAGCGGCGGGAACTGGCCCGAGCGTTTGAGCGGTCCGGCGATGCTCTCTCCCTCGCGGATGGCGTCGCGCGCCGTCTCCACCACCCCGGCGAGCACGGTGTTGGTGACCACGTTCTTGGTGATGTCCAGCGCGGTGAGCATCGGCACGCCGGCCTTGAGCAGCGTGGCCAGGGTCCGGCTGAAGCGGGAGACGAGGAGCATCCGCATCAGGCTCCCCGCCACCGGAAGCCTGAGCACCCAGGCGTCGAAGACCGGCCGCCCGTTCGGGCTCCGGGTCCAGGCGACGGCCGCGGCGGCGGCCCCGAACAGCAGCGGGAGGATGAGCCACCAGAATCCGGAGAGGAGATTGCTCACGAAGATGAGGAGCCGGGTGGCCCAGGGCAGGGTGGCGCGCATGGACTCGAAGATGCGCGTCACCTTCGGGACGACGACGGTCATCAGCACCGCCAGGATGCCGCCGCCGATGATGGTCATGATCGCCGGGTAGATGAGCGTGCCCACCAGCTTCTGCTTCAGCTTGGCCTGCCCCTCGGTGAAGTCGGCCAGCCGGGCGAGGACCGCGTCCAGCGCGCCCGAGGCCTCGCCCGCCCGCACCATGTTCACGTACAGCGTCCCGAAGATGCGCGGGTGCTGGGCGAGCGCATCGGCCAGCGAGCTGCCCTCGTTGACTCGCTGCTTCACGTCGGAGAGCGCGCGCTTGAGCCGGTCCTTGTCCGTCTGATCCACCAGCGCGGTGAGCGCCTCCACCAGCGTCACCCCGGCATGGAGGAGGGTGGAGAGCTGCCGGGTGATCACCGCCACGTCCTCGGCGGTGACCCGCCCGCGGAACACCCGGCCCAGCTGCACCTCGCGGTCGATGGCCGCCTTCTTCCCGGTGCGGGCCTCGGACTGCCCGAGCACGTCGGTGAGGAAGACGCCCGTCTTCTTGAGCTGGACCCGAAGCGTCTTGCTGCTGTCCGCCTCGAGCAGCCCGGTGACCTGCTTGCCGGCCGCGCTCAGCCCTCTGTACTCGAAGACCGGCATGACGCGCTCCCGCTACAGGTCCTCCTGGGTGACGCTCAGCACCTCGGCGATGGACGTCTCTCCGGCCAGCACCTTGCGCGCCCCATCCTCGAGCAGGGTGGTCATGCCCCGCTTCACCGCCTGCTTCTTGATGGTGTTCGAGTCCACGTTCTTGATGGCCAGGGTGCGGATCTCGTCGTCCACGGGAAGGAACTCGTAGATGCCCGTCCGGCCCCGGTAGCCGGTCTGTCCGCAGGCCGGGCATCCGGCGGCGCGGTAGAGGGTGGGGTTTCCGGCGCGGGCCACCTGCTCCGGCGTCATCCCCACCTCGGCCAGCTCCTCGGCGGTGGGGCGGTAGGCCTCGCGGCAGCCGGTGCACAGCCGGCGCACCAGACGCTGGGCAAGCAGGGCGGTGAGAGAGCTCGCCACCAGGAAGGGCTCCACCCCCATGTCCACCAGCCGGGTGATGGCGCCGGCGGCGTCGTTGGTGTGGACGGTGGAGAAGACGAGGTGCCCGGTGAGCGAGGCCTGGATGGCGATCTCCGCCGTCTCCCGGTCGCGGATCTCGCCGACCATGATCACGTCCGGGTCCTGGCGGAGGAAGCTGCGCAGACCGGTGGCAAAGGTGAGCCCGATCTTCGGGTTGATGGCCATCTGGCTGATGCCCTGGAGCTGGTACTCCACCGGGTCCTCGACGGTGAGGATGTTCAGGTCCGGGGTGTTGATCCGGCTCAGCGCGCCGTAGAGGGTGGTGGTCTTCCCCGATCCGGTGGGACCGGTGACCAGGACGATCCCGTGCGAGCGGCGGATGACCTGGTCCACCTGGGTGAGGGTCGTCTGGGCCATCCCGATCTCGCTCAGGTCGAGCAGGGTGGTGGTCTTGTCCAGAAGCCGCATCACGATCCGTTCCCCGAAGGTGTTGGGGATGGTGGAGAGGCGGATGTCGATGTCCCGCCCGGCGAGCTTGATCCGGATCCGGCCGTCCTGGGGGAGCCGCTTCTCGGCGATGTTCAGCTGCCCCATCACCTTCACCCGGCTGACGATGGAGTTCTGGTAGCGCTTGGGCGGCTTGATCACCTCGTGCAGCACGCCGTCGATGCGGAACCGGACGATGAGGTCCCGCTCCATGGGCTCGATGTGGATGTCGCTGGCCCGCTCCTTGGCCGCCCGGAAGAGGAGGGAGTTGACCAGCCGGATGATGGGCGCCTCGTCGTCCGCCTCGAGCAAGTCCTGGGGCTCTTCCAGCTCGTGCGCCAGCGAGGCCAGGTCCTGGGCCTCCATCTCGTCCACCAGCTGCTCGGCCTCGTTCACCGCCCGGTCGTAGACGGCATTGATGGCGTCGACGATGGTCGCCCCCGAGGCGACCACCGGGAGGATCGGCGCGCCGACCAGCATCCGGGCGTGGTCCAGCGCCGGCGTGTCCAGCGGATCGGCCACCGCCAGGACCACGCCTTCCTCCTCGCGCCGCAGCGGGAGGAGCCGGGCCTGCTTCCCGAAGTTGATCGGCACCAGGCGGGCGAGCTCGACGTTCACCTGATCGACGCCGATGCGCCCCAGGTAGGGCAGCTCGAGCTGGGAGGCCAGCGCGCGGGCCACGTCCTCCTCGCCCAGCGCCCGGCGGGCGACGAGCAGCTCGCCGATCCGCCCTCCCTCCTCCGCCTGCGCACGCAGCGCCTCGGCGAGCAGCTCCGGGTCGAGATGGGCCTGGGCGACGAGGATCTCCCCCAGGGGCCGCCCGGCCAGACGGGGGCTCGCCGGCGCGGCGGCCGCGGAGGGGACTGAGGTCTCGAGGTTGGGCATGGCTACTTCGGCTGTACCTGGAGCCTCTCCTGGGGCGGCGGCTGCACCTCCGGGACCTGGGTCGAGGGGGGAGGGGGATGCGCCTCGGTCCCGGAGGGCGGGGGGGCGCCGGTCCCGGCGGGCGCGGTCGGCCCGGGAGGCGCCTCGGCCGGCGGCGGCGCGAGCGTGCTCGGGGGAGGCATGGACGGCGGGGGCGGGAGAGGTCCGGAGGGGGGAGGAGGGGCGCCGGGGGGCATCCCGCCCGCCGGCCGGATGACCTGGTCGCCCGGCCCGCCCAGGCCGGCCTCCTGCTTCTGGGCCTGGATCGACGCCTGGTTCATCTTCCCCAGCGGGCCGGCCTTGCGAGTGAAATCCACCGCCACGTCGTAGCGCGGGACCTCGCCGTAGAACTCCTCCACGAAGCGCTGCCGCTCGGCCATCTTGCGCTCGAAGATGCGCCGGAAGTCGCTCGCGTCGCGGATGATGTACGGGGTGAGGAAGAGCAGGAGATTCGTCTTCATCGACCGCTTGGTCGTCTCGCGGAAGAGGACCCCCAGCACCGGGATGTCGCCCAGCACCGGGACCTTGGAGGTGTTCTCGATGCTGCGGTCCTGCATGATGCCGCCGATGACCACCGTCTCCTGGTCCTTGGCCACCACCGTCGTCTTGGCCGTGCGCTTGGCCAGGGTGGGGCCGAGCACCGGGTCGTTGGAGACGATCTCCTCGGCCGATTCGTTAATCACCAGCCGGATGTAATCGCTGGCGTTGATCTGCGGCTTGATCTGCAGCTTCAGCTCCACGTTCTGCCGGTTGATGGGCGCGTAGTAGGCCCCCAGCCCACCCAGCGCGGTGCCCAGCGAGGCGGCGGCGGTGGAGGGGACGCTGCTCGGCACCACCCCGGGGAGCGACTGGGGAGCGAACCCGGCCTGGAAGGGCACGTTCTGGCCGACGGTGATCTCCGCCTCCTCGTTGTCGCTGGTCAAGAGATGCGGGGTGCTGAGCACGTTCACCCCGGCGCTGGTCTGCAGCGCGTGGAGGACGATGCCGAAGGCGGGGATGTTCAGCCCCAGCTTCTCCAGGGCGGGGATGGTCGGCCCCTGGAGCCCGGCCAGGAAGCCTCCGAAGGAGGCGAGGTTGGTCAGGGAGAAGGAGGGCGGCACCGAGCCGGAGTACTTCGTCCCCACGATGCCCACCGCCTGACCCTGCGGGGTGTTGAGGGTGAAGCCCTGGTGCAGGGTGATGCCGAAGTCCGTCTCCCGGTCCATGTCCACTTCCATGAGCACCGCCTCGACGAACACCTGGCGGCGGGGGAGGTCCAGCTTCTCGATGACCCGGACCAGGCTCCGGTAGTCGGCCTGGCTGGCCACCACCACCAGGCTGTTGGTGGCCTTGTCCGGGGAGATCTTCACCTCGCCGGCGAAGAGCTCGGTGGCGGCGACCCCGCCGGCGCGCTGGACGGCCGGCTGCACCACGGGCGGCGTGTAGCCCGGCTGGCCGGGAGGCGCCCCGGCACCGGTCCGCGGACGGTTGGCCGTGCCCTGGGCCAGGGCCTGGAGGGTGGCGGCGATGTCCTCGGCGGTGGCGTTGTTCAGGGCGTAGACGTTGATCCGCCCCTCGCCGGAGATGGGGACGTCGATCTCGCGCAGGATGCCGTCGATGCGCTCGTTGGCCGCGGGGCTGGCGACGATGATCAGCTTGTTGGTGCGCTCGTCGGCGAGGAGCGTGGTCAGCGTGGCCGGCGCCGGGGCGCCGGTGGCTCCCACGGCCGGTTGGGGCTGGGAGCCGATCGGCGGGACCGGCGTGGGCGGCGGGACGGGGAGCGTCGCCGGACGCGTTCCTGTCCGCCCCTTCTGCTCGAAGAGCTTCTGGATCGTGGAGGCGACGTCGGAGGCGAGCGCGTAACGCACTTGCACCACCCGCATCTCGTCGCTGGCGCTCCGGGTGTCGAGCTGCTCGATGATGCGCTCGATGCGGTGCATGTTCGCGCCCAGGTCGTTGACGATGAGCGTGTCCGGCTGGAAGGGGATGCTGTCCCCGCCCGGGCTGACCAGCTGCTGGATGACGTTGCGCAACGGGTCGAGCTCGACGTACCGGATCTTGAACATCCGGGTGACCATCTGCTCGTTGGTCGTGTACTCGCCGTTGGCGTCGGTGATGGTCGGGATGTTGCTCTGCTTGGCCTTCGGCTTCTCCACGATCTTGGAGAACTTTCCGTAGGGGACCACCGCCAGGTTGTTGGCGTCCAGGGCGGAGAGGAAGGCGGCGTAGAACTCGTCGGCGTTGACCTCCACCTTGCCGTTGTCCGGCCCGATGATGGAGATCTTCCCGCGCACGTTCTCGCCGAGGATGAAGGTCTTGCAGGTGGCGTCGGAGACGGTCTGCACCAGCTTCTCGATCTCCACCTTCTCGAAGTAGATGTTGTAGCGCGCCTTCTTCCGGACCTCCTCGCAGCTGGGGAGCTTGCGGTCCACGGCCGCCGGCAAGGCGCTCTTGTCCGCCGTGTCGCCCGGGACGGGGGCCGGCTTCGCGCCGGCCGGCGCCGCCGCGGACGGGGAGGAAGCGGCGGGCGACGCCGCCGGCGGGGTCACCACCCGCCGTCCGCCGGGCCCGGGCGCGGCGGGGCGAGCCGCGGGCGGCGGAGGCTGCGCCTGGGCGAGGAGGACCGGGGACGGCTCCTCCGCCCGGGCGGCCGGCCCGAGGAGCAGAGCGACGAGGATCGGGGTGGCGGGAAGTTTCATCGGCCCTGGGGAGCGGCGTCCGGCCGCTAGCGAACGTTGTAGGTCTTGCGGAGGATGCTGCCGTTGCGGTCGATCTCCACGTCGATGCGGGGAGCGTCCTTGAGCTTGGTGTAGACCTCGAGCGCCTTGGCCGGGTCGTTCATCTCGAAGCCGTTGATGCGCTTGATGACGTCGCCGTTGACGATGCCGATCTTCGAGTAGAGCGAGTCGGGGCGGATGGAGAAGAGCTTGAACCCCTCCGCCACGCCGTCCTTGAAGGCGGGGACCAGCCGGGCCTGCATGGCCAGCTCGTTGAGGTTGTTGATCGCGCGGTCGACCTCCTTGCGGTCGACGTCGTAGGTGTTCTCGTCGAGCTGCTTCACCCCCTGCCCCCAGGCGCCGGCCTGGGGCTCGACGACCCTGGTGACGGTGGAGATGGGCGGCGGGGTGCCGTCCCCCGCCTCGGAGCTGACGTACTCGCGGCGCCCGTTGTTGAGGACGATGACCCGGTCGCGGAGGATGTCCAGCACCGTCGAGGTGAGCAGCCGGTCTCCGATCATCACGGTGAGCGACTTCTGGTTGCTCAGGTCGAGGATGGAGGCCAGCGACCACTCCGGGCCGCCGAGCAGCGTCCCGAGCAGCCTCACCCGCATCGAGGTGCGCACCGGCTCGGCGTTCAGGTCGGGCTTGGCGTCGTCGCCGATGGGCTCGGCCGGGAGGGTGAGCCCGGTGACGCGCGCCAGCCGCTCGGGATCGAGCAGCGCCGGGGGCTCGACGGCCGCCGCCGGCCGCGGGGCGAGGGTGGCCACCGGCGGCGCGGGGGCCGGGGAGAGGGCGGCCTCGACGAAGAGGTTGACGATCTTCGCCGCCAGCAGCGCGGCCAGGGCGATGCAGGCCAGCTGGACGGCCCAGAAGTACTTGCCGAGAACGAGCTCCATCGGTTCGGTGGCCATGCGGAAAGCGCCTCACCGGCACCCATCAGCAAGTCAGGTGCCAGGACCACCCTGTAACTCGCTCCGGCAGCGGCTGGAACCCCTCGGCCGAGCGCCGGACAAAATGTCAGACGCCGCCAAGCACCCGGGACGGTGTGTCAGGGCTCCTCGGGGGCGTCGTCCCGCTCGCGCTCCAGCTTCCGGTAGATGGTCCGCGCGGCGATGCCCAACAGGCGGGCGGCCAGCGTCTTGTCGCCCCCGGTGTGCCGCAGCGTTTCGTGGATCAGCCGCCGCTCCACTTCCTCCATCGGCGTCCCGATGGGAATCACCACCTGCCCGGCCGCGCCGCGCGGGCCGCTGCGCACCGAGTCCGGGAGGTCGGCCACCTCGAGCACCTCGCCGCGGGCCAGCACCACCGCCCGCTCCACGGCGTGCTCCAGCTCGCGCACGTTGCCCGGCCAGGCGTACTCCTCCAGCGCCTTCACCGCCTCGGGGGAGAAGCCGCGCACCGGCTTGGCGTTCTTGGCCGCGAAGCGGCGGAGGAAGTGGTCGGCCAGGAGCGACACGTCCTCGCGGCGCGAGGCCAGCGGTGGGATGCGGACCTCGACCACGTTGAGCCGGTAGTAGAGGTCCTCGCGGAATCGGCCCTCGGCCACCTCGCGCTGGAGCTCGCGCCGGGTGGCGGAGACGACGCGCACGTCGACGTGCACCGGGGCGGTGCCGCCCAGCCGCTCGATCTCCCCCTCCTGGAGCGCCCGCAGGAGCTTCACCTGGGCGCCGAGGGACAGCTCCCCCACCTCGTCCAGGAAGAGGGTGCCGCCGTGGGCCCGCTCGAAGCGTCCCTCGCGCCGGGCCAGGGCCCCGGTGAAGGCCCCCTTCTCCACGCCGAACAGCTCCGCCTCGAGCAGGGTCTCCGGGATGGCGGCGCAGTTCACGGCCACGAAGGGGCCGCTGGCGCGCGGCGAGAGCTCGTGCACGGCCCGGGCGGCGAGCTCTTTCCCGGTGCCGGACTCGCCCACCAGGAGCACCGTGGCGTGGGCCGCCGCCGCCTGGCGCAGGGTCTCCAGCAGCATCCGGAAGGCGGGCGACTGTCCGACCAGGGTCCGCCCCCCGGGCGCGCCGAGGTCGGCCAGCCGGGCCTTGAGCGACTCGTTCTCGGCCATCAGCGCCCGGCGCTCGAGCGCCTTGTGCACCGTCTTCACCAGGGCGTGGCGCTTGAGGGGCTTGGTGATGAAGTCGTAGGCGCCCTCCTTCATCGCCGCCACCGCCGCCTCCACCGTCCCGTAGGCGGTCATGAGCACCACCTCGACGTCCGGGCGCAGCGAGCGCGCGGTGCGGAGGAGCTCGCGCCCGTCCAGGCCGGGCATCATCAGATCCGTCACCAGCACCGCTACCTCCGGGCGCCGCAGGAGGGCGAGCGCCTCCTCGCCGCCGGAAGCGGTGAGCGTGGCCAGCCCCTCGTGCTGGAAGATGCGCGCCACCGATTCCAGGTTGGCGCGGTCGTCGTCGACGACGAGGACGGTCGGGTCGGGCATCTTCAACCGCCCGCCATCCTACCCCTCGTCGACGGCGTCCGGTGGGCCGGAGGCGCGCACGTCCTCCTGGCGAACCCGGTCCACGTTGAAGCGCTCCGCGGCCCGGGTCAGCTTCTCCAGCGCGGCGTCGAACTCGGGCGCGGTCTTCACGAAGCGCAGGTAGTTGATCCGGGCCACGATGAAGGCCTTGAGGTAGGGGCTGGTCAGCCCGCGCGCCTTGAGCTTCTCCACCGCCGCGGAGACCGCGTCGTCGAGGCGGAGCACGGCCTCGGCTCGCTCGTCGCGGATGGCCAGTGCCTCGCCGAGCGGCTCGTCGAGGAAGCCGTCCACCCGCTTGACGATGGCCTGGTAGGCGCCGCCGGACAGCCGGGGCCGCTTCTCGTAGGCCGCCCCGAGGGTGACGAAGGCCGGCTCCTCGAGCAGCGGCGCCACCTCCAGCTCCGTCCCGCCCCGCACCGCGGCCAGCCCACGCAGCATGCGAATCACCTCCAGGGACCGCTCCTTGAGGTTGTGGGCCTTCTCGGTGTTGAGGGCCAGGATCTGGAAGGCCAGCTCCGGCTCGGGCAGCACCAGGGCCACCACCGACTGCGCGCCGAGGAAGCGGGCCGCCCCGAGGCGGTGGTTGCCGTTGGGCGTCCAGTAGCTCCCGTCCTGGCGGACGGCGATGAGCGGGTCGAGGAAGCGGTCCACCCGGGTCATCGCAGAGGCCAGCCGGCGCACGTGCGGCTCGGAGAGGTCGCGCTGGTAGGGGGTGGGCTGCACCTTGTCGATGGGGAGGGCGGCGAAGACCACCCCGTGGCCGCCGAGCGGGTCGCGGTAGGCAGCGATCGGCGTCCCGCCGTCGGCGGTGATGGCCCCGGCCAGGGCCCGGGCGCTCTCCGGGACATCCTCCAGGAGCTTGCCGGCGGGGAGTCCGCGCACCGTCGTCTTGCGGCGGCGGACCGGGGCCTTCCGCTTCTTGGGGACCTGGCGGGCGCTGCGCGAGCTCTTGGCCATGGGGGCCGGCACCCTAGCACTCCAGGTCCTCGCGTTCCGGGGCATGCTCGCCCTCCCATGCGCCGCTCCGTCCTGCTCGTCGTCGCCGGCCTGCTCGCCCTTCTTGCCCTGGCCGTCGCGCTCTGGCCGCGCTCCCGGTCACCCGAGGAGGAGGTGCGGGCCGCGGTGCGGGAGATGGAGGCCGGGGCGGAGAAGCGCGACGTGGCCCGCGTCCTGGACCACGTGTCGGAGGGCTTCCGCTCGCCCTCGCTCGGCGACCGTGCGGATCTGAAACGGCTCCTTCTGGGCGAGTTCTTCCGCGGCGGGGGCATCCGGGTGGTGGCTCTCCAGTCGGAGGTCCGGCCCGAGCCCGACGGGCGGATGCGCTTCGTGGGGCGGCTGGCGGTGGCCCGGGCCGGCGGGGCCGGGGTGGCCGCGGTGACCGAGGGGGAGCTCCGCCAGCTCCACGTCGATGCCCTCTTTGCCGACGAGGGCGGGCAGTGGCGGGTGGTGGAGGCGGCCGTCCGGCCGGTGGAGTGATCCCCGGGGGGCTAGACCCCCCTGGTGATCTTCCACACCCCGTTCACCCGCTTGAATTCCATCTGCTTGATGTCGGTGTCGGTCTGCGTCTTCTGCCCGATGCGGTAGGTGACCGCGTAGGTGTAGACCACCGACGCCCGGTCACCCTCGACGCGCATCGTCTTGACCGTGATGCGGGCGCGCACGTCCTGCAGCTTCTGGAGCAGGGTGGGGAGCTTGGTCTTCAGGCCGTTGTAGTCGAGGTCATCCTCGGGGGTGAGCGTGCCGGCGTCGTCGTAGAAGCTGGTGTCCACCAGGGCGAGGATGGCCGCCGCGTCCTGGGCGTCGAGCGCTGCGTTGTACTTGGTCATCACCCCGAGGATGGCCCGCGAGTCGCTCGTCTCCTCGATCTCCGTGCCCGGGATCTTGGTGGTGGCGCATCCGAGGGCGGCCGCGAGGAGCCAGAGGAGTGGCAGCCTTCCGGGCCTCATGCCGCTCCCGACTGCCGCACCACCTCGCGGATGAAGCGGTTGAGCACCGGGGCTTCGCCCTCGAGGATCTTCAGCCCCTCGGCGTGGATGATGCGCTCGCCGAGGAGGGCCAGGGGCTTGAGGAGGAAGGGCAGGGCGAGCCGGATCTCGCCCTCCAGGGTGCGCTCGCAGCGGGCGCCAGCCGGCCGCAGGCGGAGGGTCCCGGTGTTCACCAGCATCTTGCTGATCTTCTCGGTGGTGGGAACGTTGGTGAAGCGGAGCTCGTGCCGTGAGCGGTCGTAGGTCGATTCCTCGACGAAGGCGAACCACTCCGCTGGAACCGGCTTCGGTCCCACGGAGGCGATGACCGGCTTGGGTCGGTAGCGGACGCGGCGGCGCACCACCGCCCCCTCCTCTGTTCGTTCCAGGAGCTGCACCTCGAGCAAGACGCCGTGATGCTGCAAGAGGTAGTCCAGGTAGCGGGAGTCGAGCATCGCCCGCTCCACCTCCTCCACCGTCCCGTCGAGAAAAACCCGTGTCTCGAAGCGCATCGGGCCGGGACCCTTAGCGAAAAGGGTCGGCCGGCACCAGCGGGCCGTGGAACGTCCTGACATCGAACGCGCAGCGCGCCTGCCATTCCGTCACTTCGGCGCGCAGCCCGGGGCCGAAGTCCGGCATCTGGCCGATGTCGTCGGCCACCCCACCGCAGTCGCCCGCCCGGAAGTCTGCCGAGACCCGGAGCCGCCACGCCTCCTGGTCGACCGGCGGGGGAAGGCCGAGGGCCAGGGCCTGGCGCAGGTGGACGGCGGCCGCCGCCGGCGCGCCCTCGTCGAGGAGGAAGCGGCGGCCGAGGAGGTAGTGGAGGAGCGGCTGGTCGGGCGAGGCCCGGACGGCGCGCATCAGCCCCAGCGTCCGCACCTCGTCGGGCCGCGCCAGGTAGGCCATCACCGCGCGTCCCGCCTCCCCGGCGCGCTGTGCCGCGCGCCACAGCGTCACTTGCCGCTCCAGGTCCAGCCCCGGCCGGAGCGGCACCAGCGGCTCCAGCTGCGTGGCCCACTCGGGGAAGTCCCCGGTCTGGTAGGCGAGCCGGACGCGGGCCAGGCCGACCTCCACCTCCAGCGCCGGGAGACCCTCCACCCGGGACTGGAGCCGGCCGAGGGCCGCCGTCGCCTCGGGGACGCGGCCCACCTTGGCCAGGAGCGCCGCCTCGGCCAGCACGAAGGAGGGCTCGTCCGGCTGGAGCTGGGCGCAGCGCCGGATGAGCTCCAGCGCCTTCAGGGGATCCGTCTCCGCGCGCTCCTGGGCCGACAGGGCGGCCACCTCCCGGGCGCAGCGGCGGGAGAAGACGCTTCCGGCCCGGAAACGGGCGAAGGCCCGGTTGACGACGCGCTCGTCGAGCTGGAGCCCGTCCAGCATCCGCTCCCAGTCGGCGGCCAGGGCATCCAGGGGCTGCCCGTAGACCCCCTGGAAGTCGGCATGGGCGAGGAGCGCCTGGAGCTTGGGAGCGCCATAGGTCTCGCGCAGCCAGCGGATGAAGCTGCCGGTGGCGGTGTAGGCCCGCTCCGGCGAGCTGAGGTAGAAGCCCGCCGGCCGGAGCAGGTCACGCACGTCGGGCATCAGCTTCTGGCGGCGCATGGCCGCGGCCCAGGCGTGGAGCGGGAGCCCGCCGTGGGTCTCCTCCGGAGCGGTGGCCACCCCTTCCACCACCCCCATGAGCGGGACGAAGCCGAAGCGGGCGGTGGTTCCGAAGGGCCCTGTCCCGTAGCGGCTGGCCAGGGCGTGGGCCATCTCGTGCTCCAGCACCGGAAGGGGAAAGGGGGCGTCGTTGAGGTAGAGGGCGAGCCGCTTCGTCACCTGGGTGTGAGAGGCGCCGATGAGCCGGCCCTTCTCCGCCGGCGTGCGGAAGACGTAGAGCCGCACCTTCTCGGCAGGGGCCCCCCCCAGGAACTGGGACACCTGCTCCCAGCGGAACTCCACGTCGCGCCGCAGCCGCTCCACCTCCTCGGCCGGCTTCTCGGCCGGGAAGTAGAGCTCGGCGTGGGCCGTCTCGGAGTGCCCGCCGAGGGTTTCTTGCAGGTGCATCTCGCTGGCGCGCAGCCCGAGGTCCACCGCGCGCAGCTCGAGCAGCCCGATGGCGAGCAGGGTAAGCCCGAGCAGGGGCAGCACGCGCCGGCGCACCCCGGCGCTCGACCGCCCCGGAGCGACGAAGAGCAGCATCGCCCACAGCCCGAGGACCCCCGCCCAGAGCACGGTCTCCAGCCGGAACCAGAGCAGCGGGGTGCCGATGCGCAGCGCCTCGTCGTAGAGGGGGCCGGGGAACCAGCCGAGGAAGAAGTTGTAGGCGTACACCTGGGGACCGGTGGCGATGGGCCACAGCGTCCAGGCACCGGCGGCGCCGAAGAGCAGGACGGCGAGGGCCACCGTGCCCGGCCAGCGGGGAAAGACGGTGCGGCAGAACACCCCGGTCGCCGCGGCGACGAGCGCGGTGGGGACGACGAGGAGCGGGTAGAGGCCGGCCTGGGCCCAGGGGCTGCATGGCGTGCCGAGCAGGGTGGACCCCACCGCGCCGGCAAAGGCCACCGTCGCTCCGGCCAGCCCGAGGAGGAAGGCCGCACCGATGGCATTGCTCACCGCCCCGATCGGCCCGGGCGGCTCCACCCGGGGCACGGTGGGCCGCGGGGGGACGCGGGCCTGGTCCGCCGCGGCGATGCCGAGCACCGTCCCGGCCACGGTGAGGAGCGCCGAGACGCCCAGGCCGAGCTCCAGCCCGGGCTGACCGAACAGGGGGAGGAAGAGGAGGAGGCACCCACCCACCAGAAGCCCGGCGAAGGCCATCCAGCCGGCAGGGCGGCGGAGCACTGCCAGCGCGAGGGTGACGACGGGGCGCATCCCTGTCCCCTATACTCGCCCTCCCTCCGATGACGGAACCGAAGAGCGACGGCCGCGTTCACCCCCGGGCACCGATCGAGCTCCGGGTGGACTACAAGAAGCTCAACAGCTTCTTCGCCGATTACACGAAGAACATCTCCAAGGGCGGGACGTTCATCCGCACCAGGAAGCCGCTGCCGGTGGGGACGCGCTTCCTGTTCAAGCTCGGGGTCCCCACCCGCCCGGAGCCCTTCGAGCTGCTCGGCGAGGTGGTCTGGTCCCAGGGCGAGAGCGACGAGGCGGGGATGGGCATCCGCTTCGTCTATGCCGACGACGCCCAGCGCTTCGCCTTCGAGGACCTGGTGGAGCGCCTGATGACCGACTCGCTGGGGAGCGAGCTCACCGGGAAGCTGCTGAACAAGACGGTCAAGCCGTGAGGGCGGCGGCCGGGGGCCTCCTCGTCGCCCTGGCCTGCACCGGTCGCGCGCCGGCGCCCCCGCCGGCTCCCCCCGCCCGGGTGGACGTCACCGCCCGGGAGTGGAGCGGCCCGCCCCTGCCGCGCGGCCAGGTGGTGATCCACGACGCCTACGGCGGGGTCCATCCGCTGGCGGTGGAGGTGGCGGACACCCAGGCCGCGCGGACGCGGGGGATGATGTGGCGCACCAGCGTGCCGGACGGGACGGGGATGCTCTTCATCTTCCCCTCCCCGGACGAGCACGGCTTCTGGATGCGCAACACCCTCGTCCCCCTGGACATGCTCTTCCTCGACCCGAGCGGTCAGGTGGTGGGCGTGGTGGCGCAGGCCGAGCCGCGCTCCGACGACCACCGGACGGTGGGACGGCCCTCGCTCTACGTGCTGGAGGTGGCCGGGGGCTGGGCGGAGCGGCGCGGGGTGGGGACGGGCGCGCGGGTGGAACTCAAGGGAGACCTGGCCACCCGGCGCGGTCAGCCCTAGCCCTTGGGGGGGATGCTCAGATGCCGCCGTCGGTGGGGGCGCCCCGGGCGCAGAAGAAGGAGGACCGGTTGCTCCCGAAGTACCTCTCGCACAGCACCGGGTCCTTGCAGATCTCGGCGATGATCGCCGGGTCGAGGACCAGCTCCCGGCAGGTCATGGCGTTGCCGGGGACGCTCTGCATGTCCTGGTACTGAGGGGTGCAGGTGGAGTCGTTGCCCTGCACGCAGGCCCGCGAGCAGTAGCCGGTGGCCGCGGAGTCGAGGCCGGCCCCGGCGTCCCGCTGGGCCTCGGACAGCTGCCGGCTGGCCGATTCCTGGTCCACGACGCAGACCAGGTCCTCGCACTCGGTGGCGCCGAAGCTGACGAAGTCCTTCCCCGCGGAGAGCTCGCCGACGGTGACGCAGTTCGCCGGCGCCGGCGGATTGCAGGGGGTGCCGCCGTCTTCGAGCTTCTTCACCGGGGTGCACGGCTTGCCCAGCTCGGTGCTCGCCGTGCAGGCGACGAGCGCCGCGCTGACGAGGACCGCGCCGACCAGGAGATGGCGCAACATGAGGGGAGATCGACCTCGCACGTGGTGTGGGGGCGGGACGGGCCAAAATAGCAGACCGGGAGGCGGGGGTGCGACCAGCGAGAAGGTCCGACATCGCACCACCGCGTGCCCCCCGAGACGCTCGAAGCGCAACATTGCTGGGGTCAGGCAGCGCAGGTAGACTTCTGCGCGCCGAAGCTCGCCCGACCGATTCCACAGCAGAGCGCTCGACCACGGCCCCCTCGGACGGAGATTCAGAGACCTTGCGACGCCTGGCAGCGCTGTGTCTCCTCGTCCTCGCGCCGATGGCGCTGGCGCAGCAGCAGCCGCCGCCTCCGCCGACCACCCCGCCGGCCACGCCCACCACCCCGCTCGGCCTCGACCTCACCGAGGAGCCTCCGAAATCCGACGTGCCGGTGGCCAAGCCCCGCCCGGTGGGGGAGGTCCAGCCGCTCGACGAGGCGGAGCTCACCCAGGATGACCTGGTGAAGAGCGTCCAGCGGAAGGTCTTCCTCAAGGCCCACCGGTTCGAGCTGGCGCCCTTCCTGCTCGTCTCCATCAACGACCCCTACTACTCCAAGTGGGGCCTCTCCCTGTTCGGGACCTACTTCATCACCGACACGCTGGGCGTGGCCGCCCACGCCGGCTGGTGGCAGCTGGCGCCCACCGACAACGTGAGCATCGCCAAGCGGAACTTCCAGAGCCGCATCTACTACTCCGTTCCGCAGTGGTCGCTCTTGGGAGACATGGAGTGGAGCCCGGTCTACGGCAAGGCGAGTATCTTCAACTCCATCTTCCACTTCGACCTCTACCTGGTGGGCGGCCTGGGCGTGGTGTGGACGGAGACCTCGTCGGCGCCGGTGGATGCCAACAACCCCACCGGGCCGAAGCGGGGGCCGGCCTTCGCCGGGGAGATCGGGGTGGGGATGCGGTTCATCGCCCTCGACTGGCTGAGCGTCAACCTCCTGCTCATCGACACCAGCTACGTGGACACGCCGGCGGGCACGAGCATCGGCGCGATTCAGAACCTCTTCACCATCAACGTCGGCGTCTCCTTCTTCTTCCCCTTCAAGTCCACCGGCCGGGAGTCGGAGTGATGCGCCGCCTCGCTCTCGCGCTCGCCGTCGCCCTCCTGCCCGCAGCCGCCGCGGCCCAGGCTCCTCCCGCTCCGCCCCCGCCCCAGCTCGAGGCCGGCGATACCTCCACCCTCGAGCACGACGTGGGGCCGCTCAAGGACCGCATCCCGCCGGTCATCCAGCACGTCTTCCTCCTCAAGCAGCGCTGGGAGCTGGTGCCGTCGGTGGGGTTCAGCTTCCGCGACCCCTTCTTCACCAAGTACCTCTTCGAGCTCAGCCTGACCTACAACTTCAACGACACCATGGGGGTGATGCTCCGGGCCGGCTACGCCGCGGACACGGTGTCCGGCTCGGCGCAGATCTGCACCACCGGCTCCACCGGCCAGGCCAGCGGCTGCCGCTCGCCCACCTACGACGAGCTGAACGGCAAGGCCACCGGGCAGATCAACTTTCTGGGGGCCCTCGACTTCCAGTGGACGCCGATCTACGGGAAGTTCAACTTCTTCGCCGAGTGGGTGGTCCACTTCGACCTGTACTTCATCGCCGGACCGTCGTTCCTTTCCTACGCCGGGCCGCCGCCGGCCGGCCAGTCGGGGAGCGCGAGCGTGTTCACCGTGGGTGGGGAGCTGGGCATCGGGATGCGCTTCTTCCTCAACAAGTGGATGGCGCTGCGCCTGGAGCTGCGCGACGACCTCTACGGGGAGAAGTCGCCCAGCGTCGGCGGGGGCACCACCTTCCAGAACCAGCTGTTCATCGACGTCGGGCTGGGCTTCTTCTTCCCCACCACCTTCCACGACGGGTAGCCGGAATGCTCCGTACCGTCCGCGCCGCCACGCTCGGCCTGCTCTTCGCCCTCGGCTCGGTTCCGGCCGAGGCGCAGACCTTCCAGGGCCTGGACACCACCAAGCCGCCTCCGAAGAAGAAGAAGAAATCCACCAAGAGCAGCACCTCGGCCACCAAGAGCACTGCCCCCACCCCGGCCGCCGCGCCGGCGCCGAGCGGGGCGGCGACGACCACCGCCCCGGCCGCCGCGCCCACCGCGGCTCCGGCCGGCTCCGAGCCGGCCCTGGGCGTGGACACCACCCAGCCCACCCCGGTCAAGCCGAAGAGCGCCAAGGACCTGCCCATGCCCCCGCCGCCCGGCGCGGGCGCGTCGAAGAAGACGGCTCCCACCACCAGCTTCGAGGCCCTCGACGTCACCGGGAAGACGGCCGACCGGCAGCGGCTGGAGGCGGCCAACGCCCAGTTCCTGGCCAAGGAGTACGACAAGGCGGGGCTCGCCGCCTGGGACCTGATGAACGACCCGAAGATGGCGCCGCTCCATCTCGAGTCCCAGTACCTGCTCGGAAAGACGCTCTACCGGATGGGGCTCTACCACTCCGCGCTCGGTGAGTTCAGCCAGATCCTGGCCCGGGGCGAGCAGACCCGCTTCTTCTCCAAGTCGCTGGAGTGGCTGTTCTTCATCAGCCACAAGACGACCAACGAGTCGATCATCCTCGACGAGGTGGCCCGCTACGCCAACGCGGAGTGGCCGGAGAAGTACCGGAGCGAGTTCTACTACCTCCTCGCCCGCTACGAGTTCGTCCGCGGGCGGGCCCTGGAGCAGGTGGACCAGAAGGCGGAGGCGCAGAAAAGCTACCAGGAGGCGCTGCGCCTGGCGGGCAAGGTGCCCCGCAACGACCCGTTCTTCGTGCGCACCAAGTTCCTGGAGGGCGTCATCCAGTCTCGCTCCGGGAACCAGGCCGCCGCGCTCGAGGCCCTCAAGGAGGTGGTGCGGCTGACGCGGGCCCCGGCCGACGTCAAGGGAAACGAGATGGTGCGCGACCTGGCCTTCATGGACCTGGCCCGCATCCACTACGCCGCCCGCCAGAACCGCTACGCCATCTACTACTACGGGAAGATCGAGCGGGGCCGGCCGGAGTGGCTGGAGGCGCTGTTCGAGTCCGCCTGGGCCAACTACCGCATCGGGCAGTACCAGCAGGCGCTGGGCAACCTGGTCACCCTCTCCAGCCCGTTCTTCCGCGACGAGTACTTCCCCGAGGCGCTGCTCCTCAAGGCAGTCGTCTATTACGAGAACTGCCGTTACCGGGAGTCGACGGCGATCATCCAGGACTTCGACCGGCGCTACAAGCCGGTCTACGAGCAGCTCGACACTCTGGTGAAGAAGGACATGGAGGCCACCGAGTACTACCAGGTGCTGGCCGACATCCAGAAGAAGGTCAAGGCCGGGCAGGCGGGGGGAACGGGCGCCATCCTCGAGCGCGTGCTCAAGCTCGCCCTCACCGACCGCGAGCTGAAGAACACCAACGACTCCATCCTCGAGGTGGAGAAGGAGATGGACCTCATCGCCGCCCGCCCCACCGCCTTCCGCACCTCGGAGCTGGCCAGGCACCTGGACGACGGCCTCAAGAAGGAGCGCCAGGACCTGGTGAAGCGGGCCGGGGTGATGGCCCGGGGCAAGCTGGAGCTGGAGCTGGGCAACCTCCGGACGCTGCTCGGCAACGCCGAGCGCATCAAGTTCGAGACCACCGGCAAGGAGAAGGAGTTCCTCGAGGAGCAGCTCCAGGCCGGGGGCCGCAAGGCGATCGTCAAGCAGTACCGGTACTCGGTGGCCGTGGCCGACGACCAGCTCTACTGGCCCTTCACCGGCGAGTACTGGCGCGACGAGCTGGGGACGTACGAGTACACGCTGACCAAGGGCTGCGTCGACCGGAGCGCCGGGAACCGAAAGGTGACCGGAGCCCAGTAACCGGCCGGGCCGGGCGCGGTAAGGTGCTCCCGGCCATGGCCGAGCGCGCGATCACCATTGCCTTCGACGTCATGGGGGGAGACCACGGTCCTCTGGAGGTGGTCCGCGGCGCGGCCCTCCTCAGCCTCGAGTCGCCGCACCTCCACGCCCTGCTCGTCGGCGACGCGGAGGCCATCGACCAGGCCCTGGCCGAGACCCGCCACAACGGCGAGCGGATCAGCGTCCAGCACGCGCCGGCCTACGTGGCCATGCACGAGAAGCCGTCGGCGGCCCTGGCCGACAAGCCGGAGGCCTCGGTGCTGGTCGCCGCCCGGCTGGTGGCGGAGGGCGAGGCGGACGCGCTGGTCAGCGCGGGGAACACCGGCGCCGGCGTGCTGGCCGCGGCCCGGACCTTCCGGCTCCTCCCCGGCGTGCGGCGCGCGGCGCTGGCCTCGGTCTACCCGACCCGCACCGGCCACGGGGAGAAGAAGGACCCCTTCAGCCTCATCCTCGACGTGGGGGCCACGGTGGAAGCCACCGCCCAGGACCTGGTCGCCTTCGCGGTGATGGGCGCGGCCTACGCACGGATCATCTCCCGCAACCCCAATCCCTCGGTGGCGCTGCTCTCCAACGGGACGGAGGCGATGAAGGGGCCGCCCCGGGTGGTGGAGGCCAACCAGATCCTGGCCGGCCATCCGGGCCTGCGCTTCGTGGGCAACGTGGAGGGGGTGGACATCCCCAAGGGGACGGCCGACGTGGTGGTCACCGACGGCTTCGTCGGGAACGTGTGTCTCAAGATGCTGGAGGGCATCGGGGAGACGGTGGTCGAGCTGGCCAACTACGCCTACGCCTCGCGGCTCAGCTGGCGGCTCGGGCTGGCCATGCTCTCCAGCGGGCTGAAGCAGCTCAAGGACCTGACCGACTGGGAGCAGTACGGGGGCGCGCCGGTGCTCGGCTTCGACCGGCTGTTCATCAAGGCCCACGGGCGGAGCCGGGCCCGGGCCATCGCCAACGCAGGCAAGGTGGCGGCCAAGGCGGTGTCCTCGGAGCTGGCGCGGGCGATCCAGGAAGGTCTGTAGGGGTGAGCCTTCCCGACCGAATCGACCCGCACCCGGCGCGGCACATCTATCGCTGGGACCTGGACAAGACCTACCTCCAGACGGACTTCGACTCGCTCCGGCAGCTGCTCAAGACGGCGCTCCAGAAGGCGAGCCAGAAGACGGCCGTCCCCGGCGCGGCGACGCTCATCCGCGAGCTGGGGGCGAGCGGCGACTCGCGGCTATGCATCATCTCCGGCAGCCCGGTCCAGATGCGCAACGTGCTGGAGGAGAAGCTGAAGCTGGACGGGGTGGAGTGGGACGAGCTGGTCCTCAAGGACAACGTGCGGAACCTGCTCCGCGGCCGCTTCCGGGCCCTGCGCGGCCAGGTGGGCTACAAGCTTCCCGTCCTCCTCGAGTCGCGCGTCCATGCGCCGGTGGACGCCGAGGAGGTCCTCTTCGGCGACGATGCCGAGGCGGACGCCTTCATCTACTCCCTCTACGCCGACCTCATCGCCGGCCGGGTCGAGGAGCCGGTGCTGACCAAGGTCATCGCTGCGGCAGAGGTGTACCCGGACGACGCGGCGCGCATCCTCGAGGCGTGGAAGGCGGTGGCGCGGGCGGACCCGGTGCGGCGCATCTTCATCATGCTCGACCGGCTGACGCCGCCCGCCTACTTCAGCCGCTACGGCCCGCGGGTGGTGCCGGTGTTCAACTACTTCCAGGCGGCGCTGGTGCTGCTCGGCGACGGGCTGCTCACCCCGGCCCAGGTGGTCCGAGTGGCGCGGGAGATGGTGCAGACTGCCGGCTACAACCTGATCACCCTGTCCAACTCCTTCCAGGACCTGCTCCGCCGCGGGCTGCCGCTCCA
>Ga0335082_10001181_pt1 | contig 27792 bp, 24 predicted proteins | sample Lox_Sample_41_FD_206718 | JGI IMG/M metagenome (GOLD analysis project Ga0335082, IMG submission 206718) | Soil microbial communities from Loxahatchee National Wildlife Refuge, Florida, United States - Lox_Sample_4.1 | ecosystem: Environmental > Terrestrial > Soil > Wetlands | place: USA... | reverse complement strand
ATCAAGCGCGTCAGCGCCGGTTGCGACGTTGCCGGATCCGGTGGTGTTCACGTAGAGGGTGGCGTCGCCATCGGCAGTGTTTGACTGTCCAGTAGTGTTGTTTTGCAAGGCATGAACGCCAGTTGCGGTGTTATCGGTCCCCGTGGACGAGGGATTACCGGAAAATCCGACGAAGGCGTTCGATAGCGAGTAGGAGCCGGTGGCAAATAGAGTGCCGCCAAGATAAAAGCCGCCGTTGGAGTTAAGTGTGGATCCGCTGATCGATCCGGTCGCGGTCAGTGTAGATCCAGTGATGGATCCAGTCGTCGTAGTGATGGCCCCGGTCGCCGTCAGGCTGGTTGCGTTAACGTTGCCTTCCAGAAAGATCTTGCTGGTGCCGGTGAAATCAGTAATCCCCAGATTCCCCGCGCCTTCGGAGTTTCCGCTGCCCGCCGAAAGAAAGTTCCAGGTGTGTCCCCCAGCGCTGGTGTTAGCCAGTGTCATCCAAGTACCAAAAGAATTAGCGCTGCCAAGTGCCAGCGGAGTCCAACCGTTCGAATTTGCCGGAGCACCGATGCCCACTGCCCCGGTGAACGAATCGTTGGCGGACAGTTGCGGTACCTTCGTAGTGTCGAGGCTCAGAGTTTGAACCCCACCGGTTCCGCCCCCGGTAAGATCGGTCCCCGCGGTTACGCCAGTGACGACCTGGGTCGTATCGACATTGAGCGTAACGTTGCCGCTGCTACCCCCACCAATCAGATCCGTGCCCGCGATCACGTCAGTGATAGTTCCGTTGCCCGTCCCTGGGAAAGTCTGTCCCGTGGCAAACGTAATCTGACCGTTGCTGGCGATGTTCAGACCGGTCTCGACAGGCGATCCCGTTCCGTTCCCGTACAGCAGATTCAAGGTCCCCGCAGGATTCGAGGTGTTGTTGCCGGTGGGTTCGGTTTGCCACTGGAACAGCGGTCCTATGGCTTTCCCGCTGCCGCTGTTGAACGACGATCCCTGCAGCGAGAAGGGTTGCGATGTGAATCCCGTACCCGCATTGGCGGTGCCGGTGCTAGGCAGTTGCAGCGGGCCGCGGCTTATTACGTTTCCGTTTACATCGAGTGTCGCCGCAGGAGTGGTGGTATTGATGCCGATGGTAGCGCTACTCCCCGAGCCGGACTGAAACAGAACGGAATTCCCCAGTGATGCTGGGGTGTTCCATAGGGGAATGAAATCAGGTGTACCTGACCCGGAGACAGTGGCGGTCAGGGAGACATTGGATGACCCGTCGGTAACCTGCTTCCCCGGTGCTGCCAGCACGAAGGCGGTGGGCGGCAACCCCCCTATGGTTGCCGCGTCTCCTGCCTTCAGGGCATAAGGCACGCTGAGCAGCAGCACGCGCGGTTGCTCATCGTACCCTTGCATCTGTACCCCCAGCCAGCGTGCCTCCCCCGAAGCAAACAGACTGGCAGGTAGCCCTTCACTTGTGGTTGAGCCCAGGATCACACTGTAATAGCCGTGGCTGTCCGGTTGAACGTTCTGCGTCTCCATCCATATCGGCGCTCCGTTCTGCGAATCCGCATACAAGGAGAAGGTGACACCAACAAGATGGTTCATCGGCTTACCGTTGAGGTCCGTGAGGGTACCGCCAAACTTCACCAGGTTCGGAACCGTAGGCACCGGTTGGCTTCCCGCCCTTTGCTGGGCGAATCCCTGGGCGGCCATCAGGACGGCGCAGAAAAACAAGGTCAACTGCGAAGCGACGCGCTGCATTCGGTCCTCCGAGGTCATTGGCGCCTTCCCCACAGAACGGCGCCCGGACTGCGAGCCACCCTGAGGCAAATTGCACGTCTCCGTCAACCAAACATGTCTTTAAACATCGATTAACCGGGAAGTGTTTGCCGCCCAGCAGTTTGCGGGTGTTGGTTAACTGCCGGAGAGAGCCTGCGGCTGTGCTAAGATGCTGCCCTGTCGCAGTTCCTGCTCTGAGGGAGCATGAGTAGTTCCTCCCAATTGCTGCCGCGTTACCGCTTCGGGCCATTCGAACTGGATTCCAGTACGGGCGTACTTTCGCGTAACGGTAGTCGTGTGAAACTTCAGGACCTTCCCTGCCGTCTTCTGGTCCTGTTGCTGGAGCGGCCGGGAGAAATTGTGGCCCGGGAGGAGTTGCGCCAGAGGCTTTGGCCGGAAAACACCTTCGTGGAATTCGACAAAAGTCTGGCGGTGGCCATCCGCAAGGTCCGCGAATCGCTGCGCGACGATGCCGAGGCCCCGCGTTATGTTGAGACCATCCCTCGCCGCGGTTACCGCTTCATCGCGCCGGTTTCGATTGAGGGGGCACGAACCGCAACCTGGCCAGTCCGGGATGGCACCGGCGAGTTGCCACTGGTGGCCGAAGGGTCGAAACCCTACCGGCACGGTTGGACTTGGGCCTTTTCGTTGGCATTGGCGACGCTTGTGCTGGCATTGGGATTGTACAGATTTCGGCGTGTCTCACACGTTACTCCAACACCGAATATCCATCCCTCAGAAACCCGAGTACGGCGTTCCGTAGCAGTGATCGGGTTTCACAATCTGCGGGGAAATGCGGAAGACAACTGGCTTTCCGCCGCCTTTACCGAAATGCTAAACACGGAACTTGCCGCGGGCGGAGAACTGCGGATGGTCTCCGGTGAAGATGTGGCGCGGGCGAAGAGCGAATTACCGATTAGAGATGAGGATTCCTTAGGCAAATCTACCCTGGAGCGACTGCGCATGAACCCCGGTGCCGATGTGGTGGTAGTGGGCTCCTATACCATGCTTCCGGATGATCCCAAGCGAGGGATTCGCGTGGACGTTCGCCTCCAGGACACGGCCCGCGGAGAAACCATCGCGGAGGAAGCCGTGTCGGGCAACGAGAACGATCTCTTCAACCTGGTCGCCGATTTAGGTGGGAAGTTGCGGCGAAGTCTCGGTGCGGCTGCAGTATCTGAGGAAAGTGAAATTGCCACCCGAGCCGCGCTTCCCGCCAACGAAAACGCCGCCCGCCTCTATGCCGAAGGAAGAGCCAGGTCGTGGGCCTTCGATTACGCCAGCGCCAGAGATTTGCTAGAGAAGGCAATTGCGGCGGATCCTGATTTTCCGCTCGCCCACGCCGCTCTATCGGACGTGTGGTGGCACGCGGGCCTTGACGCCAAAGCGCGCGTGGAGGCTCAGCGCGCGCTGGAACTATCCAGTCATCTTTCGCAAGAACAGCGACTCCTGGTGGAAGGGCAGTATCAGAGGACGGTGCAAGAATGGCCCAAGGCGGTTGAGACCTATCGCGCCCTCTTTCGTCTTTTTCCGGACAATCTGGACTATGGCCTGCTATTCGCCTCCGCGCAAATGCACGTCAATGCGGCGGACTCCCTGCAGACCTTGGCCGGGCTGCGGCGTCTCCCACCCCCTCTCGGCGACGATGCGCGAATCGATATGACGGAGGCCTCGGCCTGGATCAATAGAGACCAGACCAAAGCCCGGGCCGCTGCAAAGCTGGCGATTGAAAAAGCGACTGCTCAAGGGTCCCCGGTGATTGTCGGCCGGACGTACGGCATCCTTTGTCAACTAGACCCGGCCATAGATGCCTCCGATGAAGCGCTCAATGAGTGCAGGAATGCCATGGAACGAGCCATTGCCGACAGGAATTCCAACGGCGAGGCCATGATGCGCACAGATCTCGCGGCACTGTACTATCTGCGGGGCGATCTCGCACAATCAGGCCAAATGTTGCAGCAGGCGGTGAAGAAGTTTCGGCAGGTCGGTAACCGGGACGGCGTGGCTACCGCGCTCAGCAACATCGCTGACGCTCGCCTTGCTCAAGGCGAGCTGATGGAGGCGAGGAAATTGCTGGAACAGTCCATCCCGGTGTACCAGGCAGTCGACGACAAGGAAGGTGTGGCCCTCAACCTTGACAGCTTGGGGGACATCTGGCGACAAACTGGCAAGCTGGACAGAGCAGAGACATCTTACCTGCAGGCGGAAGCGATTGCACGGCAAATTGACGACAGAGACGCAATTGCATACGTGTTAACCGGCGAGGGTGATTTAGCCCTGGATCGCGGTGACCTTGCCTTGGCCCGTAAGACTTACGAGGAAGCTCTCGGACTTAGAACTCAAGCCGGTGAAAAACAGACGGCTGCTGAAAGCCGCGTTTCGTTGGCGAAACTCGCCATCGAGGAAGGTCACGCGTCAGACGGCGAAAACTTGGCGCGTGCGTGTAAACAACAGTTTCAGCAGGAACGACAACTGGACGACGAGCTTAGTGCCGGCCTGGCAGTCGTCGATGCGCTGCTCGCTCAAGGCAAGCAAGACGAAGCAGAGAAAGAAATAAATGCCGATCGGCGACTCGGAACCAAAAGTCAGAACCTTTTCTTGCGTTTGCAGTTTGCATTGGCATCGGCGCGTGTCCTCCTCGCATCTTCGCGTCCTGATGCGTCACGACAGCTCTTCCAACAGGTAGGCTCCGACGCACGTCGTCATGGATTTGCCGGCCTGGGGCTGGCAAGCGACCTTGCACTAGCAGAACTCGCCGACAAAACCGACCATTCCGCGGAGGCAAAACTGCGGTTCCGCGCTTTGCACAAAACGGCTAGCTCCGAAGGTTTCGGATTGATCGCACGCAAGGCGAACCAGGAATTCTTAGCTCTCGATAAATAAGTCAACGGGTTCCAGTCGAACTCCTGTCTCGGCCGTTAAAGGTATCGAGCTATAAGCCGCCGAAGTTCCACTGGCAACTGCTTTTTGCTAACTGGTGGCGGTTCTTGGCATCCTTCTTCAGGGACTCAGAAGGAGGTCCCGCTAGGCGCGGTGAAAGCGGTGGCTGCACTTGCTGTGCGAGAGATATTGACCATGAAGAATCATAGGAGTGTGCGGGGTACCGAGCAAGCTTCACCCTCGTTTTCTAATCTTCTCGCTGCGTGGCCGATTGCGATGCTTACCTAAGGGAAGTACCTACGCACTAGTGCCGAGAAGATATCTGATGCGCAATTTCCTGAAACCTCGGATCGGAGTGCAGAAAAGCAAAATCGTGCTCGCTCTCCAGGCCTTGCATGCAGTGGTTATTATCTTCGTAACTCTGCTTCAGCCACTTGAGGGCTTTCTGCTTATCCCCCGCACGCGCATAGTACATTGAAACCCCGTACGCTCCCTTAAGTGTTCCATCCGCATACAGGCGCTCCAACTGCTGGGCCGTGTATCGGTTCGCCCCCGTGTCGCCAGAAGAGGCATAGGCTTTGTCGACTCCCTGCCCGATCTCTTTGAATGCGAATAGAGTCCAGGCCCGCTGCAGAGCTTCGGCCTCCTCGCGATGCTTTCCCGCAAAGTGATAGGCCTCGATCAGGCCACCGTCCGCCACATAAGTGGTACCGTCAACAGGGTGGCTCTCGAGGTGCTTGCGGAGTACTGCAATGGCACGATCGTATTGACCGTTAGCCACCATGATGTCTACCCCATCAATTCCGCCGGGATCGAGTTCTTGGGCAAGTTGGACTTCGGCCAGGGCTTGCTCATGCTGCCCGGTTAGATCCAGGTAGTCAGCCAAATATTGATGCGCGGCCGCTAGACTTGGGTTGAGGCGAATCGCTTCTCTCGCGTCCTTTTCCCATTCGGAGAGGTTGCAATGATAAGTTCCCTGGATCTGCGCAAGCTCCGCGTAGGCCTCGGCCGATTGGGGATCGAGCACTAGAGCTTGGTTGAGCGCCTCTTCTTCCAGGGGGGTGGCCTCCTTTGGCGACATTGCGAAGCTTAGTTCGTAAGTTTGCGCCAGCTTTACGTACGCTGGGGAGAAACTTGGATCTTCGGAAATCGCCTTCTTGAAGAAAGTGATGGCGTCCTTGTAACCGTCGTATCCTGCCCCGGTATTCATTCGCTCTATGGAATAGATGCCCTGGAGATAGTCCTTCATTGCGTCAAGAGGTGGGGAAGGGGGAACCTTTTGGGGGGCGGGACCGGCAAAGGCTGTCTGCGGTCGTATCGATTCAACGATCTCGGTAGCCACTTGCCTCTCAAGCCCGAGCATGTCCTTCAAGTCGCCATCGTAGCTCGCCGCCCAGCGATGCTGCTCCTCGGGAGCGTAGATCAGTTGGGCAGTAACCCGCACCCGATCCCCCGAGCGTTGCACGGAACCCTCGATGATTCCATCCACTCCCAGTTCACGGGCAATCTGCGGCAACGGCCTGGTGGTGTTGGCGTACTGCAAGGTTGAGGTGTGAGAAATCAGCTTCAGACCCGAAATCTGGGCCAGGTCTGTAATCAGCTCATCCGTCATGCCGTAGGAAAAGTACTCCTGGGATGGATCCGCTGACAGGTTCTTGAGCGGCAGAACGGCCAACGAGTGGATTACAGGCGGGTCGGTTCGTGCCAGCACCGAGCTGCGCATGTGGCCGACGTTGAGCCAAAAGAGCAGAACGACAATGACTATAAAGCCGACGATTGCCGCGAGGGGCCTGAGCCATTTTGGGGATGAAGATGAGGTTACCTTGGAGGTGACGGGCGCTATGAACCGGTACCCGCGCCTGGGGATGGTCTCAATGAATCGCGGGGTTTCGGCGGTGTCGCCGAGCGCCTCGCGCAGCCGCTTGATAGCGTTGTAGAGGCCGTGGTCGAAATCGACGAAGGTATCGGCCGGCCAAATTCGTTTCTGCAACTCTTCGCGGTTGAGAACCTGTCCCGGCCGCTCGAGCAGAAGTTGGAGAATTTGCAGGGGCTGCTCCTGCAGCTTGACTCTCACTCCCTGCTTGCGCAGTTCTCCCGCGCTGGAATCGACCTCGAAGGGGCCGAAGCGAATGAGGCTTGAAGATGCACCTGCAACCGCCACGAGCAACTACCCTCCCACATCGGCATGAGAGTGTACCACCACCCCGGAAAGCTGGATAGAGTCCCCAGCAACTAGCCACTTATCAACTGCTTAGCCAGAGTATAGGAAAAGCGATGCAGGAGAGACGCAGAAGATTGATTCGTCCCGCGCCTTCGTTGCACAACTTGCGGCGACGAACACGATCTCCGGGAGAGCCGGAGTCGAGTTTGATCCAATTTGCGTTTGGACGGTCACCCGTCCTAAAGGAGACATATGCAGAACAACAGCGCGCGTTTTTTGCTGACACTAGCCGCGACATTCACGCTGGCCCTTGCACCTTTGCAAGCCAACGCCGCCCACTGCTCGACGTCATCTACGGCCGGCCTTTGGGCTTACACCTACACCGGAACGCTCTACGACCCAGTGAACGGTCCCCTTCCAGGCGCCTCCGTTGGCCACTACCAGCAGGACGCAGCCGGCAATATCAAGGGAAGCCAAACTCGGAGTGTGGCTGGCCTGTCGGCGGTGGAGGACATCTCCGGCACGTTAACCGTCAATCGTGACTGCACGGGTACCGCGAACATCAATGTCTTTATCGAGGGAGTATTGCAACGCAGTGCGGTCATCGCCGTGGTTTATGACAGCAATCTCAACCACGCGCGCTACATTTTTGAGTCGGTGACACTACCCGACGGCACCAACATTCCGGTAGTGCTGACCATCGATGGCAACCGACAAATACCCAGAGAATGACCAACAGGGGCACCACAAAACAGCAAACTTGGCAGAGGGCGGAGGGGCAGGGGGGAGGGCTCTGCCCTCATCCTTCGTGCAGATTGGAAATCATCCGAGGCTTAGCAGGACGAACACAGGAGCAACAGAGGAGAGGGCACGGGGATTGACCGGGCTGAAGCGTTCTTGAGGATGCAGACGTCCAAACTCAGACACCGCCTCCCCGGAGGAGCTCAAAGGAGAAAATATGACCAAGAAGTTGCTGCTGTTGGGTGCGTTGTTTGCGATGATCCCGGCTGCCATGGCAAACACGTGGTACGGCGACGGAACTAGTGGAAGTGACAACCGCGACTGTGACTCCCGGAAGATCACGTGCGCTGCGATCGGAGGTGTCGTTTCCTCGGCTGCATTGGTGGATGCCGCTCTAGTCGATGTGGCAACCGATGAAAGAACCCCAATCGTCTATTCCGAGTTGACGACCCTCGCCGCCGGTACGGAACAAAACCAATTGCGGCCGGGAGATTCCACCGGGCTCGAAACACAAGACCATGCGGGACGCCCATCAGCACAACGAATGACGCAAGTCTGTCAGACTTCAAAATTCAAGCTTACCGTGCGGACTACGATCGCTTGCGTTGGATGTTCAGACCGGCATTCTGCACTGGGCTGTTACCCTGAACCCGAACAACACGAATCAACTGGTTGTCTTAAATGCTCCGGATCAAGCCCTCAGCTATCTTCCGATTACTGGCACGATGCAGGGTTGGCATTTGTAGCCGAGGCCAAACAGGAAGTCGTCCTCAAGCTCGGCAAACGCGGCCACCTGGGTTTGCAGGATGCTTGGGTGATGGTAAGCGTATCCGGATACGAGCAAGAGTAGTAGAGGAGCCTGCCGTCACCAAGGAGAAAACTATGCATGGGTTCCTAGGGGAGGCTATGAATCCCCAGCGTGCGGTTTGCGGCCCCACAGTTCCGCTGCTCGGCTGTTGTAATCACGGATCACTCCTGACGCATCACAAGAATAGATGGCTACCGGAGCCAGATCGAATAAGGTTCGATAGCGTTCGTCGCCTTGCGCTGTGTGCTGGATGCCTTCCGAGGGATGGTCAGCAGTCGCGAACAAATTGCTGGATGGCATGGGGGAACCTCCCGCTCCAAATTGTCTGAACCTTGAAACGATGAGGATACCAATCGGGACTGTAGTTAATATTCGGCTTCGCTGCGGGTTCCATACAGTGTTAACTGTACGATTGAACTGTGAGGGTTGTAGAGTTCTGCCGTAATGACGCCTATCCTCGCCTTCGAATCTGCCAGATGAGCACGGAAACCGCCAGCCACACTAGCGTGCCAACCGCTATCACCAGCCAAGGTTTATGGTTAGGCAAGAACCGCCAAACCAAAAGGGCAAAGACGATTAGTCCAATGCTGCCCATTGCGGCACCTGCGGCGTCCACACTTGCTGCTTCTCTTCCGCGCTCGTTTCCATCCACTCCATGCTCTGGTTTTCTCTCCTGTTCATGCTTCTCAATGAGCGTCGCGCTCGCGGGAAAGATTGCCGGGAAGGCTAAGAACAGACCCCCGACTCCCGCACCATATTTCTTTGCGATTACGCCAGCGACCGCAGAAATCATTCCGCCGAAGATGAAGCGAACGGCATACTCGTGCCACTTTGTTTGCCGGAGAGCCAAAGAATCGGCTTTGACTTTCATAATCTATTTCAACAGGACGTACCAAAGCCCGAAGGCTGCCACGAACCACACTGGAATCGAACAGAGCGTCACCCAGAGCGCCTTTTGCTTGTAGCGCATCATGATCCAACTGACCAAAGAAGCGTAGACGAAAAGGGCTAAGGCTCCCGCCATCATCGAACGAGCTTCACTTGCGCCGTAGGCAGCGCCCTCGGTCGCGACGGTGAGACCTAACGTTGCCAACGCCACTGAGGGAGCGGCACCGAACAACCCAGCGAAACTCTTGGGTTTGAGAAGATCGCCAATTGATGCGAAGGCAGAAACGACAAAGCCGCCAACTAGAAACCGGACGATGATCTGGCTCATCGTCTTCCGGCCTTCACCAACTTCCTCGCCCGATTCGGGCTCTGGAGACCCAACACCCGATATTGCTTGCCAGTAAGCTTGTGATAGTTCACGAAGAATTCTTCCAGTTCTCGGCAGAACTCCTTGCCCAAGTCATCAATCGTGTTTATGTCCGCCCAACTGTGGGCGTCCTGTTCCACGGCGATGATCCGGTCATTCCGCTCTGTATCTTTCTTGTCTCCCTGCTCGCCTTCGAGTACTCCTATTGGACGGCAGGTAAGAACACATCCGGGAAAGGCAGGCTCGTCCATCAGTACTAATACGTCTATTGGGTCACCATCGTCAGCTTCGGTCGAGGGAACGAATCCGAAGTCATACGGAAATGTCATCCCGGCTGGCAAGACCTTCTTCAGTTCGAAAATGTGCTCTTTTGGATCGAAAGCGAACTTGTTGCGGCTCCCCTTCGGCGTTTCGATCACAACCCGCAGCATCTTCTTGTCGTCGGAATCTACGGGTTTCAGTTTAGAGGGGTCAGCCAATCCGCCGTTTGTTTCATTCTTCTTGCTCATCAAATGCTCCTCATGTCTGGATGCATGAAGCGGAGCAAGGGTTTGTTGTTCTGCCAAATCCTCGGCAAACGCCTTATACAAGATGTTTGCCTGATCGGAACAAGTTCCTGATCGCAACTTGCGCACTCGTCGGCATGTTCCTGACCCTGAAAATAAGCTAGTTTTTCCTCAGATTCGCAATAGGCGGTACCGGATAAGTCTCTCGTGCGGAAACAGGAGTGCTTTTCAGTATCGTCTCGAAGCGAGTAGCAAGGCAGTTGCGACGATCGCTAAGCTCATCCCGATCCAGCGTCGCCCGAGACTCGCTTGCACTTCCCAACAATGCTCGTGCGCTTGGCTGTCGAAAGTGCCGTGAGCACCATGATCTCCAGGCAACGGTTCCCACAAATTATCGGGCCGATCCGGGTCTTCTGGCTCAGATGTTTGTTGGGAGGCGAATCCAGTCTTCCCGAGATAGTGATCGAGCCACCCCGGTGCAAGCTTATTGCCGATGATCGCCTCGACTGTCGGCCAACCAGTGTAAATCTCCCGCCGCAAGTGATGCGCTGCCCAGTAGATTGCCCTGGCGCCCACCTCGGGCTGAAAAATCGGTGGTACCGGTTGCGCCTTGTTCTTTAAACGGCTCTTCACCCACCCAAATTGGGGGGTGTTCAGAGCAGGCATCTGGACCATCGTGATCCGTATCTTGCTCTTATCGTGGATCAGTTCGCATCGCAATGAGTCCGTGAATCCCGCGATAGCGTGCTTGGCGGCACAGTACGCGGACTGCAGAGGGATGCTTCGATAAACCAGCGCAGATCCGACCTGAACAATCCTGCCACGATTCCGCGGTAGCATGCGTCTCAAGGCTGCGAGCGTGCCGTACACCACTCCGAGGTATGTCACGTCGGTGACGCGCTTGTACTCTTCCGCCTTCATTTCCTTCACGGGGGAAAAGACTGACGCCATAGCATTGTTAATCCAGATGTCGATAGGCCCTAACTGGCGTTCGACGGACGCCGCTGCGCCCTCAAGCGCATCCGCATTGGCAACATCCAACGGCAGAACTACTGCTCTTCCTCCGGCGGACTCAATCTCGCGCTTGGCGGCTTCGAGTCCGTCAACACCGCGCGCGATTAGTCCGACTTTGGCACCACGTTGGCCAAATTCCCTCGCCGTAGCCCGACCCAAGCCGGCGGACGCTCCCGTAATAACAACGACTTCATCCTTCAATTCGCCACCATCCGTTCTGATCATCCGAGAGCTAGATGAGTTCTCGCACGTGATCGGAGATTGTGGTCAGTGCAATCTTCTTGCGGTTTGGTTCTCCCCGCGCCAGTGACTCGGCAAAGTGCAAAGCCTGATCTGCCTTGACTTTTGCCGGCATCGGTGGTTCAAAGGGATCGACCGCAGCTTGTAAAATCGCGGGGCCTGGAGCGGCGAGGAGTTCTTCCATAGCCCGGCCGCACTCCGCAGGATCTTCCACGCTAAAGCCGATGCCACCGCACGCATGGGCAAATGCGGCAAAGTCTATGGGATGGAGGTCTACGCCATACTCAGGATTTCCGAGGAAGACCATCTGCTCCCACTTAATTTGTCCGAGTGTATTGTTCTTAATGATCACGACTTTGATTGGCAGTTTGTACTTCACCGCGGTTACAAAGTCGGCCATCAGCATCGAGAATCCACCGTCTCCGACAAAAGCAACGCATTGGCGATTCGGAAATGCGACCTGCGCGGCAATCGTGTAAGGCAAGCCGGGCGCCATAGTGGCTAAGTTTCCTGACAAGGTGTGCATCTGGCCCCGGCGAGCCAGAATGTGCCGGGCCCACCAGGTTGCGATCGTGCCACTGTCGCAACTCACGATTGCATCATTCCTCAACCGCTTGCCCAATTCCCATGCCACCACTTGCGGTTTCATAGGTTTGTCTTGCCGCGTAGCACGCTTTTCCATCAGCTCCCACCAGTCTTTCATTCCAGCCTGCGCCGCCTGCAGGAACTTGCGGTCCTCTTTCCGCTTCAGAAGAGGGATCAATTCGTGCAATGTGTTCTTGCTGTCGCCGACGAGGCCAACTTGGACCGGATAACGGAGGCCAATGCGTTTTGGGTCAAGCTCGATCTGCACTCCTCTGGCTTGGCCCGGCTTCGGCATGAATTCGATGTACGGGAAAGACGTTCCGACCATCAACAAGGTGTCGCAATCTTCCAGAGCCTCTTGGGAAGGCTTCGTTCCAAGAAGTCCGATGCCGCCGGTGGTGTAAGGGCTGTCGTCTGGTACTGCGGCTTTTCCCAGCAGAGGTTTGACGATCGGCGCGGCAAGAAGTTCGGCCGTTTCTTCAAGTTCTTCGGTTGCTTTCAGCGCGCCTCGGCCGGCAAGAATCGCGACCTTCTTGCCCTGATTGAGAATGTCAGCCGCGTGCTGTAAGTCGCCTTGATCTGGAAGACGCGCACTGCGTGCACAAACATCAGAAGTGTGATGAGCGATATTGCGGCTCGAAGCCTGCTTTTTCTTGACTTCTTTCTCCTGGAGATCGACGGGGAAGGTGATGTGCGACACACCGTGGTAGGCGAGCGCGGTTCGGCAGGCCAAGTCAGCGATGTTCTCCACATGCGTCGGTCCCATGATCCGCTCATTAAAGACAGCGACATCCATGTAGAGCTTGTCGAGCGCAACATCCTGCTGCGTGAATGTCCCGATGAGATCGTGAAACTGAAGTCCAGTGATTGCTAGCACAGGTTGGTTGTCGAGCTTGGCGTCATAGAGACCATTTAGAAGATGAATGCCGCCGGGCCCTGACGTAGCCAGACATACACCTAGTCTGCCAGTGAACTTCGCATAGCCACACGCCATGAAGGCCGCGGCTTCTTCGTGGCGCACCTGAATGAATCGAATCTTCTCCTCGCGCGTGCGGAGAGATTCCATAATGCCGTTGATTCCGTCGCCCGGAAGCCCGAAAACAACTTCAACCCCCCAGTCCAATAGCGTTTCCACTAATACATCAGCCGCTGTCATGAAGATCCTCCGAGCAAAATCAGACTCTTTAGTTGTCTGGGTTCTGATGCAATCTGAAGGGAGACAGTCCACTCTCAGATCGGAAGTTTCTTTCGACCCAACGGTCACCGAACTCGGTTCGGCGATAGGAATTCCGAAACGCTCTGAGCATTCTCGTAATATTTGTGAGTTGCTAGCCCACCCCTTTTGCCTAAAAAGGCATCTCTACATGGTTAGTTTCAACCGCAACTTGTGGGGAATCAATACCGTGTTCACCGCACTGCGGTTTCAAATACGCTCGAAGGAGGCTCACCACGCTATCGCGCGTTACGCTCGATCGAATCGAGGTATCGACGTACACGGTGCCGACAGACTCCCCTGAGTCAGATGGCAGCCTGGCGTGGAATTCGACCACGCTAGTCGCCGTACGATCTTACGGTGGTAATAAACATGGGTTCGGGTACACCTACGCCGATACGGCTACCGCGACGCTGATCCAAGACCGTTTGTCCGAAATCGTCAAAGGCCAGGATGCGATGTCTCCAGCGTCGAGTTGGAATGCCATGATTTCGCGCACTCGTAATCTGGGGCGGCCCGGAATTGTCGCTATGGCAGTCTCCGCGGTCGATATTGCGCTCTGGGACTTGAAGGCTCGGCTGCTGGATCTTCCTCTCACAACACTGCTAGGAGCCGTCCGGCAGTCAGTACCGATCTATGGCAGCGGCGGCTTCACGTCATACTCGGATCAACAACTCCAACGTCAACTCGCAAAGTGGGTTGGACAAGGCATTACTCGCGTCAAAATGAAGGTCGGCCGCGATGCATCCGCCGATCTCGGACGAGTCGGAACCGCCAGAGCCGCAGTTGGTCCGGACGTCGAGCTCTTTGTCGATGCGAATGGAGCTTACAGTCGAAAGCAGGCACTTCTGCAAGCCGGCAAGTTTGCGAACTTGGATGTCCGTTGGTTTGAGGAACCAGTATCATCCGACGATCTTGTTGGCCTTCGGCTGCTACGGGACCGTGGTCCGGTAGGTATGGATATTGCTGCAGGTGAATATGGCTACGACGCGGGCTACTTTCATCGCATGTTGGCCATCGGGGCCGTCGACGTCTTACAAGCGGACGCAACCCGATGTGGAGGGATTACTGGATTCCTTCAGGTAGCAGCACTGTGTGAGGCACACCACGTTCCGCTGTCGGCGCATACCGCTCCGTCTGTTCACACACACCTCGGTTGTGCCGTTACTCCACTACGACACTTGGAGTATTTCCATGACCACGTTCGCATTGAAGGCATGTTCTTCGATGGCGTTCGCTCGCCGGTGAAAGGTGAACTCTCGCCAGATCTTTCGCGACCGGGAGTGGGAATTGAATTCAAGAGCGCTGATGCCCAGCGTTTTGCAGCCTAGAGGAGGAATGATGTCTGCAAGCCGCGTTCCACTTGTTGCCCCTGAGGAACTGAAGCAGTCGTGGCGGAATCAACTGCGGGGAGTCGACAGCAGTGCACTTGAAGAGGCTCTGCGACGAGTGGTCACCGGTGAAGTTCGTTTCGATGCTGGCAGCAGAGCGCTCTACGCGACCGATGGTTCCAACTATCGGCAAGTTCCTATCGGGATAGTCATCCCCAAGAGCAAGCAGGATGTCATTGAGACCGTTGCTACGTGCCGACATTTCGGTGCTCCATTATTGTCGCGAGGTGGCGGAACAAGTTTGGCGGGCCAGTGCTGCAACGTGGCGGTTGTCATCGATTGGTCGAAATACATGCACCATATCGTCGAGCTCAACCCGCAACGGCAATGTGCTCGCGTTCAGCCAGGCACCATCTGCGACACGCTTCGGAATGCAGCCAAGCCCCACAACTTGACTTGGGGGCCTGACCCTGCAACTCATGACCACTGCACGTTCGGCGGAATGTTGGGCAACAACTCTTGCGGGGTCCACGCGCAAATGGCGGGCAAAGCAGGCGAGAACGTCCTGTCGATGGATATCCTGCTTTACGACGGTACACAAATGACCGTCGGATGGATGGACGAGGAGCAACTCAACGCGAAGATTGCTCATGGAGGCCGCGAAGGAAATGTGTATGCGCAACTGAAATCGCTGCGGGATAGATACGGCACACTGGTCACGGAAAGATACCCTCGAATCCCACGGCGAGTTTCCGGCTACAACCTCGATCATTTGCTCCTAAATGAAGAAGGACGCTTCAATGTCGCACGCGCATTAGTCGGGAGCGAGAGCACCTGCGTCACGATTCTGGAAGCCGAAGTCCGGCTAGTCTTCAGTTATCCCAAGCGAGTTCTTCTCGTTCTGGGATATCCGAGTATTTATGAGGCTGGCGATCACGTTCCCAAGATTCTGGAATACAAACCCATTGGGTTTGAAGGTCTCGATAATCTCTTGATCCATAACGTGAAGAAGAAAGGCATGCCCCAGGTCGACGACCTCTCGATTCTTCCTGAAGGAAAGGGATGGCTAGTCGTGGAATTCGGTGCGGGTAGTAGCGAAGAAGCCGAACAACAGGCACGTGCCATTATGTCTTCCCTCGAAGGGCCGGGCGCACCATCGATGAAGCTCTTCGTCGACGAGTCTGAACAGCAAAAAGTGTGGGATGTTCGCGAGGCCGGATTGGGCGCAACCGCGTTTGTCCCAGGGGAACCGCTGACTTGGGAAGGATGGGAGGATTCCGCCGTTCCGCCGGAAAAGGTGGGTGGGTATCTGCGCGATCTGTGCAAGCTCTACCAGAAATACGAATACCGCTCCGCTCTCTACGGACATTTTGGACAGGGATGCATTCATTGTCGTGTGAACTTCGATCTGATGACCGAGCCGGGAATTCGAAAGTGGCGTCTGTTCATGGATGAAGCCACGACTCTTGTCACCAGCTATGGCGGCTCAATCTCGGGCGAGCATGGCGATGGTCAATCGAAGGCCGAATTCCTCTACAAGATGTTTGGAACGGAACTGATCGATGCCTTTCGTGAATTCAAGTCCATCTGGGATCCGGATTGGAGGATGAACCCAGGGAAAATTGTCGATCCGTATCACATAGATGAGAATCTGAGGCTCGGGGCCGATTACCACCCTTGGGAACCCTCCACATATTTCAAGTTTCCGGACGATCATGGCAACTTTGCGCACGCCGCTCTGCGTTGCGTTGGGGTCGGGAAATGCCGCCGGGAAAACGGCGAAGGCGCACAAGACACGATGTGTCCGAGTTATATGGTCACGCGGGAAGAAATGCACTCAACCCGCGGCCGGACCCGCTTGTTGTGGGAGATGTTGCATGGCGACGTGATCGGCCACGGTTGGCACGATGAACATGTTAAAGAAGCGCTGGATCTTTGCCTGGCTTGTAAGGGCTGCAAAGGGGACTGTCCTGTCAACGTGGATATGGCCACGTATAAGGCTGAATTCCTGGCCCACTATTGGGAGGGAAGAGTTCGTCCGATTCATGCCTACGCTTTTGGATGGATCGACAAATGGGCGCGTCTGGCGTCAGTCGCACCCGGACTAGCCAATCTCTTCACCCAACTGCCCGGTGTGCGAGACCTCGTCAAAATTGCGGTGGGAGTTCCTGGACAAAGACAGATTCCGGCATTCGCAGCTCAAACGTTCCAGTCGTGGTTCCGCAGCCGAAAACCGCAGCTAGGTAACGGGTCGAAGGTCCTTCTGTGGGCCGACACATTCAACAACTACTTCATGCCCGAGACTGCGCGAGCGGCCGTGGAGGTCTTGGAGCATGCAGGCTGCCAAGTGGAAGTTCTTGATCAGCACCTCTGTTGTGGCCGTCCGCTCTATGACTATGGTTTTCTCGACATGGCCAGGTCATATCTGCGCCGCAATTTGAACGCTCTCAACCCGTACATCACTTCAAGAATACCAATGGTCGTACTGGAGCCAAGTTGCTGCTCGGTATTTCGCGATGAATTACGTAATTTGTTTCCCGAGTCGCCAGCGGCAAATGAGCTTCGCGAAAACACGTTTACCCTATCGGAGTTCCTCGAAAAGAAGATTCCCGATTACCAACCACCAATAGTCGGTCGCCAAGCTATCGTCCAAGGCCACTGCCATCACAAGGCAGTGATGCGTTTGAAAGAAGAAGAATCGTTGATGGACAAAATGCACCTGGACCATCGCGTATTGGAATCGGGGTGTTGCGGCATGGCGGGTGCTTTTGGGTACGAAGAAGACAAGTATGAGGTTTCCATTGCCTGCGGCGAGCGTTCATTGCTGCCTGAAGTGCGAAAGGCGGCCCTGTCGACCGTCATCGTAGCCGACGGGTTCAGTTGCAGGGAGCAAATCGCACAGCAAACCAACCGGCAAGCGTTGCACCTTGCCGAGGTGCTGCGAATGGGTCTCGACGATCAGAAACTACCCTATCCCACAATGTACCCGGAAAGCCGTTTTGTACAACCGCGACAGTTTGCGCAGAAACAATCCATGGCGCGCACCGCTGCGATTGGCACTCTGACTCTGGCTGTACTGGGACTGCTGTGGCGGAAAAACAATCGGCGGTGATTGGTACCGCTCATCGGATACTGTTTGTGACCGCCCAGGACAATCGTTGTCACAGATCTTTGGCCAAAATCAGTCCGCGCTCCAAAACCATCTACTGCAGCCAGGGGCGGGCAGTGCTGGCCACGAATCTGGATGGCTTGATCGGAGGTTTTCCCAGGCATGGTTTATTCGTGGGTGAGACTCGACTCCTGTCCCACTACAGATACTTCGTCGATGGCAAGGCCCCGCAAACAGTGGCGGTCTCGAACGTGGAACAGCATTCGTGGCTCGGATATTACATCAGCCCTGCTCCAGGCACTCAGTGGAAGCAGGATACAGGCTCGGGTGAGATGGAGGAATCGTCAGAAGAAACCATCGAGCTGAAGGTATCGCGCACTGTCGGTCTGGGCGTTCATGAAGATCTCGATTTCACCAATTTCACGCAGCGGTCCGTAAGATTCACCTTCGAGATTGAAATTGATGCCGATTTCGCCGACCAGGCCGAGATTTTTCGTCGCAGACAACGCGGAGAATTGACGCGCCGCTGGCGGAAAACCTCCTCCCGGCGCGGAACACTGATTTATGACTACCTTGCCTCCCACCGTTACTCTCACCAGGGGAATCGTGGAGTAAAGCATCTGCACAGAGCCCTGACCGTAAGCGTTGAGAATGCAGGGTCAGCGGTCTCTTTCCGCGATTCGAAGCTCAGGTTCGATGTGCGCCTGAAGGCCCACGGGTCCTGGCACACCTGTATCAAGTTCATTCCCATCTTCGACCGCACGGAAATGCCTCCGTTATATCGCTGCCGCGAGTTCTTCGGAACGCGAAACCAGCTCGATCGCAAACGAGAGATCTTCCTGAACGAGTCCACCGAATTCAATACCAATCCGGCACCCACGAAACTTGCATCCGTCGTCGAGTCGGCATTGCTGCAAGGGACGCATGACTTGTCTGCTCTGCGCCTATTCGATCTAGATCACGGAGATCGCTCTTGGGTAACCGCCGCAGGGCTTCCGATCTACATCGCGTTGTTTGGCCGAGACACGCTCACGGCCGGATGGCAATCGTTCATTGTTTCTACTTCAATCGCGGACGGCGCTTTGCGCGAATTACCTAAGTGGCAAGGGAAGGAAGAGAACGATTGGCGGGATGAGCAACCGGGACGAATGTTGCACGAGGCGCACACTGGTCCGCTCGCGATGCTGAATTACAATCCCAGGTCCCGCTACTACGGGGCTGCCACGACATCCTCTTTCTATCCAGTAGTCTTGTCCGAACTGTGGCACTGGACTGGAAATAAGCCCGCCATCAAACCTCTTTTGGAACCCGCGCGCCGCGGCATCGAGTGGAAGGATAAGTATACGGATCGTTTTGGCGACGGTTTCTACGACTATGAGACCCGTTCATCGCAGGGAAACAAGAACCAAGGATGGAAAGATTCGGGCGATGCCATCGTTCACGAGGATGGGGGACTGGTCGACCCTCCGATTTCGACCTGTGAAGAGCAAGCCTTTGTGTATGTCGCGAAGCTCCGGATGTCGGAGATGCTGTGGTTCACGGGCAAACGTGATGCGGCAAGCCGGTACTTTTACGAAGCATCGGAATTGAAGAAGCGTTTCAATGATCGCTATTGGATGCCTGACAAGAAGTTCTTTGCCTTAGGCCTGGATGCGGAACGGAAGCAGATCAAGTCCATCAGTTCGAACCCGGGCCACTTGCTGGCATGTGGGATCGTAGATAAGAGTTTGGCAAGACAGGTCGCACATCGGCTCCTGGAACGTGACATGTTCAGCGGCTGGGGAATTCGCACGCTTTCGTCCGACCACCCCGCCTATGACCCATATAGTTACCACCGAGGGTCAGTGTGGCCCGTGGAGCACGGAAGCTTCGCGATGGGCATGATGCGGTTCGGCCTGATCAATGAACTTCACACCATTGCACGCGCCATTTTCGAAGCTAGCACACTCTTCGATTACAATCGCCTCCCCGAATGCTTCAGTGGTCATGCGAGGGATGACGAACATCCCTTTCCTGCTATTTATCCGAAGACGAACTGGCCGCAGGCATGGTCGGCCGCAAGCGTGTTCTCGATCCTGCAGGCGACGTTGGGCCTGTATCCGTTTGCTCCGACCAATCTGCTGTTGCTCGATCCTCACCTGCCGGATTGGCTCCCGGAGATTTTCGTTCGCAATCTGCGCGTGGGTAATGCCGTGGTGAGTCTACATTTCTATCGAAAAGGCAAAGGCACTCAATTCGATGTGCTCGAAAAGCGGGGCCGCCTGCATGTTTTAAGGCAGCCAAGCCCTTGGGCGCTGACAGCGGGGCTCGGAGAACGAGTTAAAGATGTGATGGAGAGTTTGATTCCGTAAATCATCTCTTGCCGGATTTGATCTGCGTCCGGCAGCGCTTTATCTGATGAGGAGGTGTGGGTGTGAAGAATCCAATCGGGCAGAAGCGATGGGCAATTGCGGAGGGCTACATTCCAGAAACGAGCGTCGGGCCTGAACCAGAGATGACCAGCCACGAAACTGCGTGCCTGCTCAATACTTCCGACCAAGAAGCTCACGTGCAAATTACGATCTATTTTTCTGATAAGGATCCTGTAGGTCCTTATCACATCACTGTGCCCGCGAATCGGACGAAGCACCTACGCTTTAATGATTTAATGGATCCGGAACCGATTCCCAAAGGGACCGACTACTCCAGCGTGATCGAGGCAGATGTTCCGATCATTGTGCAGCACACGCGACTCGATTCTCGGCAGGCCGCAAACGCTCTCCTCACCACAATCGCATACTCGACAAGTGAGTAGCGGGCCGCGTTAGGCCGAATCAAGCTCCGTAAGCATTCGGATCCCCCTGCCGCCGCGCTCCTTTTAATCGGCCTTGTCTGTCGGCCCAGGTAAACTCAAGCCCCCGCCGAGTACAACCTCCGTCAGCACGCCCGCGCACATTGGCAAACTAATTCTTTTGATATCGGCGATGGAATGCCGCTGGCCTCCAAGCTAGTGATATTACAAGACATATGTATTTCTAATGCATTACAGTCCATACAATGAACCATTACTTCAACTTTTGGAATCTAACTTAAGCCAGGAAACGATCCGTTTCGACACCTTGCTGGGAAGACTTGTTCCAGTGCGGCCTAAGCTTCGGAGAAGTGCCCTCGGTAATTCAACTTCAGGAGATCAGCTCTTTATGAAGAGCCACCGCCTCGCCCCACCTGCGGCGCAGAACGTCGAGGGCCATCATCCTCCCACCGTCTCCGCACGCAAGCGAGCTGCAAATCGCAACAATTCCAAGAAGTCCACCGGACCCAAGACGGCCCGGGGGAAGGCTAACAGTCGCTTCAATGCACTGAAACACGGACTGTGTGCGAAGCGCATCTTGTCTTCCCCGCACCACGAGCTACTCGATCCGAGTTTGCTTAGATTGCTCGAAGACTTGCAGGAACAGTACGGACGTGATCACATTCTCGTCCAATTGCTCCTGGAGTCGATCGTGACCGATTATTGGCGGCAAGCGCAAGGTCTCAAGTTCGAGGTTCAGTTTCTCAACGAATCCGACGCCCATTTCGGTCCGAAAGGAGGAATGGCCAATCTGCAGCGCTACCTGAACAATAGCCAGCGGGCCTTGCTGAAGCATTTCGAGATGCTCGAAAAGCTCCGGTCGCAACCTTCACCCCGCCAAGTGCCTGCTGCTGCCGGCGACCGCTTCGACACCGGCGGCACCCAATCATCCCACGAAACAACGGCCCACACAGTTCCGGGAAATGGGTCGGCGCCGTCCAGGCCGCTGCGGTCGAAGGGGAATGCGCAATCGGCTGAACCGGCAGTGAGCAACCCGTCGTCCGTGACCCGCCAAAACGGTCACAGCCCCGAGGTGGCCTAGCCCGAAAGAACGACCACTCTTCCCAAGGCAAGGTTCCGGCAATCCGCTGAAACCTTGCCTTTGCTTTCGGACCGATGCAGGAAAGAAATCGACACACCCCTGGATTGGGTGCTGCTGTGCCATCGACGACGAGGAGTTTCATGAGTCTTCATGGTTTACCGAAGCGCGGCCTCCTGCATTTCCTCGACCAGGCCCCGGAAACTGCGCATGGCTTTCACTAAATCCGTCGTGGCAAGATCCTCGACCCAATCATGACTGACCAGGAACTCTTCGAAGTCATTCTGGACTCCTTCTGCCCTGTGAGCCTCCGCCTTGTGGAGGCTGAAGGTAACACCTACGTTCTTGCTGGACACGTTTCCTTGGACGTCAACGAAGAGGGTCGTGAGCACGTACACGCTGCAAAAGTTTCCCATAGGCAAGAATTCGTCCCTGACACTGACTCCGCATCCTTGCCTGGATCTTCTAGTCCCTCCAGTCGAAGCCTGGACTTGGCATGCGGTGGTTGGCGCTACGGAAATGTGCCTCCTTCAGAAGTATACAAACCAGATAGACAGAACGGCCATCGTTTACGGCAGAATCCGAAGAAATCTTTAGTAACCAACCTGTCAATCCTAGCCATTTTGTCCGACTGGTTTGTATACTTCTTGTATGGTACCGGGACTAATTCCCTCCGCTGATACAGAAGAGTGCAAGGTGCTCCCTTTACTTTCTGGAAAAGCTGTCGCCTTCCAGCAGTGTAGAGCTTAGGGACCAAGTGCCTTATGCTCCCCCACCGGTAGCGACTTCTAAATGACGTTTGGTTGCTCAAGTCGTTGGGTCCCCCAAAGCCTCTCTGCAAATCGCCTTGGGCGCTACTAAGAGTGGCTTGAGGTGGCCTGAAGTAATCGGCGCCAGGCGACGGGGTTTGACGAAACGGCTGGGACGATGTTCAAGGAAGGTGGTTTTGCATGGGAAGCCGAAGTCAAAGTGCAGGGCTCATCGCTACAGACTTGGTTGGTAAAGTATTCCAATTGATTGGCAAGGATGTGCGCCGGTGCTTGGTTTGCGACTGTCTCTTTTCCCGTCAATCTGCTGCCCGGCATGCGGGGAACATGTGTCTTCCAGCCATGGAGATCCTGAGGTGAACCGAGGGGGGCAACGTGCAAATCGGTAAACCGCTTCGAAACTTCGTGGTAGAGCCGCTTGAGTTGCCGGTGAAGGAAGCCGAGGCTGCTCTCGAGTCCGTGCCGGTCGTGCAGCCAGAGGCTGAGGTTGAGACCGTGCCCGTCGCGCAATGAGAGTTCCAGATCATATCTTCCCACTGGTTGCATGTCGCACCTGGCAGTGGGATGCTCACGGGCTCCGTTCGCTGAACGGCGTGCCTTGGTTTGCGGGTCGGCCACAGGTGGCAGAATGTAGAGCGTCACATGGGTCCAGACGGATCCATCGTGTCAAAGCGATCCATCGCGCCCACGGTGCCCCGCACATGGATTGCACATGCGGAATCTATGCCACTAAGAACCTGGATAAGTTGCGCCAGGCTGGCTACGAAAGGCACGGAATTTACGGGGAGGTCTACCTGTGGGGTTCGCTCGTGGAGTGCGAGTTCGGGTGGCGTGCGCAGTTCGCATACCCGAAGTCGTTTTATGTGCTCCTCCCTGCCCTGCCTGTGGCCCTTGCACATATTCACACTCGACTTCAAGCTCTCACTCCGTACGGCAGGGACATCTTCATCGTTCATAACGCTGCGAGCATCGCCCTGTGGCGACAGAACTCGGGCTTCGAAGCGGAGGGGTTGGATTTGCTGATGAGGCGAGGCCAGCATTGGTATGATCGCCGCAAACTTGAAAGGACTCCCCGCCGTGGCGACCGAATCGCGATTTTTGGCTTGGGCATGGCCGTCGCTGAGGATGTGAACGGTGACCAAGTGAACGTGCGGGTGGGTGACCACGACATTTTCCGCGTTGGGAGTAAGACGGTTGTCTGGAACCAGCAGAACCTGCGATGGGAGGTGAATCTGCCGGGATACTCCGCAAGATCCGATCTCCGACGGGAGGAATAGCACATGGATTATCGGAACAACAAAGGCGAGAACATTGGCTCTCTTACGGTGGCCATATCCGGCGAAAGAACGGTCACCATTAATCGCTTACACAATGTGACGACTGTAGTCGTCCGGGAACGGAATACAGGCAAGGTGAGTTCCGAAACCTTCTTCGGAGACTCACCGTTTGGAAAATAGCCGGAACTTGCCGGGACGAACGGGTCTAGCGATGGTGAGTTGGCGCACGTAAACTCGGCCGAGGTTCTCTGCGCGCGTTCGGTAGTCTCCCTCCGCCTGTACGTAGACCTGAACCGATCCGATCCCGTGAGTGGTGCATTTTCTGCATGGGGAACAACCGGATGAGGTGCCCAACAGCCAGCACTCTACCTCAGTCCGCCCAGTGACTCCGGTTTACTGATTGACAGACCAGTTCGAAAAACGATGAAGCTCCAACTGCAGGAAAAATGCCAGGCGTAAATGCACTGGCCCCGGAACGCCGGCTAAGCGGGCTTCAGTCTCCTCGCTTCGTTCACAAAGAAGCGTTTCACCTCTTCCCACGAAAGCGGAACCAGCAGGTCGGGCATGGGTTCGTTCTCCGCGTCGGCAAAATACGTGGGGGATTTCCAGACATGCAAGAGGTTATAGTTTGCTTTTGGGAATTTTTGGCGAAAGAGTTCAAGGAGCCACGGAATGCCATATTGGCGCACGACGATATAGAGGTCAACGAAGTCTCTGCGCGATCCTCGGCTCGCAAGTGCCCAGAGCTTCATACAGGCGATATCCCGTTCATCCGCTACGGAAACGCCGTAGAACTCCATGGGCGGGAAAAGCAACGGATACCCGTACCCAATAAAACTTACTTTCGTGCCGGATACGTGGCAGTAGACAGTTTGCGGGGATCTAGAGATAACGGCAAGATCGGGAAGAACCTGCAGACTTGCAATCAGCCTCTCTTCATCGAAGGTTTGCGCGTTGACGAAGTCAAGGTCTACGGAGCGGCGATGGCCCCGATAGAGAGCTAGCGCCGTTCCACCCGCGAGATAGAAATCGCGAAGGGTGGATAAGCTTGCAAGCGTCTTCGCCGTCGTTGGGACATCCGGCGAAATCACTTCGGAGTGCCAAGACACTGGTTCTTGCATAGGTACTGCAAATTGTAGCGGGTCTGCGGAGGTTACCGGGAAATGGTCTCGTGCGAGAGAGCGGCGACGCGCTCGGCGGATATGTCGTAAATGAGCGCCCAGTAGGTGGCGGACTTGGGCGAGAGGCGGCGATCTTCACGGATCACCTTCCTAATCTCATCCTCCCGAAAGGTGGCCTTCATCCAGACGACGGCTTCTTCCGTGCCCTGCTCCAAGATCCGACCGATCACGTATTCCGGATATTGGCGAGGGTCGAGCGAGGCAGCATCGACCTCCCAAAAGAATGGTCGTAAGTGATGCGGAATCATTAACTTACATTATATCAAAATAGTCTGGAAAGCAAGCTCAAGCCGGCGATCTGCAGCCGACTTGCTTTCGGTAGGAAGGTTGAGGGATACGAACTGGTGGTTCGGGAAGAGACAGTCGAAAGGTGGACGTTTTGCCGGTCTGGCGGGCGCCGGTGAGCACGACCACTGGCCGTGTCTCAGCCACGCCTCGTCCTTCTGGCGGTAAATTTGACTGCCTGAGGAAGCATGCGCTTTAGGTCCTCGAAATCGGTTGAACTGTTCTCGGCGATTGCTTCATTCACCTCTTCCGAAAATGCTTCCGCGTAGTTCAGGGCAGCACGAACCTTCGATTCAAGCCACTTTAAGTGGTTAGCTACGGCCACGACATCTCCGCTGTAGCTCCTTAGAAGCAACCCGACCTCCCACACCGCGAGGGTGCTTCCGTGGAGATATGCCTGCCGATCGGCGGTGCCAGCGTGGCAATCCCGCCAACTCGCAAACTGGAATGAGCGAATTTTCCAGTATTAGGCACTGAGGACGCCGCAGGTTGGTGTCCCATTTTGGACCTAGGAGTTAACCATGAAGTTGGATTTCGCTAGCAACCATCACCCTATCAAAGAAGTATTTACGGTTGGCATTGCCCTCGGGGCAAAGCTTTACCTGTACCCCATTCTTTCTCATCGTCATTTTGAAGCGCTACTGGCAGGAATGACTCAGCATCGGAATGCAGGGCACCCGCTGCCCCCGGGTACTGCCTGCTACGTGGATGGTCCCTGTCACGAGCCCGCCTGTGACTGTGGCAAGATTCGCATCAAAAAGTACATCGCCCTACCGACGACGAGCGAATCATCAAGCACGGCGTCAGCCTAAACCCTCGCCTTCGCGGTCGGAACCATGCCGGATCTGTGGACTCACCCGTCCCCTCTTCATCGGTCACTGTCTAAGCGGTGTCGGTCGGGGGGAAAGGCGAGCTCCCCCGGCGGCCGACTAAGCTGCCTCCTTACCTCACAGTGGGCCCCATCCTCGCCGCTCTGCCAATCGGCATCGTCATCCTAGCTACGCTCCACCATCGTGCTCGTTCCCATAAGCGCATCTGGGCCGAATTGCAGCGGACGATCGGTTCTTGCGGCCTGATCGTAGGGACGACAGCGTCGCAACGTGGCAGTGTGGTGGGCACGTTCACCAAACGCCACTTCGCCGGGTTTCCCGGATTGCGCCCAGGCCGTTATGACGCCGACGGCGTACCTTTGCCACGGAAGGCTAGTACAGAGATGAGGGGGAGAAGGGGAACGCCCCCCGCCCCGTCAACCGATCCCCAAAACCTGCCACACCGAATTGACGAGGGCGCAACTTTGAATCCGGACATTTCGCTTGCCATGAAAAGCGGACATTTTCATTTGCAACCAACAGGGGCAGAAGAGCAGCAGCATCTCTATAAGTTAAGAAATACTTCACAACAACTACAGCAAAGCCTGTATTGACTGTCCCGGGTGAATGACGGGAAAGTGAAACTGAGGGAACCGCCGAATGTCTGATGTTGCAAAATCTCAGCCCACCTCCTCCAAGCGCATTCTTCTTGTAGACGATTTCCAACCGTGGCGTGACTGGGTTCGCTCACGGCTCACGCTACATAGCCGCTTTGAGCTCTGCGAAGCTGTGGACGGCTCAGAAGCAGTCCGAAAGGCCCGCGAACTGGAACCAGACTTGATTTTATTGGATATTGGACTTCCCGATATGAACGGAATCAAAGCGGCCGAGCGCATTCGACAATCCGCTCCCACTGCAAAGATTATTTTCCTGACACAAGAGAACGACGCGGAGATAAGGTCGGCGGCTCTCGCAACTGGTGCGGCAGGATATGTGGTGAAGGCAAAGGCGGCGAGTCAACTTGTAGCCGCTATTCAGGCCGCTTCGCAAGTTGGTCCAACGCGCTCCGAACGTGCCACAACTGAGCTGACACGTGCGTACAGCATCCCGTTTGGAGACCGGCCTTCTCCCGCGAAAACGCTTGGCTCAGGCGATTTGTGGCTGGAGAGTGACTGAGCGCCCGAGGCTCTACAGACGCTTGACCAAGTATCGTTTCAGACCCTCAGCGTAAAGTTGATCGAAGTAATTCCCATTTACGTCGTTGTAGACGCAACACTTGCGTTGTAGGTGATAGCCAATCACCAGGATGCTATGGGCATCAAACTCATCCGCGGGCTCTTAGGCTTCATTAAGGCTGACGACCGCATACGTCCACGGCTCTGACAGTCTAACCGGTTCTCATTGGCCATTGTGCTCGAGGAGCATGTAGAGCTCATTCCATCTGGTTACGTTACCTATCCCTTGGCCTCTGAAAGACCCTCAAAGCTTCAGATTGTAGTACCGTCTTCGTAACTATCCTTGACACCGTGCATGATGAGGTGTAGGCTGGCTTAACCAGTGGTGCGGAGTTGTGGCATGCACGCCATATGCACTAGCGCCTGCAAGTCCTGCCATTCAGACAACCAGTTCACGTTCAACGGCGAGATTGCCATCCACTTTCCAGGGGGCTGGACAAGCCAATCGTGTGGGTCTTTCCAAGGCTTTTGGTCTGCTTGAATTGTGGTTTTACGGAGTTCGAAATTCCCGAAACTGAATTGCGACGCCTATCAGAAGGCGATACAGCAGCCGCTGCGTATTAGGTGCGCTGGGTTCGGCAGAGTTATGCCTTTTTGACTCACTGCAAACAAAATCATCGCCGCCAAGACCCCGCGTCATCGCAGGCAAGAGTTCGCTCCTTGCATCAGTCTTCAGAATGAACCCCTGTGCTCCATCGCTCAGAGCTGTACGACATCTTCACGTTGTTCTGAGTCAGGAAGATTATCTTCGCAATGGGAGCGACTTGG
>Ga0335082_10001180_pt1 | contig 27805 bp, 24 predicted proteins | sample Lox_Sample_41_FD_206718 | JGI IMG/M metagenome (GOLD analysis project Ga0335082, IMG submission 206718) | Soil microbial communities from Loxahatchee National Wildlife Refuge, Florida, United States - Lox_Sample_4.1 | ecosystem: Environmental > Terrestrial > Soil > Wetlands | place: USA... | reverse complement strand
ATGGCCGCCGCGATCGCCAACGAATTCAGCGAGGCCACGACCAACCTGTATCTCTCGGCGTTGTTCGAAGTGGGGCTCGTCCTCTTCGTCATCACGGTCTGCGTGAACGCGCTGGCCCGCTTGCTCATCTGGCAGGTGGCGCGCGGCACGGCCGTCGGGAGCCGGGCGCTGTGAGTGCCGGTGCCGTGACGGCGGGAACCGTCGACGCGCGCGGCGGCGCGCGGCGTCTGCGGCGCCGCATCATGAGCGGCATCATGACGGGCGTCGTCTGCGCCCTGTGCTTTGTCGCGGTGCTCGCGCTGTTTCTCATTCTGGGAGACCTGATCCGCAAAGGCGCCTCGTCGCTCGACTGGAATTTCTTCGTAAAGAATCCGGCGCCCGCGGGTCAGGCCGGAGGCGGTGTCGCGAATGCGATCGTGGGAACGGCGATCATCGTGGGCTTGGCGTCGGCGATCGGCCTGCCCATCGGCATCGGGACGGGCCTCTATCTGGCGGAATTCGGCTCGGGACGGTTCGGCTGGATCGTGCGGTTCGTCGCTGACGTGATGAACGGCACTCCTTCGATCGTCGTGGGCATCTTCGCGTGGACCTGGCTCGTGAAACCGATGGGGCATTTCTCCGCCCTCGCCGGCGGGGTTTCGCTGGCCGTGCTCATGATTCCCATGATCGCGCGAACATCGGAGGAAATGATCCGCCTCGTGCCGCATTCCCTGCGGGAAGCAGCGCTCGCGCTCGGCTATCCCCGGTGGCGGACATCGCTGCACGTCGTCGTCCGAACGGCCCTCGCCGGGATCGTGACCGGAGCGCTGGTTGGCGTGGCGCGTATTGCGGGCGAAACGGCACCGCTCCTCTTCACCGCGCTCGGCAATCTGAATTTCTCGACCAACGTGATGCAGCCCATGCAGGCGTTGTCGCTCCAGATTTTCACTTATGCCACTGGCCCATTCGAAGACTGGCACCGCATGGCCTGGGCCGCGGCGCTCGTCCTCATGGGCCTGGTCCTCGTCCTCGCCCTCTCCGCCCGCTGGGCGATAAGGCAATACCGTGCCGGACCCTGACCCGAATAAGCGGCTCGAGGCGGTACACCTCACGGCGCTCTATGGACGCCGTGCGGCGGTAAAGGATGTCTCGATCATGTTTCCGCCCAACACGGTGACGGCCATGATCGGGCCGTCCGGCTGCGGCAAGAGCACGTTTCTCCGCTGCCTGAATCGGATGCACGAGCTGTCGCCCGAGGGGTGGGCCACGGGGCGGGTGCTGTTGAATCAGGATGACATCTACGGGCCCACCATCGACCCCGTGCAGCTGCGGCGCCGCATCGGCATGGTGTTCCAGAAGCCCACCCCGTTCCCGACCATGTCGATTTACGACAACGTGGCGGCGGGCTTGCGGATCAACGGCCACCGACAGCGGCGGGCGGAAACCGACCAGGTGGTCGAGCGCTCGCTGCGCCATGCCGCGCTCTGGGACGAGGTCAAGGACCGGCTCAGCGCCAGCGCGCTGGCGCTCTCGGGCGGCCAGCAGCAGCGCCTCTGCATCGCCCGGGCGCTCGCTCCCGAGCCTCAGGTGCTGCTGCTCGACGAGCCGACCGCGGCACTCGATCCAGGTGGCACGCAGCATATCGAGGAGCTGTGCCACGAGCTGAAGGCGACCTATACGATCGTGATCGTGACGCACAACCTGCAGCAGGCGGCCCGCGTCTCCGATTTCACCGCCTTCTTCTATCTGGGCGAGCTGATCGAGCGCGGGGTGACGAACGAGCTGTTCACGAGCCCGACCAAAGAGCAAACCGAAGCGTACATCACTGGGAGGTTTGGATGACGATGGTCGGAAGGCCGGAACCCCCCGTCGTGGCGCCGCAGCCCGTGGCTCCCGCCCCGGCGGCCCGCCGGTTCGCGGGTCCGCCGATCATCGACGCCCGCACCTACAACTTCTGGTATGGTGACACGCAGGCGCTGTTCGAGGTTACCCTGGCGATCCCGCGGCGCGCGATCACGGCGCTCATCGGGCCCTCGGGGTGCGGGAAATCCACGTTCCTGCGATCGATCAACCGGCTGAACGAGCTGATCCCGCGGACGCGGCATGCGGGCGACATCCTGCTCGAGGGAGTGTCGGTGTTCTCGCGCGGCATCGATCCCGTCGAGCTGCGGCGGCAGGTGGGCATGGTGTTTCAGCAGCCCAATCCGTTTCCCAAGACGATTTTCGATAATGTGGCGTACGGACCCCGGCTCAACGGGCTCGCGCCGGAGCGCGAGATGCCGTCGCGAGTGGAGCGCGCCCTGCGTCAAGCCGCCTTATGGGACGAGGTCAAGGACCGGCTGAATAGTCCGGGAACGAGCCTCTCCGGCGGCCAGCAGCAGCGGCTGTGTATCGCCCGGGCGCTGGCCAATGAACCAGAAGTGCTGCTCATGGACGAGCCCTGCTCGGCGCTCGACCCCGGCGCCACGCAGCGAATCGAGGAGCTGATGGTCGAGCTGAAGCAGATCTACTCGATCGTCATCGTGACGCACAATATGCAGCAGGCATCACGCGTGTCGGATTATACGGGCTTCTTTTACCTGGGCCGGCTCATAGAATTCGGAGCGACGAATCAGCTGTTCACGCGCCCCGAAGACGAACGGACCGAGGCCTATATCACTGGGAGGTTCGGTTGAGCCCTCTGCCCGAACAGACGGGACCGGTGCGGACGCCGGTCGTTCATCGCCATTTTCACGACGAGCTTTCGGACCTCAAGGCGAAGTTGCTCACCATGTCGGGCGAGGCCCAGGATGCCCTGGGCCACGCGCTCGACGCGCTGCTCCGCCGCGACGGCGATCTCGCGGTGCAGGTGATCGCCGGGGATCGTGGCATCGATGCGCTGGAGCTGGAAATCGAGGAGCGCGTCACCGATCTGCTCGGTACCCAGCAACCGATGGGGCGCGACCTGCGCCTGCTCATTTCCGCGATCAAGATCGCCAACGATCTGGAGCGCGTCGGCGATCACGCCGTGAACATCGCGCAATCGGCCGAGCGGCTGCTGTCGGCGCGCCTCATCGCCCCCGAGCCGGAATTGCTCGAGATGGCCCGCCAGGCCCGGTCCATGCTCTCGGGAGCGCTCGACGCGTTCGTCCGCGGCGATGCGGCGCTGGGACGGGAGATCTGCCGCCGCGACGATTCGGTCGACGCGCTGCATCACTCGGTGTTCCGGATTCTCCTGACGCACATGATGGAAGATCCGCACATCATCGGCGCCGCCATGGAGCTGTTCCTCGTGAGCCGGAATCTCGAGCGGGTGGCCGATTTAGCGACGAACATCGCCGAGGACGTGGTCTTCCTGGTCGAAGGAAAAACGATCAAGCATCACGCGGAGCAAAACGGCTAGGTGGCATGGGGAACCCGGCGCTGCGCCAGCAGCGCCGGGTTCGTGAAGGGCTTGATCAGGATCAACCCGGCCAGAAAGCCTCCGACGTGCGCCCACACGGCCACCCCTCCTTCGACGCGTGCGAACAATCCCAGCGCGCCCTGAAGCACCTGCAGCACGAACCAGTACAGCAGCATCACATACGCCGGTAGCACGATCGTCGTCACGAAAAATCCCAGCGGCACGAGCAGGTGCACCCGAACACGAGGATACAGCAGGACGTACGCCCCAAGCACGCCGCTGATCGCCCCCGACGCCCCCACCATGGGAACCCGGGAGTGGGGGTCGACGACAATCTGCGTGGCCGCTGCGGCAATACCGCACAACAGGTAGAACACGAGAAAGCGGACGTGCCCCATCGAGTCTTCGATGTTGTTCCCGAATACCCAGAGAAACAGCATGTTCCCGATGATGTGCAGCCAGCCTCCATGCATGAACATCGAAGTGAAAATCGCGGCGTACGATGGTGGGCCGATCACGCAGGTGATGCCGGGGCCCAGGGGGACCGCGGTTCCCAAGGGAAGCGTGCGGGTCAGCTCGCCCGGGATCAGTCCTAGCCTGCAGACCGACGCGCCGAGGCTCGGCTCCGACCCGGCGCCCTGCACAAACAGCCAGACCAGTGCGTTCACGATGATGATGCCGACCGTTACGACGGGCGGCAGGAAGGTCGGATTCTCGTCCTTGTACGGAATCACAGGCTAGCAATGTAGCCGGGGCCTGCCAGAGTGGCACCTTTGTCGGGCACAGGAATTGCTTTCGCGACCCAGCGGTAAGTCAGAGCATCACATACATCTTAGTGGAGAGTCATCATCATGCCTGAGAAGATCATCGGCATCGATCTCGGTACCACGAACTCGGTCGTGGCAGTGATGGAGGGTGGAGACCCTGTCGTCATCCCGAACGCCGAAGGAGGGCGCGTCACGCCTTCCGTCGTCGCGTTCACGAAGGACGGCGAGCGGCTCGTCGGCCAGGTCGCCAAGCGCCAGGCCGTCACGAACCCTCAGAACACCGTGTTCTCGATCAAGCGGTTCATGGGCCGGCGGATCAGCGAGATCACCGAGGAGATCAAGCGCGTGCCCTATAAGGTCGTCGACGGGCCGAATGGGCTCGCGGCGGTCGAGATTCAGGGCAAGCGCTACACCCCGCCTGAGATTTCCGCCATGATCCTGCAAAAAATGAAGCAGACGGCGGAGGACTACCTGGGCCACAAGGTCGAGAAAGCGGTCATCACGGTCCCCGCCTACTTCAATGATTCGCAGCGCCAGGCCACGAAGGACGCCGGCCGCATCGCCGGCCTCGACGTGGTGCGCATCATCAACGAGCCCACCGCGTCCGCGCTGGCATACGGCCTCGACAAGAAGAAGGAAGAAAAGGTGGCCGTGTACGACCTGGGCGGCGGCACGTACGACATTTCCGTGCTCGATCTGGCCGAGGGGGTGTTCGAGGTCCGGTCCACCAACGGCGATACGCACCTGGGTGGTGACGACTTCGATGCGCGGATCATCGAGTGGCTCGTGTCGGAGTTCAAGCGCGACCAGGGCATCGACCTCTCGAAGGACCCGATGTCGCTGCAGCGCCTGAAGGAAGCCGCGGAGAAGGCCAAGATGGAGCTGTCGACGGTCATGCAGACCGAGATCAATCTGCCGTTCATCACGGCCGACGCGTCGGGCCCTAAGCACCTGAACATCACGCTCTCGCGCGCCAAGCTCGAGCAACTGGTGGACGACCTGGTGCAGCGGACGATTCCGCCGATGGAGCAGGCCCTGAAAGACGCGGGCTTGAAGCCGGGCGAGATCGACGAAGTCATCCTGGTTGGCGGACAGACGCGGATGCCGAAGGTGCAGGAAATCGTGCAGAAATTCTTCGGCAAGGAGCCGCACAAGGGCGTGAACCCCGACGAGGTGGTCGCGATCGGGGCGGCGATTCAGGGCGGCGTGCTCGCCGGCGAGGTGAAGGACGTCCTCCTGCTCGACGTGACCCCGCTTTCGCTGGGCATCGAAACACTGGGTGGCGTGACCACCGTACTGATTCAGCGGAACACGACCATTCCGACCAAGAAGTCGGAAGTATTCTCGACCGCCGAGGACAACCAGACCACCGTCGAAATCCACGTCCTCCAGGGCGAGCGGCAGATGGCGCTGGACAACCGGACCATCGGGAAGTTCCAGCTCACGGGAATCCCGCCGGCTCCGCGCGGTATGCCGCAGGTCGAGGTGACGTTCGATATCGACGCGAACGGAATCCTGCACGTCTCGGCCAAGGACCGGGCGACCGGCAAGGAGCAGAAGATCCGGATCGAGGCCTCCTCCGGTCTGGGCGAAAAGGACATCGAGCGGATGGTGCGCGACGCCGAGTCGCATGCCGCCGACGACCGCAAGCGGCGTGAGGAGATCGAGCGCCGTAACCGCCTCGACACGCTGGTGTACGAAGTCGAGAAGAGCTCCAAGGAGTGGGGGGACAAGCTCGAGGCATCCCTCAAGTCCCGGCTCGACGCGGGGGTTTCGAGCGCACAGCAGGCCCTTCGCTCGGGCAACGGCGACGAGATCGCGAAGAGCCTCGAGGAGCTGCAGCAGGCCTATTCGGCCGCCGGTGCGTCGCTGTACGCGGCGCAACGGGGCGCGGGGGGGGCGGGGGGGGGCGCGGGACCGGGTGAACCCGGGCCAGGCGCGCCAGGGCAGCAGGGTGAGCCGGCCGGAGCGGGCGCCGGCGCTAGGGCAGGACAGGAGAACGTCGTCGATGCAGATTACGAAATCGTCGACGACGACAAGAACAAAAAGCAGTAACCTTTTTCCGGGAGCACCGAGAAGCCGATGTCGGTACGCACGCGTGATTGGTTGAAGTTCGGGATGCTCGTGGCGATCGCTTTTGTGTTCGGACTGGCCTTCGCCTCGGCATTGAACCTGCCCACCAAGGGTCGGGCGACCGAGGCGGTGCAGGCCCCGCAAAACACCGTGCCGCCGGCATCGGCACGCGCTCCGCTCCCCGCGGCCAAGCCGATCGCGGATTTGAGTACCGCGTTCGTGTCTGTGGCGGATCACGTGCGGCCCAGCGTGGTCTTCGTCCGCTCGGAGCACCGGGAACGGACTGACGCCTCCCGCCTGCCTCCGGGGTTCGAGGATTTTTTCCCCCAGTTCCGGCGCCGTCCCCAGGTCGAGCAGGGCACGGGTTCCGGATTCATTGTCTCTCCTGATGGACTGATTCTCACGAACAACCACGTCGTGGCGGGCGCCGATCGGGTGACCGTGCGACTGTACGATAAACGCGAGTTCACGGCCAAGGTGGTCGGAACGGATCCCGCGACGGATGTGGCGGTGATCAAGATCGCCGCGACCGACCTGCCCGCCGTCATCATGGGCAATTCGGATTCCACTCGGGTCGGTGAATGGGTGCTGGCCATCGGAAATCCGCTGGGCGAGCAATTCGCCTTCACGGTGACCGCCGGTATCGTGAGCGCCAAAGGACGCCTGCTGAACGGGCTGCAACAGTCGCGCTATGCGATTCAGGACTTCATTCAGACCGACGCGGCGATCAACCCCGGCAATTCCGGCGGACCGCTGGTGGACGTACGGGGTGAGGTGATCGGCATCAACGCCGCGATCGCCAGCGAGACGGGCTTCTACTCAGGATACGGGTTCGCGATTCCGATCAATCTGGCCCACTCCGTGATGACGCAGCTCGTCAAGACCGGACACGTGGAGCGGGCCGTGATGGGCATCGCGATCCGCGACGCCACCCCCGAGGACGCGGACGCCGTTGGTCTCAAGTCCATCACCGGCGTGGTGGTGAACAGCTACACGGGCGACGATTCGCCGGCCAAGCGGGCGGGACTGCAGCCGGGCGACGTCATCGTGGCGCTGGACGGTCAGCCGGTCAGTAATGTTCCACAGCTGCAGCAGATGGTCGGGTTCAAGAAGCCGAACGAGACGGTGGACGTCACCGTCCTCCGCCAGGGCGGCGTGAAGAAGAATTACACGGTACGGCTCGAGCGGGCCCCGTTGAACGAGGAAGAAGTCGCCTCCAATTCGCCCAAGCCCGGCGGCGGGGAGGCCGCGCCGAAAGAGGAATCCCTGGGCATTGCAGCGCAGCCCTTGAGCCCAGACGACGGACAGGACCCACGGTTCCGCAGCGTGATCCAGCAGGGTGGTGGAATGGTCGTGACGTCGGTATCGCCGGACGGCCCGGCCTACCAGCGGCTCGCCACGGTCGACGATCCGGGGGGCCCCGATATCATCGTCAAGGTGAACGGGTCGCCGACGCGGAGTCGCAGCGAGTTCCGCGACGCGCTCTCGAAGGTGAAGAGCGGGGAGATTGTCACGCTGCAGATCCTCAGCCCCGACCCATCGTCGCCGTCGAACTGGACGGGACGGGTCGTCCGGCTGCGGGCGCGCTGACGAGCACCGCCGCGACGGCGCATTGCCAGAGGACGGGAAGGACGAAGGCCGCCTGATCGGCCCTCGTCCTTTCGTCAAACAGGACCGCGAGCACGACTCCGCTCATGCCACTCGCGATCCCCAGCCACCCGAGGGAGCGGGGCAAGACCCGGCCCCGCACGGCACCCCAGCCGAATAAATACGTAGAGATACCGAGGGCGAACGCCGCAAAGCGCTGCGCCGCGAGGGCAAAGGGGTGAGCCATGTCGTACAGGAAAATCGCACGAGTCGCCGTCATTCCGGGCTCCGCGGCCTGATAGTCTTGCGCCAGTATCCATCCCGTGCCTGCCATAAAGGCGACGATAATGACCCAGGCCGCGTACGCGAGCCCACCCACCGCGAGCCCGGCGCGCATGGCGCGCTCCCCCGCGGTTCCGGCGTGGAGACCGGCGAGCCCCGCGAGGCCGGTGAGGCTCAAGGCAAATCCGAACAGGAACGCCCAGTGAATCGCGCGCCATGCGCTCGAGCGGGCGATCAGGGCGAGCTGCGCCGCACCATCTCCCATGAGGTGGGGATGGAGCGCTCCGGCAATGACGACGAGCAGGGCACCGACAAGCAGGCTTAGCGTGTAGCCAGGTTGACGCGAAGCGGCGCTCATCCGGCTAATGTAGCACACGGCCCCTTTGCGGAGGGTATCTTGCGGGCATGATCGAGCTGCGGGATCGCGTGCAGGAAGTGCTTGGATCGTCGTACCGCATCGAGCGCGAGCTCGGCGCGGGCGGCATGAGTCGCGTATTCGTCGCGTTCGAGACGGCGCTCGAGCGCCGCGTGGTCGTGAAGGTCCTGCCGCCGCAGCTCGCACTCGCCATCGCGCGCGAGCGGTTCCGGCGCGAGATCCAGCTCGCCGCCTCTCTGCAGCACCCGCATATCGTGCCCCTGCTCGCCGCGGGGGGATCGGGCGACGTCTTCTACTACACGATGCCGTACGTCGAGGGCGAATCGCTGCGCTCGAGGCTCGGACGCGACGGCCGGCTGCAGATTCGCGACGCGATCCGGACGCTGCGCGACGTCGCCGATGCCCTGGCGTACGCGCACGAGCGAGGCATCGTGCACCGCGATATCAAGCCGGACAATATCCTGCTCTCAGGCAGCCATGCCGTGGTCGCCGACTTCGGGGTCGCGAAAGCGCTGAGCCATGCCGGCGGCGTCTCGGCCCTCACGTCGCTCGGTCTCGCCATTGGGACTCCCGCGTACATGGCCCCCGAGCAGGCGGCCGGCGATCCGAACGTGGACGCGCGAGCCGATCTCTACGCGCTGGGCGCGACCGCGTACGAGATGCTCACGGGCCGGCCCCCCTTCCCCGATCTCGCGCCGCACAAGATGATCGCGGCGCATGTCCTCGAGCCGGTCACCCCGATCGCCCAGGTGCGGCCGGAAATCCCTGCCGAGCTCGCGGAGCTCGTGATGCGCTGCCTGGACAAGGACGCCGAGCAGCGGCCGGCGAGCGCGGCCTCGGTGCGCGACGCGCTGGACGGAATGACGAGCTCGGGATTCGGTAGCGCCACGCGAGCGGGACGCCACGCGGCCCGTAAGTCGAAATCCTGGGTGGGAGCCTCGGTCGCAGTGGGAACGGTCATCGCTCTGGCGATTGGGTGGGTGGCACTGCGGCGCGAACCGCCCACACCGCTGGACCAGAACCGGGTCGCCGTCGCGCCGTTCGACGTCGTCGGCCCGGGCGGCTTCGGCTTGTGGCACGAAGGCCTGGTCGATGTATTGTCGCGCGGGCTCGACGGCGCAGGTCCGTTGCGCACCGTGTCGCCGACGCTCGTGATCCGGCGCTGGCGCGGCCGCTCGGATCAAGCCTCCGCTGAGGCCCTCGGTCGTGAGACCGGCGCGCAGACGGTGATCTACGGCACCCTGCTCTCGGCCGGCCCTGATTCCGTCCGAGTGACCGCCACGATTCTCGACGTGGCTCGGGGCGCGTCGCTCGCCGAGCTCGAGCTGCGCGACGGCGCGGATCGCATGGATCGAGTGGCTGACTCGCTCGTCGTTCAGGTTTTACGGGAGCTCGACCGCACGCGCGCGATCGGGCTCGTGCGCGGCGCGCCGCTCGGGTCCCGGTCCCTTCCGGCACTCAAAGCGTTTCTCGCCGGGGAGCAATTCCTGCGTCGCTCCCAGTGGGACTCGACGATCGCCTATGATCAACGCGCGCTGGCACTCGATTCCGGGTTCGCGCTGGCCTGGAGCCACGCCGGACTCGCGGCCGGCTGGGCGCATTCGGCCTATGACACGTTGTCGGTGACGTACCTGCTGCGCGCCGGCGCCCTGAACCACGGGCTCGCGCCGCGCGAGAGTCTCATTGTCCAGGCGGAATCGCTTCAGGCGACGCTGTTCGGATACGAGGAGCAGCTGGGCCCCAAGACCTGGGGCTATGCCCGGCGATTGATCGCGACCCTCACGGAGGCCGTGCGGCGCTATCCCACCGACCCCGAGCTGTGGTATATGCTGGGGGACGCCGACTTCCACGACGGCTTGCTGGCCGGCGTGGGACGGGAGCAAGCGTTGGCCGCGTTCGATCGATCGATCGCGCTCGACTCGGCCTTTACTCCCTCCTACGTCCACTCGATCCAGCTCGGCTTCGAGCTGCGCGGCGTGGACGCGGGCCGCGCCTACGCCACCGGCTATCTGCGCGCCGGCGCGGCGGGGAGCTACGCGGACGCGGTCAGGATCATGCTGCTGCTGCTCAACCCTCGAACGGCCCGCGACCCGGCGGCATGGGCGATGTTCGACACGATGCCGATGGCGCCTATCCACCTCGCCACCTACGCGGTGATCGAGTCGGTCGATGCCGACGAGACGGGTATCTGGGTGGCGCGGCGTCACCGAGACCGGATCCTGCGGGAGTCCCGGACGGCGGACGATTCGGCCAAGGCCGACTGGACCCTCTACCCGGCGCTGGCACTGCGCGGCCACCTGGAAGAGGCGCGACGCCACGTGCCGCCCCAGAACTACCACAACGCCGAGTTGGCGCTGCTCGGCGCCATTCCACCGGACAGCGCCGACGCGATGATGCGACGCTGGATCGCCTGGCAGCGCGTTCCCAACTTCCGGCCGTGGTGGGCGCTGCCCTGGTGGTCAGCTCGGCACGATACCGTCGCGATCGCAGGGCTCGAGCGCATGGCGGATCAGGGACTCCGGACCCCCCCATTTCCGCTCACGCCCACACAGCGTGAGGTGGTCCGCTACGTGACGCACTCGACGCGGGCATACATGGCGCTGGCGCGCGGTGACTCGGGCGAGGCGCTGCGGCGCTTCGCGGCATTACCCGACAGCGCCTGCCTGGGACATTGCGAGTTGGACGCGTTGACGCGGGTCAAGCTGCTCGTCGCCTTCGGCCAATACGACGATGCTGCCCGCCGGCTGCAGACTCCGCCGGTGCTCGACTGGTTCAGCTGGGGGATCACCCCGACGCACGTCCTCTGGGAACTCGAGCGCGCCCGCGTTGCAGAACGGTTGCACGATCGAGCGGCCGCGCGCGCCGGCTACGCCTACGTCGCCGCGGCCTGGCTGCACGCCGATTCGACCCTCGCCCCCTACGTTCGGGAGGCACGGGCGGGACTGCTCCGGCTCGAGAGCGACACGAAGTCTTAGGGTCCGAGACCGGGCAGCTGCAGCATCAGTTGCGGTGTTTCGGTAATCGACGACTTCGCATCGAACCCTGACCCGAGCAGCGCGGTCTCGCCCCCGGCCGCCGGCGTGACCTTCACCGCTGCGAACGGAACGTTCTGCGACAGCCACGCGTCGCCGTCGGGTGCACGCACGTGCAGTGCGCGGATCGATCCCGCCGGCACATTGACGTTTTCCCATCCCACCGTCTGAGCTGACGCGCAGCGCCGCCCCATTTCGACAGCCGGGCTCATCTGCACCAGCCGTTGGCTGACGAGCGGGAGCAACTCGTCCGGGATGCGCGCGGCCGGCTGAGACCCCGATTTGAACACAAGCCCATGAATTCCGTTCGCCTCGAAGACGAAGCTCGGGACGAGCACCTGGGCGATCCAGTTCCCCGACGCACTCCGGCTCGACGAATCGCGAACCTCGATCCAGTACAGCGTGGTGTCGCCGCGAGCTTCCGAGCCCACGGCCGCAATGCGCATTTCGAAGCCGTCGAGCTGGCCGCCCCTGATCCCATACCGGGCCCACTGCCCGACCTTCACCTGGCCCAGTGAACGGCACAGTGTGGCCAGGTCTCCGCCGGCTGTCTGAGCCGCAAGCTGCGAGGCGCCGATCAGGCCAAGCGCGAGAAGCGAACAGATCCCGCGCCGCGCGAGATAAGACATGCTGGTTCCCCCGATCAGTGATGCGTGGTGATACCCGGTTGCCGCTGCAAGTCGCCCGGTGTGTCGATGTCGCCGAGAGCCGGAGCGGGCCACTCCTGGTGCCGCACGGTGTCGCCATGCCGTTGGACGACCGTCTTGAACCCCTCGCCCGTCCAGGCCAACAACTCAGGGAACATCGAGCGATGGAACCGCACGGGCGGCGCCATCACCCCATTGTACCGGGACGCGACGATCGGCGCACCATGCTGCGGAACGGTGTCCCGGACCGCTCTGATCATCTCCGGCGTCACCCGAACCATGTCGGCAAGGAGCACAATCGCCCCGTGCGCGGACGGAGGCAGCCGGCGCAGCCCGACGTGGACCGACGCGCTCATGGGCCCGTCGAACCCGGAATTCAGCGCGATGTCGCATTCCAGTGAGCCGAGCGCCGCCCGTACCAGCTCCGCTTCGAATCCCACGACGACGACCACCGGCCAGAGTCCGGCGTCGAGCGCGATGCGCGTGGATCGCCGGACGAGCGGCTCGCCATCGAGCTCGAGCAGCAGCTTGTTTCGTCCGGGGCCCATGCGCCGCGATGCCCCGGCCGCGAGGACGATGCCCGCGAATTCCGCGTCAGGCATGAATGGAGAGCGCTCGTTCACGCAGCGACTGAACTTGCCGGCCGGACCGGAAGGCGAGGACCTCGGCCACAATGGCGAGGGCGACCTGCTCGGCCCCATCGGCGCCGATGTCGAGGCCGACAGGCGCATACAGGCGCTGCTGTTGGAGCGCGGCGGCGGCGCGAGAAGCGGTGGCTTCGAGCATTCGATTCGTCCGCTCCCGCGGGCCGAGTATGCCTATATAAGGAATGGACGTCGCGACGAGGGCCCCCAGATACGCGACGTCGTCCGCGAAATTGTGTGTCATCAGGACGGCATAACTCCGTGTCGGATCGATCAAGCGCGGCAGACTCTCGCCATCCGACTCGATCAGCCGGGCGGCCCCTCCGAAGCGCGCCGCATCGAGACGTCCCGGCCGGCGATCCACCACCGCGACGCGAAACCCCACACTGGCGGCGAGACGGACCAGTGCGGGGGCATCCTCGCCCGCCCCGCAGATCACCAGCGCCGGCGGTGGATCGAAGGCGTCAAAGAAGATTGACCGCCCGTGCAGCATTTCCAGCGTGCCGCGATCGTGGGTAAGCAAATCGTGCGCGCGCTCGCGTACCGCGCGAGTGAGATCGGGCGAGCCCAGATGGCCTTCGCATGCCTCGGTCGTCACGGTGAGCGCCTGTCCCTCGAGGTCCGTACACAGCACGAACGGTACGGGGGCGAGACTCGAGAGCGCGACGCGCGCGAGCGGCAGCGAACCGCGCATTGGCGCGACATGAACGTCGACCCGTCCGTCACACCCCAGGCCCAGGTTCCAGGCCTCGATGCGGTCCTCGCTCGAGCAGTAGGTCCGGAGCTCCGGCGAATCGGTGCGCAGCACACGCTGGGCGACCTGGATGACGTCCTGTTCCAGGCAGCCGCCGCTCACATTTCCAAAGGTCGAGCCATCGGACGCAACGAGAAGCTTGGCCCCCTCGCGGCGGTAGGCGGATCCGACCACGCGAACCACAGTAGCGAGCGCGGCGGCCCCCCCGGCTCCCAACACCTGGTGCAGCCGGGTCAGTACCTCGCAGGTCTCCATCCATTTTTTCATTACGCTCCCCCGATGGCTCGTGGGAAGGATAATCGTCGCCAACGGCCGGAAAAAAGGCGCCCGCGAGGGCGGGCGCCTGGACTAGGTATATGCGCGGAACTACTGGTTAGTGAGTCGTTTGCGTATTCGGGTTGTTCGGATCCTGACAGGGTGTCACGAAGTCGGTCCCGGGGGTAATGCAGGTGCTGCCGTTGCCGCTGCCCATGAGGGTGGCCACGATCGCGGCGGCCCCGATCGCTGTGCCGCCCGCGAGCAGCGCGGTTCGCCCGGCATTCACTTCGCTCGCCTTCATCAGCTTGATGCTGTCGAGCGGAATCTCGTCGAAGCTACCTCGGTCGAATCCCGCGAGGGTGTCCCCGTGCACCGTGGGATTCCACAATTCCACAGTGTTGTTGTTGGCTTCGGTGACCCAGACATGACTTGGACCGCGCGTGGCGACGTACTCGGCAGGATACCCGACGACTCTCGTTGTCCGACACCCGGCGAACCCCAGCAGCGCGAGACCCGCCAGGGAGACCGGGAGATGTTTCAGGCGCATACGGCCTCCATGTTCGCCCTTTGCTCTTGTTACGCCTCCGCGTTGTGTTTCGTTCGATGCCGGCGAACCCAACCGTTGGAGGGAGTTGCACGACGGGACACCATGGGCGTCAGCCGCCGGCGATCGCGGGGATGACCGTCACCTCGTCGCCATCTTCGACGGTCGCAGCGAAGCCGCCCCGGAACCGCACGTCTTCATCGTTCACGTAAAACACGACGAATGGGTAGGGTTTGCCATCCTTGTCCTGCAGCCGTGGGCCGAGCGCCGGGAATCGCGCGGCGACGTCGGCCACCGCCTCACCCAACGTGCGGCCGTTCGCCTGAATCGTGCGGGCCCCGCCGGCATGCGCCGCGAGCACCGAGGGAAGATTCACATTCACTGCCATGCGTCGATCTCCTCCAGAGCCATCAATGCGTGCGAGCCTGCTCGACGAGGGCGGCCACCTCGCGAAGGCGCGGGGCGATCACGGGGGCATCGGCGAGCGCGCCGCTCACGGCCTCGAGCGTCTTGAGACCGTGCCCCGTAATGCACAGCACGACCTCGTCCTGCTCGCGGAAGCGGCCGGCGCGCGCGAGGGCAAGCGCCGCCGCGACCGTCACGCCCGCCGCGGTCTCCCCGAATACGCCGGTGTCTTCGGCCAGCATCCGAATGCCGGACACCAGCTCCTCGTCGCTCACATGCGCGCCCCAGCCACCGGTTTCCCGAATCACCTGCGAGGCGATGGTCCCGTCGGCAGGATTGCCGATGGCCAGTGATCGAGCAATGGTGCGCGGCACCTCGGGTTCGATAGTCTCGCCGCCGCGTTCCACGAGTCGCACGATCGGCGCGCAGCCCGAGGCCTGGGCTCCATAGAGCCGCGGCACCGCGCCGCGCACCAGGCCCGCGGCGAGAAATTCGCCGAACCCCTTGCGGAGCTTACTCACGAGTGAGCCCCCGGCCATGGGGGCGACCACGGCGTTCGGCAGGCGCCAGCCCAGCTGCTCGGCGATCTCGAAGGCGACCGTCTTCGATCCTTCGCCGTAATAGCCCCGCAGGTTCACGTTGACGATTCCCCAGCCGAACCGGTCGGCGACCTGCGCGCACAGCCGGTTCACGTCGTCATAGGTCCCACGCACCCGCACGAGCCGCGGCGCGTAGATGCTCGTGCCAAGAATCTTTCCGGCCTCGAGGTCATCGGGAATGAACACCCAGGCGGCAAGGCCCGCGCGAGCGGCATGAGCGGCGACCGCGTTGGCGAGATTGCCCGTGGACGCGCAACCGATCGTGTCGATTCCGAAGGCGTGGGCGGCATTGATGGCTGCCGCCACGACGCGATCCTTGAAGGACAGCGTCGGATGCGAAACGGTATCGTTCTTGACCCAGACACGGGCGACGCCGAGTCTCCGCGCCAGCTTCGGCGCGTCGACCAGCGGCGTGAATCCCGAATCGCGGGAATGCACCGGATCACCGTCGAACGGCAGCCATTCCTTATATCTCCAGAGCGATGGCGCGCGCGCCGCGATGGTCCGCGCGTCGGGCAGGCGCCGCTCGGGATCGTAGATGGGATCGAGGGGGCCGAGGCAGTTCTCGCAGATCGAGAGTGGCGCGGGAGCCCGTTCCGCACCGCAGCTCCGGCAACGCAGCGGCAGGGCTTTGAGACTCGTGTCTGGAGTCGGGGCGGCGGTGGTTGTCATATCCTCAAAAAAAAAGGCCCGGGCAAATCATGCCGCGGGCGGTCGCTTTTTAGCGCGTTGTTTTACGTGGCGGCAATACGCGGCAAATCACCACGGCGCTACGATTGTGTTCCTGCTGCAAGAAAAGGTATGTCGGGAACGGCGCAGGTCAAGCCGGGTTACCGGGCGCCCACCGTCTCGAGACTCGCAACCCAGCTACGGATTCGCTCGAGCCCGACCTCGACATCGGCCGCCGGGCTGGCATACGAGAGCCGCAAATGCCCCCGACCCGCGGGGCCGAAGGCCGTTCCGGCCAGTACGGCCGTGTGCGCCTCCATCAGCAGCCGCTCCGCCAACGCCTCGCACGTGAGGCCGCTCTTGTCGAGCACCCCGCTGAAGTCAGGAAACGCGTAGAATGCCCCCGCCGGCGTGGCACAGGTCACGCCTTCGATGGCATTCAAGCCCTGCACCAGCAGATCCCGTTTCGTGCGCAATCCGGCAACGAACCGCTCCACGTGCTCCTGCGGGCCGGTGAGGGCGGCGAGTCCCGCATACTGAACGAACGTGGCCGTGCACGAGAGGTTGTTGATGATCAGGGTCGTCATAGGACCGGCCAGCCAGGTCGGCATGATCCCGTACCCCAATCGCCACCCCGTCATCGAATAGGACTTCGAGAACCCGTCCACGATCACCGTACGATCGCGCATGCCCGGCTGCGCCGCGATGCTGTCGTACCGGCCGTCGTACCGTAGCTTGCCGTACACCTCGTCGGTAATGACCCAGAGGTCGTGCCGCTCGGCCAGACTCGCGAGCCGCGCCAGATCGGCGCCCGACGCGACGCCGCCGGTGGGATTGTGTGGCAAGTTGAGTATCAGCGCGCGAGTGCGCGGGGTGATGGCCGCGGCGATCGCGTCGACATCGGGGGCAAACGCCCGATGGTGGTCGAGCGGATAGTACACCGGTCGTCCGCCGGCGAACCGGATGACCGATTCATAGATCGGAAAGCCCGGATTCGGGCAGAGGACCTCATCACCTTCGTCAATGAGGGCGAGCGCGGCGCAGAACAGCATCGGCTTCGCGCCGGGGGTGATAATCACCTGCTCGGCGCTGGCGCGGACTCCCCGCGTCGCGAGCGATTGCGCGATGGCATCGCGCAGCTCGGGGACGCCGGCCGCCACCGCGTAGCGGGTTCGCCCGTCCCGCAACGCGCGGATCCCGGCTTCGACGACGTGGGGTGGCGTGGGAAGATCCGGCTCGCCGATCTCGAGGTGAATGACTCGGTGCCCCGCGGCCTCGAGCCTGCGCGCCGCATCGAGCACGACGTAGGCCGATTCCGTGCCGAGGACTCCGAGACGCTTCGCCGCGCGCATGGGCACCGCGTTCTCCTCTTCCCAGAAGGGAGGTGACAAAAAAGGCCCGGGCAGTTGTTGCCGCAGGCCCTACGAAAGCCCGCCGCATCGAGAGGCGGCACACCGGCTTCACAAGCTAGCAAGCGAGGCTCAGCCCATCAAGCGGAGACGTGCAGAGCACTAAAAGGGGGCGCGGGAGTCGAGCCACCACCGGGGTTCCTCGGCGCAACCGGGCGACGAAAAACGCAATCCACGAATGGTCAGCTCACTTGGCTCAGACTCCCCGCCTATGTCCTGCGGTGGACGACTGCCCACACGGTTTGCGGACTGCCAAGTGATCACCGATCGTGCGGGCAACATCCGCGTACTGCAAGACACGCAATCGGCGTCGCTTCCTTGTCTAGCAATTCCAATGCCGAGGGCACGTCGAGCGCGGTCGTGCGTCGTCAATGGGAAATCGTGCGGATTTCGAAAGATGCCGCAATTGAGTGCGGGAAATGCGCATCGGGATGCACGTTGGTGCGCTGGAATTCGCGTGGCACATGCTGCAACGGCGCGACAGCTTGGCCTAAAGTGCGCGTACGCGCATGGCCAAAACGAATCCGGGGAAGACTAAGAGGGCTCAGTTCCCGGGTTTGACTCCCGAGAACAGGGGCAGGTAGCGCGCGTATCCCCGCGCCTCGAGACTATCCACCGGGATGAATCGGAGGGCGGCGGAATTCATGCAGTAGCGCAGGTGGGTCGGAGGCGGGCCATCGTCAAACACGTGGCCCAGGTGGGAATCTCCATGCGCCGAGCGGATTTCCGTGCGTATCATGAAAAAACTCCGGTCTTCCCGCCGGCGGATGTTGCCGGGCTCGAGCGGCTGCGTGAAGCTGGGCCACCCGGTTCCCGAATCGTACTTGTCGAGCGAGCTGAACAGTGGCTCGCCGGTCACGATGTCCACGTATATCCCGGCCGCGTGATTGTCCCAGTACTCGTTGTGAAACGCCTGCTCGGTGGCGCCCTGCTGGGTCACGTCGTACTGCAGGGGGGTGAGCCTGTGCCGTAATTCGTGGTCCGACGGCTTCTTATAGGCGGTACTCTCGGCGGTAGCGGAGCCCGCGATCTGCGCGGGCGCGGTTCGCCCAGCGATGGTCAGCCCGAACCAGGCACCGGCCCAAGCCCAACGTGTCGCACCCACGGTCACCGCTGTCGCGGAATGGCCACGACCCCGGGAAGGGCCACACTGCCAAACTGGACCCGCGGTACCGCAAAGGCACGCGCTGCGACGATCCCGCCCAGCGTACCGGATGGCTGCCCGATGGACGCAGCTCCCGACGCGGCCCCACCGACCCGCAGAGGTGCGGGAGCCACCAGGCTGGCTTGTGTCGAGGAGGTCGCGACGCGCGCACGCGACTCCGTCGCGCCGTTGCTTCGCGGATTCACGCGCACGACCCATTCGCGCGGCGCGCCCCCCGAGGCCGCGCTCGTTGTCGCGGGCGCGACTGGAACATCGACGTGCACGTGGGTGCGCGGCTGGACGATGACAATCGGTGGTAGCGTGAGCCGGGCTACGGGGCGCTGATCACGCGCTGGCGGAGCCGACCACGCGACCGCAGGCTGATCGCGGGCTGGCAACCTCGGCCGCGCCACGGGATGCGGAGCAGGCGCTGGCATCATCGGCTGCGCTGCCGCACGCTGATCACGCGCCGGCAGAGTCGGCTGCGCGACCGGACGCCCGTCTTGGGCCGGCACCGCCGGCCGCATTACCGAAAGTTGACCGCCCTGATAAACCGCGAGCGCTGCGGCAGTGCCACCCGCTCCGCGATGAGAAGGAGTGAGCCGGCAGTGTAGCGGCACAGGCGCGACGGGCCGGGGGTCCGCGGGCGCCACGTCATAGACGAGCAGCGGAACGTCGAGCTCGGGGGTCGTGGCCAGCGGTTCTTCGGGCTCGGGAGCATTCACGCCGTACATCGTGAGATCGTAGTTGAACGACTCCGGGCCGAGCATGCGCTGCACGATCTCGGTCAACGCGGCCTCGGCATCCTGGTCGGGCGAGACTCCGCCGAGCATCGCGGCGTCCCACTCGGTGCCACGGACGAACTCTCCCGCCTGAAAGGCCACGTCCGATCGCGCGGCGAGCAGCGTTCCGCTGCCCGTCTCAGCGGCCGTGAACGCCGCGCCCCCACTCGATCCCGTGATTTCGTACGTGCCCTCGGGCGTGTAGGGATCCGCCGCGGGACTCGCAGGGAACAGCACGTCGATCATGCCGTTTGGCCGGCGCCGCAAGACGAGGAGGTATCCCGGAGTCTCGAGATTCACGAACACGCGAACCGGTGAGCCGCTCAGCGCCTGCGCGGGATCGGACCAGATGTGCACCGGCTGCCAGTCGGTGGGCGACGGCTGCGGACCAACAGCGGACGTAGCGACCAATAAGAAGGAAAGCAACACGCGCGCCTCCACAGGGAATTACACCCCAAATCCCGTGGGGGTCAACTGCGGCGCCGCATGATGCCGGAGCCACCGGGGTGATACGACGCTGTGCAGTTTGTGCAGTTACGAAGTCGGCAAATGTGACGCGCAGCGACCGAGTCGGCAACGCTCACTCATCAGCGGTCCCGGCCCAGGTCCAATCCCAGCCACTCCTTACGAGTGAGTGATGGGAGTCACAGAGACCCCGCTCACTTGTGCGGTTCGAGAAGTCCCGTATGTTGGTTGGCCATTTTTCCAGGGTCTCGGAACGTGCCACGGCGAATCGCACTCCCGGCGGCCGCGCTGGGAGGAGCGGTGCTCGCAAGCTGCCTCCTGCCTTCGGATCCCGGCACCATCCGGGTGCGTTTCGCACTCCCGCAAGACACGCTGCGTGTCGGCGTCGCCGACACGGCGACACCCGCGGTCGGCGTCCTCTCGGGAAGCACGCCGCTCCTCGGCGCGCATCTCCACTACGCGAGTGGCGACACGAGCGTGCTCTCCGTCAGCGACGCCGGAACGATTCGCGTGCGGACGCGCCGCACGGCCTACATCCGCGTGACGCTCGTCAGCGTCGCCACGGGCGAGACGCCGCCCGTCGACAGCTTCCCCGTACGCGGCATCGTGTCGCGGCTCGCGTTCGCGGAAACGAGCGCGACGCTCGCCGCGATCGGCGACACGGTCACGCTGCGCCCTGGATTTCTCGACGCGACCGGCGCGCACTTCGGCGCCGGTGATTCCGCAACGGCCACGGCGGCCTTGAGGATCCAGCTCGCCTCCGCGGGAAGTGCCATCAGTGTCGATTCATCCGGACGCCTTCATGCGATCGCGCGCGGGACCGACACCGTGCAGGTCCAGGTCGATACCTGCCGGCGCGCGTTCGCCGTGTCCGTCCGGCAACGCGCCGCCAGTGTCCATATCACCCCGCGCACCACCCAATTCTCCTCCATCGGCCAGACACAGTCGTTCGGCGCCACCGCGCTCGACAGCGGCGGGACACCCATTGTCGCGCCGCCGATCGCCTGGTCATCGACCGCGACCGGTGTTGTCGCGATCAACGCCTCCGGTGTCGCGACGGCCATCGCGAACGGAAGCGCCAAGCTCGTCGCTCTTGTCGATGGCGCCGCGGACACGGTGAGCGTGTCGGTTTCGCAGGTCGCCGCCACGATGGCGTTCAGTGTGCAGCCTTCGTCCGCGGTGTCGGGCACGGCGATCGCGCCTGCCGTGGCAGTGGCGATCGAAGACTCGCTGGGCCATCCGGTCGCGAGCGCGACCACGTTCGTGACCGTCGCGCTCAGTGGCGGTCCGGGTGGAGCGACGCTCTCGGGCACGCTGGGAAAGAGCGCCGTGACCGGCGTCGTCACATTCAGCGATCTGAGCGTAGACAAAGCGGGCTCGGGATACACGCTCGTCATGAGCGCCACGGGCTTCGGAAACACCTCGAGCACGACGTTCGGCATCACCCCCGGAGCCGCGACCAAGCTGACGTTCGTGACACAGCCGTCGCGGACGCCCAAGAGCAGCATCATCACGCCACCGGTCCAGGTCGCGGCGCAGGATGCCTTCGGCAACACCGTGACGGCCTTCACGGGATCCGTCACGATCTCGATCGCCGCGGGCCCGGGCGGCGCCCAGCTGAGCGGGACGCTCTCTGTCCCCGCCTCCGGCGGGGTGGCCACGTTCGGCGACCTCTCGATCAACCGGACGGGGACCACCTACAAGCTGGGAGCGAGCGCGTCGGGACTCGCGTCGGCCACGAGCGCCGTGTTCAGCATTACGACGGCGTCCGTCCTCGTGTTCGTCGCCCAACCGTCCACGACTCTGGCCAACGCCTCCATCGCTCCCGCCGTTCAGGTCGCGGTGGAAGACGGGTTCGGCGATATCGCCACCGGCTACTCGGGATCGATCGCGATCGCGATTACGGCAGGGACCGGAACGCTGGGAGCGGCGCTCAACGGAACGACAACGGTTGCCGTGGTCAACGGCGTAGGCACGTTCAACAATCTCAGCATCACACTGTCCGGGACCGCGTATCAGCTGACGGCGAGCGATCCCGGCAATGGGCTCACGGACGCGACGAGCGCGTCGTTCGACATCCAGTAATGACCTGCTATCGCTGCGCCACGCCCATCCCGGAGAACAGCCGGTTCTGTCTCAGCTGCGGCGCGCTCGTGCCGGAGGCCACCCTTCCCACGCCGGCTCTCGAAACCGCCGAGGATGCCTCCGGCGAACGCGAGCTCGAGATGCTGCTCAAGGCCGAGACCGCTGGGGAATATGAGATTCTGCGGGAGATCGGCCGCGGCGCGATGGGCGTCGTTTATCTCGCCCGCGAGGTCTCGCTGGCTCGCGACGTGGCAATGAAAGTCCTCCCGCCCCATCTCACCTTCGGCAAGGGCGCGGTCGCGCGGTTTCGGCGCGAGGCGCGCACCGCCGCGGCGCTCGAGCACCCGAGCATCGTGCCCGTGTACCGCGTGGCCCCCGGGGGCCGGATCTTCTGGTACACGATGAAATACTTGGAGGGGCGCTCCCTCGCGGACGTACTCAAGGAGCAGACGACCCTTCCCCTTGCCGCCGCGATCACGATTCTCGAACGGATCGGGAATGCGCTCGATTACGCCCACCAGCGCCACGTGATCCATCGCGACGTGAAACCCGGCAATGTGATGCTCGAGACGCACGGCCATGTGATCGTGACGGATTTCGGCATCGCGAAGGAAGCGGCGGCGGGCACTCTCTCGGAAGCGATCGTCGGCACGCCGTTTTACATGTCTCCCGAACAATGCCAGGGGGGAACGCTGACCGGCGCGTCGGACCAGTATTCCGCCGCGATCATGGCGTATCAGATGCTCACGGGCAAAGTCCCGTTCGACAGCCGCTCCGTCGTCGACCTGTTGCGAAAACACGTCGCCGAAGAGCCGCCGCCGGTGCGCGATCTTCCGCCGCACGTGGGAGCCGCCATTCACCGCGCGCTCGCGAAGGAACCCGCGAACCGATTTCCATCCGTCACCGCCTTCGTGCGCGCCCTCGCGGGCCCGACCGACGACAGCACCGTACGCCTGCCGCGCTACTGGTCCATCCGGCAACGGGGCTCGCCGCGCAGGCCGACGCCCGCCGTGACATCCCACGAGCGGCGCCACCGTGCCTGGTCGATCGCCACGGTTGTGACGGTCGCCGCCGTTGGTCTGTGGGTGGGGTCCGGGCGAGCCACGGGATCTCAAGCCGGCCCTCGAGAATCGTTACCGCGCGATTCGGGTGCGCCCGCCATGGCGCCGCCGCGAGCGATCGCCGCCACGGCGTCAGGGTCCCCCCACCCAGCCGCACCCACACCGAGCGCGGCTCCAGCCGCGGAGTCCCGACGCGGAGCGGTCGCTGCCGCCCCCTCCCATCCCGCCCAGCCCGCCCAGCCCGCCGCGCGGGCGCTGCTCGTCGTGCAGACGGTGGGCGGATGGGCCCGGATCTACGTGGACGGCGGCGCACCACGCGACGGGACGTCTTACCGCGCGACCGTCTCGGCGGGCCATCATCGACTGCATCTCGAACGAGCCGGTTACCGGACGGTCGATTCGACCGTCGTAGTTGGCCCCCGCGATACGGTCGTCGTGCGGGTGCCCCTGACGCGGAGTGCCTCGTGAATCGCGCGGTGACGCTGGCGTTTGCCATGTCGCTCGTTGCCCGCGTGGCGCTGGGACAGGACGAGCACAGTCTCCTGAAGCGGGGAGCGGAAGCGTACGATGTGGGCGAATACGCGCGGGCCAAGCCCTTGCTCGTTCAGGGCTTGAACCCAGCGCTCGGACCACGCGATTCGCTGTGGATCGAAGGTGTGCACCGCCTGGCGCACATTCTCATTGAGGAGGAGCACGACTCTCTCGCTACGGTGTGGGTCCGGTGGGCAATCCGGAGCTACCCCGCGCTCCACCCGGACACGCTGAATTTTCCCCCCGCGGTTCAGGACGCATTCGCCGCTGCCCAAAGTTTTGTCCTGAACGGCAAGCCTGAGGATACGCTTCAGCTCATCAATTGGGAGTGGCCGACGGGCGCGCCCGATTCAGTCGCGGGCTCCGTGCGACTGGCGCGTGGCCTCCCGGCATCGGCTTTCATCGACGGCGTGGGAGTGATCACGGCGGGCGAGACGCGGCGCGTGGCTCCCGGTAGCTACCGGCTCACACTGGGGGCCCCGGGTCACGTCCCGGTGACGATCACTCGCGAGGTGCTCCCGGGCATCACCACCGTATTACCGGGGCGCAGTGCCACGACAGGTGGCGCCCCGGCAGACGTGGCGTGCTCCGCTCGAAATCCAGGGGACAATCAAGCGGCACGATCACTGCGGCAGGGCCTCGAGCACTGGTACAACGGGCTGCTCGACTCCGCCGTGGTGGATTTCGCGGCGGCGATTTCCGCCGACCCGTTCGTCGCACTCGATTCCGCGTGCTCGAGCCTCCCGGTCGCGTCCGCCTTTCGCTCGGTGCGGCGGACTACGCAGTCGATCGCGCTGCGCGCTCCGAGCGATACGACGATCGATGCCGTGACCGGACATTGGCCGGTCGCGATCGCCGTGGGTCGCCCCGCCACGCTCGCCGTGCGGCTCTCACGGGTGGATTCGTCGCACGCCGAATGGCCGATCGCCGCCCCGCTCGTGCACGCGACCACCGTCGTCTCGCTGTCGCTCACCGATGCTGATCGCCGGCGCCTGCCATTCGGCACGTATCGGCTCCGCGCCGCGTACTCGGGCGAAGCGAAGGGCGACGCCGAGATCACATTCGAGCTGCTCCGGCCGGATACCTTGCCCCACGAGGCACCACCGCCCGCCTCCGCCTACAGATCCGAGACCCAGCCCGGGCCTCGCCCGACGTCGAGCATTCTGAAAGGAGTGGCTCTCGGAGCTGCCGTCGCGGCCATTCCTATGGTGCTCGGGCATTCCGGGTTCGAGAGCAGCGAGCGGGAAGAGCGCGCCCTGGTGATCGGGTTCACAGCGGCTATCGGTGGCGTGGCGGGATTCATCATGGGTCGCCATCAGGTGCCCGCACCCGAGAACATCGCGTACAACCAGGCGTTGCGCAGCACGTGGGAGGATCGCGAGCGCTCCCTCACCGCCACCAATGCGGCGCGCCGGGACGGCTCTCAGGTGCGCATTCGGGTACTGGCGCAATGATCATCCTCCGGAGCCGAGCCGCCCTGCCCCTCGCGCTACTCGCGGGTGCCGCCCCGCTGGAGCCGCTCGCGGCTCAGAACCCGATCCACGTGCAGGCGACCGCGATCACGAGCCGCGTGCATGAGCGCGCGGAGATTCCCGGTGATCAAGCGGAGACCGGTGGAACCTGGGTCGGCGCCGCGCTCACCGCGGCGCGCGGGCCGCTCCGGATCGAGTTTCAGGGCCTACGGGGGCAGATGTCGGGCACTTCGTCCGACATCGTGGAACGAGATGGCGGGGAAGTGCGGCTCAATGGGCTGTGGCGCGCCAGTCGCTGGTTCGAAGTCGGGGCGGGCTACACCGCTCGGTCCTTCAGCTCGACTGAGGGTTATCAGCACTGGTCGATCGTCTCCCTGAACGCCGCGCTACAAACCGTCCTGGGCGACTCGCTGATCCACGGCGTCGTGCGTGCGTCGTTCAGTCCGATCGTTAGCGCCACCCTTCCTCAAGACCCGAGCATGGGGTTGGGCACCGAGATCGGCGTGGTCGCGGCGCTCGCTCATGCGCCGTTCTCGTTCGAGGCGTCGTACCGATTCGAGCGGTATTCGTTCACGAATGACGCCAGAGTCGAAGAGCTCGACTGGGTCAACCTCGCGGTGCACTGGAAGATCTGATCCGGGCGGCGCCGGTCGTCAGGTGAATCAGTAATACAAGGCGGGTGAAGCCTGCTGCGGCGCTAACGAGGTGGGGGGGGCCTCACCAACGACTCGAGGGCCTCGAGCGCGGCGCTGGCCGCGGACAGGCGCTCCACTTCCGCCGTGAGCTCCCGGCAACGCGCCTCGGCGCGCGCGCGGCCGGATTGCGCCTCCTGGAGGCGCGCGTCCAGATCGGCCAGCTCCGCCTCCGCTTCCTGCAGCAGCGCCGCCTGCTCTTCGAGCCCGCGCAGTCCGGCGATCTCTTCCAGCACCTGGTCGCGTTCGGCGGCGAGCGCTTCCGCCTCGGCCACCGCCTCATCGGCGATCCGCCGTCGCTCCTCGGCCTGGGCCTCGAACGACGCCCGCGCCCGGCGTTCCTTCTTCAACTCGCCCTCGCTCCGGGCAAGCGAGGCGCGGGCTTCGTCCAACTCCCCGGCCAGCCGGGACCGGTCCTCGATCGCGGACTCGAGCTTGCCACGCAACAACTCGATCAACTCCCGCACGGCCGCCGCGGTCTGCTGCGGCTCGGCCTCGCTCGCAGACCCGCGCGCGGTCGCCGCCAGTCGCTCCCGCAGCGACGCGGTCCGCTCCCGGCCGCTCTTCCCGCGCGCGACGCGGGGGCTCGGCTTCGGAGGCGTAGACGTCACGTCGGACGCCGGCGCGAGGACGACCGGCTCGATACTGGCCGGCGTCCCGTTCTCGGAGCCCCCCCCTCCCCCTCCCCCGGTTGTGAGCTCGGTGAGCACGCGGGAGATCGGCCGCGGCTTGCGGGCTGGAACGTTGGCGTCGAAACCGAGTGTCGTCACGCGCTCTTCTCCATCGCGCGCTCGAAGCGCGCGCTGATCAGCTGGCCGATGAGGGCATCGATATCCTTGGCGCCCTTGCACGATGGCGCGAAGGCATTGACGGGCAGGCCCTCGCTGGATGCCTGCGCGAACTGCGTGCACTGCCGCACGACCACGTCCGACAGGAACTCGCGATAGTGCGTTTCCAGCGCCGCTTTGGCCTCGCGCGCGATCCGAGTCGTGGGGTTGTATTGATTGATGACGATCAGGATTCGCTGCAGCCGGTGGTTCAGATCGTCCTCGAGTTGGCCCAGGGTCTCGAACAGCAATTTGAGACCGTGAAACGACAGGAAATCCGGGAGCACCGGGACGAGCAAGTCATCGGCGGCTATCAGCGCGTTCAAGTTCAGCAGCCCGAAGGAGGGCGGGGCATCCATGACGATGTAATCGTAGCGATCGGACACTCGGGCGAGGGCCCGCTGGAGCTTGTACTCCCGCCCGGCCATCGGCATGAGACCGATGTCCAGCGTCGTCATCCGCAGGTTCGCCGGGAGCACATCGAACTCCGCGAGCACTGTTCCCACGATCACGTCTTCGATCGGGACCCCGCCGACCATGACGTCGAAAACCGTGCGCTCGAGATTCTCGCCGGCGAGGCCCAGATGCTGAGTCGCGTGCCCCTGCGAATCGAGGTCGATCAAGAGCACCCGGTGGCCCAGTTCCGCGAGCCGGTAGGCGTAGGCCACGGACAGGCTGGTCTTGCCGGTGCCACCCTTGAAGTTCAGGAACAGCTGGCGGCGCAGCGGCTCCCGGCCGGGGTAGCAGCCCAACACTCTGCGGTACGCCGACAGGTGTCGCGGCTGGTAGGAGTCGGGTCCGCCGCCCAGCCGTTTCAGCTCGGCCAGTTTGTCGGCGTCGGTGAGCAGCGTGTCGGTGAGCCCCAGGAGCTTGGCAAAGTGCCTGCGCGGGTAGTGGATCTTCACTAGGACGCTCGCTGCACGATGCCGGTCTCCGCGCGCCCGGGGTCCTGGGCGCGAAGGATCCGAAGGACGATGCGCCGCACCTGGGGGTCGGGATCATCGCTGAGCGGCGCGAGCAGCGGCCGCAGCGCGAGCCCGCGAGCCGCGGCGGCTGCGAGCACCGCGCGGCGCCGCACGTGGGGGTTGGCGTCGGCGATCCCCCACCGGATGTGGGGCTCGAGCCGCGCCGGGTCCCGTTCCAGCATTCGGCCGAGCGCCTGGTACGCCGCGGCGCGCACGTTCGGATCTTCCGCGGTGGCGAAGGGGCGGACGGCGTAGAACGCGTCGTCCCCGCCTCGGCGGCCGAGCCGGAGCAGCAGGTCCACCTGGTCCTGTGGGCGCTCCGCCGCCGCCAGTGTCGCGACCAAATCGTCCGCAAGCGGACGCTCCGGCGTCAC
>Ga0335082_10001179_pt1 | contig 27811 bp, 21 predicted proteins | sample Lox_Sample_41_FD_206718 | JGI IMG/M metagenome (GOLD analysis project Ga0335082, IMG submission 206718) | Soil microbial communities from Loxahatchee National Wildlife Refuge, Florida, United States - Lox_Sample_4.1 | ecosystem: Environmental > Terrestrial > Soil > Wetlands | place: USA... | reverse complement strand
CCGAAGAAATTCAGCTCGATCCAGGGGATGCCGTACTTCTCTTCCATCACTTTGCACATATAGTTCATGGAGCGGTAGCAGTGGATGACGTTCAGTTTCACCTGGTGGGTGGCGGCGATTTTCTCCATCTCGCCGTCGCCGGTCCAGACCGCCTTGACATTGAAGCCGCACTCCTCGAGGAGCGGTTTCGTCGACCAGGCATCGCCGCCGATGTTGTACTCGCCGATAAGGGCGATGTCATACGGTCCGATCGGCTCGGCGAACTCGCGGGTCTCGATGATGTAGTCACGGATGGTGTCGTTGGAGATGTGGTGGCCCAGCGACTGGGAGACGCCACGGAACCCCTCGCAGTTGCAGGGGATGATCGGAATGTCCATCTCCTGGGACGTCTGCTTCGCCACGGCGTTGATATCGTCGCCGATGAGCCCCACCGGGCACTCGGAAAGGACCGAGATCCCCTTGGCCAGGGGAAAGAGCTCTTTGGCCTCCTTGAGGAGCACCTTCAGCTTCTTGTCTCCCCCATACACGATGTCCTTCTCCTGGAAGTCGGAGGTGAACTGCATGCCGAACTGGTCCACACCCAGCCTGCCGGTCATGAGATTGCGCCGGGTTCCCCAGGAGTACCAGCCGCACCCCACGGGGCCGTGGGAGACGTGAACCATGTCGCGGATCGGCCCCCAGACCACCCCCTTGGCGCCGGCATAGGCGCAGCCGCGGGCGCTCATGACACCGGGAACCGTCTTCTTGTTGGACTTCACGCAGGCGGAACCGCTCGCCTGATCGTTGGGTGCCAGGTGAGGCGCCCGCTTCTTCTTTCCCTTCTCGGGATAGACCTCCAGGACCTTGTCGATCATCTCCTGGGTCGATTCCTTGGTGATGCCGTCTATTGTGCGTATCGCATGTGACATAATGGTCTCCTGAAGGAGCGTGGCTTTTCCGCCCTGGCTGCGTAAGTCTTCGGGCTTCCTTGTGCGGCGTAGCGTTGTTTATGCCCGATGTTTGGGTACTACGCCTCCGCGGGCGCCCTCGACAGCCTTGCCAGGACGAAAGATCCGCGCTCCGAATGTTTATGTAGAACCCCATGACGAACTATTTTGCAGTCAGGTCGGCGGCTTCCGAGGAAGAGCGCGTAGGCTCTAAGTTATTCGTCGCACAATTTTGCTTGCGAAATTGGACCGCGAAGGCGCCCCAAAGGGGTCGGCCGAGAGGCCGAGTCACAAGCGACGACGAAGGAAAAGCCGAGATGGCCCAAAAGCGTTCGTCACTACTTGGCAGCAGCCTCGGCTACGCCGACTATTGACTCATCCTCCGCCTCCATAATGCCGAACTCCATGAGCAGGTCTTCCAGCTCTTCCATCTCCAGCGGGGTGGGAACGACGAGCATCTTGTTGTCCTGGATCTTCTGGGCCAGCGTGCGGTACTCGTTGGCCTGCGGATGTTCCGGGGAGTATTCGATGACCGTCATGCGGCGGAGCTCGGCCCGCTGTACCTGGTTGTCGCGGGGGACGAAGTGGATCATCTGGGTCCCCAATTTCCTGGCGAGCGCCTCGATCAGATCGTATTCCCGGTCAGTCTTGCGGGAGTTGCAGATGAGACCGCCGAGCCGGACTTTGCCGGAGGAAGAGTACTTGAGGATCCCTTTGGCGATGTTGTTGGCGGCATACATGGCCATCATCTCGCCGGAACAGACAATGTAGATCTCTTCCGCCTTGTTCTCGCGGATCGGCATGGCGAACCCGCCACAGACAACGTCGCCCAGAACATCATAAAATACGAAATCCAGGTCAGGGGTATAGGCGCCGTTTTCCTCCAGGAAGTTGATGGCGGTGATGACACCACGGCCGGCGCAGCCGACCCCCGGCTCAGGACCACCCGACTCCACGCATTTAACATCGCCGTATCCGACCTTCAGTACGTCTTCCAGCTCCAGGTCCTCAACGGTGCCGCGCTCACGGACCAGGTCCATGACCGTCGCCTGTGCCTTGGCATGGAGGATGAGGCGGGTGGAGTCCGCCTTGGGGTCGCAACCGACAATCATCACCTTCTTGCCGAGGGATGCCAGCCCCGCAACCGTGTTCTGCGTCGTCGTCGACTTGCCGATGCCACCTTTGCCGTAAATAGCGATCTGTCTCATCTCTTCTCTCCTTTCGTCCACTCATCCGTGGACCGTTGGAATTTTCGGAGCAACAAAAAAGGCGCCCCGTTCGTTGATGGCGGGCGCCTTTGCCTACTGATATCCGTTTGAATACCGCGTTGTATTCGGTCTCTCTGCAGTTACTCCACAGCAAGCATTTGTCGTGCCAAGAGGAATCAAGCTGATTTCCCTGACTATTTCCCCATCCTCGCTGCCGACTACCGATGCATCGGCATGCACCTGCTTACTTTTTGTGCATCATTTCTTTCCAGTAAAGTTTTGAAATCGCCATTAGGAACTAATCGGCAAAATGCCACATTTGTAGGCACACCCGGCACCGTCCCCACCACAACTTTCAGGGACAGCCACGCGGGCGGAGCGGGGCTCCGTCCCGGCACCGGATTCACGTTTCGGTGAGGAGAATCGCCTCTGCTATCTGGCGCATGCTCTTCCTCTTGTCCATGGCCAGTTTCTGCAGCCTGCGAAACGCCTCAGGTTCGGAGAGCCCCTGGCTCCTCATCAGGATTCCCTTGGCTTTCTCGATGACCTTGCGGCTCTCGATAGATTCCTTCAGGTCTTCGACCTGCTCCTTGAGCGTCTCCACCTCGTCCGCATGGGCAAAGGCAAGTTCAATGGCAGGCCAGAGATCCTGCTCCCGCAGCGGTTTGGTGAGGAAGGCGGCAATTCCCGCTTCCTTGGCCTTTCGCACCGTATCGGGATCATAGGCCGCCGTCAGGAAAATGATGGGTATCTTCAGTTTCCTGTGGATCTCCTTGGCAGCGGCAATGCCGTCCATTTTCGGCATGGAAATGTCGAGGATGGCCATATCCGGCATTTTGTCGAGAGCAGTCGAAACCGCAGTCACGCCATCCCCGCATTCCATCACCTGGTCAAAACCGAGTTCTTTCAGCTTAGTTTTTAGGCTCATCCTGATGAGTGGTTCATCATCGCAAATCAGCACAGTTCTCATACGAATCACCACCTTAGCTTGGATTTCTGCTAACCCCGCTCACATCCAATCTCAATAAAGCACAAATCGTTCCAATCGCAGTAAGGAAAGACGGCCAACATCCTTGCCGGCCCAGAAAGGGTGCGGAAGAATCTCCTTTACTCCTGGGGCACAGCCATTATACTGTGGTGATGAAACGTGCCCGACCTTCCGATACCGGGGGACCCCGATGAAAAAACCGGCAGTTGTTGTTATCACTGCGGCAGTTGTCATCGCCGCCGCCATCACCTACTACATCTCACGACACCGGGGCTCCTCCCACGACACGATTACGGTGGCGGGAAACATCGAGACAACTACGGTTGCGGCAAGCTTCAAGATCGCCGGCCGGATTGCCGAGCGGCCCGTTGACGAAGGGGAGATCGTCAAAACCGGTCAGTTTGTGGCCCGACTCGACAGCGCCGACCTCGACCATGAAGTAGCCATCCGCAAGGCCGATGCCGATGCGGCCAGGGCAACCCTCGCGGAACTCGAGGCAGGCTCGCGCATAGAGGAGATCGGCCAGGCCGAGGCGCTCCTTGCCGCTGCCGAGGCCGAGGAAAAACGCTCCGCCGATGATTTTCGCCGTCAGGAGGAGCTCTATCGCCGCGAGGTGATCCCGAAACAGAAATTCGACTCCGCCCGCGCCCAGGCAGAAACAGCTCGCGCCCAGTCCCGCCAGGCCCGGGAAACCTTGATCCTGGCACGCAAGGGACCCCGCCGGGAACGGATCGAGCAGGCACGGGCTCGATTGAGGGAATCGGAGGCTGCCCTGGCCCTCGCCATGGAACGACGTGGATATGCCACCCTTGTGGCGCCGTCAGGGGGCATGGTGATGGCAAAGCATATCGAGCCGGGAGAACAGGTCGCTCCCGGCACGCCCGTCATCACCATCGGCGACCTGGAAAACGTCTGGGTAAGGGCCTATATTGCCGAAACCGATCTGGGAAAGGTGAAGGTGGGGCAGAAGGCCCGGGTGACGACCGACACCTGGCCCGGCAGGAAATATGAGGGTCGCGTCTCCTTCATCGCCTCCGAGGCGGAATTCACTCCCAAGAACGTCCAGACCAGGGAGGAGCGGGTAAAACTCGTCTACCGCATCAAGGTCACCCTTGCCAATCCCGCCCGGGAGCTCAAGCCGGGGATGCCGGCAGACGCGGAGATACTCACCGGGAATGGGGACCGGTAACCGGGAACCGGCAAATGACCCCAGCAACCCCAGCCATAAAAACCGTTACCCTTACCAAGGCCTTCAACGGTACAACTGCAGTGAACGGCCTCTCTCTGGACGTCGCGCCCGGCGAACTGTTCGGGCTGGTCGGTTCCGACGGCGCCGGGAAGACCACCACCATGAGGATGCTCACCGCCATCATGGACCCGAGCGCCGGTGATGCGTGGGTTCTGGGAAGGCACACCGTCCGGGAGGCCGAGGCGATCAAGGAGGAGATCGGCTACATGAGCCAGCGTTTCGGTCTCTATCCCGACCTGACGGTACTGGAAAACATCAATTTCTACGCCGACATCTACAGAGTGCCCGGCAGGGAACGCGCCGCCACCATCGAACGGCTCCTTTGCTTCAGCAATCTCACCCCCTTCACACGACGGCTGGCGGGAAATCTCTCCGGCGGCATGAAACAGAAACTGGGCCTCGCCTGCGCCCTCGTCCACACCCCCCGGGTACTCTTCCTCGACGAGCCCACCAACGGGGTCGACCCGGTTTCGCGCCGCGATTTTTGGCGGATCCTCTACCTCCTTCTGCGGCAAGGGGTCACCATCTTCGTCACCACTGCCTACCTGGACGAAGCGGACCGCTGCCACCGCGTCGGCCTCATCCACCAGGGGAAGCTCCTCGCCTGCGACACCCCCCGTAATCTCCGTCGACTCACGGAGGGAACAATTATCGAGGTAAGCTCCGGCGATCATCGCCGATGCGCCCGCCTCCTGCGGGAAAACATTCCCGGGGCTTCCGTCGGACTCTTCGGAGACCGGGTCCACCTCGTCGTCGACAACCAGACTGCAGGTGAGGAACGGTGCGCAGCTGTTCTGGCAAAGGAGGGGATAGATCTCCTGGGAATGCGACGGATCGAGCCGTCGCTGGAGGATGTGTTCGTGTCGGTCTTGGGCCGTGAGGCCCGCAGGGAGGAGACCCGGTAGCCGACGCAAAAAAAAGGGCTTTCCCTTGGGCCAGCCCTTCCCTGAGTCTGAAGGACAACAACACTTCTCCGCCGGTCAGGCGAACAACTCCTCGTCGAAAAGGGTAATAAGCCCCTGAGGCGTGAAGGGATAGACCGTCAATCTTTCGGCGCCGTCCCTGTCCTGCCAGACCCAGCGGATGACCTCCTCCCCATTCTCATTCCCCCGCTCCAGATTGTCGGGGTCGAGTTTCAGAAGGGCTTCCCACATGCCGTCCATCGTGAGGAGCGTAAAGCCGTCAATCGCCTCCTCGGGCCGTACCGTTGCGACAAAGCGATCGATGATGTTGAAATCCACCGCATCATCGCCCGAGCACCACCATTTGATGAAAAACTCCCCTTCCCGTTTCTCCCTGGCGACTCGGTCAGCAACGTCCTTCCCCGTCATGGTCCCCTCCCTGCCAGCAGTGTCCGGCCGTCATCTCAGTGGTAAATATAGTGTACCCCGGAACGGGGAGACTGCAAGCATCCAGGTCCTTCTTCGGCGGGTCAGCCGCGATTTCCCTCCCTTCGCAACTTCTCTACTTCCTCCGGCGTCAGCATCCGGTGTTCTCCCGGCCTGAGCCTCCCCAGATCCAGCGTACCGTATCGGACCCGTTTCAGCCGGACGACCGACAGCCCCACGCTGTCGCACATGCGACGCACCTGGCGATATCTTCCCTCGTGGATGATGATGGAGAGCCACGAGTTGTTCTCGCTTTCCCGGGTGATCCGGACCTGGGCCGGGGCGGTCGGGCCGTCATCCAGGGAAACGCCGGCGGCAAGGGCTCCGGCCTGTTCCGGAGAGACCTTCCCCTGGACCCGCACAAGATATTCCTTGTCCACCTCGTGACGGGGATGGGCGAGAATATTGGCCCATTCACCGTCATTCGTGAGGAGAAGAAGCCCTTCCGTATTGTAATCGAGACGTCCAACCGGATACACCCGCTCCTTCACCCCCTTCAGCAGGTCGGTGACGATCCTGCGCCCGTCCGGGTCCCTGAGAGTCGTCATGTAGCCGGCAGGCTTATGGAGGAGAATGTAGACTTTCTTCCCCGCGACGCGCAGCTGTCTCCCATCGAGGGATATCCGGTCCTTCTCCGGATCGGCCTTGCTCCCCAGCTCCGTCACCACGGTACCGTTCACCGCGACCCGACCGGCGGTAATCATCGTTTCCGCCTCCCGGCGGGAAGCAATCCCTGCCTGGGAGAGAATTTTTTGCAGGCGCTCGAGCACGTGACCTCCGGCTTTCTTCCCGGGGGATTCCGGGGTGGCGATGGGATAGCGGCGAAACGGTCAGTATCAACGGCCGTTGGTACCTCCCGTGATGCACATAGTAAACGCGGGAAATGGCCCTGTCAATGGAGAGCTTCAGTGGTACCGCAGAGTTGTGGAAGCGCGGCAGCCACCCGCGACGACCTCTCCTGATTGCCGGCCCCTTTGGGAAGCAGTCAGCCTGACTTCCTCATCCTCCCCCTCCCCATGATCAGCAGTCCGGCAACGACCGCGATGCTCCCGAACACCCCGTTCGTGACCAGGAAGGCGTGGCGGGTCCCCGAGTGCTCCAGCACTCCCCAGAGCGTGCCGGCGAGGAAGCTCCCCATGGCCTGCCCGGAAACCCGGGCGATGGAGAGCAGTCCCGATGCCACCGTTTCGGTCCCCTCGGGGGCATGGGAAAGGACGGCGGCGTTGTTGGCTGCCTGGAAGAGGGCCCGGCCGAGTCCTATTCCCACAAGCCCCACCGCCACCGAACCGCTCACCCCCTGGACCCAGGATGCCAGTGCCAGCACCACACTCCCGAGCCAGCTCACCCGGTCATACCCCTTCTCGTCCGAGAGCTGTCCGCAGACCGGTCCGATGACCATGAGGATAAGGGGCGGCACGAGCATCATGAGCCCCACCCTGGCCGGCGACATCCCGCCCGCCTCAAGGAAGAACGGCCAGACCAGATTGACTCCGAAGGACTGAATGAAAAAACAGACGGTGGAACTGAGAGCAAGGAGGAAACGGGAGGCCTTCAGGGCACGGCGTAGTCCTTCCCTGAGCCCGACGCCGTGGAGATCCGTAAGCCGCCCGGAAAGGAAGAGAGCAAGTATGCCGAACGGCAGGTTGATGAAGAAGATGGAGCGCCATCCGAACCACTCCACCAGGAACCCCCCGAGGGGCGGCCCCAGGAGTGTCCCCGCAGCCACAGAGCCGGAGACCATGCCGAGAGCCCACCCCCGGTGCTCCCGGAATGTGGCAGCGGTCATGCCGGGGACGAGTCCGACGATTCCCGCTCCGGCAATGCCCTGGACGAACCGGAGGGCAAGCAGCATGGGTAGAGAGGTGGAGAGGGCCAGAAACTGGGAAATGACGGCGAAGGCCGCCAGGGAAGCACGGTAGACCCGCACCGTACCGATCCTGCCGGCAATTCCGGAGATGGGAAGAAACGACAGGGCGGCACCGACGAGATAAAGGGAGGCAGCCCCCTGCACGGCGGCCGCATCGGTGCCGAAATGGGTCGCCAGCGATGGGAGCGCCAGGTTGAGGGCACTGGAATCGACGGTGGAGATGACCACCCCGATGAGGAGGGCGGCCAAACGCAGGTCGAAACGGGGCGTGTCGGTCTCTGAAGCCCTCATCCATTCACCGGCGGAAACGCCGGGGCGTCGCACCCCGGTCCGCCCCTTTTACCGGGAGACTACAGTTCAACGAAGCGGGACATCTTCCGGAACTTCTCGTACCTCTCCTCCACCAACCGGTCAGCATCTATCTGCTGCAACTCCTTCAGGTTCCGCGAAAGGGCCTCGTGGAGGGTCTTCGCCATGGCGTCGTGGTCCCGGTGAGCTCCGCCGAGGGGCTCTTTGACGATCTCGTCGATGACCCCCAGCTCCTGGATGTCTCTGGCCGCGGGTTTCAGTGCCTCTGCAGCCTGCGCCCCCTTGGTGCCATCCGACCAGAGAATGGCCGCACACCCCTCGGGAGATATGACCGCATAGACGGAATGCTCCAGCATCAGGACCCGGTCGCCGACGGCAATGGCGAGCGCTCCGCCCGACCCCCCCTCGCCGGTCACCACGACGATGATGGGAGTCCTCAGCCTCGCCATTTCCCTGAGATTTCTGGCGATCGCCTCCGCCTGGCCCCTTTCTTCGGCGCCGATGCCGGGAAAGGCGCCGGGGGTATCCACCAGGGTGACGATCGGCAGATGGAACTGTTCCGCCATCTCCATAAGGCGCAGGGCCTTTCTGTACCCCTCCGGATTGGGCATGCCGAAGTTGCGGAAGACCTTCTCCTTGGTGTCGCGCCCCTTCTGGTGGCCGATCACCATGACCGGTTCGCCGTCGAGCCTCGCCAGTCCCCCGACGATGGCGTGATCGTCGCCGAAATTCCGGTCGCCGTGGAGTTCGATGAAGTCGGTAAAGATGCGGTTCACGTAATCGAGGGTAAAGGGGCGGTTCGGATGGCGGGCCACCTGGGCCTTCTGCCAGCGGCTCAGATTGGCGAAAATATCCGCCCGCATCTCCTCCGCCTTCTTTTCCAGCTTGGCGATCTCGCCCTTGAGGCTCATGGTGGGGGTAGAGTAGCCATGGAGTTCCTGGATCTTCTGCTCCAGCTCGAAAAGCGGCTTTTCAAATTCCAGATAGTATTGCGCTCCCATGTCGGTTGCTCTCCTTTAAATCTAGATTCCATATTCCGCAGGACAATCCCCTCGTTCTGTACCACGAAACGCTTTCTGTCCCGCTCCTACTCGAAGGTGGTGACATTGTACCCGAACACGTGTTCCACCTCCGTGATCATCTCCTCGGTGGCCAGGACTGAGCAGGCAGCGGGAAGGTTGATGGTCGTCCGGCTGCGGCCGTCGATCTCCAGGTGGAGAAACGCCCGGCACTCCCCGGGGAAACGGCCGATGATGTCGCTCAGGGACTCCAGGTGGTCGCGCTCCAGCCCTTCGGTCTTCAGGGTGAAGTGGACGCGGGTCGTCCGCTTTTCCGTAATGACACGCAGGGGGAGGACTTCCGTCGCCTTCACCTTGCAGCTCTCCTCCCCCACTTCCACGGTGCCGGTCACCAGCAGCGGCTCGTCGCTCCTGAGATACTCCGCGCACTTCACGAACAGGTCGGGAAAGACCATCACCTCCACCGAACCGGTCTGATCCTCCAGGGTGGCAAACCCCATCCGATCCCCCTTCTTGGTGGTCTTCTCCGAGAGGGTGGCGACCACCCCGCAGATGGTGACGTCACTCTTGTCGTTCTTCTCCGCCAGGCCGGCGATGTCGCCCGAGGCGTAGCGCTTGATGTCGGCCACGTACCGGTCGAGGGGGTGACCGGTTATGTAGAAGCCGAGGGCCTCCTTTTCGAAGGCGAGGAACTGCTTGCCGTGCCACTCCGGCAGGTCGGGGAGCTTCCCCCCCCCGTTGCCGTTTATCTTCACTATCTCGCTGGTGCCGAACAGGCAGGTCTGGGCACTTTCCCGCTCCTGCTGGATCTTCTGCCCCAGGGCCATGGCGTCTTCGAGGCCGGCCATGAGCTGGGCCCGCCTCGCCCCGGTGGAATCGAAGGCGCCGCACTTGATGAGGGACTCCACCACGCGCTTGTTGACCCGGCGCAGGTCCACCCGCTCGCTGAAGTCGAAGATATCGCCGAAGGGGCCGTCCCGCCGCGCCTCGAGAATCGCCTCGATGGCAGCACTCCCCACGTTCTTGACGGCACCGAGCCCGAAGCGGATGGCGTGTTCCAGGACTGAGAAGGAGAGGTCCGAGGCGTTGATGTCTGGCGGAAGGACCTGGATCTCCATTTCCCGGCAGTCGGCGATGTTCTTCACCACCTTGTCGGTGCTCCCCATGTCCTCGGTGAGGAGCGCCGTCATGAACTCCACGGGATAGTGGGCCTTGAGGTAGGCGGTCTGGTAGGCGATCAGGGCGTAGGCAGCGGAATGGGACTTGTTGAAGCCATACTCGGCGAATTTGGCCATCAGGTCGAAGATCGCCTCGGCCTTTTTCATGTCGATGCCGTTCTTCTTCGCCCCGTCCAGGAAGATGTCGCGCTGCTTGGCCATCTCCGCCGGGTCCTTCTTCCCCATTGCGCGGCGCAGGAGATCGGCGCCACCGAGGGAGTAGCCGGCCAGGGTCCGGGCGATCTGCATCACCTGCTCCTGGTAGACGATTACCCCGTAGGTGTCCTTGAGGATCGGCTCCAACTGGGGGAGGTCGTAGACCACCTTTTCCCGGCCGTGCTTGCGATCGATGAAGTCCTTCACCATGCCGGAGCCGAGGGGGCCGGGACGGTAGAGGGCGCAGGCGGCGATGACGTCCTCGAAGCAGGAGGGCTTGAGATCCACCAGCATTGCTTTCATGCCGGACGATTCAAGCTGGAAGATGCCGGTGGTGTTGCCGCTGGAGATCAGCTCATAGCTCGCCCGGTCGTCGTCGGAGAGTCGCGTGATGTCGAACTCCGGGTCCTTGCCGGCGCGGATCAACCGGACCGCGTTGTTGATCACCGTCAGGTTCTTGAGCCCGAGAAAGTCGAACTTGACGAGGCCGATCTTTTCCACGTACTTCATGGAGTACTGGGTGGTGAGGGAACCGCTCTTCTGGTCCTTGTAGACCGGGCAGAACTCCTCCAGGTCGGTCGGCGCCACCACCACGCCGGCGGCATGGGTGGAGGCGTGCCGGGCGAGTCCTTCGAGGCGCAGCGCGATCTCCAGGAGGCTCTTCACGCGGGGATCGGCGTTGGCCGCCTCCCCCAGCTTCGGCTCCAGCTTCATCGCCTCTTCCAGGGTGATGTTGAGCACGTTGGGGACCAGCTTGGCGATCCGGTCCACCTCGCCGTAAGTCATGTCGAGGACCCGACCCACGTCCCGGATGACCGCCTTCGCCTTCATGGTCCCGAAGGTGATGATCTGGCAAACCCGGTCCCGGCCGTACTTGTCGGTGACGTACTGGATCACCTCGTCCCGGCGGTCCTGGCAGAAGTCCACGTCGATATCGGGCATGGAGATCCGCTCCGGGTTCAGGAAGCGCTCGAAGAGGAGATTGTAGGGAATCGGGTCGAGGTCGGTGATCCGGATGGCATAGGCCACCAGGGAGCCCGCCGCCGACCCCCTTCCCGGTCCCACCGGGATATCCTGGGACTTCGCCCAGTTGATGAAATCGGCGACGATCAGGAAGTAGCCGGGAAAACCCATCTGCCTGATGCAGTCCAGCTCCACCCGCAGCCGCTGCCGGTAGAGACCCTCGTCCTCACGGCCGAAGGCGGGGTTCTTGTCCCGGATGGTGACGAAACGCTCCTCCAGCCCCCGGAATGTCTCGTCTTCCAGGACATCGTCGAGACTCTTCCCTTCCGGCGGCGTGTACTGGGGAAAGTGGTAGGTCTTGAAGTCGAATGCGACGTCGCACCTCTCGGCGACGAGGGCCGTGTTGGCCACGGCATCCGGGGCGTAGTGGAAGGCCGTCGCCATCTCCGCCGGGGACTTGAAGTAGAACTCGTCGGCGGAAAATTTCATGTGGGTCGGGTCGGAAAGGGTCTTGCCGGTCTGGAGGCAGAGGAGAACCTCGTGGGCCTTGGCGTCCTCCCGGTTGAGGTAGTGGCAGTCGTTGGTGGCCACGAGGGGAAGCCCCATTTCCCGGGCCAGGGCCACGAGACGCTCGTTGGCCGTGGTCTGCTCGGGAAGGGTGTTTTCCTGGAGCTCGATGTAGTAGCTATCGGGGAAGAGCTCGGCATACCAACGGGCCGCGTTGCGCGCCTCGTCGAGGCGGTTCTTCAGGCAGAAGGAGGCGATCTCTCCCTTCAGGCAGGCCGAGAGAGCGATAAGCCCCTCGCTGTACCGGGAGAGCACCTCCTTGTCGATGCGGGGCTTGTAGTAGAATCCCTCCTTGAACCCGATGGAAACCAGGCGGGAGAGGTTTCGGTACCCCTGGAGGTCGGTGCAGAGCAGGACAAGATGATGGTTGGTGGGGACATTGGCGTTGGCGTAGTCCCGGTTGTGGCGGCTGTCGGGCGCCACGTACACCTCGGCGCCGATGACCGGCTTCACCCCCCCCTTCTGACAGGCGAGGTAGAATTCGAGGGCGCCGAACATGGAGCCGTGGTCGGTTATGGCCACGGCCGGCATGCCGTATTCCTTCGCCTTCTTGACCAGGTCGTCGATGCGGATCGCCCCGTCGAGAAGGGAGTACTGGCTATGGAGATGCAGATGAACGAATTGTTCCGCGCTCATGGTCCCTGAATACAGCGACGGGAGTCACGGCCGGGCGACTCCCTTTTAGTTTCGCTAAAAATTTTTCGGATTATGCCATGAATAACGGCGGGTGTCAACTGCCGCCTGCTCCGCTGCCGAAGCCGGAAACGGTGCCGTTTCGCCGCGCAAAGGGGGCCCTTCGCCGCTCTACCGTGGCGTTGCGTATTCTTCCATCCCTGGTAAACTTGTCGAATGCCGCGGCCGGGTCAGTGTTCCGGCGCACTTTACCGGGGAGGTATGCGTGATGAAAGTACTCGTGGTCTTTTACTCCATGTACGGCCATATCCACAGGATGGCGGAAGCTGCGGCGGCGGGGGCCGCCGAGGTGCCGAGGGCAAAGGTGGTCCTGCGCCGCGTACCGGAAACCCTGCCGCAGGAAGTCCTGGAAAAGATGGGGGCCGTCGAGCCCCAGAAAAAAATGGCCCATATCCCGGTCTGCACGGTGGACGAACTGGCGACCGCCGATGCCATCATCTTCGGCACCCCGACCCGTTTCGGCAACATGTGCGGCCAGATGCGCCAGTTCCTCGACGCCACGGGGCAGCTCTGGCTGAAGGGCGCCCTCGTCGGCAAAGTGGGAAGCGTCTTTGCCAGTTCCGCCACCCAGCACGGCGGCCAGGAATCCACCATCCTCTCCTTCCACATCACCCTCCTCCATCAGGGGATGGTCGTCGTCGGCCTCCCCTATACATTTGCCGGTCAGATGGGCGTCGGCGAGATCACCGGCGGCTCCCCCTATGGCGCCTCCACCATTGCCGGCGGAGGGGGGGAGCGGTTTCCCAGCGACAACGAGCTGGCGGCAGCCCGGTTCCAGGGAAAACACGTTGCTACAATCGCCGCAAAACTGGCATAATAGGAGGGTGGGGAGAAACTGACACTTTCGGGAGGGCGGGGAAGGCTTGCCATGGAAACCACCATCGATTTCTACAAGAACTTACTCGACAACCTCTACGACGGGGTCTACTTCGTCGATCCGAAACGCCGGATCTCCTACTGGAACCGGGGGGCGGAGAGGATTACTGGCTACACCGAGGACGAGGTCGTCGGGAGCCACTGCTGGGACGGCATCCTGATGCACGTGGACAGGGAGGGGACCGACCTCTGCCGGGAGGGGTGCCCCGTGAAAGGGGTGATAACCTCCGGCACCCCGACCGAGGCGGAAGTCTTCCTGAGACACAAGGACGGGCACCGGGTGCCGGTCCGGGTCCGCGCCACCCCCATCGTCAACGTCGCCGGAGAGATCATCGGCGCCGTGGAAATCTTCAGCGACAACACCGAAAAGATGACCGCCCTGCAGATGGTGGAGGATCTCCAGCAGCAGGTCTTCATCGATTCCCTGACCGGACTGGCCAACCGGCGGTACGCTGACATAACCCTGCAGGCGCGCTACGACGAAATGCAGCGCTACGGCTGGCGGTTCGGGGTGATCATGATGGATCTCGATCACTTCAAGGAGATAAACGACCGCTTCGGCCACGGGGTTGGCGACGATGTGCTGAAGATGGTGGCCAGGACCCTGCGCCACAGCTCGCGTTCCTCGGATATCATAGGCCGCTGGGGCGGGGAGGAATTCATCGCCGTCATCGCCGGCACATCTCCTCTGCGGCTCCGCAGAAGCGCCGAACGTTACCGGTTGCTGGTGGAGCAGTCGACGCTGCGGGTCGGTGCCGACGCCCTCCTCATCACGCTTTCCGCCGGGGCCACCGTAGCCGTTCCCGGCGAATCGCTGGATGACATCCTGAAACGGGCCGACCGCCTCCTCTACGAGAGCAAGGGGACCGGGCGCAACAGGGTGACGCTGGACTGATCCAGGCCGGAGCGGAGATCGCCATTCCCGGCTTTCGCCTGAACGGGCTTCGCTCTTGCCTTTCCCGTCCCGCAGTGGTATGAGTGATACGTCCAGGCGGCTCCCTACCGGCCGCCTGTATCTATTGATACGGAGAAGAAATCCCCATGACCGCCGAACCGTTTCTCATCGATACCCACGCCCACATCGACGGCCGCGACTTCCAGCCCGATTTCGCCCCCATGTTGGAGCGGGCCCGGGCCGCAGGGGTGGGCACCATCATCACCGTCGCCGCCGACCTGGAGTCGAGCCGCGCCGCCGTTGACCTTGCCGCCGGCCACAACCATATCTACTGCACAGTGGGGATCCACCCCCACGACGCGGCCCGGGTCACCGACCGGTGCTACGACACGATCCGGGAATTGGCGGCACGCCACGACAAAGTGGTCGGCATCGGCGAAATCGGCCTCGACTTCTACCGGGACCGTTCCCCCCGGGACCTCCAGGAAAAGGTCTTCCGCCATTTCATCAGGATGGCGCGGGAGCTTACCCTCCCGGTGGTCGTTCACGACCGGGATGCCCACGACCGGGTAATGCGGATACTCCGCGAGGAGAAGGCCGACGAGGTGAAGGGAGTCCTGCACTGCTTCTCCGGTGACCTGGAGATGGCGAAGCGCTGTGTGGACATGGGGTTTCTCATTTCCATCCCCGGCACCGTCACCTACCCCTCCAACGAGGGGCTGCGGGACGTGGTGCGGGGGGTGAAGATCGAGCACCTCCTCGTGGAAACCGACTGCCCGTACCTGGCGCCGGTCCCCCACCGGGGAAAGCGGAACGAGCCGGCCTTTGTCCGGATCACGGCCGAGAAGGTTGCCGAGCTGAAAGGGCTCTCCCTCGCGGACGTGGCCCGGATCACCACCGGCAACGCCCGGAGGCTTTTCGGCATCGGAGAGGCCCCCCAAGGAGGGAGGATCGCCTACCGCATCAGGAACTCCCTCTACCTCAACATCACCAACCGCTGTTCCAACCGCTGCTCCTTCTGCGCCAAGTTCGACGACTTCACCGTCAAGGGTCACTTCCTGAGGCTCGACCATGAGCCGTCCTGCGACGAGGTGCTGGCCGCGATCGGCGACCCTTCACCCTGCGACGAGGTCGTCTTCTGCGGCTACGGCGAACCGCTCCTACGCCTCGATCTGGTGAAAGCTGTGGCGGCCGCGCTGAAGAAGAGGGGGCACCGCATCCGCATCAACACCGACGGCCAGGCGAACCTTGTCTACGGCAGAAACATCCTGCCGGAACTGGCCGGGCTCGTCGATTGCGTCTCCGTCAGTCTCAACGCCGCCGATGCCGCGACCTACGCCCGGCTCTGTAATACCCCGTTCGGGGATGCTGGTTTCGCCGGTGTCTGCGAGTTTCTCGCGGAAGCGAAAAAACATATATCCACCGTCGTGGCCACCGCCGTCACCGTGCCGGGTCTCGACGTGGCCGCGGTGCGCAGGGTGGCGGAGTCACTTGGGGTTGAATTTCGCGAGCGTGAATACGCAGAGGTGGGATAAAGTGACGTCGTCTTTCATCCATTCAGCTGAAAAAATCGTGAGAAAAATTGACCGATGCTCCCCCATGCGCTACATGAGAAATGCTCTAATATAGCACGAAAGAGGCCACATGGAATTGTTCGCTCAAGTACTCTGACAAGGAGCTGTAAGCCGACTTACAGGCTCCGGCGGCTTTTTTGCGCAGGAAACGTGCAAGATGAGCATTGATCTCAGGATAAGCGTTGAACCAGGCTTCCTTCGCGTTGTTGCCATGGGCGAGCTTGTGCCGAAGGATGTCATGCACGCCATACAAAAGGTTTCTGCTGCAGTCGAACGGTACAAAGCCACCAGCGTGCTGTTCGACGGGCGGGGACTCGCGGGAACTCTTACCAGCATGGACCGTTTCAATTACGGTTCATTCATCGCCCAGTTGAATCGACAACTATCTCTTCCGATTCGCCCGAAGATCGCACAAATTCTTCCATCAGATTTGATTGACCCGCAGAGGTTTGGGGAAACGGTTGCCGTAAACCGGGGCGCGACAACCAAAGTCTTTGACAATATTGAAGATGCGCTCGAATGGCTCGGGGTTGTTCAAGCCAGCAATCAGGACACAGCCGATGTGTGACGGCGCGAGTGAGCCGCATCATTTCTCAGCGCGCGTATTCTTTCCTGTCGGTGGTATACAGAGAGGTGAACCCTCAGTTGCCGCCGTCCACCGATGTCCTGCCGGTGACGGTTCGCTCTGAGACCAGTTGCAACGGTGTCACGGTCATGGCCATGGCGTACCGCACCCGCAAGAACCCCGGCTACGGCCGTCCCCTCATAAAGGAATACCTCGGCGGCACGCCCTATTACGTTCCCGAACGTCACCGCATACCCTCTCCTCCCCTCAGCCACATCGCCGCAAAAACCCCGCCCACCATTACGCTCATCGGCGCCTGCGGCCCCCTCGTTCCCAGAGAACATGCCGGCCCGGTGTGCCGCACGGGCTTTACTTCTTCCCGCAAACGACCACGGCTTCGACACCGACTGGGGCGGTTTCGTCACCCAGATCGCGCGGGCAACCATCAGGGATTTCCTCCTGCGGTACGATCTCCCCTTGCAGGCCGATTCAGCTCCAACCACGCGCCGATTCAACCCTGGAAACGGACTTTATTCATCGCGGAGGAAGCACCGCCGTTGCAAACAGTTGCGGGGAGAGCCCTCCACATGCAGCATCCCCGGGCGCATCCATAGCCATTGCCCTGCCGGCGGAAAACCGCTATACTCAGCACGTCGACGAACTCTGCACCACCCGTTTACCCGACCAAGAAACGCCGCTCCTGCGAGGCACTGCCCCATGACCGAGAAAACCCGCTGGCTTCTGCTCCTCTGCCTGGCGCAGCTCTTCATCATGCTGGTGTTCATCAACTACTCCGCCATCCTCCCCATTCTCAAGCAGGAATGGGGGATGAACAACACCATGGCCGGCTCCATTTTCTCGGTGTACCAGATCGGCTACATCGTCGCCGGCGTAGTCCTCAGCGCCCTGACCGACAGGTTCAGCACCAAGCGGATATTCATTGCCTCCGTCCTCTGGTCGGGCACGGCCAACCTCCTCTTCGCCCTCTGTGCCCACGACTACGTCTCCGGCCTCATTTTGCGGGGACTGACCGGCATCGGCATGGGGGGGACCTATATGCCGGGCCTCAAGCTGGTGGCGGAGAAGTTCTCCCCCCACGAGCGGGGACGGGCCGTCGGGATCTACGTGGGAGCCCTCGTCCTCGGCACCTCCTTCTCCCTCGCGGTGACCGGCGCCGTCGCCTCCCTCGCCGGCTGGCGGCAGGCCTTCATCGTCTGCTCCGTGGGTGTGTACTTCGGCGCCCTCCTCTCCCTCCCGGTTTTCCGCGGGTACCGCCCCGTCATCCACGAGAAAGCCGGACAGAGCTACCGGAAGGAAATCTTCAGGAACCGCCCGGCTTTTCTGATGATCCTCGGCTACGGCTCCCACATGTGGGAGATGTACGGGATGCGGAACTGGCTTGCCCCCTTCTTCACAGCTGCGCTCATCGGCCACGGCATGGCGAAAGGGACCGCCACCGGCTGGGCATCGACAGTAGCCGCCCTGATCGTCGGCATCGGTGCCCTTTCCACCGCCGTCACCGGCACCCTTTCCGACCGGCTCGGCCGGACCAGGACCGTCACCATCGTCATGCTGGGGAGCGCCGTCTTTTCCTTTTCCTTCGGCTGGCTCCTGCACCTCGACCCGTACATCCTCCTCGCCATCGGACTCGTCTACGGCTACCTGATCGTCGCCGAATCGCCGGTCTTCTCCACCGGACTCACCGAACTGGTGGCCCCCGGCTACCTCGGGACGGCCATGGGGATACAGTCCCTCATCGGCTACTCCTGCGGCACGGTGTCGCCGACGGTTTTCGGCTGGGCCCTCGACTTCTGCCGGGGATGGGAGCCCCTGCGGGGAGTGAGCGGCGACTGGGGGATCGCCTTCGCCACCGCCGGTCTCGGCGGACTCGCCGGTCCTGTCTTCATGTGGCTCCTCAGACGCTGCCCGGAAAGCAGCCGGATGGCGGGAGGGAAGAAATAAGTGCAAGGTTCGAAGTGCAAGGTTCGAAGTGCAAGGTTCGAAGTGCAAGGTTCGAAGTGCAAGGTTCGAAGTGCAAGGTTCTAGGTCTAAGTTCAAGTCTGTTGGTTCAATGCTTACGGCATACGCTCCATGCTCCGTGCCCCATGCTCTGCGCTAACAGGTCACAGTTCGAAGTACAGACGTCTCGACATAGAACGCAGAACCTTGAACGTAGAACCTAGAACTTTGAACAAGGTTTCCCCATGACCCTCTTCAAGAAAATCCTGGCAGCGATGCTCCTCCTCTCTCTCCTCCCGCTCCTTGCATCTTCCTTCATCCTCTTCCTCAACCTGGGAGAAGTGCGGGAGAAGCTTGCCGATCGGATCGCCAGGGCAGCGGACCAGCAGGCCTCGGAAAGTCTCGAGCAGCGGGCCGGCCAGGTGGCGGACAACATCACCCGCTTTCTCCACGAATGCGAATCAGACCTGAAACTCCTTGCCTACCTCCCCAAGACCGCGCCCATTCTCACGGATTTCTACGCCAGCCAGAAGGGAGAAATCTGGCACCGCGTCGGCACGGCCCCGGGAGGCATCCGCGAATGGGTCCCCCGCTATTCCTCCCTCGCCATCATCGACCGGGACGGGCGGGAGACCTTCGCTATCCGCGACGGCAAGAGAGTGCCGGAGAAGGAGCTGCGCAACGTGGCCGACCCCTCCCGGACCGAGTACAGGAAGGAGGAGTATTTCCACCGTGCCAGTAGACTGCGGAAGGGGGAGATCTACGTCTCCCACCTTACCGGCTTCCATCTCTCCAAAGAGGAGCAACTGGCCGGCGCACCCGACCCCGAATCGGCCGTGGGGGGAAAGGAGTACCGGGGAGTGATCCGGTTTGCCACCCCGCTCTTCGACAACGGTGGTAGGTTCGCCGGCGTCGCCGTTCTTTCCCTCGACCACCGCCATCTCATGGAGTTTTCCCAGCACATCCTCCCGGGGAAGGGGGAGCCCGTGGTCTTCCCTTCCTACCAGAGCGGCAACTACGCCTTCATCTTCGATGACGAAGGATGGATCATCACCCACCCGAAGTTCTGGGACATCCGCGGCGTTGACGCCACCGGGAACCAGGTCCCTCCCTATACCGCAACCTCCGCAGCCGCCGACGTAGCCAGCGGTCGCATCCCCTACAATCTGGATTATGCCGGGTTCATCCACCCCAACTACCCCGAGGTGGCACGTCACGCGAGGGAGAAGAAAGGGGGGTATGTGGACATCACCAATGTAGGCGGAGCACGAAAGGTGATGGCCTTCGCCCCCATCCTCTATGACACCGGAGACTACCACCGCCACGGCATTTTCGGCGCCGTCACCATCGGTTTCCAGGTGGACCAGTTCCATGAGCTGGCCCGCACCGGAGTTTCTCTCATCAACCGGCAACTCAGGGAGCACGTGCTGTTGAGCATCCTCATCGTCGCGACGACTGCCCTCCTGGTCGTGCTGTGCGCCTGGTTCCTCTCCCGGGGGATTACCCGTCCCCTGGCACTCTTGACCCTCGGGGCACGCAGGATGGCCGACGGGATGGACACGGAGCGGGTGAGGGTCACAGGCCGCGACGAAGTCGGCATCCTCGCCATGAGCTTCAACAAGATGGCTGAGGAGTTGGAGCGCCGCCAGAGCAGCCTCTTCACCACCCTCGACGAACTGCGCTCCTCCCGCCGGGAGATCCTGGACGAGCGCAACTTCAAGGAAAGCGTCCTGGAGAGTATTTCCAGCGCCATTCTCACCTTCTCCCCCGCAGGAGAGCTCACCTCCGTCAACGGGACCGGCAAGCGACTCCTCGGTGAGCCGGCGCAGCCTGGTGCCAGTTACGCCACCGTATTCCGGGGCTGGCTCGACATGGCCGAGCGGACCGAAAGAGTCCTCTCGGGAGCGAAGGGGTACGGCCGGGAACCGTTCATCATCGAGCGGGACGGGGTCATGCGCCATTTCGAGGTGGGTTTCTTCCCCATCGGTGAGGGAACCGAGCGCGGGATTACCGTCACCATGAGGGACGAGACCGAAAAGGAACGAATGCGCGAGGAAATGACCCGCCTGGACCGCCTTGCCTCCCTCGGCAAGCTTTCCGCCGGCATCGCCCACGAGGTGCGCAATCCCCTTACCGGCGTCTCGCTCCTCCTGGACGACCTCCACGACCGCGCCCCCCTCGACCCGGAATGTCAGTCCATGATGGGGAAAGCGCTCACCGAGATCGAACGGGTGGAGCGGCTCATTTCTGCGCTCCTCAACTTTGCGTCCCCTCCCAAGGCGCGCTTCCGCGAGGGGGATCTGAACAGGGTCGTCCAGGACACCCTGCTTCTGCTGCGGCGGGAATGCGAAAAGAAACGGGTGGAACTCCGCACCACCCTGGGGGAAGTCCCTCCGTTCCGTTTCGACGTGGAAAAGGTACGGCAGGCGCTCCTGAACCTCGTGAAGAACGCCCTCGACGCCCTCCCCGAGGGGGGGACCATTGACGTCGCCACCATCGTGGCGGAAGGAACGGCCCTCCTCCGGGTGAGCGACAACGGCCCGGGCATCGCCGCCGCTGACCTCCCCTTCATCTTCGAGCCCTTCTTCACCCGCAAAGGCGCAGGCACCGGCCTCGGACTCTCTATCACCCAGCGGATCGCCGAAGAACACCGCGGCAGGATCACCGTTGACAGTACGGCGGGCGCGGGGACCGTCTTCACCATCGTCCTGCCGCTGCAAACACCATGAAAAAAGGCCGTCCGGAATATTCCGGACGGCCTGACCGCTCCTCAACGGAGCACCTTTGTCACCGATTGTCCATTTTCTCTACATCGTGTGCCATTCAGGCCTTCAAAACCAGGCCACCCAGGCGTCCTGCATATTCTTCATCAGCCAGTCGCCTCCCGCCTTCTCGACAAAGTCGATCTTGTCGCTCCCGACGAAGTAGTCGGCGCACGGCGGGCAGACGCCGAACCATGCACCCTTATCCTTCAGCTTTTTCATGAGTTCCTGGGCATTGCCGAATTTCTTGAAGATAGGGGAGTCGATCCGCTCCACCTTCGACTTGCAGGCCAGTTCCGCCCCCTCCAGGGTCATCCAGACGCTGACGCTCCCCCACCCCTTGTCGGCCGCCACGTTGGCGAGGATGAGGGGGAGGATGGCCCGGTTCGGGTCGGTGCCGCCATGGGTGATGACGACGATGTATTTCCCCTTCTTCTCCCCTTCGGCGAAAGATTCACCACCCATCACCATCCCGAGACCGGCGACGCCAAGCCCCATTCCCACTGTCTTGAGAAAATCCCCCCTGCTCAGCACCTCTCTCTGTGTACCCTTTTCAGTGCGGTCTTCCATGTCGTTCCCTCCTTCAGCCTTGATTTCGCTATGCTTCTTCAAGATTATATTCTTGCAACCATTTATCCGATTGACACCGTCCCGTCAAATTGATAATTTTAATAAAACTAATACCATCCATCGGTAAATACAATCGAGACAGCCATGAACCTCAAACAACTGGAAGTTTTCGTCGCCGTGGCCGAAACGGGAAGTTTCTCCAAGGGGGCCGAAGCCAGCTTCATCACCCAGTCGACCGTAAGCCAGCACATCTCGGCCTTGGAGCAGGAACTGGGGGTAAAGCTCCTTGACCGGACCGGTCGGGGGGCGCTCCTCACCCCCGGGGGTAGCATCCTGCTGCAGCACGCCCGGCGGGTACTCAGCGCGACCAGCGAGATAGAGCGGGCGATGAACCGCTTCAAGGGAGTTGAAGAGGCCGCCCTTACCATCGGCGGAAGCAATGTGCCGGCCAACTACATGATCCCCGATGCCCTCCCCCTGATCCGCGCGCGGTTTCCCGGCCTGACGGTCACACTCCTCCAGGGAGACAGCCGTGACGTCATCGACATGCTCTGCCGCGAAGAGGTGGAGGTGGGGATCATCGGAAGCCGCTTCGATGAAGAAGGGTGCGCCTTCACCCCCCTCGGCGGTGACGAGATCCGCCTGGTAGCTGGGAAAAGCCATCCCTGGCACAGGAAGAAAGCTATCGAGCTCAGCGAACTGGCAGAGGGAGAGTTCATTCTCCGCGAGCCCGGATCAGGCACGGCCAGAACCGTCGCCGATGCACTGGCCCGCGCCGGTTTCAGTCCGGAACGGCTCCGGGTGGGGGCGATCCTCGGCAGCAACGAAGCGGTGAAACATGCCGTGATCGGCGGCATGGGAGTGGCGTTTCTCTCTGACATCGCCGTAGGCAAGGAACTGGAGCGGAAGGAACTCGTAGAAATCAAGGTGAAGGGATTGACCATCTCCCGCAGATTCTACCTCGTGACCCGGGCCGGGCGGGAACTGTCGCCGGCCGCCCGGGCCTTTGCCGGCATCATGGAGGAAATCCACCACGGAGGAGAGGTGCCGGGGCGATCGTCGTGATCCCCCGGATGCCGGGCAACCGCGGGTCTGCCCTGCAAGGGACACCATGGAAAAGATACTGATCATCGACGACGAATCATTCATCAGGGAAACGGTCGAGCGCATTCTCCGGGAGGACGGCTACGGGGTCCTCTCCGCCTCCTGCAGCCGCGAGGCCCTGGAGCTTGTGGGGGAAGAGGACGTCGACCTCGCGCTCCTCGACCTGAATCTGGGCCAGGAAGACGGCATTGAGGTTCTGAAGGCCCTCCGGGAGATCGATCCGGAACTCCTCGTGATCATCATCACCGGCTTCGGCTCCGTCGAGTCGGCGGTGGATGCATTGCGGCTCGGGGCCTTCCACTACATGAAAAAGCCGCTGAAGGCCGATGCCCTGCGGGTCGTGGTAAAACTGGCGCTCCAGACCCAGCGGCTCAAGCGGGAGGTGCGCAATTTCAGCAGGGGAGACCTGGAGCTGTTCGAGAAGGTGCCGATCGTCGGCGCCAGTCCGGCCCAGCAGGAGATTATCGGCCAGATTCGGGAAATAGCCCGCTACCCCGGCTCGACGGTCCTCATCACCGGCGAGTCGGGAACCGGCAAGGAACTGGTGGCCAGGGCGATACACCATCTCTCGGAGCGGCGGGAAGCGCCGTTCGTTGAAATCAACTGCGCCTCCATTCCGGTAAACCTCCTGGAGAGCGAGCTGTTCGGCCATGAAAAGGGGGCCTTCACCGATGCCGCCGGACGCAAGCTCGGTCTGTTTGAAGAGGCGAACAAGGGGACCATTTTTCTCGACGAGATCGGCGAAATGGACCCGGCCATGCAGGCAAAGCTCCTGCGGGTTCTGGAGGGTCGGACCCTGCGCCGGGTCGGCGGCACGAAGAGCATCGACATCGATGTCCGGGTGATCGCGGCGACGAACCGCAACCTCCGGGAGGCCATCCGGGAAGGAGGCTTCCGCGAGGACCTCTACTACCGGCTGAACGTCTTCCCCATCCGGATCCCGCCCCTCAGGGAGCGTCGGGAGGACATTCCGGTGCTCGCCACCTTCTACCTGGAGCGGTACAACCGGGCCTTTTCCCGAAACTTCCAGGAACTCTCCGACAAAGCGCTGAAGCTCATGGAGGAGTACGACTGGCCGGGAAACATCCGCGAGGTGAAGAACGTCATCGAGCGCATCTGCATCATGCACACCGGTCCTGTCCTGGAGGCATCCTATCTCCCTGCCGAGATCTGCCATCCGGCACGGCGGAACGGGCGCCCGTCCGCCTGGGGCGCGGCTATGGAAGGGCTCGGGCTCGACGAGGCGATTGAACAGCTGGAACGGGAAATCATCGGCAATGCCTTGAAAAAGACCGGCGGCAACGTGGTCCACGCCGCCCAGCTCCTCAAGGTCCCCCGCGGCACCCTGCGGTACAAGATGGGGAAATACGGCCTGTGACCTTTGGCTTGACAACTGTCGGAAGCGTGTTACAAAGGGGAGTGGGAAGGGGTGGCGGTAGAGAGAGGAGAAACCCCTATGGCAATGAAGATGTCGAAGATTTCCGCGTGTGACGTTTCCGATTGCTCATACAACCAGCAGAAGCAGTGCCATGCCCTGGCCATCACCGTTGGCGGGCCTGAGGTATGCGCCTGCTGCGACACGTACCTTCATGCCGCCAAGAAGGGCGGCGTTGCCGATATGACCGGCGGAGTGGGAGCCTGCAAGGTGGACAGCTGCACCTTCAACAGCTCGTTCGAGTGCTCGGCACCTGGCATCAGGGTGGGGCTGCACCAGGGCCATCCGGACTGCACGACCTTTAAAACCAGGTAACCATGGAAAGTGAAGCGGATATGAACGCTACCCGCCATCTCTTCCCGTTATGCACCTATCTGCGCGGATACTCGCAGATGTTTCGCCGCAAGCCCCGACAGTTTCACGTGCGGTGAGGCTCCCTCCGGCAGGCCCGCAGATGCTCTTCAGTCAGACTGTTCCCGTCATCCGGCCAGCTCCGCGATCTTCTCTTTCGCCTCGTCCCTGAGGAATTCCCAGAGGCCGAGGTATTTCAGGGTCGCGACGGCAGGTATGCCGGCCACGTTCCAGCCCCGCTCCTCGTAGTAGACCTGAATCAGCCGGCGCAGTTCCTCCCTCCGGTGATTCATCAGGACTTCACGCTTTTCCGTCGTGGTCATGTGCAGGATATCGTCCATCGATGTCCCCAGAATCGCGGCGACCTCGTGGTCGTTAAACTCCTTTTCGGCCTTGTACAGCTGGTTGTCGGTCGGTCCGATGGCCCGGTCCGGAATCCAGTCGTGGGCGAGTGTTTCCTTTTCAAAATGCATGACGTTCATGACCCTCTGCAGGTTGATGTCCCGATCGGTCTGCTCGAAGATCTCTTCCCAGGTCAGGTTCGTGCCGAGCACGCCGTTGTAGAAATCGGCGTAGATCTCCTGGGAGGCGGGATTGATGTAGATGTCGGTGTCAGTCCGCTTCTCCGACTCGGGATTGAACACATCCACCCAGGGGAGCTTGCACAGTCCCAGGTTGTCGTTGCCGAGACGGACCCGCGGGTAGGTTATCAGCGCCCGGGCCTTGTCCTGGAAGGTGGGAAAGGCCCCGAGAAGATCGGCCTTGATGAGCCAGGCGGCCGCATGGTGCGCCCCGATGTCGCTGGCAGCCGCATAGGAACCCTGCATGGAGAGGGAGCGGTGGGTCCGGTAGAGGGAGAAAGGAAGCCCCTTGGTCTGCATGGCGAAAAGCTCCAGCTCCGGCTTGGGATCGGTACCGGTCCTCGCGGTATGGCGGCGGGCGACCCAGTTGACCAGGGGGCTCATCCCCCGGCCGGCGACGCGGGCCATCTCGGATTCGCCATGGGCAAGCTGGTGGAGAAAAGTGAGAGCGGACGCTTCATCACCCCAGGCGAGGGACAACCCGTCCGCATCTTCGGCAGTCAGGAAGCCGCGCTGGAAGCATTCCATCAGGAAGGCCATGATAACGCAAGTGGAAATGGTGTCGAACCCGTAGTTGTCGCAGTGCCAGTTGGCCTCCATGATGAATTCTGGGTTCCATATCCCCAGGTTGGAGCCGAAGCCGGCGGCGGTCTCGTACTCGGGACCGTCCACCCAGACCTTCTGACCCGTGTGGGCGCCGGAGACGAGGGTCACCCACCCCCCCTTGGTGCACTGCAGGTTGCAGCCGGGAAAACAGCCGTCCATCCCCCGGTGCTCGAACAGGTGCTCGGCGTAGAATTTGCCGCAGATCTGCGGCGCACGCGGGTCTGAGCCTCCCTGGTAGTTGTCGACGGGGAGCGACTGATACTCCTGCTTGTTCATGAAGGTGATAAGCCCGGCGCTCCCCTTGCGGGACATCTTGAGGGAATGGGGATCGACCTCTTTCACCACGTGATGGAGCCGGGCCCCGGCCTGCTTCACCTTTTCCCAGTCGGCGGCGCCGTATGGATTGTCGCCGTGGGGATAGTCGGCGAGGACCACGATGGCGGCAACCCTCTTGTGCCGCATCACACTGCCGATACCGGTCCGTCCGGCCTGCTTGGTGCGGAAGATCCCCCTTCCGCCGTTCACCGGCTTGGTGACATCGTAGTAGTGGCTGTTGATACAGCCGTAGGTGGTATGAGCCGCGCCGATCCCCGTCGTCAGAAAGGCGATGTGCCGCTTGTCCTGTCCTTCCCGGACGAACAGGTCGGCGATGTCCCGCTCCAGGTCGAAAGCCTCGTCATCTCCGGGGGCTTCCGTCACCGTTACTTCCCCTTTGAAGGAGTCGATGACGATCATCGCGAAGCGGTCGGACTCCCCCGTAATCTGCAGGGCGTCGAAGCCGGCGTACTTCAGGAAGGCACCGAAATAGCCGCCGAAATTGGAGACCCCTGGGATGCCGGTGAGGGGAGAGAGCGAGACGGCCATCGCCTTTGCCGTTCCCGGGAATTGGGGAATTCCCCCGAGGGGGCCGTTGGCGAAGATCAAGGGATTTCCCGGGTCGGTGGCCTTCGTCAGCGGGGAGGTGGCGCAGTGGAGGAGGTAGAGTCCCAGGCTCCGGCCGCCGAGAAAATAGTCACGGATACGGGGATCGAGCTCTGGCGTCCCTATGACACCGCTCCCCAGATCGACGGTGAGAATTCTGTTGGCATACCCCCGGTTGAGTTGTACTCTCTCGTACTTCATGGACCATTCCCTTCGCGCGTCGACCGCATTCGGCATCCGGGGGCTCTCCCTTCCGTTATCCGATTCAGGGCGATGCTCACATTGATTGAATTCATTAAACGAGAGAGGATACCATGGGGAAAAGTGAGGGGTCAAGATTCATTTTCCCCGGAAGGAGTGCCAGGGAAGACGGGATACGTTGCATGGGTCGCGCTTTGCGGTCCCGGCCGAGAGGGGCCCTCCTCGGCGGGCCCCCAAAGGACCCCCTTGTCCCCAGGAACAAGAGGGTCTGCTGCGCTACCGGCCATGTGGCGAACACGCCATTCTATCCGGCGGAAATAACCGGAAGGAGGGCCGGCAATCCAACGGCGAGAGCCATGGAACACCCGATGGAGAAGCTTCCGGTCAGGAGAACCTGCTCCAGTATTTTTCTCTCGAATTCACTTCCTTGCCCATCCGGTCATTGTTCATGATTGCCAGGGCAACTGCGGCAACGATCCACATGACGATGATGACAGGAATTTCCATTGTTTTCTCCTTTACGCTTATCAGTCCAGCCAGTAGCCGACAGCGCCGGCCGATTGCACCGACCGCGCGTCCGTCGCACCGCCTGTCACGTATATAGTACCATACCCTCTGGAAATGCAACGGGGTCCGGAGCGGTCCCGTCGACCACGATCGTCCCGGGCTTGCATATCGGCGGAGATGGTTCATACTCTGTATCGGCACGAGGAGAAAAGGAGTTCCGGAATGGATGTGCACCTCAACAAGCTGCACCGGTATGTCGGCATCACCATCGCACCATTGATGGCGGTCCAGACGGTGAGCGGTCTCCTGCTTGATTTCGGGCTGTTCCGGAGGGGAGGCGGGACCGGCGGCGAA